>JADMIO011432780.1_pt1 | contig 39630 bp, 36 predicted proteins | sample 8958161 | NCBI WGS metagenome assembly JADMIO01 (sample SAMN16585339, study PRJNA669376) | soil metagenome | isolation source: Crop rotation soil | place: USA: Cullars Rotation, Alabama | collected 2011 | reverse complement strand
CTCAAGCGCGAGCTCGAGCCGGAGGAGGTCGGGCCCGACGTCTGGCGCCGCCGCGCCGAGGAAGCCGGCGTGGCGCTGGAGACGTTCTACGAGGTCGCCGAGGATCTCAACCGGCGCGGCGTCATCGGCCGCTTCTCGACGTTCCTCGAGCACGTCAAGCCGCTGCAGACCGGCGAGCGGGTCACGCGCTTCAACGCCCTCTTCCACTGGGCCGTGCCGCATGGGCGGGAGATGGAAGCGGGGCGGCAGATCGGCCGCTTCCACATCCTCACCCACTGCTACTGGCGCGAGGGGGGCGAGGAGTTCCGCAACGTGAACATCATGGCCGTCGCTCACGGGACGGACAAGAGCGTCGTGCTGGCTCACAAGAAAGCCATCGACGACCACCTGGCCGAGGTCGGCATCCCGCTCCTCTACACCAACGTCTTCTGGGGCGGTCGCAGCGAGATCAAGCCTTCCGAGATCTCGCCCATCGTCTATCGGGAGTGGGTGCGCTCGATGGGCATCGATCCGGACGCGATGCGGGATCGCGGGTAGCGGGTGCCGAAGCGGAGGCTGGTCGACGCGGCGCTGCTCGTGGCGATCGTCGCGGCGGCGGCCGTCGCGCTGGCCCAGTCGTGGAATCGCTGGCTCGACCCGATCATCGACGTCGGGCGCGACCTCTACATCCCCGAGCAGCTGCGGCACGGCGTCCGGCTGTACGCCGGCATCCGCTACAACTATCCGCCGCTCGCGCCGTACCTGCTGGCCGCCGTGACCGGCGCGACCGGGAGCTCGCTCGCGGCGTACGCCGGGATCGGGATCGCGGTCGGCGTGCTGGTCGCGTCGGCGATCTACGCGCTGGCCCGCCTCGCGGCCGGATCGGTCGCGGCGGGATCGGCGGCGCTGCTCTTCGTCGCCTGCTGCCTCTGCGGCGCGTCGACGTTCGGCTGCAACTACGTCTTCCCCTACTCCCACGCCGCGACCCTCGGCGTGATGTTCTTCCTCGCCTTCGGCGCCTGCCTCTACCGGCACCTCTATCGGGGTTCTACGCTCACGCTGACCCTGCTGTTCGCCCTCGCCGCCACCTGGTGCCGCATCGAGCTCGCCGTCGCGGTGATGGCCATCGTGATCGTCGTCGCGCTCATCCATCGCGCCCACGCCCTCTGGCTCTACTTCGCCGGCCTGGCCCTGACGGCGGCGTTGGCGTGGCTCCTCTTCGGCCCCGCCCTCCTCGACAACGTCTTCCCGCAATCCCTCCTCGGCGGGCAGTCGGCCCGCTTCTTCTACAGCCACGTGAACGGCTTTGACCATTGGCCGCGGCGCCTCGGCGCGAGCGCCGCGGCGGCGCTGGCGGTCGCGGCGATGGCGGCGCTGCTCGCCCTCCTGGAGCGCGTGCGCCGCCAGCGCTTCGTGGCCCTGCTCATCGCCGCCTCGCTGGCCGTGGGCACCTGGCTCATCGCCGACGCCGCCTTCTTCCAGGCCTGGAGCGTCTTGCAGATCGTCCTGCTGGCCTTCGCCCTCCGCCGCCCCCGCGAGCCGCTGCTGCTCTTGCTGCTCTTCGCGCTCGCCTCATCCACCCGCGTCTACCTCAACCTCTCGCCCGCCTGGTACGGCTTCGTCTTCGTCCTGCCGACGATCGTGCTGATCGTCTACACGCTGTTCGAGTGGCTCCCCGCGCGCGGCGCCTACTCCCGTGAGGTGGCCATGCTCTGGCTCCCGCTCGTCCTGCTCATCGCCGTGCGCTCCCTCCTCGACCAGCGCATGCGCTGGTCCCTCAAGGAATTCCCCGTCGCCACCTCCCGCGGCACGTTCTACGACGCCAACCCCGACCGCGCCCGCGTCCTGGCGGAGCTCCTCCCGCGCCTCGCCGGCGCGCGCTCCCTCGTCGTCATCCCCGAGGGGTTGACCATCAACTACTTCGCCCGCGTCCCCACCCCCCTCACCTTCCACACCTTCACCCCGCCCGAGACCGCCGACCCTGCCGTCGAGTCCCGCATCCTCGCCGAGCTCCAGCGCCACCCCCCCGAGTTCGTCGCCCTCGTCACCCGCGACGTGCGGGAGTTCGGCTACCGCGGCTTCGGCATCGACTACGACCAGCGCCTGCAGGCGTACCTGCGACGGAGCGATCGCGTCGAGCGGCAGTGGCGAGCGCAGCGGTTCCATGTCATCCTTCTCCATGAGGTGAGTGATGGCAGCAATCAACTTCCGGGTCGTGGATCTCTACCACAACGATGACGTCACGAGCTTCGCCGACGCGGCGGAGGCGGGCATCTGGGGGATCATCCACAAGGCGACGACCGGCGGGACGGGGAAGGACTCGGCGTACGCCAGCCGGCGACCGCAGGCGCTCGCCGCGGGACTGCTGTGGGGCGCGTATCACTGGGGAACGAACGCGGACGTCACGAGCCAGGTGAACAACTTCCTCCAGGTCGCCAAGCCGGACGACCAGACCCTCGTGGCGCTCGACTTCGAGGAGACGCAGGGCAACCAGATGACCCTCGATCAAGCCCGCCAGTTCCTCACCCTCGTCGAGCAGCGCATCGGCCGCAAGCCGGTGCTCTACGGCGGCGGCCTGCTCAAGTCCTCGCTGGGCAATACCCAGGATCCCTTCTTCGGCTCTCACCGCCTCTGGCTGGCGCAGTACGGGACCAATCCGTCCGTCCAGGCCAGCTGGGACACGTACTGGCTCTGGCAATACACCGACAGCCTCACCGGCCCCGAGCCCAATACCATCGCCGGTATCCCCGGCGACTCCAACGGCAACCTCGACTGCAACTCCTACGACCGCACGCGCGAGGAGCTCGAGGAGGAGTGGGCGTCTTAGGGCTCGACGCTGATCACCACTTTGCCGCGGGCATGCCCGGTCTGGGCATAGCGAAGAGCCTCCGCCGCGTCCGCGAGTGCGTATCGTCGATCGATGACCGGCACGACCTTCCTGGCGGCGAGCAGCTCCGCCAGGAAGGCAAGATCCTCTTGTTTGATCGATGCCATCATGATGACGACCTTCGGCCTCACGAAGGGGGACGCGACGAGCACCCAGAGAACGTGGCGCAGCGTCGGCGTGCCGATCGCGACGTAGATCCCGTTGCGTTTCACGACCCGGCAGCAGGCGGGCAACGACCGATTCCCAACGCAATCCAACAGGACGTCATACTGTTGCGCGGCGCGGGTGAAATCCTCCTCGGCATAATCGATGACCCGATCCGCGCCGATCGAGCGGACCAGGTCGACGTTTGGCGTGCTGCAGACGCCCGTCACCCGGGCGCCGAACGACTTCGCGATCTGCACGGCAAACGTCCCCACCCCGCCCGCCGCCCCGTTGATCAGAACCTCCTGGCCCGCTTCGACGCGTGCGCGGTCGCGGACGGCTTGCAGGGCGGTGGCTGCCGCGACCGGCACCGCGGCTGCTTCTTCGAACGTGACGGTTGCCGGCTTCGAGGCCGACTTGTCTTCGCGAGCACAGGCATATTGGGCGAAGGCGTGGCGGCTCACGCCGAACACTTCATCGCCGGGCCGAAAGCGCGTGACATTCCTGCCCACCGCCTCGACATCCCCTGCCAGATCGCGTCCGACGCCTGCATATTTGGGCTTCGGTCTTCTCAGCCCCGTCACCGCGCGGAGGATGTACGGTCTGCCTCGGATGACCTTGTCCAGCGGGTTGACGGCCGCGGCGCGGACCCGGATCAGGATCTCGTCATCCGCCGCGGCCGGTTTCTCGACCTCTTCGAGCCGGAGAACGTCCGGCGGGCCATAGGTGCGGCAGACGATCGCTTTCACTGAACCGGGAACTCTCCGTCGTCGCGGCGCGCCTGCTCCTCGCGCCGCTCCACGGCCTCATACGCCACTTTGGCAAGCAGCGCCAGCGTCTGGTCGACTCTTGCGGAGAGCTGTTCATATCCGCGGGCCTGGCGCACGAAGCCGAAGACGAGTGTCATGACGATGGCAATGGTGCATCCGGGGATCACCATGGGCTGCATGAGGACGTAGAACTTGAAGTTCAACAACGACCAGGCGAGGAGGGCGGGGACGATGACGAGGAGGCGGACGGCGAGCCACTTGACGGGATTGAACTCGATCATGAAGAACTCTCCTTTTCTCGAACGGGATTCCAAAATTGTGGGCCCGAGTCGTGTCTGAGTCAAGTCATACAAACAGAATGACTTACGGCCACACGAAAGGGTGGGGCGCGCCTTGCGCGCGCCCCACCGGGGTTACCGCTTGCGGGAAGAGCGGCTTACGACGACAGGTCCTTTCCGGCCTTGAAGTCGTCCGCCAGGTTGGCCAGGTCGTCGGCTACCGCCTGCACGGCCTTGATGAACGTCGAGACGGCGGTCCGCCAGCCGCGCGGGATGATGACCAGCGAGGCGATGGCCGTGAGCAGCGGCTTCACGCCCTCGAAGAGCCGCAGGAAGCGCTCGATGCGCCCTTCCGGAGTCTCCTCGCCGGGCAGCACGCCCTCCTGATCGATGGCCTTGATTCTCTGGACCGCGGCGTCGATCTGCGGCCACGACGCCGAGCCGGTCTCCGCGTTGGGATTGTGGTTCTCCATGGTGGTCATGGGATGATTTCTCCTTTCTTTTGTCGGTGAAGCTGGTGGAAGCGGCGTCAGCGCGCGGGGCGCTGGCGCCACTTGGAGAGGGGGGAGGGAGCGGCGGCGGCTGCCGCGGGCAGCAGCCGGCGCGAAATGCCGTAGAGCGGCACCTGGAGGCCGACCGCTTCCCACGCGTCGCGGACGATGCACTGAACGGCTCCGCCCATGCCGTATCGCTCGCCGGCGACGTCGGTCGTCGCCCGCGCGAAGTCGCGGAAATCAGCGTCCGGCCGCAGCCGCTCGGTCAGCGCGACGTACCACAGGTATCCGACGATCTCCCACGCGTACCCGCCGACTTCTCTGGCGGCCAGGTAGAAGGCGCGGTTGAGGATGCCGGAGTTGATGTGCACGCCGCCGTTGTCCTCATCCGTCTCCACGTAGTCGTCCATGTGCGCCGGCTGCGGGTCGCGCCCGAGGATCGGGTCGTCGTACGCCGTGCCGGGCTCGGACATCGAACGGACCGCGATGGCGTTGACGTTGGGAGTGAACAGCTCCGCGCCGATGAGCCAGTCCGACTCCTTCACGGAGAGGCCGAGCAGCCACTGCTTGACCATGATTCCGAAGGCGTCGGAGATGTGCTCGTTCAGCGCGCCCGTCTGACCGGAGTAGTCGAGCTTCGCCGTGTACTGCGTGACACCGTGGGTGAGCTCGTGCCCGATCACCTCGATCGACGCGGTGAAGCGGTTGAAGATCTCGCCGTCTCCATCGCCGTAGATCATCTGCTCCCCGTTCCACAGCGCGTTGGAGAAACGCTCGCCGTAGTGAACGGTGGAGTCCAGACGCATGCCGCGGTTGTCGATGGAGCGGCGGTCGAAGACCTCGTCGTAGAAGTCGTACGTCCCGCCGCAGCCGTGGTAGGCCTCATTGGCCTCCACGTCGCCGGTGCCCGTCTTGTGCTCGCTCATCACGAGCTTGCCGGGCAACCGGAGCTTCTGCTGCGCGTCGTAGACGTGCCGACGCCGCTTTCGCGATTGGATGGCTTCCGAAACGGCGGCGGCCGTCGTGCCGACCGGGAAGCCGGTCCGGCCCGCGGCGATCTCGCGCGTCTGCGCGAGCGTCGCCTTGGCGGCGGCTCCCTGGTCGGCGCTCCGCGCCGCCAGCCGTTCCAGGATGTGCGGCGGGATGACGCCGCAGAGATGTTGGGTTATTGTTCTCATGACACTGATCGCTCCTTTTGTTCAGGCGAAGGGGGTGGGGTGTCAGGCCCGGGCCGCGTTGCCGCGCGGCTCGGCCACTACCCCGCCGCCGCCTTCGGCGGGGTGGTAGTGGTGGGGGTGGTGGAGGGGGTGGCCGGTGGCTTCGGCGTCACGGGAGCAGCCGGCTTCTTCGACCGGCGGCCGCGCCGGCCGAGGTCCCGCTTCATCATGGCCGCCAACGTGGCCAGGTGCGCGCTGCCCGGATCGCGGGCCAGGCCCTTGGTGATGTCGTAGACCTGCAGCGCGTCGGCCGTCAGGGAGGCCTGATGGGCATTCACGGTGAAGCCGAGGCTCTTGAGGAACGCCGCCACCGGGTTGGCCAGCGGACGAAAAGCCTGGATGTACTGGATCTTGTCCTGCGCCGCCGTGGCGTCGAGCTTCCCGAGGGCCTGCAGCTCCGGATGCTGCTCGACCCCGGAAGTGACGGTCACGAGGAACTTCATCGGCGCGGTGGCATTCCCGCGGACGAAGTTGACCGTGGTGGCGTGCGGCGCCTCCAGGTTGGGGATGATGGCCACGGCGGACTCGAACGCCTGCAGGAACTGGTCGGCAAGCTGCTGATACCGAGTCCTGGTGGGACTGGGCGGCAGCGGAGTGGGTTCGCCATCCGGCGGCGGCGTCGGTTCCGTGGCGGCAGAGGTGGATGGAGTGGACGGAGTGGACATCGCGATAGACATCTCCTTTCTCACCGCTCCGGACGCCACGCGCGTGCGCGAAACGGTGATCGGTTCGAGGTTACCCACCCGCGCCTTGGCCGAGGCGTAGCGGGCATGAGGCATCTGCAGATGCCTGTTCATGAACAACTCAATGCTCAACATATTCAGCATACGCACACATTGGGTCCGGCAGCGACGATTGTCAAGGGTATATGCTAAATTTTTTTAGCTTCGCGCAGTTGCATGCAATCATGGCGGCCCTGGCGCTTGCACATCCATGCAGAAAGTGATATATTTATGGGCATGGATTTACACCTTCAGGTCCGAGAGGCGCGGAAGCGGGCAGACCTCACTCAGGAGGAGCTCGCCAGGATGGCGGACGTCGGGCGGATGGACATCTCCCGGTTCGAGAACGGGGAGAACGTCACCATGAAGACGTTCCTCAAGATCGTCAATGCCTTACCGAATCTGACCGAGCTGGATCTCGGCGCGGTGCGCCTGAAGACGGGGGCGGCTCCCGACAGCCGGGACCAGTTGCGGGCCCGGGCGGCGGAGCTGCTGGCCGGCATCCCCGTATCGGGGGCCGCGCCGAGGCCGGAGCCGATTCCTCAGGACGAGGCGGCGGCCCGCCGCGAGCAGTCCCTGATCCGAATGTTCGCCGAGCTGCTTCTGGAGATCACCGGCGGCAGCCGCGACCGCTAGGGATCAACACGACCCTCGGTGGCGTGCACTCGATCCATGGATGAATTCTGCCCAGGAGAGGACGCTATTCATTCCGTCGCGAATCGTGTGAATGCATCCATGGATGCTATGCTTGCGCAGCTCATCGCCACAGAATACATCCATGGATCGAGTGAAAATGGCCGAAGATCGTATTCACTCGATCCACGGTTGTGTTATCGCCATACTCGATCGCATGAAACCCACGATGTGGCGTGTGAATGGCATCCATGGATGATATCCACGCCATCTCTGGTCGCATCAGCATCATCCCTGGATGTAATCGATACGATGCCGAATGGCATTGACTCGATCCATGGTCCAGTGAATGCGTAAAAAGGGTATTTTCAAACGATTATCAGTCGCGTGTACTTCATCCATGGGTTAATTTATTCATCATGGAGCTACATCTTCAGGTCAAAGCAGCACGGAAGCAGGCCGGACTGACGCAGGAAGAGCTTGCGGCGCGGGCCAACGTCGGCCGAACGGACGTATCCCGCTTCGAACGAGGCGAAAACGTCACGATGAAGACGTTCCTGCGCATCGTCGGCGCTCTCCCCGACCTGAGGGACCTGACGATCGGAGACACCGGCCTGCATCTGCGGAAAGAAGGGGAGGCGATTGCCAACGAGAGCGACGCCCGTCCGGCCGCACCGCAGGCGTCACCGTTCGCGGAGGGCCCGCTTCCGCGCGAGCTTGCGCTGCTGCGGGCGTTTGCGCAGCTCGTCCTGGATCTCACCGGAGGCGGATGACGGGGCTCCTGCTAAGGAGTCATGTGAATCGCGCGCAGCCACTGGGCGAGTAACCGCGGCCATTCCGTCACCGGCATGCTCGTCGGCCGTAGACCGAATGCGTGTCCTCCCTGCGCAAAGATGTGCATCTCTGCCGGCACGCCGGCCTGCTTGAGCACCCGGAAGTAGACGAGCGAATTGGCGACGTCGTCGACCGGGTCGTCCTCCGCCTGGACCAGGAAGGTGGGCGGGGTCTCGGCAGTGACGCGAAGGTCGGGATTCAAGCCGAAGCTCGCGGCGGCGCTCCCCGGCTTCGGACGCGCGACCGGCCGTTTGACGCCGCCGAAGCTCGCATCCGATCGGGTCGCGCCGATCGTCAGATGCCCCGGATAGAGGAGGACGGCGAAGTCAGGCCGGCAGCTGACCGCGTCGGCACGATCGACGGGCGGGTAGACCCGCTTCGGATAGTGCGTGCTCATGGCGGCGACGAGGTGCCCGCCGGCCGAAAACCCGAGGACGCCGATCTTGTGCGGATCGATATGCCACTCGGCGGCGCGCAGGCGAACCAGGCCCACGGTCCTCTGCGCGTCCTGCAGGGCCATGGGAGAGTAGGGATAGGGGCCCGATTTCGGATACGGCCCGGATTTCGGATAGTGCCCGAGGCCCGGCACGCGGTATTTCAGCAGGACGCACGTGATTCCCCGCGCCGTCAGCCAGTCGCAGACCTCGCTGCCTTCCAGATCGATGGCCAGCAGGTTGTAGCCGCCCCCGGGAAAGACGACGACGGCCGCGCCGGTGTTGGCGCCGCTCGGCGAATAGACCGTCATCGTCGGCCGCACGACGTTCTCGACGGCCACCCAGGGCTTGCCGGCAACCAATTTATCCTCGACCCTCGTCGCCTCGTCCTCGGGGCCCGCGCCGCGCGCGAGATCCGGCGCCGCGCCGGGCCAGATCGGCTGCTGCTTGTGACCGGGCGACGGCTCCCATGGACGAGCGGCCGCGCTCAGGCCTCCCGCCGTGATGAGTAGAGCGATGGCAACGGTGCGCATCGTTCTTGGATCATCTGCGATCCGGATGCCCGGGCTGCGCCCGCTAATTCAAAAGGGCGTTGTCATCCTCCAACTCGTCCCCGGCGCGATCGGCGATGCTCCCGTAAAGCCCTCGGATCTGCCTCAACGCGTCGGTCAGCTGGCGGAAACAGTGGAGGAGGGTGATGATCATCGCCGTCGAGCAGACCGGTATGACCAGCGGCTCCACGATGGTCGGGAAATAGTGATACAGCACGCTGTAGACGACGGCACCCACGACGAACGCCAGGTACCGAATCGCCCGTTTGAGCGTAGGAGTCTTCACAGCAACGGCAGAAACGTCGGTAGCAGTCATGATGGTCTCCTTTGAGCGGGATTGGAATGGGGATGATTGTCCGCGCCGGGCGCGCAAGAGTCAAGTCATACTGCCGGAAGGAGTTATGGCCAGCAGCCGGCTATGACGCGGAGCGGAATTCGACGCCCGCATTCTCCTTCTCCGCGTACTCCAGCTCCCACTGGGAGGTGAAGAGGACGACCGGATTGCCGGCGCGGTCGATGGCCAGGCGGGTCTTGCTCGGGAGGTTGAGCTTCGCGGCGGCTTCGACGGAGAGGTCGATCCAGCGGGCCATCTTGTAGGGGAGGCGGGTGACGGTGGTCTCGACGTTGTACTCGGTCTCCAGGCGGGACTGCAGGACGTCGAACTGCAGCTCGCCGACGACGGCGAGAATGGGTTCGCTGCGCAGGCCTTCGTGGATGGTGAGGACCTGCATCACGCCTTCCTCCTCCAGCTGCTCGAGGCCCTTCTGGAACTGCTTCTGGCGCGTGACCTGCGCGGCGCGCATGGTGGCGAAATGCTCGGGGGCGAAGCGGGGGATGGGGTCGAACTCGACCGGGTCGCCGGCGGCGACGGCGTCACCGATCTGGAAGAGGCCGGGGTTGACGAAGCCGATGACGTCGCCCGGATAGGCGCGCTCGATGGTCTCCCGGTCGCGGGCGAAGAGGCGGTGGGGGCGAGTCATGCGCACCTCGCGGCCGAGGCGGGAGTGGTGGACGAGCATGTCCTTCTCGAAGACGCCGGAGGTGACGCGCAGGAAGGCCAGCCGGTCGCGGTGGCGCTTGTCCATGTTCGCCTGGATCTTGAAGACGAAGCCGCTGAAGCCGTCGAACTCGGGATCGAGGGCGAACGGCTCGCCATCCGTGCCGCGCGCGTTGCGGGGGGTGGGAGAGGGGGCGAGCTCGAGGACGGCGCGCAGGAACGGCTCGACGCCGAAGTTGTTGATCGCGCTGCCGAAGAAGACGGGGATGAGGCGGCCGCGCAAGAACTCCTCGCGGTCGAACGCCGCGCCGGCGCCTTCGAGCAACTGGGCGGAATCGCGCAGCTCCTGCCACGCCTGCCCGCCGATCGACTCCTCGAGCAGCGGGTCATCCAGGCCGCCCACGGTCACCGGCGCCATCGACGCGCCGTGCTGGGTCCGCTCGAAGCGGAGCACCTGCTGGTTGCGCAGGTCGAAGACGCCCTGGAACGTCGGGCCGTTGCCGATCGGCCAGTTCATCGGCACCGCGCCGACGTGGAGCTCGCGCTCGATCTCGTCGACGAGATCGAACGGATCGCGCCCCGGATGATCGAGCTTGTTGATGAAGCAGATGATGGGAATGTGCCGCATGCGGCAGACCTCGAAGAGCTTCCGCGTCTGCGGCTCGATGCCCTTCGCGCTGTCGAGGACCATGACGGCGCTGTCGGTGGCCGCCAGGGTCCGGTACGTATCCTCGGAGAAGTCCTCGTGGCCCGGCGTGTCGAGGAGGTTGAGGCAGCAGCCGTCGTACTCGAACTGCAGGACGGTGGAGGTGATGGAGATGCCGCGGCTCTGCTCGATCGACATCCAGTCCGAGGTCGCGTGGCGCTGCGCCTTGCGCGTGCGGACCGCGCCGGCCACCTCGATCGCCCCACCGTAGAGGAGCAGCTTCTCCGTCAGCGTCGTCTTCCCCGCGTCGGGGTGGGAGATGATCGCGAACGTCCGGCGGCGGGCCACTTCGCGGCCGAGCTCGGTCGAGGTTTCAGCAAGTGCAGTCATGGGAGCAGCTTCCAACAAGTTGGACGGACGAACATTCCGATCGCCCATTCCGGTGAATCTGCGTGGAATAAACGCAGATACGGCAGAAGTTCATAGATAGTGAGTTAGAAAGACTCAGATTAGTTCAGTCAGATTAGTTCAGATTGAGTAAAGGAGAACTAACGTATGGCATTCATTACTCGTTACTCCACTCCACGTTTCTTCGAGCCGTTCTTCGGCCGTTTCAACTTCCTCGATGACTCCCTGACCAATGGTACGTGGGCTCCCCCGGTCGATGTGGCCGAGGAGGGGAACAAGATCATGGTCAAGGTCGAAGTCCCGGGGATGGAGGAGAAGGACCTCAAGGTGCACTTCGAGGACGGCGTGCTGACGGTCAGCGGCGAGCGGCAGTTCGAGCGCAAGGACGAGCGGAACTACCACCGCATCGAGCGCTCGTACGGCAGCTTCACGCGCACGTTCTCGCTCCCGCGGAGCGTGGACGTGAACACGATCACGGCCAGCTACCGCAACGGCGTGCTGGAGATCGAGATCCCGAAGAAAGAGGAAGCGAAGCCGCGGCAGATCGAGATCAATGTCGGGGCGGAGAAGCAGATTTCGTAAAGGGTTAGCGGTTATCGGTTAGCGGTTATCGGGAGCCGGCGCGGGTGCGCCGGCTTTTTATTGACGCGGCAAGTTCCGCTTCCGGAACAGATCTAATTCCACCCGATAGCGGGCCTCGGAGGGGGAGAGGCGGAGGGCCTGCTGGAAGTAGTCGCGGGCGGCGGTGAGGTCGCCGGAGGCTTCGCAGACGGCGGCGAGGTTGTAGCGGAGGGCGGCCGACGCGGGATTGTGCTTGAGGGAAACCTCCCAGCGCGCGCGGGCGTCGCGCAGGCGGTTGGCCTCGATGAGGCTCATTCCCTCGTCGAGGTCGGGGGCGGTCTCGTCGAGCTCGATCGACTCGCGCACGCGGCGGGGCATGATCTCCTCCGAGGCCTCGATGGCCGCGTAGCGCGCCGCCTGCTCCAGGGCGATGTCGCGCTCGTCGTGGGTGAGATCGGCGACCCGCGGCGAGGTGCCTTCGCCCTTGACCTGGAAGGAGAAGAGGCGCTTCGCCGCCTCGCCGTCGATGACGTCGACGCGCGTACGGCAGACGGCGTCGATCCACACCTGTAGGCGCTTGACCCGCTCGCCGCTGGAGTCGCGGGTGCTCCCCTCGGCGCTGCGGGGCTGCCACTGGCAGGTGAACCGGTTGACGCCGAGGTAGAGATCCGCGGGATGCTCGCGCCGGATGCGCCGCCGCTCGGCGTCGTCGGGATGCTCGCCGATCGCGTGGTGGTGGCCGTGCTCCGTCGCGTCGTCGACGCGCAGCGGTCCGGAGCGGTTCGTGTGCTCGACCAGCACGTCGACGAACGTCGACACGACCTCGTTGTCGCCGATGGCGTAGAGCACGGTCAGGTGCTCGGCGGGACCGAGATCGTGCATCGCCGGCACGGTACGCTCGAAGATGATGCGCGGCGCAGCGCCGAGGGGCGCGGCCGCGAGGAGGGCCGCCGCAACCGATAACCGATAACCCATAACCGCTAACCGCATCATGATACCGCCCTGTAGAATCCCGCGCGCATGCGACTGAACGTGACGAGTGAGGTCGGGAAGCTGAGGAGCGTCCTGGTCCATCTCCCCGGCCGCGAAATCGACGTCATGGTCCCGCCGATGATGGCGCAGCTGCTCTTCGACGACATCCTCTACGGGCAGGTGGCGCGCGAGGAGCACCGGCGCTTCCAGCAGTTGATACGGTACGTGGCCGACGACGTCTATGACATCCAGGACCTCTTGGAGGAGGTGCTGGAGGACGAGGAGACGAAGCGGCTGATCGTCCGCGACCTGGCCAGGCGCCTCCGCCTCCGCCGCCGCCTGATGGCGGAGCTGATCGAGCAGAAGCCGGGCCGCCTGGCGGAGGTGCTGATCGGCGGCATCCCGAGCGAGAAGGAGGAGTCGGGGGAGCTGCCGAAGTTCGACCTGAACCCGGTCCCGAACTATTTCTTCATGCGCGACCCGCAAGTGGTCCTCGGCGATCGGGTGGTGATCTCCTCCATGGCCACCCAGGCCCGGCGCCGGGAGTCGCTGCTCTCGCGCTACGTCTTCCTCTTCCACCCCCTCTTCCGCGAGCAGGAGGACATCTTCCTGCTCGACTTCATGCGGGAGGCGCCGGAGCGGCCGATCCGCCGCAACATGCCGACGCTGGAGGGGGGCGACGTGCTGGTGCCGCGGCGCGACCTCGTCCTGGTCGGCGTCAGCGAGCGGACGAACCGCGCCGGGATCGAGGAGCTGGCGGCGTCGCTGAAGGCATCGAAGTCCGGCGTGCGCTCGATGATCGTGGTCGAGCTGCCGCGCGCGCGGTCGTTCATGCATCTCGACACCGTCTTCACGTTCATCAGCCGCTCGGAGTGCCTGATCTACCCCCCGGTGATCCTCCCCGACGGCAGTCAGGCGGCGCGGGTGACGACGGTCGACCTGACGAAGAAGGGAACGCAGTACGCGGAGCAGAAGTCGCTCCTCTCGGTGCTGAAGAAGAAGGGCTTCGACCTCAAGCCGATCGCCTGCGGCGGGCCGCGCGCCGTGGACGAGCAGCGGGAGCAGTGGACGGACGGGGCGAACGCCTTCGCCCTCGCGCCGGGGATCATCCTCCTCTACGAGCGCAACGTGCGCACGGCGGAGGAGCTGGACAAGCACGGCTATCACATCGTGTACGAGGACGACCTCCTGCTCGGCCGCACGGAGCTGGAGACGTGGACGAACAAGAAGTACGCGTTGCAGATCCAGGGGCACGAGCTGTCGCGGGCCCGCGGCGGCCCGCGCTGCATGACCATGCCGCTCGAGCGCGAGGATGTGTAGGGGGCGATGAAGAAGAAGCTGGCAGTGGTCGCCTTCGGCGGCAACGCGCTGCTCCGCCCCGAGGACCACGGGACGCAGGAGGAGCAGATCGCCCGGGCCAAGCAGGCCGCGCGGTGGCTGGCGGAGATCGTGCGCCACGAGTACAAGCTGATCGTGGTACACGGCAACGGGCCGCAGGTGGGGAACATCCTGGTGCAGAACGAGGAGGCGTCGACGAAGATCCCGCCGCAGACGCTGGACGTCTGTGTGGCGCAGACGGAGGGGTCGATGGGCTTCATGCTGCAGCAGGCGATGCGCAACCGGCTGGAGGCGATCGGCCTGGGGGGGGAGGTGGTGACGGTGCTGACGGAGGTGGAGGTCGACCCGAACGACGTGGCGTTCAAGCGGCCGACGAAGCCGATCGGGCCGTTCTTCACGCGCTATCGCGCCGAGGCGCTGGAGCGCGACCTCGGATGGACGATGCGCGAGGACGCGGGCCGCGGCTGGCGGCACGTGGTTCCCTCGCCGCGGCCGCTGCGCATCCTGAATCTGAAGACGATCGAGCGGATGCTCGACGCGGCGCCGGTGGTCATCGCCGCCGGGGGCGGAGGCATCCCGGTGGTGCGCGGCCGCGACGGGCAGTGGCGGGGCATCGAGGCGGTGATCGACAAGGACTTCGCCTCGGCGCTCCTCGCGTCCGAGCTGCGCGCCGACCTGTACATCGTCCTCACCGGCGTCCCGCAAGTGGCCATCGACTTCGGCAAGCCGACGCAGCGGGCCATCGAGCGGATGACCGTCGCCGAGGCGGAGAAGCATCTGGCGGACGGCCAGTTCCCCCCCGGATCCATGGGCCCGAAGATCGAGGCGTCCATTCTCTTCGCCCGCGCGAGCGGGAAGCAGGTGCTGATCACGGACGTGGACAACCTGCGGGAAGCGATCGAGGGGAAAGCAGGGACGATTATAGGTCTTGGGTCTTAGGTCTTGGGTCTTAGTGGGCTCGCAGGGCTGAGTCGTTAGTCTCGCAAAGCCGCAGAGCTACCCTCTCTGCTCTGAGAGCCCACCAAGACCTAAGATCCAAGACCTAAGACCAAGTATCATCAGTCATGCTTCCAGAAAAGACGTTCGAGGGGCGCGTCGGCATCGTGACCGGCGGCGCGACGGGAATCGGCTTCGCCATGGCTCGGGAGGTGGCGCGGCTCGGCGGCACGGTCGTCCTGGCCAGCCGCAAGGAAGAGAACCTGCAGAAGGCGGTGGAGGAGATCCGCTCGGCGGGCGGCACGGCGCACTATCACGTGCTCGACGTGCGCGAGCCGGAGGCGGTGGAGGCGATGGTGGCGAAGATCGAGACCGATCACGGCCACATCGACTTCCTGGTCAACAACGCCGCGGGGAACTTCATCTCGCCCGCCGAGCAGCTGACGCCGAACGGCTGGAACGCGGTCATCGGCATCGTGCTGAACGGCACCTGGTACTGCACGAGCGCGGTGGGCAAGCGGATGATCGAGAAGAAGAACGGCGGGGTGATGCTGAACGTGATCGCCAACTACGCCTGGACCGGCGCGCCGGGGGTGGTGCACTCGGCGAGCGCGAAGGCGGGGGTGCTGGCCATGACCCGCACGCTGGCCGTCGAATGGGCCCGGCACAAGATCCGGATCAACTGCATCGTCCCCGGCCCGATCCACACGGAGGGGGCGTCGTCGCGCCTCTTCCCCGATCCAGCGTTCGTGGAGGGGATCCGCAAGACCATCCCCCTGCGCCGCTTCGGCACGCTGGAGGAGATCGCCTACGCGGCGTCGTATCTGCTCTCCGACTTCGCCTCGTACATCACGGGCGAGGAGCTGGTCATCGACGGCGGCCAATGGCTGGGCGGCGCGGACTACTGGAGCCGGATCCGGCAGATGATTCGTCCCACATCCTGAGCGCGAAGACGCGAAGGATCAACGGAGCCCTCTCGATGAAGGCGCCACGGGTGCAGCTCGTGGCTTCACTATCGTGGGGGCTCCGTTGATCCTTCGCCGTCTTCGCGGCTCAGGATTTCGGGTGAACCAGATAGTCCACCGCCACATGCGCCAGGGCGCGCACGCCGAGCTGCAACCCGCTCTCGTCGACGTAGAACAGCGGCGAGTGGTTCGACGGGGCCTGCTCGGGGGTCTGGTCCTTGGGGCGGGTGCCGATCCAGAAGAAGAGGCCCGGCACTTTCTCCTGGTAGAACGAGAAGTCCTCGGCGCCGAGGACGGGATGCACGACCGACACGTTCTCCGCGCCGGCGACGCGGCGCAGGGTGGGGGCCATCGTCTCCGTCAGCGCCGGATCGTTGTAGACGATGGGGTAGCCGGGCTCGATGGTCACGTCGGCCGTCGCCCCCGCGGAGGCGGCGATCTGCTCCGTGGTGCGCTTGACGCGGGTCAGGATCTCCTCGCGCATCTTGGCGTCGAGGGAACGGATGGAGCCGGCCATGTCGACGGTGTCGGGGATGATGTTGTTGCGCACGCCGCCGCGGATGACGCCGATGGTGACCACGGCCGGCGCGATGGTGGTGTCGAGCTGGCGGCTGGGGATGGTCTGCAGGCCGAGGACGATCTGCGAGGCGACGACGATCGGGTCGACGCCCAGCCACGGATAGGCGCCGTGGGTCTGCTTGCCGTGCACCTTGATCGTGAAGGGGTCGACGGCGGCCATCATCCCGCCCGGCCGGTAGGCGATCTCACCGACCGCATACCGTGACGTGACGTGCAGCCCGAAGACGGCGCCGACCTTGGGGTTGTCGAGCGCCCCCTCCTTCACCATCAGGCTGGCCCCGCCGGTTTCGCCTTCCGGCACCCCCTCCTCGGCCGGCTGGAAGAGGAAGACGACGGTGCCGGGCAACTCGGCGCGGATGCCGGACAGGATCTCGGCCACGCCGAGGAGGATGGCCACGTGCGCGTCGTGCCCGCAGGCGTGCATGACGCCGACGTCCTGGCCGTTGAAGGTCGTGCGCACGGTGGACTTGAACGGCAGGTCGACCTGCTCGACGACGGGGAGGGCGTCCATGTCGGCGCGCAGGGCGACGACGCGGCCCGGTTTGCCGCCGCGCAGGATGCCGACCACGCCGGTGTGTGCGACGCCGGTTCGGATCTCGATGCCGAGCTCCTTCAGGCGGTCGGCGACGACCTTGGCCGTGCGCGTCTCGCGGTTGGCGAGCTCCGGATGCTGGTGGATGTCGCGCCGGCACTCGATGACTTTTGATTCGACGCGCGCCGCGGCCTCGTCGATGCGCTGATCGAGCGTGGCAGCGGAAGCGGTAAGTGTGGTCATGACGGCTCCGATGACGAAGAGTTTCATTGGGGCCGGATTGTAACGGCTTCCTGCAGCGCTTCCGCCTTCTGGATCAACTCCCCAAACCACTCCGCGAAATGCGGCTCGTTCGCCTGCTCGGCCATGGCCTTCGTCCGCGCGGCCATCTCCAGGAACTGGGCGAGGAAGGTGCGCAGCTCGTCCGAGCCGCCGAGAACCATCAGCGTGGAGGCCTGGTTCTCGATCGCCTTGAGCGCCTGCAGGGCCTGGGCGTACTCCTCGCTGAAGAACGCGAACTGGTCGTCGGACATATCCAACTATTGCGCCATGGCGCTGAGATCGGCGATCGGGCGCACCACGCCGGCGCGCACGACGTAGCGGATCTTGCGGAAGTTCGCCACGTCCGAGGACGGGTCGGCGGCGAGGATCAGCAGGTCGGCGGACTTCCCCTTCTCGATCGTGCCGGTCTCGGCGGCGATGCCCATCACCCGCGCGGCGGTGGCGGTGGAGGCGACGACGACCTGCATGGGCGTCATCCCCGCGGCCTGCATGGCGTCCATCTCCGTGTAGATGGCCGGGCCGTGGAGGGTGAGCGGGTTGCCGGCGTCGGTGCCGGTGGCGATGGGGATGCCGGCGTCGACGAGCTTCCTGAGGTTGGCGAACATCACCGCCTCGCGCCGGGCCACGGCGGCCTCGGTGTCGGCGGCGCGCTGCGCGGTGACCAGCGCCGGATCGAGCGCCGCGGTCTCCGCGATCTTGGCCAGCGTGGCTTTGTCGATGCAGTGATTCGGATCGTCGACCTGCGGCGGCTTGCGGTCGACGACCGAGCGGAACATCTTGGCCCGGCCGCGCAGGACGGTGAGGGTGGGGGAGAGGATCGTCCCGTTGCGCTTGGCCAGATCGATGAACTCCTGATCGACCGGCACGTCCCACACGCTGTGTACGAGGTACGTCGCGCCGGAGCGCAGCGCCGCCTTGGCCTCGGCCAGACCGGTAGCATGGACGATGAGCGGCAGGTGCCGGCTGCGCGCCTCCTCGCCGGCCGCGGCGACGAAGGGCTCGGACTTGTCGACCGGCAGATCGGGGTCGCGCACGATGTACCAGACCTTGATGGCCTTCGACCCCGCCTCGGCCAGGTAGCGCACGCCGCTGTGGCCGACGTCGGCACTGTCGAGATGGATGAACTGCCGCGACGCGGGGAGGTTGAGCCAGTGATCGAGGGTGGAGAGGAGCGGCCCCGCGGCGGCGACGTGGGGCATGGCGGTGTCGCCTTCGAAGCGTTTGGCGAGCTGCAGCGTCCAGGGATAGCCGCCGACGTCGAACACGGAGGTGACGCCGGAGCAGACGTACGAGCGACCGTAGCGGTCGGGGATCTTCTCCAGCTCCGCCTCGACTTTCTCGTACGGATAGCGGTCGCGGACGTCGAGCGTGTCGGGGCGGCCGTCCGTCCAGCCGGTCTGCGAGAAGTGGACGTGCGCGTCGATGAGCCCCGGCGTGATGAAGGCGCCGCGCGCGTCGAGGACGTCGATGCCCTGCGGGACGGGACAGTCGGCCGCCGCGCCGGCGCAATCGATCTTGCCGTCGCGCAGGACGACGTTGGCGTTGGCGACGGGCGCGCCGCCGCGGCCGTCGATCAGCGTCGCGCCGGTGATGGCCCGCGGCGAGGCGGGCGTGCCGGCCGGCGCGTCGATGGCGCCGGTGACGGCGATCTTCCAGCCGTCGTCGGTGCGGACGAAGAGCCGCTCGGAGATGCCGCTGTGCTCCTCGGCGCCGTAGCGCACGCGATAGCGATACGTGCCGTACACGATGCCGGGGCGGATGGGGGTGAGGTGGATGTCGCTGGCCTCGAGCGTGTCGGGCCACCGCGTGCCGGCCTGCTTGGCGAAGTCGTCGATGCCGAGCGTGAAGCCGGTCGGCCCGCCGCGCACGAGCTTGTTGGTGTGCAGGTAGAGCGAGAGGTAGGTCGCCTTGTCGCGCTGGCGGATCGCGTCGATGTTCTTCTCGAAGACGGCGCGCGCGGCGCGGAGGTCGGAGGCGTCATCGGCATGAAGGGCGACGGCGGCGAGGAGGAGAACGGTTGCAGAAATGCGACGCATGGGCGGAAGTTTACGCGCTACAATCCCCGCGCCGGTACCAGGGGAGCGTCTCATGCGTCTCTGGTCATTTGTCGTAGCCCTTCTCTTCAGCCCGATCTTCGTTTTCGCAGCGGATCCGCAGCAGCAGCCCGCCGTCCCTCCGGTGGGGGAGACGATCGAGGTGTCGATCGTCAACCTCGACGTGGTGGTCACGGACAAACAGGGCAACCGCGTCCACGGCCTGACGAAGGACGATTTCACGATCGTCGAAGACGGCAAGCCGCAGGCGATCACGAACTTCGCCGAGTACGGCGCGGACGTCACGCGCGCCGTGCAGAGCGACGGCGCCGCCCGGGCGCCGGCCGCCGAGGCGCCGCCGCAGAAGCGGACCATCGTCGTCTTCGTCGACCACTTCAAGCTGGTCAACTTCCGCCGCCAGCCGATCTTCGACGCCATCAAGAAGCTCCTGCGCGGCGTGGTACGCCCCGGCGATGCGGTCAGCGTCGTCGCCTGGCACGGGAGCCAGCCGATCACCCGCCAGGACTTCACGGACGACCTGCCGAAGATCGAGAGCGCGCTGGACGCGATCTCCAAGGAGAGCGACGGCGTCCGCGGCGCGAACGCGCTGGTCGAGTTTCAGCGCGAAGTGGTGGAGGAGGAGCAGTTCGAGGAGGAGCTGGCCGAGTTCACCTCCGGCCGCTCCTCGACGGGTGCTCCCTCCGCGGGACCGCTGCCGCTCGACGCCTACGCCGCAGCGGTGTGGGCGAAGATCGATCTGAACCGCAAGGTGGCGGCGATCAAGTCGCTCCTCCTCGGCATGTCGGGCGCGGAGGGAAAGCGGGTGCTGCTCCTGGCCAGCAATCGGCTGTCGATGCTGGCCGGCCTGGAGTACTTCGGGATGGGCCTGCAGGGGAACGTCCCGGTCGCGGTGCGGACGGAGTTCAGCACCGAGCGGCTGGTCGGATCGATCGCCGAGACGGCCAACGCGGCGGGGGTGACGGTCTATCCGATCCATCCGGTCGGCCTGGCCGACAGCGCGCTGCAGCTGCAGTCGAACGTGGAGATCCGGCCGATCACCAACATCTACAACCTGCCCACCAGCACGAACTCCGGGAACTATGACCACCTCGTGCTGCAGAACGAGCTGCCGGTGCTGGACGACCTGGCCAAGCAGACGGGGGGGATGACGGCCTGGGGGAGCGACATCGTGAAGCTCCTGCCGCGGGTGGAGGAGGACTTCGGCACCTACTACTCGATCGGCTACCGCGGCGAGACGAGCGGCGAGGACCGCCGGCGCAAGCTGGTGGTGAAGACGAAGAACCCGGCGTACTCGGTGCGCACGCGGCGCGAGCTGATCGACAAGTCGGACGCCACGAAGATGAAGGAGCGGGTGGTGGCCAACCTCTTCACGCAGAGCGCGCCGTCGCGCATCGCGATCGCCACGAAGCTGGGCGCGGCGAAGAAGGTGGGCAGCCATCGCTGGAAGATCCCGCTGACGGTGACGATCCCGGTCTCGGCGCTGACGACGATCAACCAGCCGAACGGCGACTTCGCCGGCTCGTTCTCGGTCTACGTGGCCTGGGGCGGGATCCTGGGCGAGATCAGCGAGACGACGCACCGCGTGCAGTCGTACATCATCACCAGGCAGGAGGCGGAGAAGGCGGCCGACGCGACGTTCAGCTACGACTTCGAGCTGCTGGCCGACGAGAAGACGAATCGCATCTCGGTAGGTGTGCAGGACGACGTCGGGAAGGACGAGGGCTATGCCTTCCTGCGCCTACCGCCGCGCGGACAAGCGGTCTCGGAGGCCCGCTGAGCCACGTAGGGCCGCCGCGCGGACGGACCGCGTGGCGGTCGGCATCCTGGATGAGCTGTCGCGGGTGTATGGTGTGGCACGGGTCGAGCTACCGCCTCGACGATGAGGAGCGCCGGCGGCTCGCCGGCTGGTCCGCCGCCGCCTCGGCGGCGGATGACCGTGCCCGCCGGCGAGGCCGCCGGCGGACCAGCCGCCGAGGCCGGCGGCGCGCCCATTGGAAAGGAGTCCACCTATGCCCATTCCCTGGCAGGAAGATGTTGATGCCGCGCTCGCTCAGTCGAAGGAGAGCGGGCGGCCGCTGTTGCTCGATTTCACCGCCGCCCCGATGTGAGGGGGATGCGCTCGGCTGGAAGCCGAGGTCTATCCCGAGCCCCGCGTCGACAAGCTGGTCAGCGAGCACTTCAATCCCGTCCGTCTGCATGTGAAGACACACCCCGAGGCCATGGGCCGCTTCGGAGCGAACTGGACGCCCACCGTCATGATCCTCGACTCGGCCGGCAACGAGCGGCACCGCATCGAGGGCTATCTCCCGCCCGACGAGTTCCTGGCCCAGCTGCACGTCGGCCTGGGGCAGGAAGCGTTCAAGAATGGCCGCTTTCCGGAAGCGGAGCAGCACTTCCGGGAGGTCGTGGACACGCTCGGCTCGACCGACGTGGCCCCGGAGGCGCAGTACTGGGCCGGCGTGGCGCGCTACAAGGCGACCAACGACTACGGCGCGCTCCAGCAGACCGCCGCGGCGTTCAAGCAGCGCTACGGCGACAGCGTGTGGGCGACGAAGGCGTCGATTTGGGGCTGAAGCGCCGCATCGGCGTGATCTCCGATACGCACGGCGTGCTGCACCCGCAGGTTGCCGCCCTGTTCGCCGGCGTGGAGCACATCATCCACGCCGGCGACGTCGGCGGAGAGGCGATCCTCGACGCGCTGCGGAAGATCGCGCCGGTGACGGCGGTGGCTGGCAACAACGACGACGCGAGCGGCTACGAGATCGCCCGCGTCGCCGCGGGCGGCATGCGCATCCTGGTCACGCACATCCTTCCTCGGCCGCACGCTCCCGGCCGCCACGTCCGCGAGGCGCTGGCCCGCGAGGCGGCGGACGTCGTCGTCTTTGGCCACAGCCATTTGCCGCATGACGAGGTCGTCGGCGGCGTCCGCTTCTTCAACCCCGCCAGCGCCGGCCCGCGCCGCTTCGACTACCCGCGCGCGGTGGGCATTCTGGAGGGTGGACGCGCGTATCACGTCGCGCTGGACGATCGATCGGTCGAGGCGCTGAAGAAGCGGATGAACCAGCTCAGTTAGCATGCGCGGGTGCGACCACGGTTCCTGATCATCTTCGTTGCGCTCCTGCTCGCCGCCTGCGGGCGGGAGCGGCGCCAGGCGACGTTCCCCAACGCGCCGGTGATCCTCATCTCCGTCGACACCCTGCGCTCGGATCATCTGCCGGCGTACGGCTATCGCGGCGTGGCCACGCCGAACATCGACTCCCTGCGCCGCGACGCGATCCTCTACCAGCGCGCCTGGAGCCACTGCCCGATGACGTTGCCGTCGCACGCGTCGATCCTCACCGGCCTCCTCCCCACCGAGCACGGGGTGCGCAACAACGTCGGCTATCGCCTCGACCGGACGAAAGTCCGCACCCTGGCCGAGGTGTTGCGGGGGCGCGGCTATCACACCGGCGCGGCCGTCTCGTCGTACGTCCTCCGCTCCGAGACCGGGATCGACGACGGCTTCGAGAGCTACGACGACGCGATCCCGGTCGCCGCCGCGGGGGCGGTGAGCGAGCACCAGCGCTCGGGATACGAGACGCTGAAGGTGGCCGGGGAGTGGATCGGCCGCAACGCGTCGCAGCCGTTCTTCTACTTCTTTCATATCTACGAGCCGCACGCGCCGTACGAGGGGGGCTCGTACGACGCGGAGATCGCCCGCTCGGACGACATCGTGGGGCGGCTGATCGCGCGGCTCAAGGAGCTCGGGATCTACGACCGGGCGATGATCGTCTTCCTCTCCGATCATGGCGAGGGGCTGTGGCAGCACGGCGAGGACCAGCACGGCATCCTGCTCTATCGGGAGGCGCTGCAGGTGCCGCTGATGATCAAGCTGCCGGGCGCCGAGCGGCGCGGCGAGAGCGTTGCCCGCCCCGCGGCGCTGGCCGACGTGACGCCGACCATCCTGGCCGCGCTCGGCATCGAGCAGTCGGACCGCTCGCTGCTCGGCAATCCCAAGCCGAAGCCGATCTACTCGGAGACGCTCTACCCGCGCATCCACCTCGGATGGAGCGATCTGCGCTCGCTGCTCGACGGCGGGCATCACTACATCGGCGGGCCGCGGCCGGAGCTGTACGACGTCGATCACGATTCGGGCGAGACGAAGGATCTCGTCGCCGTCGAGCGCCGCACGGCGGCGGCCATGCGGCAGGATCTGGCCAAGTATCCGACCGCCATCGAGGCGCTGCAGGTGGTCGACCCCGAGGATGCGGCCAAGCTCGCCGCGCTCGGCTACATCGGCACGGCGAAGAATCGCACCGGGCCGCTGCCGAACCCGCGCGACATGATCGGCAGCCTGGCCGAGATCAAGGCGGCGTTCCAGCTGGCCGACGAGCGGCGCTACGACGAGGCGGTGCCGATGTTCCGCCGCCTCCTCACGCGCAACCCGCACCTGGGCGACGTCTGGTCGAAGCTGGGCGAGGTGCTGGTGGAGTCGGGCCGCTACGACGAGGCGATCGAGACCTACAAGACGGCCATCTCCCAGTCGGAGCGCTTCTCTCCCGACCTGGCCCTGGGCCTCGGCTTCGCGTATCTGAAGGCCGGCAAGCCGCGGGAGGCGATCGCCCACGCGGAGCTGGGCTTGGCCGCGAGCCCCCGCGAGGCGCACGAGCTGTTGGCCCGCTCGTACGCCGAGCTGCATCGCTTCCCGGAGGCCGAGCAGCACGCCCGCGCGGCGATCGAGGCCGGCGACCGGCAGCCGACGTCGATCCTCCTCCTAGCCGAGGTGCAGCGCGCGGAGGGAAATCTCGAGGGCGCGCTGCGGACGATCGACGAGGCCGAGCGGCGGGCGAACGATCTCGAGGTGCGCCACCTGTACGGCATCGACTACCTGCGGGGCGACATCTTGGCCCGGCTCGACCGGCCCGATGAAGCGATCGCCGCCTTCCGGCGCGAGATCGCCAACTCCCCGCAGCACATGCAGTCGTACGCGAACATGGCCCTGGTGTACTTCATCCAGGGGAAGCGGCAGGAAGGGGAACAGGCGCTGGAGGAGCTGGTGCGGGCCAACCCGCACCGGGGGGCGCAGGCGCTGGCGGCCAAAACACGCGCGGCGGTGCGCTCGTCATCCTGAGCGAAGCGAAGGATCTCAAGTTACGTAGCTTGAGATCCTTCGCCGTCTGCGCGGCTCAGGATGACGCTGTCTAGAACTTCAATCCGATCGACACCCGGTACGTCCGCGCCTGCTGGTACGCGTTCTCCGAGGTCGGCTTGCCGAAGTTCGACCCCTTCTGCCAGTGCACCCCTTCCTGCGGCAACTCGCCGGCCAGGGGGTTGAACGCCGCGCAGCGGGTGGTCGTGCCGGTCTGCAGGCAGCTCGTGTTCCTCCGGGTGAGGACCGTCTTGTCGATGAAGTCGGGATCCTCCAGGCCCTGCTTGTTGAAGATGTTGATCAGGTCGGCCTCGATGAAGGCGCGCGCGCCACGCACCGCGGGCAAGTACCAGTTCACGCCGAGGTCCGTCGACTTGATGTTGTCCAGCCGGAAGGCGCCGCGATCGCTGAAGAAGTAGCTCACGCTCGAGGGGACCGTCGCGTAGCCGGGGTTCGTCACCCCGTTCGCCGGACCGGTCGAGGTTCCCTTGCGCACGTCGATCGTGCCGACCGCCGAGTAGTCGAGCGCGCTGTGGTAGCGCTCCAGCAGGGAGAGGTTCACGCGTCCCACCGGCGTGCCGATGTCGTACTGCAGCCAGAGGTTGGCGCGGTTGCGCATGTCGGGGCCGAGCCAGCCGACCGGATTGTTCTGCACAAACCCGGTGTACTCCGGCTTGTCGAGATACGTGTTGATGCTCGTGGCGAAGCCGGCCGTCTCGCCTTCCACGTTGCCGCGCAGCCGCGAGTACGTGTAGTTGCCGCCGATCGTCACCGGCCGCCACGGCTGATAGCTCCCCTGCAGCTGGACCGCGCGGTAGTTGCGGGAGAGGCCCGGCGCGCCGTTCTCGATCACGCCTTGATCAAACAGCGTTCCGTTCGGGTCGCGGGCCTGGCCGGTCTGCAGCGTGCGGCGGATGACGTAGAAGTCGCCCCAGTTGCGGTGAACGTAGTCGGCGCGCACGTAGCCGCGGCCGCTGAACTGCAGCGAGTAGCCCACCGTGTACTCATCCATGAACGGCGCGTCGAGCGACTTGTCGAAGCGCGTGGTCACGCCGGGGATGTGCACGCTGGTCAGGAGCGAGGTGTTCTTTGTCCCGCCCACGGAGTTGAACCAGTCGAAGACGCGGCGGATGACGTCGGCCACGGGGACGAGCTGGCTCGTCGGCGTGCCGGCCGGATTGATCACCGGACCGGCGTAGTCCCAATAGTACGACGCATAGCGGCCGGCCGTGGCCGTGTTGTCGGCCGGCCCCTGGTCGACCTTCGAGACGTACTTGCCGTACGTGGCGCTGAAGCGGTGCCGGCCGTTGCCGCCGAGGTCGTACGTCGCGGCCAGGCGCGGGCTGAAGGCGTTGTCGTCCACCGTCTTGTTGCCCGCCTGGTCCCGGCCGAACGCCTTGTCGTAGCGCAGCCCGACGTTGAAGTTGAAGTGCTCGTTCAGGTCCCACTTGTCGTTGGCGAAGAAGGAGCGGACGGCGAAGTCGGACGTCTTGGAGAGCGCCGGCACCGGGTCGTACTCGATCTCCGCGTTCGACGGGTCGATGCCGAAGTAGACGTCCTGCCCCACGGGGATGATCGTGCCGTGGATGCGCAGGTCGCTCCCCGATTGGTAGTTGTTCTCGTTGCGCAGCTGGTGGAACTCCTCCACCCCGCCCACGATGCTATGGTTGCCGGTGGCCCGGGTGGAGAGGAAGTACGAGCCCTTCCCCTGCCAGCTCTTGTTGTCGCGCTCCTTCGGTGGGCAGGGGGAGCCACAGAAGGTGGGGGACCACATGCGGTTGCCGGTGGAGGCGTCGAGGAGGAGCGTCCCCTGGATCAGATCGCGCGTCTCGGCGCCGTTCGTGAACTTGTCGTTCATCCGGCTGTACTGCCCCTCGACCAGGAAGCTGCTGGTGAAGATGCCGCTGTAGTTGAGGGAGAGGAGGGAGCGGGGGCGGTCGAAGGGGGTGAGGCTGCGCAGGTCGACCACCCGGCCGCTGCTGATCGTGTTGTCGCGCTCGTCGCGGCTGTTGATGTAGGAGAGGACCAGGTTGTGCTTCGACGTGACCTGGCCGGTGAACTTCCCTTCGTAGCGGCGGTCCTTCTGACCGAAGTTGTACGGGATGTTCGTCTGCGTCGTCTGGCGGCGCTCGTCGCGCTTCGCGTAGCGGCCGGCGCCGAAGAACCAGATGCGGTCGCGGATGATGCGCCCGCCCGCCGTGGCCTCGTAGACGCTGTTGATGTCGTCGAGCGGATCGACCTGGCCGGCGTACTTGGTCTTCTCCGTCCAGCTCGGGTTGCTCAGCGAGTCGCGGAAGGAGCCGCTGAAGTCGTTGCCGCCCGACTTGGTGACGGTGGAGACGACGCCGCCCGTGAAGCGCCCGAACTCGGCCGAGACGCCCCCGGTGAGGATGGTCGTCTCGCGCACGGCGTCCTCGATGTAGAGCGGGTTGGGCTGGCCGCGGAGGTTCTCGTTGACCACCACGCCGTCGACGAGGAAGAGGTTGTCGAAGGAGTGGGAGCCGGAGATGGTGATCTGGTCGTTCGGCCCGGCCTCGGTGACGCCGGGGGCGAGCTGGACGGTCTCATCGATGGTCCGCCCCACCGGCAGCTGGTTGATCGTCTCGATGCTGAAGTTCGTGGCCACCTCGCTCGTCTCGACGGCGGGCGGGGCGGCGGCGGTGACGGTGAGGGCCTCGGCGACGGCCGATACCTTGAGCGCCGCGTCGGCGCGGCTGGTCTGGGAGACGCTGACGGTGACGTGCTTCTTCACCGTCTGCATGCCGGAGAGCTCGAAGGTGACGGTGTAGTCGCCGGGGGGGAGGGCGGGGAAGGCGTAGCCGCCCGCGTCGCCGGTGGTGGCCGAGCGCGTCCCCTGCAGGGAGGGGGAGGAGATCGTCACGTTGACGCCCGGCAGCGGCTGCCCTTCGCTGACGGTCGTGCCGACCAGCGTGCCGGTCGTGGCCTGGGCAAATAGATGAAGGGGAAGGAGAAGGAGCACGAGGAGCACGAGAACCCGGACTTGATTCATGCACACCCTCCAGAGGTTTTACTTAGGAATTGATGAGATCGACGAAGTGGGGAGATTGTAGAGGAATCGCGGGCAACAAGACCGGCCGGACGGACTTCATGATCTGTAGGAAAAGGCGGCGGGCGTCCGTCTGCCTCTCATATGGAACAAGGAAACCGGATCGCTTCGTTCGCACTGCTCCTGGCGGTCGTCGCCGGCGCGCCGAGGTACACCTTCGAGAGCGGGGTGATGGGATGGGTGGCGCAGGACGCATCGGGAACGCGCGGCTGCGTGGCCGTGCAGTCATCGACAGGCCAGCACCACGGCGCGGGCGTGCGGTCGCTGGAGATGACACTGGCCATCAACGGCTCCGATCCGACCACGAGCCGCGGCGAGGCGCTCGCGGAGCTGGCCGGGCCGCTCGACCTCCATGCCGCCACGATCAAGGCCTGGATCTATGCACCTCCCGGCAGCAGCGGCCCCACCGACAACCCGAACGGCGTGCAGCTGTTCATCAAGGACTCGTCGTACCGCTCGCGCTACTCGACTTGGCGAAAGGTCGTGCCGGGCGAATGGTTCCAGGTGCAGCTTCCGGTCAGCGGCTCCGGCGCCGGCTTCGTCGACGCCGGCTTCGACCCGACGAAGATCGTCATGGTGGGCGTCAAGTTCGCCGCGGGCGGCGGATCGGCGGCGAAGTATCGGGGGCCGATCTACGTGGATGACGTGGAGTGGTAGCTCCGTCGCGCGCCCCGGAACCGTGCACGGAGGCTGTGGAACGTCAGCCTTGCCAACCGCATCACGAAATGCAAATAGACGCACCAAGGCCGGCTTCCTATATTCGCCTCGGGGCTCGGACGCGGATTGGTAGCTTGCCGAAGGGACTCAAAACCTGGTCACGTGGTGGTCGCCGGGTTTGCGAGCACTCTCACCTCTCGAACCGGAGCGGCCTTCTGTCGGACGACCGGTCCGCCTGAGCCCCTACGTCGCTACGCGGGAGCGGGAAAGTGACGGCATGGACGACTCGTGCGGCGAGGCAGTATCGTTGGCAACACCTCACGTGAGCAGCGGAGTCTCAGCGACCGGTGCCTCGGCGGCGGCTGTGGCAGATGCCGTCTATGTGGAGCATGCGCCGCTGCTTCGGGCCATCGCGCTGACCAGATTCCACATCCCCTCGGCGGACGTCGACGCCTTGGTGCACGACGTCTTCGCCTCGTATTTCGTCAATGCCGCCAATGTTCGGGCTCTTCGTCCCTATCTGGTCGGAGCGATCTGCAACGCCTCCCGGCAGTACTGGCGAAAGCGCGAGGCGGAGCGCGCCGTCTTCTGCGACGGAGTGAAGTGTCCCGCGGCGGATGATGAGCTGCTGGAATCCGTGGCACGGAAGGTGAGGATCGCGGCGTTGCTGGCGCGGCTCCGGCCCAAGTGCAGGGAGCTCCTGCGCCGCTACTACCTCGATGGCGAGTCCACCGCCTCGATCGCCGCCAGTCGAGCCACGACGGCGAACTCGGTGCTCGTGCTGCTCCACGGCTGCCGCAAGTCCGCCCGTGCGATCTTCCGCGCGCTCGGCGAGGAGTGAAGAGATGTGGCATCCAGCCGAAGAGGACCTGGCCACCCTCGCCTTCGACCGCGGCGCGTTGCCCGACGCCGCCGCGATCGAAGAACACCTCGCGGACTGCGCGGAGTGTGCGCAAGCGCTCGATGCCTACCGGCAGCTGGACCGCGGCTACAGCGACCGCGAGACGTGGCGGCTCGCGGAGCACGCGGCGACGATCACCGCCCATCAGGAGTCGATTCGCCGCCTCGCCTCGCAGATCGCCGAGGAGGACGAGGAAGCGGAGCGGCTGCTCGGCGATCGGCTGCAGGCGCCCACCGCGCTGGCATGGCTCGACGTCGCCAATCGCCAGCGCTTCCAGACCGGGGGAGTAGTCCGGCGCCTGCTGGCGGCGGCCCACCAGGCGTGCACTCGCGAGCCGTTGGAAGCGCTCACGTTCGCCGAGCAGGCGATCGGCATCGCCCGGCAACTGCCCGACGACGTCTACGAAGGCAATCTCGTCTATGACCTGCGCGGCACGGCCTGGAAGGAGCGGGCGAACGCGCTGCGGTTCCTCGGCCGGTTTGACGAGGCACTGCGCTCGCTCGACCGGGCCAGCGAAGCCTACGCCCGCGTCCCGGCCTCGCCGCTCGGCCCCGCCACCGTCACGTTCGTCCGGGCCAGCATCCTCTATGAACGGGGCGAGTTGCCGGAGGCGCTCCGGCTTGCCGAGGAGAGCGAGCGGCAGTTCATCCACATCGGCGACCGCGAGCGGCAGATGCGCGCGCTTCATCTGCAAGGCAACATCCGTTTCTATCTTCAGCAGATCGGGGCGGCGCGTGAGATCTACACGCAGATTCTCGGCTGGGCGGAGAGCCGGCACGACCTGACGTGGATCGCCCGCGAGTCGCGCACCCTCGGGCACTGCGCGCTCGAAGCAGGAGAGCTCGCCGAGGCGTCGCAGTACTTCGACAGGGCGCTGAGCGCATTCCGCGAGTTGGGGGAGACGGCTGAGGTAGCGCGGACTGAATGGGGAATCGGGCGTGTGCTGTTGGGTACGGGACGCATCGACGAAGCGATCCGATATCTCACGAACGTCGAGAAGAAGCTCCTCCAGCACGGTCTCGTGACCGACGCGGCCCTCGTCGCGTTTCACACGATGGATGCCTGGTACGCAAAAGGTGCGATCCGCGAGATCGCGTCAAAGGCCGCTTCTCTGCTCGACGTGTTTACCGGTGCTGGGATGCTCACGGGTGCACTGCAGGCGTTCGCATATCTCAGGGAAGCGGCCGAGACAGGACACCTCACGCCTCGGACCATCGAGCACGTGCGGCAATTCGTCAGTCGAGTAGAGCGGGAGCCACAGCTCATCTTTGCGCCTCCGCCCGGTGACCACAGCAGGCTTTAAACATTTTCGCCGCTGCAACACCCCTTAACCGAGGGCGCCCTCCAACGTTCGCCGAAGAGGCGAAAAGGAGGGCTTATGCGAGGTGTATCCATACGGCGTGCGGCGGCCGTGATTGCCTTGTTGTCATTGCTCGGATCCGAGGCGGCATACGCGGCAGGGAAGTATCAACCGCCTGGACTGAGCCGTCTCAGACGGCTCATCACCAGAGTCTTCGACATGCTCGGCGTTCCTCCCGGTTGAGACGTTTCCGTGCCGGGGTAGGGAATTCCGCCGCAGCGGCACTCTCTGGTAGATGACCGCGACGAGACGGCCTGGCCGATTCACGGCTGCTGACCGCCCGCGCTTCGAGCGGGCGGTCCAGCATTACCTCCGCTACTGCTACCGCCACAGGACCGCGGCGCGGGTCTCCGAGCTCGCCGGCTGTCTTCACCTCTCGCCGGCCCATCTGAGCCGGATCGTCCCGCTCATCGTCGGACAACCCGTCCGCCAATACCTTCGCAGCCAGCAGCTCGCCTACGCCGTTCGGCTCCTTCAGACCACGCCCCTCGGAATGGAGCAGGTCGCCCTCGCCAGCGCATTCGGAACCGTCTCCACCTTCTACCGACGCTTCGTCGAGACCTTTGGCCATACTCCGGCGAGCTGCCGGGAACGCTTTCGTCGGCGGCGCCGCGGCGTGACGCTCCTTCTCCCGACGACGGCCATTCACCCCGAACGGCGCGTCCCATTTTGTCTCACCGAGCAGCCCCGTAAGCGCCCCCGGTAAGCACGCCGTAAGGAGCGCTCCGTAACCTCCTCCCGACCTGACGGGAGGATCGATGCGCAGTCGTCTGATGAAGTTTGCCGCCTGGGTGGCGGTGGTCGTCGCCGCGGTGGCGACGGTGCTGGTGGTCGTAGTGCAGGTCCGCTCGCGGCGGACGTTCGAGACTCCCTATCCGGAGATCCATGCCAGCGGCGACGCGGCGGTCATCGCCCGCGGACGCTATCTCGCCTACGGACCGGCGCACTGCGTCGCCTGCCACGTAAGTGAGGGCGAGCAGGAAGCGGTCAAGGCCGGCGCGACCCCGCCGCTCGCCGGGGGCGGCAAGTTCGTCCTCCCCCTTGGCACGGTCTACACGCCGAACCTCACCGGCGACGGGGAGACCGGCATCGCGCACTTCACCGACGCCGAGCTGGCCCGCGTCCTTCGCTACGGCGTGATGCCGGACGGCCGCGCGGCGCTGCCGTTCATGGAGTTTCACGACCTGTCGGATGAGGACCTGACAGCCGTCATCTCCTTCCTCCGCTCCCAGCCGCCCGTGCGGCGCGACGTCCCCGAGCACCGCTTCAACTTCCTCGGCAAGGTGGTGCTGGCGTTTCTCATCAAGCCGATCGGTCCGTCGCGGCCGGTGCGGGCCAAGAGTCCCGCCGAGGAGGCGACCATCGAGCGCGGCGCGTACTTGGCCAACTCCGTGGCCGGCTGCGTGGAGTGCCACACCAAGCGCAGCAACGTCGACGGGCACTACGTCGGCGCGCCGTTCTCGGGCGGGAACGTCTTCACCGTGGAAGGCGATCCGAATACCATCCTCGTCACGCCGAACCTCACCCCGTCGCGCACCGGGCACATCACCTCCTGGCCCGAGGAGCAGTTCGTCGGGCGCTTCGGCGTCGGCGCGGGTGTGCCGCACACCCACATGCCGTGGCGGCTGTACCAGCGAATGAGCGAGAACGACGTGCGGGCCATCTACCGCTACCTCCGCTCTCTGCCGCCGTCGAACAACGATCCCGGACCCACGGTGCAGAAGAAAGACGAAGGTGTGACCCCCGAGAAAACGGCGCGGACGAAGGGTGGGGCGGGGCCCGTATAATCCCGCGCCGCATGGCCTTCCTCGAGGCGCGCGGTCTGTCGAAAACCTATCGAGACGCCGAAGTGCCGGTGACGGTCTTCGGCGGTCTCGATCTCCAGGTCGAGCGCGGCGAGATGCTGGCCATCGTCGGCCCCTCCGGCATCGGCAAGTCGACCCTCCTCCACCTCCTCGGCGGCCTGGACCGGCCCGACTCCGGCGTCATCCGCGTCGGCGACAAGGTCCTGACCGCGATGTCGAACGACGGGCTCTCCCGTTTCCGCAACCGCAACGTCGGCTTCGTCTTCCAGTTCCACCATCTCCTTCCCGAGTTCACGGCGGCGGAGAACGTGGCCATGCCGGAATGGATCGGCAAGACGCCCTACGACGATGCGCTGCGGAAGGCCGACGCCCTCCTCCTCGAGCTCGGGCTCGCGCCGCGGACGCGGCACTATCCCAACCAGCTCTCCGGGGGCGAGCAGCAGCGGGTGGCCATCGCCCGCGCGCTGCTCACCGATCCGCTTCTCTTCCTGGCCGACGAGCCGACCGGCAACCTCGATCTGGAGACCAGCGCGCGCGTCTTCGAGCTGATGCGCGAGTGCCATCGCAAGCGCGGATTGACCTCGATCATCGTGACGCACAACACAGACCTGGCCGCGCGATGTGACCGAGTCTTCGTGATGAAGCAGAGGTAAGCGGGCACGGTTCTCGCCGGAAGTTTTCACCCGGAATGTTTCGTTTCGGAAGGCGCTGACCGGGTCCGGCCTATAATCGTGACCGGGAAAGCACCGGGACCATGTTCGAAAAATACAACGAGAAGGCACGCCGCGCCCTTTTCTTCGCCCGCTACGAAGCGTCGAAGCTCGGCTCACGAGTGATCGAGTCCGAGCACATCCTCCTCGGCGTGCTCCGCGAAGGGGAAGAGATCATCAAGGAGATCTTCTCCCGCTTCAACGTCAAGCCGGAACAGATCCGAAGAGAGGTCGAAGGCGACCGGCTCTTCGTCGACCGCATCTCCTCGTCCGCCGAATTGCCCCTCTCCGAGGAGTCCAAAAAGATCCTCGCCTATGCCGCGCATGAGGCCGAGTCGATGCTCCACCAGTACGTCGGCACCGAGCACCTCCTCATCGGCATTCTCCGCGTCGAGTCCTCCACCGCCGCGCGCATCCTCACCGCCAAGGGGCTCAACGTCTACGGCGTGCGGGAGGAGACCATCTCTATCCTCAAGGAGCGGGAAGCCGACAAGCAGAAGAAAGAGCTCCCCTTCCTGGCCGAGTACGCGCGCGACCTCACCCAGATGGCTCATCAGCAGCAGTTCGACCCGCTGATCGGCAGGGAGAAGGAAGTCGAGCGGATCATCCAGATCCTCTCGCGCCGGACGAAGAACAACCCCATCCTCCTCGGTGAGCCGGGCGTCGGCAAGACGGCCATCGTCGAGGGTCTGGCCCAGCGCATCGTCGACGGCAACGTGCCGCTCTTCATCGCCAACAAGCGCATCCTCTCTCTCGACCTCTCCCTCATCGTGGCCGGCACGAAGTACCGCGGCCAGTTCGAGGAGCGGCTCAAGGGCATCATCAAGGAGCTCAAAGAGAACCCGGACATCATTATCTTCATCGATGAGATCCACTCCCTGATCGGGGCCGGCTCGGCGGAAGGCTCCCTCGACGCGGCGAACATCCTCAAGCCGGCGCTCTCCCGCGGTGAGATCTCCTGCATCGGCGCCACGACCATCCGCGAATATCGTCGCTACATCGAGAAGGACCGCTCGCTGCTCCGCCGCTTCCAGGCCATCACCGTCAACCCGCCGAACGAGGACGAGACGCTGCAGATACTGGAAGGCGTCAAGGAGCGCTACGAGGCCTTCCACAAGGTCAAGTACAGCGACCACGCCATCCGCTCCGCGGTCTATCAATCCAACCGCTACATCACCGACCGCTTCTTCCCCGACAAGGCGATCGACATCCTCGACGAAGCCGGCGCGAAGGTGAAGCTGCGCCGGGTGGCCGACACGCAGAACCTGCGGCGCCTGGAGTCGGAGATCCGCTCCATCGTCAAGGAGATGAAGAAGGCCATCTCGGACAAGGACTTCGAGAAGGCGGTCTTCCTGCGCGAGCGGGAGATCGAGCTGAAGGAAGAGGTCGAGCGCTTCAAGCAGGAGCGGGAGACGGTGGGCGACGAGCTGATGGAGGTCACGAAGAAGGACGTCGAGGAGATCATCAGCTCCTGGACGGACATCCCGGTGACGTCGATCGAAGCGGACGAGGCGGCGAAGCTCATCAACATGGAAGAGACGCTGATGCGGCGCATCGTGGGGCAGGACAAGGCCATCCGGGCCATCTCCCGCGCCATCCGCCGCTCCCGCCTCGGCGTGGCCTCGCCGAACCGCCCCATGGGCTCGTTCATCTTCCTCGGCTCCTCGGGCGTGGGAAAGACCGAGGTGGCGCGGCGCCTGGCCGAGTTCCTCTTCGGATCGCAGAAGCACCTCATCCGCTTCGACATGTCGGAGTACATGGAGAAGCATGCGGTGTCGAAGCTCATCGGCTCGCCCCCGGGCTACGTTGGACACGAGGAAGGCGGCCAGCTCACCGAGCGCGTGCGGCGCAATCCGTACTCGGTCGTGCTGCTCGACGAGATCGAGAAGGCGCATCCGGACATCGCGAACATCCTGCTGCAGATCCTGGAGGACGGCATCCTCACCGACTCCCTCGGCAACCAGGTCGATTTTCGCAACACGCTGATCATCATGACCAGCAACCTCGGGACGCGCTTCCTGACCACCAAGGGACACATGGGCTTCCGGGAGAAGACGCCGGAGGGGGACCAGAAGAGCGCCGAGCAGCTGATCCACCAGGAGCTGAAGAAGGAGTTCTCCCCCGAGTTCATCAACCGCATCGACGACATCATCATCTTCAACCCGCTGACCCAGACCGAGCTGCGCCAGATCTGCCGCCTCCTGGTGGACGACGTGAACCACGCGCTGGTGCACAAGAACGTGCAGATCGCCATCGACGACAGGGTGGTGGACTGGCTGCTCAAGCGGGCCGAGGAGGAGTCCAACTCCGGCGCGCGGCCGCTGCGCCGGGCCATCCAGCGCCACATCGAGGACGAGCTGTCGGAGTTCATGATCCGCCACAAGGACTCGGTGCCGGAACGGATCGACTTCGCGATGAGCGGGGACGAGATCGTGCTCATCCCCGCCGCGAAGGATGTCGATCTGATCGCGAATTAGGGGCACTCACCGCAACAGCCGCTCGAAGGCCTCGCGTCTCGAGCGGCTGAGCTTCAGTTTCGTTCCGTCCTGCAGCACGAGCACGCAGTCGCCGCGGAAGAGGGGGTGCAGCTCCCGCACGCGGTCGACGTTGACGATCGCCGATCGGTGGACGCGGAAGAAGCGCTGCGGGTCGAGGCGCTGCTCGATCTCGTTCATCGTCTCGCGCAGGAGGTGCGACTTGCCGCCGACGTGCAGGGAGACGTAATAGTCGGCCGCCTCGATCCAGTCGATCTCCTCCGGCTTGATGAGCAGCACCTTCTCGCCCGTGCGGACGAAGAAGCGGCGGGCGCGGCTCTCGAGCAGCTGGCCGAGGCGGGGATCGGCCTCGCCGCGCCGCCGCGAGCGCGCCGCCTCCTTCGCCCGGGCCAGCGCGGCGGCGAAGCGGCGGTCGTCGAACGGCTTGAGCAGATAGTCAATGGCGTGCACCTCGAAGGCGCGCAGCGCGTATTCGTCGTACGCGGTGACAAAGACCACCGAGGGGACCGCGTTCGGGCCGATCTCCTGCAGCACGTCGAAGCCGTCCACTTCCGGCATTTGCACGTCGAGAAAGAGGATGTCCGGCCGCTCGCGGGTCACGAGCTCCGCCGCCTCGACGCCGCTGCACTCGCCGGCCACCACCACCTCCGGGTCGCGGGCCAGGAGGAGCCGCAGCGTCTCGCGGGCCAGCGGCTCGTCGTCGACGATCAGCGCGCGCAACGTCACCGCCGCTCGCTCCAGGGGATGGACATCGAGGCCAATACGCCGCCCGGCACGGCGCGGAGCTCGAAGCATTGCCCCTCGCCGTACAGCTGCCGCAGGCGCTCTTCCGTGTTGCGCAGGCCGATGCCGCGCGGCGCAGCCGGGCTCAGGGTCCCGCTGTTGTAGATCTCGATGGCCAGCTGCCCGTCGCGGCGGAAGGCGCGCACGTCGATGCGTCCCGCCGCGGCGATGCGGCCGATGCCATGGCGGATCGCGTTCTCCGCCAGCGGCTGGAGGATGAGCGCCGGGACGGCCACGCGCCGCGCGTCGTCCGCTACGTCGATCGTCACCGTCAGCCGGTCGCGGAAGCGCACCTGCTGGATCTCCAGGTAGCGGCGCAGGATGGCCGTCTCCTCCTCCAGCGAGACCTCCTGCCGCCCGGCGCGGTCGAGCGTGTAGCGGAGGATGTCGGAGAGGCCGGCGATCACCTCCACCGCGTCGTCGTCCTTGCCGTTGCGCACGAGCGCGGAGATGGAGTGGAGGGTGTTGAAGAGAAAGTGCGGCTGGAGTTGCAGCTCGAGGGTGTCGAGCCGGGCCTGCGCCAGCGATCGCTCCCGCTCGCGCAGCTTGAGATAGGAGTCGTAGGCGAGCATCGCGCCGAGGTTGGCCAGGTAGAGCAGCATCTCCGAGGGGATGCGCGCGGCGAGCGCCGGGTAGAAGTTCGAGCCGAACTCGCTGATGGTCATGGCGTCGAAGGGGCGGATCCCGATCGTGAGGCCGATCCAGAGCGCCACGTGGGCGACGCCGAACAGCGCGGCGAACAGCACGTGCAGCAGCACGGCGCGCGCGGTCAGCGGCTCGAGCGGGAAGCGCCGGCCGAGGGCGCCGATGAGGGGCGCGGCCAGCGCCCACGCCCACCAGACGCTCAGCTGGTAGGCGAACAGCCGGACGAACGAGTGGCCGTGGGTGATCATCGACAGGTAAAGGTTCACCGTCGCCAGGAGGGCGAACACGGTCCACAGCCCGAGCGCGACGCGAAGCGGCTTCGTCACGCCGGCGATTGTCCCGCATCGAGCGGCAGGGTGGGCGGGGCGTGCAGCGAAATGCGCGTTCCGCGCGGCCAGTTGGCTCCGCCATTCAACGCGCCGGCCCCGCGGTCGTAAGTTTTTCAACGGCCGCCGTGCGCGCGGTCCCCGCGAGCAATAAAATGATGACCGGCGGTAAACGGATCGGAGACGGCGTTCGTCTACTGCGCGGAGCGTGTGTGGTGCGCCTTCGGTTCCTGATCCTATTTTCCGCCCTGATCGTCTCCTGCAGTCGACAGTCGCCGCAGCAGCAGACTTCCTCGCTTGGCCGGCAACAGCCGCACCTGGCTGCCGCCGCGGCCGTCGCTCCCATGACGTCCGCCGCCGCGGCGGACGATCCCGCTCCGGCGCGACCCTGTCCCTCCCGGCCGAACATCCTCATCATCTCCCTCGATACCCTCCGCGCCGACGCCACCCAGCTCGACCCGAAGAGCAGCAACCGCACCCCGGTGCTCGCCCGCCTGGGCGCGTCCGGCGTGAACTTCACGACCGCCTACAGCACGTGGGACTCGACCCCTCCGTCGCACTTCTCGATGCTCACCGGCTACGTGAACGGCCATCTGGGGGAGATCGATCAGCCGGACGCGTCGGTCGCCCGCCAGCTGCAGCGGCTCGGCTACCGCACGTTCGGCGTCGCCGCGAACGGCAATCTCTCGCCGAAAGCCGAGCGCGTGCTCATCCCCTTCGGCCGCTATGTGAACCTGGCGGACGAGTGGGACGGGTTGCCCGCGGATGCCAAGGCACGTCTCGCCTCCCGGATGGACGCGCTGCTGGCCAGGCGGCACGTCGTCGCCAATGACTGGTATCACCTGATGATGTATGGGTCGGCCGATCGCGTCCTCGAGCATCTCGATCCGTTGCTCGATGGGAAGCAGCCGTTTCTCGGCTTCCTCAACTTCATCGACACGCACGACCCCTATCTTCCCCCCGACGAGTTTTATGACTGGTCGCGCGACAAGCCCGACCTGGTCGGCCTGCGGTTCCGCCCGCTGCCGCCCGAGCTGGCCAATCCGGACGGCATTGTCGATCCCGTCCGCCGCCAGTACATCAAGGGAAGGATCGAGCAGGCCCAGGGGCGGGCGTGGAGCGTCGCCGTCGACCTGACGAAGGAGCAGATCCGCACCTATCACCGCCGCTACAACGCCGAGGCGCGGAACCTCGACCGGTCGATCGGGAAGCTGTTCGAGATGCTCGAGCGGCGCGGGCTGCTCGACTCCACAGTCGTCGTCCTCACGTCCGACCACGGCGAGTCGTTCGGCGAGGACGATCTCGTCACGCACAGTTTCAACAACGGCGGCGACCGCGAGGCGACGAATCGGGTCAACCTGCTGTTCGTCTTCCCGCCCTGCTATGGCCGGAGCGGCATCCAGGTCCAGCAGTACTGCACGATCGCCGACGTCGTGCCGACGCTCTATGACCTGCTCGGCATCGACCCCACGCCGCTCCGCCGCAAAACGGTCCCCGGGAACTTCGGGCGGTCGCTGCTGCCGCTGATGTCCGTGGTTCCCGCTCCCCAGCCCACCGTCGCCGCCAAGGCCGATGCGCCCCCTGTTCCGCCGGAGGAACGGAAACGGCAGGACGACGAGGCGTTGAAACGGTTCCGTGCCCTCGGTTATCTCCAGTAGATCAGCTCCAGGAGGAGTCCCTTACCCGTTCGTCGTCTGGTCGTCTTCCCCGCCTGTTACGGATTCAAAAACCTGCAGATCGATCAGTACTGCACGATCGCCGACATCGTGCCGACCCTCTACGACCTCCTCGGCATCGACACCGCGCCGCTTCGGGAAAAGTCGGCGCCGGGCAACTACGGCCGCTCGCTTCTGCCGCTCATCACCGAGCGGGCGCACGGGAAGACGTCCACGACGCCGGTGCAGGCTCAGGCTCCGGCCGCCGTCCGGCCGACGCAGCGCTACCGCGTGGTGGGCGATCTTCAATAGAATCGCCCGGCCATGCCGCTGGTGAAAATCTGGAGCCGCAAGCCGCGGACGACCGAGCAGCTACGGGTCATGGGCGACGCCGTTCATCAGGCGCTCGTGTCGACGGCGAACGTCCCGGAGAAGGACCGCTTCCAGATCCTGCGGGCGCTCGACGCCGATCAGATCGTCGCCGACCGCACGTACGCCGACTGCGACCGCTCCGACGACCAGGTGATCATCGAGATCACCCTCAACGCCGGCCGATCGTTGGAGATCAAGAAGGCGCTCTACGCGGCCATCGCCCGCCGTCTGGCGGACGAGCTCGACGTCCGGCCGGACGACGTCCTGATCAACCTCGTCGAGGTGACGAAGGAGAACTGGTCGTTCGGTAAAGGAATCGCAACGTACGGCTAGTCCTGGTTTTGTTGCTAGAATGCGCCGCCCCGGGCCCCTGTTCTCGCGTCGGCGTGACCTCCTCGTGGTGTCGCCCGTCTCACGACAAACCGGCTGCACCCGGATCTCTATGACGCGTAACCTCTACTTTCCAGCACAGTGGGATCCGAAGCTTGGAATTCACGTGACTTGAAGTCGCGG
>JADMIO013028591.1_pt1 | contig 39634 bp, 34 predicted proteins | sample 8958161 | NCBI WGS metagenome assembly JADMIO01 (sample SAMN16585339, study PRJNA669376) | soil metagenome | isolation source: Crop rotation soil | place: USA: Cullars Rotation, Alabama | collected 2011 | reverse complement strand
CGCGCAGGTAGCAGAGGTTGAACCCGCCGGCGGGCGGCGGCGTGAACGTGCGGCCGCTCAGCGAGACCAGCGCGGCGGTCGGTTGCAGCGGCGTCGGCGTGTCGATCAGCGCACTGCGCGCGACGATGAACGTGTCCTGCGCGAAGAGCCGCGGCAGGTCGTCGGGATCGTCGGTGAAGTAGCTCTGGCCGCCGCCGCGCCGCGCGATGTCGCGCAGCAGCTCCGCGTCCGAATCCTGGGGAGTACCGAGACCGATGACGCTGACCGTGATGTTGGCCTCGCGGCAGCGGGCGAGGAGTGCTTTGTAATCGCCCGGCTCCTCGGAATCGGCGGCGTCGGCGAAGAGGAGGATGTGCTTCGTCTGCGAGCCGGCGGTGATCAGCATGTTCGCCGACGTCGCCAGCGCGGGATAGATGAAGATCCCGCCCCCCTCCGACTCGACGCTCATGATCTTCGAGCGGAGCATCGCCTCGCGTCCTTCGATCGGATCGAGGTCGGCGACGATGTGCGACGAGCTGTCGACCGCGACGACGCCGAGCTCGTCGTTCGGCGAGAGCATGTCGAGCACCTGCACCGCGCTCAGATCGGCGAGCTGCATCTTCGTCCGGCCGCCCCCCGCCGCCATCGCCATGCTGCCGGAACGGTCCATCGTCACCACGATCGACATCCGCAGCTTGCGGTGCTCGCGGCGCAGTTCCATCGACACCGGCAGCACCGGCTCGAGCGGCGATTTGAAGTAGCCGCCCGCGGCGAACGAGCTCTTGCCGCCGGTGATCATCAGGCCGCCGCCGGCGTTCGTGACCCACGACGCGAGCGTCTTCATGCCGTTGACGCCGAGGTCGTTCGCCGGGACGTTTTCGAGAATGACGGCGGAGTGGTTGGCGAGGGTTTCGAGCGAGAGTTGGAGGTGGGGGTCGGTTTGGACGTTGATGCCGCTCGACGTGAGTAGCTGAGAGAACTGAGAGGACGGAGAGCCGGAGATGAGCAGGACGGGCTTGGGGCCGTTGACGCCGATCAGGAATCTTGCGTGATTGTTTTCCGGGACGGGATCGGCGGTGCCGCCGTCGACGTCGAGCGTATACGAGAGCAGGCCGCCGTTCGATGCGCGGTCGCGGAAGGCGATCGGGTTCGCGCCGGCGTCGAAGTGCTGCTTGCCGTGCGCGATGACGGTCGAGCCGCGGCGCAGGGTGACGTCGGCATCGTGCGCGACCGGCGCACGGATCGCGGCGCGGATCACGAACGCTTCGCCCGGTCCGACCGTCGCCGGGGCGTCGATACGCTCGACGGCGAGGTCGTTCGTCGACGGGCGCTCCGCGACGCGGTAGTCGATCGCGACGCCGCGATCGGCGGCGAGCAGCATCGCCGCGGAGGGGTCCTCGCCCGACCAGCGGCCGTCACTCAGCAGCACGATGCGGCCCGGCGTGTTCGGCGGAATGAGCGAGAGCGCGGTCTCCAGTCCGCGCTGCATGTTCGATTCGGGCTGTGCCGGCGCCATCGCGAACGGCGCGGTCTCGATCTCCGCGTCGCGTCCGAAGGAAACGATCTGCAGCTGCGAGCCGGACGGTTGCGACGCGCGCAGCGACTTCGCGACCTCGCGTTCGAGCGCGTCCGCATCGCGCGGCATCGACAGGCTGCGGTCGGCGACGATGACGACCGTGCCGGCGCGGCTCGGCAGATGGACCGCGAGTCCGGCGAGCGCGAGAAGGATGGCGAGGAGCAGCGCGATGCGGGTGCGCGTCCGCGGACGCCAGACGACGAGCGAGATGGCGAGCGGAATCGCGAGGAGGAGCCAGATGGGATGGGTGAAGGTCATGCCCGCCTCGGACAGCAGACAGCAGACAGCAGACAGCAGGAGCCACGCGTCATCCCGAGCGAAGTCGAGGGATCCGCTGCAACTATGCGATACGCGCGCGATGAGCCATGACACGAACGCCCGCTGTCCGCTGTCCGCTGTCTGCTGTCTCTCATGCCGTCACCCTTTGATGCAGCGCGAGCACGGCGAGCGCGGCGATCAACAACAGCCACGCGACGTTCTCATACCCGCCGGCGACGAGCGCCGACTCGTTCCAGCCGTTCCACGTTCCGCTTTTCGCCTTCGACAGATCCGACTCCTCGGCGTTCAGCGCGTTGCACGCGAACTGGTATCCATCGACGCGCCAGATGCCGGGGTGCGACGCGAGCAGGACTTTGTGCCCGCCGTCCGGCAGCACGAGCTCGTTCAGTCCGCCGTCGATGACATTCGAGGCGCGGAATCCCGGCGTCTCATCGCTGCGCAGCTCGATCAGGTTCCAGATCAGCGACGGCCAGGCGGGCGAGCGCTGCAGGGTCGACTGCGACGGATTGAGGCGCATCCGGAAGTGATGCGATTCGTCCGTCAGCAAGGGCTGATCTCCGGCCAGCACGACCGGCGTTCCTGCCATCGTTCCGGAAGCCGCGGTCCAGATCACGCCGTCGAGATCGACGCCGTCGCTGATCGGATTCGTGCGATCGATGAGGAACGGTCCGGCGTGCGCGGTGCCGCTCGAGCCGCTGACGAATTCGAGCATCCAAGTGCCGGCTGCCGGGTGATCGGTGATGGTCAGCGCGCCGTTCGGAGCGAGCAGCGCGCGGCCGGTCGCCGTCACCGCGCGCTCGACGTCGCGGCGCAGCAGCGCATCCTTCACATCGACCGTGACGAGCACCGGCGGCTTGCGCTCCGGCAGCAGCGTGACGTGATTGTCGAACGCCGCCGCGTCGTCGCTCAGCTGCGCTTCGACGACCTTCGCGCCCGGCGGCAGCTCGAACGAGAAGCGGCCGGTGCGGCGGCCGGTGAAGAGCGTGCGGCCGTCCGCGCGGATCGACAGCGACTGCGGCTCGCCCGCGATCTCCAGCATCACCCGGTCGCGTCCTGCGCGGGAGCGCGCCGCCGCGATGAACCCGCGTTCTTCGCCGGCTCGCCGAACGCGCGCCACTGCACGCGCGAGCCTGCGCTGTGCGGCGGCGCGTGATCGGTGACGACCATGACCAGCGCGTTCGGTCCGGCGAGCTGCGTTGCGAAGGCGAGCGCGGCGTCGATGTCCGCGGACGGCGCGTTGCACCACGTCCATTGATCGAGTCGCGCGAGCTGCGGCGTCGCGCCGGCGAGAACGTAGCGGATCGGATCGAAATCGCCGGCGAGACGCGCGACCGACTCGCGCGCCCGCTGCTGCGCGCCCGCCTGCATCGACAGCGAGTCGTCGAGGATCACGATCAGCGGACGCGTGCCGGTGATGCGCGGCAGCATCGGCCCCGCCGCCGCGAGCACGAGGAGCAGCAGCGCGAGCGCTTCGAGCCAGAACGTCAGCGGCAGCCGGAGGAACTCGCGCTTGCGACCCGCGGATGCGGGACGGCGCAGCGCCGCCCAGAGCATCAGGCTCGATACCTGCCGCGTCTGCGGACGGCGGTGGAAGAGGTAGATGACCGCGAGGAGCGGAATCGAAACGAGTCCGAACAGCGCGGCGAGCGACGTCAGCACGCGACGATCTCCGCCTGCGCCAGCGCGTCGAACATGAGATCCGCGCCGACCTCCTCGGCCACACACCGCAGCAACATCACGCGGCTCTCGCGCGCCGCCTCGTCCCAGAGCTGGCGATGACGGAGCAGCGCATCGCGGAACGCGCTCATCGCCAAGTCGTCGATGAGGATGTCCTGTTCCTCGCCCGTCTCGATGTCGATCAGCTTCAGATCGCCGCGCGTGTCGGGACGCTCGTCCGCCGCGGCGACGACTTCGATCACGATCGCCGCCGAGGCACCGCCGGCGAACGCGTGCAGCAGCGGCGCGGGGTCGGAGGGCCAGAGCAGATCGCTGAGCAGCACGCGGATGCTGAACGGCCGCAGCATCGAAGCGCCGCGCACGATCGCCGGCGCGGGATCGCCCGGATGCGCGAGCTCGACGTCGCTCCACATCGATGCGCGCTCGTGGCCGTGCGAAACGCGATGCAGCGATTCGCGCGCCATCCAGAGCGCGTACGGAAAGCCGGCGTTGCGCGCGGCGGTGGCGAGCATCGCGGCGAGCGCCAGCGTGACCTCCGCCTTGCGCGGCTCCAGCGCCATCGAGCGCGAGCCGTCGACGATCAGGTCGACGAACGGACTGACCTCCTCGTTGAAGCGCTTCACCGCGAGCTTGTCGCTGCGCGCGAAGAGGCTCCAGTCGAGGTGGCGGAGATCGTCGCCCGGCTCGTAATCGCGGTAGTCGCGGAACTCGAGCGAGCCGCCGGCGCGGCGGCCCTCGCGCGTGCCGCCGGCGAGCATCTGCGCCTTGCGCGGAGGGACGAGCGTGCGCGAAAGGCCGGCGCGCTCGCCGTCGATGAGGGCCTGGCGGTAGTCGGTGATCCCGAGCGTTGTCGAGGGACCTGTGCGGACGGGCGGCGCGCTCACCGCGCCTCCACCCACCCGGGTCCCTCGACTATGCTCGAGATGACGGGCGCCATGACACGCGGCTTGAAGCGCCCGAACAACGTGAGCAACCACCCCAGGTTCCCCACCATCACCACCGCCGCCCACGCCCCGAGAATCACCGTCCGCATCGTCCACAACTGCGGCGGCGAAGTGACGGGGAACGGGTCGGCGAGCGTGGTCATGCGGATGATCGTCGAGAACTGCGGCGCGTCGCTGTCGGCGGCGAGCGCGACGAGCGGCGGCAGCACCGCGAGCAGGATGAACAGGCAGAGCACGATCGCCCACGTGTTGCGGATCGGGATGCGTCCGGCGAGCAGCGTGCGGCGCAGCCAGAGCGCGGAGCCGGCGTAACCGATCACGCACGCGCAGCCGTCGAAGAGCCACGTCGCGCCCTCATTCGCATTGATCGACACGCTGCCATGCACGGCGAGCGCGCGATAGGCCGCCACCGTCGCCAGCATCATCGCGATCGCCCAGAGCGTTCCGCCGCCGCCGCTGTAGAAGACGAACGCCAGCAAGCGCTTCGGCAGCGCGCGCGGAATCGTCCGCGCCACGCGCGGCCCCCACTCCTCCCGCTCGCCGATCGCGCTGAAGAGGACGAGCGTCTGCAGCGACATCGACAGAATCGCCCACACCAGCAGGATGTCGGACGACGCAGTGGTCAGCATCACCCAGAACGCCAGTCCGAGCGACAGCAGCCAGAGCACGGTGAGCAGTCCGCGCAGCGGCAGCGCGCGGTTCGCGCTCGGCGGCGAGATCAGCGCGATGCTCAGGAAGACCATCAGCACGTCGAGCGCGGCGATCAATCCGAGGACGCTCGCCAGCTCGCGCCACGGCGAGCTGGAGCCGAGCGAGATCGCGACGTGCGTGGCGCGAACCATCAGCTCGCTGACGAAGATCGCCGTGCCGATGGTGAAGAAGAAGACGACCAGCGAGAGCAGGATCTTGAACGGACGGCTGGCCGGAATCGCGCCGATGAAGATCGCCAGGATCGATTGCGACACGACGAGGAAGAAGCCGGACGCGGTGACGTAGAGGATGGCGATGAAGTCGATGCCGCGCAGCACGTAGCTGAACATCAGGAACGGCACCGCGGCACTGAAGATGAGCGCGGTCAGCGCGGCGGAGGAGAAGATTTTGCCGAGGATGACATTGCGCGGGCGGATGGTGGTGATGAAGAGGAGGTCGACGTTCGAGTCCGAGCGCTCCGTCATCATCCGCACGCCGGTGTAGATCGGGATCAGGATCATCGTGCCGAAGATCAGCACGTTGTAGATCAGCGTGAAGAGCGTGCCGCCGACCGCCATCCGCTCGACCGTCGTGCTCTCGATGCGCTGCCCGATCATCGCGCCGATCACGGTGATCATCTGCGCGATCAGGCTCAGCACGAGGAGGGTGACGACGAAGCGTCCGCGCACGGCCTGGCGGAGCTCTTTGATCACGATGGGGTTGACGAGATCGGACAAGGAGTGCGGCAGCTTGCTGCCGGCCCCGGATTGCGGCGGCTTGCCGCCCCGGAAACGGATCACTGCGAACCTCCGCCAAATGAGCGCAAGCAAGCTTGCGCAATCCGAGGGCGGCAGCAAGCTGCCGCAGTCCTCACTGCACACCCCCGGTGGTCACATTCATGAACAACTGCTCGAGATTCGCGCGCTGCTGGCGGAACTCCGCGATGCGATGCCCGCGGCGGATCAGTTCCGCGAGCAGCTCGCTCGCCTCCGCGTCCGAGCCCGCGTACTCGACCGTCGCTTCGTCGTCGTCGATGCGCACCTCGCGCGTGCCGGGCATCTCGAGGAGCGAGCGGTGCAGGGCATCGATCGCGGTCAATGCGCGGATGACGATCGTGCGCGTCGCTTCGTCGTGTACCAGCAGGTCGTCGAGCTTCCCCGCTTTCAGCACGCGACCCTGCTCGATGATCACCGCGCCGGTGCAGAACTCGGAGAGCTCGGTGAGGATGTGCGAGCTGATGAGGATCGCTTTCCCCTGCGACGAAAAGACGCGGATCAATTCGCGCAGCTCGATGCGCGCGCGGGGATCGAGTCCCGCCGCCGGCTCGTCGAGGATCAGCACCTTCGGATCGTGCAGCAGCGCGCGGGCGAGGCAGACGCGCTGGTTCATCCCCTTCGACAGCGACTTCAGGGTCTTCTGGCGAATGCCGGTGAGGTTCGTGAACTCCTCGATGCTGTCGAGCGTCTTCATCCGCCGCGCCGATTCGATGCGATACGCGCGGCCGAAGAAGTCGAGGTACTCGTGCACCGTGATGTCGTGATGGGTCGGCAGTGCGTCAGGGACGAATCCGATCAGCCGCCGCGCTTCCTCCGGCTCCTGCACGACCGAGACGCCGTCGACGAACGCGTCGCCGCTGGTCGGCTCGTCGAGCGTGGCGAGCATGCGCATCGTCGTCGTCTTGCCGGCGCCGTTCGGTCCGACGAAGCCGATCACTTCCCCCGAGCCGAACGAGAACGAGATGCCGTCGACGGCGACCATCTTCCCGAACGTCTTGCGCAGATGCGCGGCCTCAAAGCGCATTGCGCCTGCTCCATTTCGCCACGCCGACGACGACGCCCGGCGTGGTGTGCGTCCCCGGCTTCTCGAGCGCGGTCTCGAGGAAGGGCGACGCTTGCAAGATCGCGACATACATCCCGGGGCGCAGCATCGCATGCGGATCGGTGCGCAGCCGCTCGCCCCACGTCGCCCACGACTCCGGCGTGCCGGCGAACATCTCGCTGTCGGGCTTCGTGGTGAACAGGGCCGTCTGCTTCAGCGTGACGTGCGCGCCCGGCTCGACGATGCCCGCGTCGTAGATCTTTCCCGCCGCATCGGCGACCCACAAACGCTCGATGCGCGTGCCGAAGCCGTTGACGGCGCCGATGACGCCCCCCTCCTGCGTCAGCGACAACCGCTCGCGCCGGTGCTCGTTCTTGCGCAGGGCGAAGTAGGTCGAGACGCGGCTGTCGACCCAGCCGGACGTCAGTCGCTGGCCATCGTTCGCATCGAGCTCCTGCACGCGCTCCGACCGGTCGTACGGAAGGATCTCCGTCTCGGAGGAAAAGCGGATCTCACCGTCGGGTGGAAGGGTGCAATAGACGCCGCTGATCCCCAGCGTCGTCGCCTCGGCACTGTTTTCGTCGAGATAGGTGATCGATGCGGATCGATAGACGCGCTGCCATCCCTCGCCGGCGAGACTGGTGGCGATGAGGATGCCGCTGGTAATCGTGGCGAAGGCGGGGAGCGTCCAGAAGATCCAGAGGCGCCGGTCGCGGCGCGCGAGCCAGAAGAGGCTGATCGGACCGCCTACGACCGCGAACGCGCAGAGCAGCGCGAACATCACGCCGACCGGCACTTTCGACTGCCCGAGGAGCGGCATGGCGTTCATCGGCGACTCTTCCGTGCGGATCAGCGCGTTGTGGTGATCGCAGGCGACGATGATTTCGTTGAAGAGCGGCTCCGGCGCCGCGTCGAGTGTGCCCGGGACGTTGATGAGCGTACCGAATCCTTCGCCGAATCTCGTGAAGTGCTCCGCCGTCTCGAGCGGATGCGCATCCGCCAGCGTGATCGATCCGCCGGTGACGAGCAGCAGCCCGCCCGCGCGCACCCAGCGCACCAGCGCGAGCTGCGCCGCGGCAGGCATTTCGTTCCAGTCGGCCGGCGTCATCCCGACGGCGCTGTACGCGGTGTACGCGAGCCAGTTCGTGCTCCACTGCTGCGGCGGAACATCGGTGCGCGTGTACTCGAAGAGGTTCGGCTCGTAGCCGCGCTTGGTGATCTCCGCGCGCAGTTTGCTGTCGACGAAGGAGCGGCTGAAGAGGATCTGCGTCGCGGGGCGGCCGCTGCCGCCGCCGGGGAGGGTCAGCTTGCCGTCGCGCATGCGGCCGTCGACGCGGACTTTCACTTCGCGCGGCGGCGCCCAGCCGATGATCGGCTCGTCGAGCGTGACTTCGATCGCCGACCGCGCCGGTGCCACGAACTTCCGGTTCACACGCACCTCGGCGCGCATGCCGTACCCAGGTGCATTGACCGACAACGCGACTTCGTGCGAGTCGGAGGTGGGATTGACGATCTCGAACCGCCGCTCGTTGTAACCCCAGATGCCGCCACCGTTGAGGGATGGGAGGGAGGTGACCTGCACCGGGCCGAATGGGTCGGCGGAGGCGAGGCCGGACAGCAGACAGCAGACAGCGGACAGCAGGAGAACCCGCGCCCGCTGTCTGCTGTCCGCTGTCTGCTGTCCGAGGAACCTACGCAATCGTCACATCCTCCGGCAGCCGCACACCTGTCTCATCGATCGACTTCAACAGATCATCGATGACCTGCCGCGTGCCGATGCCGTCCAACCGTCCGCGGTATCCGAGGATGATGCGATGGCCGAGCACCGCATGGGCGACGCGGCGCACGTCGTCGAAGCCGACAGTCGGCCGTCCCGACAGCAACGCCTCGGCCCTCCCCGCCTCGGCGAGCGCGATCGCGGCGCGCGGCGAGGCGCCGAGGCTCACGTACTTCGCGACCGGCTCCGTGTGCTCCGGACCATCTGGATGGGTCGCAGCGACGAGCCGCGCGATGTAGCGCGACACGGCCTTCGGCAGAAAGATGCGATCGACCGCCGCAAACAACTCGTGCAGTTCGTCCTGCGTGATGCGCGACTGCGGCGCGGGCGGCTCGCCGCGGCGGCGCGTCGAGATGATGTCGTCGAGCACGTCGACGTCGACGTTCGTCACGTTCAGCTTGAACAGAAACCGGTCGATCTGCGCCTCGGGGAGCGGATACGTCCCCTCGAATTCGATCGGGTTCTGCGATGCCATCACGAAGAACGGATCGGGCAGCGGACGGGTGACGCCGAGCAGCGTCACGGCACGCTCCTGCATCGCTTCGAGCAGCGCCGACTGCGTCTTCGGCGACGCGCGATTGATCTCGTCGGCGAGCAGGATGTTCGCGAAGATCGGCCCCGGTTGAAACACGAGGCGCCGCGGACCGCCGCCGTCGCTCTCCTGCAGAATGTTCGTGCCGAGGATGTCGCCCGGCATCAGGTCGGGCGTGAACTGCACGCGCTTCAGCTCGAGGCTCAGCACGTCGCCGAGCGCCTTCGCCAGCATCGTCTTGCCGAGGCCCGGCACACCTTCGAGCAGGATGTGGCCGCGGGAAAGGATGCCGATGACGACGAGCCGGTGCAGCGCGTTGCGTCCGAGGAGGATGCGATCGAGCTCGTCAATGATCGAGGTCGCGCGGCGCGTGTGCGGGAGCAGCTCGTCGGGTTGAATCAACGTCATGGTTGCGGTGTCCTCTCGAAAAAGCGTCCGACGGTGCCGCGGTGTCGCGGCAGCACGGTGGTGGTGTAAGCGGAGCCGGCGCCGCCACTTGCGGTGAGCGCGCCGCCGGCGGATGCGCGCATCTGTCCCGGTTGCGGAGCAGTCGCACTCATGCCGACGAGCTGGCTGTCGTCGAGCGAGCCGGCGGTCGCGGGCGGCAGCGCGTGGTCCTTGAACTTCTCGTCCGCGGCCTGCGTCTCTTCGCCGAAGAAGAGCGGTGCATCACCGCGTCCGCGATCGATGCCGCCGCGTCCTGCCTGCGCCATCGGCCCGGGCTGCGATCCGCTGCGATGCTCGCGCAGGTAACGCGCGAGATCGGAGTTGTTCGGATTGTCGAACTTGCGCAGCGACTTCGGATCGATCATCCCCTTCGCCGCGAGCTTCGACAGCTGATTGCGCAGAGCCGCTTTGCTCTGACGCGCCGCCGCGCCGATCTTGCCGATGTCTTTCGTCCCCGGCTGCAGTCCCGGCAGCAATGAGGCATTCTCCGCGGCCATGCGCGCTGCTTCGTTCGCGAGCTCATTTGCCGCGGTCATCGCTTCGAGCTGCGAGAGCGTCTCGCCTTTGCGGATCGCATCTTCCGCAGCGTTGCCGGCGGCTTTCGTCACGGCGTCATCGACTGCATCGAGCGTTTCCCACGCCTTCGACGGATCCTCTCCCTCGGCGTTCGTTTTCAGCTCTTCGACGGTCTGCTGCAACGCCTCGGCACGCTCCGGCGGGATGATCTTTTCTTCCTGCAGCAGCTCGATCTTGTCCTCGACCCGCTTCACGTCGGCGCCGATCTGCAGCGTGTGCTGCGACGACGAGCCGCCGATCGGAATCAGCGTGGCGCCGATCACGAACGCCGCACATCCGGCGAGGTAGAGCAACTTCTTTCGGGCGTTCCATCGGATTGCCGGGACGTCCACCTCGGGCAATTTCCATCCGCCGAGCGGCACGTCGCTCGACGCGGCGGCAAGTCCGCCGCAGTGCTGGCGCGCGTCGAGGTACGAGAGGAGTGCGCGATCTCCCGGCGCCGACCGGATGCCGCGTCCGGCCGCGAGCACGGCAACGATCGCCGTCCCGGCAAGACCGGTTGCGAGCACGACATCTGCAGGCGCACCGAGGACTCGGGCAATCAATGCGCCGATGCCCCAGAGGAGGAACCAGCCACCGGCGGCCACGAACAACGCACGCAACGCAAGCGCCGTTGCCACTCTCCGGCGGAGAACGCGAACCGCTGATTCGACGTCTCTCATGTGGGCTGTCCTTCGAGTATACGGAGAGAATCGCGCACCCGTTACGATAGACACCCGTATGGCAGAAATCGAAACCCATGGCGTGGCGGTGATCGGAGCCGGTCCGATCGGCATCGAGCTCGCCGTCGCCCTCAAACAGGCAGGCATCGATTACGTCCACATCGACGGCGGTCCGGTCGGTACGACGATGACCTGGTATCCGCTGCAGATGCAGTTTCATTCGAACGCGGAACGCCTCGCGATCAGCGGCGTGCCGATCCAGACCGCGGATCAGCAGAAGGTGACGCGCGAGGAGTTCCTCGCCTATCTGCGCGCGGTCGTGCTGCAGTTCGGATTGGAGATCCGCACGTACGAGCGGGTCGAATCGCTGGCTCGCGTCGATGGCATGTTCGAGTTGAAAACATCACGTGCGACGCTGCGCGCGGAGAATGTCGTCCTCGCGATCGGCGCCATGCATCGCCCCCGCCTCCTCGGCATTCCCGGCGAGACGCTCCCGCACGTCGACCACTACTTCCACGAGCCGCACATGTACTTCGGCCAACGGCTCGTCATCATCGGCGGCAAGAACTCGGCGATCGAGGCGGCGATCCGCTGCCAGCGCGCCGGCGCGCACGTCACGCTCTGCTATCGCGGCGAGGACTTCGACCCGTCGCGCGTGAAGTTCTGGCTCCTGCCGGAGATCCGCTCGATGCTGCGCGACAACCGCGTCCGCGCGATTTTGTCCGCAACGCCGGTCGAGATCCGCGAGAAATCGATCGTGCTGCAGACGCCCACCGGCATCCGCGAAGAGCCGTGCGATTTCGTGCTCTCGCTCACCGGCTATGAGCAGGACACCACGCTCTTCGAGCAGGCCGGAATCGGCGTATTCGGCGACGAGCGCCGCCCCGGCTACGACGAAGCGACGATGGAAACGAACGTCCCCGGCATCTTTCTCGCCGGCACCGCCATCGCGGGATCACCGGTAGGACGGGTGCGGATCATCGTCGAGGATTGCCATGTACACGTGCCGCGGATCGTGAAGGCGATCGTCGAGAGGGCAGCACCTCTCCACATTACGTAGACGATTTTTGCACCGAGGTATCCTCGGGTTATGAAAGTTGCTGAGCTGAAGCTGGTCGTCGATGCAAATATGGTGGAGATGCGCCAGGAGTTTGTGAACGTGCGCGAGGAGATGCGCACGGAATTCGTGAACGTGCGCCAGGAGATGCGTACGGGATTCGCGGACGTGCGCCAGGAGATGCGTACGGGATTTGCTGATGTGCGCCAGCAGATGGACGCGCAATACGCCGATCTTCACCACCAGATCCATGTGATGGCCGAGCACATCGTGACCAAAGTGGAAGTCATCCTGGAAACCAAAATCGACCAACGCGTCGATGCCAAGCTCGCCGCCTTTGAGAAGCGCCTCCCCCGAAAGCGCGAGAAGCGCTAGCGCTCGAACGACACGTCACTCGTCTGCATCGTGACGACCTTCTCCCCTCTCGTCACCGTCGCCACGGCCGCAGCGCGCAGTCCGTCGGTTGCGATCTTCGACTGGAACCGGATCTTGTATCCCCCGGCCTCCTCGGTGCGCGCGATGGCCTGGCCCGGCTGCAGATCGAGGCTGACGCTGCCGATGACTTTGCTGGTCTCGGCCTCGATCACGGTCGCGGTGGCGTGATACGGCATCGTCCGCACCGGAATGATCCCGCGCGACATGCGCGGCTTGATGTCGATTCGCACCGCGAGCGCTTCATTCGGCGCGGCGGGAACGAGCGGCAATGTGGCTGCGAGCAGGATGATCGCCAGTGAGAGGTTCTTCATGCCTCTTTGGACGAGCGGGCCGCGTCGGAGGTTAGCGATGGACGACGTTGCTGACGAGCTCCGGCAGCGCCGCGACCTCGAATGGCTTCCGCAGCACGCCGGCGACCGCTGTGTGATCGATGAATTGCAGCGATTCGTCCGTCGCCGCGGTCATCACGACCGTCGCCTTCAGCAGCTCCGGCTTGCGCAGGATGAGATGGCGCAGCACGTCGAAGCCGCTCAGGTGCGGGAGCATGAGGTCGAGCAGGATGCAGTCGTAGTGACCGGTCAGCAGGTGCTCGATCGCGGTGCCGCCCTCGGCGATGGTCGTCATCGCGAAGTCGTTGCCGAGGACTCCTTCGATGCGCGACGCGATCACCGGCTCGTCTTCGATCAAAAGGATGCGCGGCTTCGATGTGTCGCCGACCGTCACCGGTTTCGCGACCGGCGTTTCGGCCGTCTTCGTGACGAAGCGCGTGACCGCGGCGATCAGCTTGTCGCGGGTCAGCGGTTTGCAGATCCAGCCGTCCGCATCCGAGGCCTCGAACAATCTCCGCACGCGATCCTCCGCCAGCGCCGACACGAGCACGATCGGCACAGGCCGCCGCGAGCGGATCAACGCGCCGAGGCGATGTCCCGGGATCTGCGGCAGCTCGATGTCGATCAGCACGAGGTCGGGTGTGGCGGTGGCGAGCACGTGCGCGAGATCGGAGACGCCGCTCGCCTCGATCGTCGAGAAGCCTTCCTTCTGGCAGAGCCGCGCAGCCTGCGCGCGGAACGAGGCGTTGTCGTCGACGATGAGGATGGTGAGCATGGAGATGCGCGCACTTTACGCCGATGTTTACGAGGCTCTCAACAGCTGCCGGTGCCACGACTCCTCGGCGCGCTTCTCCCACCGTCCGCTGCGGATGTCGCCGAGGCGCTCGACGATCGTGTCGAACACAACAGTATGCGCGTCGCCGCGATCGCGGAAATCGGCGCGCGAGATTGCGTCGACGTGACCGTCGCCGTGGCGGACGAAGACCCGGTTCGGATCGAGGATCTGCACGCTGAGCTCGGATTCGAGCTGCTTCAGCGTGCCGAACATCCGATCGATCGAGCACCCCGAGGTCTCGGCATCGCGATCGACGCCGATGACGAGGAAGCTCCCTTCGATCAGCGCGCGCGAGGACGTGATCGGCGCGCCGTGCGCGGCCCACTGCGCGAGGAAGGAATCGATTCGATCGAGAAACCGTGCGCTCTTCGCATCATCGAGCGCGGGAGAGATGCCGAAGACCCACACGCGTGCGTCGTCGGGAAGGTTTTGAATGGCTGTCTGGGGCATGGTTTACACTCCGATTCGTGAGCTTTGCACGCCTGATCGAACGTTTCAAGCCGCCTGCCGATGCGAAGAAATCGGAGCACGAGCCGCTGCGGCTGGCGACGGCGGCGGTCCTGCTCGACATCGCGTACGCCGACGGCTCGTTCACACCCGCCGAGGACGGCAACCTGGTCGAGTACCTGCGCGGCGCGTTTCAGCTCGACGAGACGAGCGCGCAGGAGCTGATCGAGGCCGCCGACGAGATCCGCAGCCGTACCATCGATTACTTCGCGATCACGAACTACATCCGCAAGTCGATGACGCTCACCGAGCGCGTCGAGATCGTGAAGACGATGTGGCGCATGGTCTACTCGGACGGCCGCCTGACCGATTACGAGAACTACCTCGTGCGCAAGCTTTCGGACCTCCTCGGGCTCGAGCATCACGTGATGATCGACGCGAAGGTGGCGGTGCTGCGGGAGCTCGGAATGGCGACGGCGTAAATGCAACTCGGCGAGCAGGACGACGGCATCGAGCTGACGATCCGGCAATCGCACGAGATCGTGATCGTGCTGCCGGAGAATCCGATGACCGGCTACGTGTGGGCGTTCGAGGTCGACGGCTATTCGGTCGCGATCGTGAGCGAGAACTACGCGGCGGCGAGCACGCGCATCGGCGACGGGGGGCATCGCACCACGCGATTCGCGCCGCAACGTTTCGGCGTCAGCACGATCTGCGGCTATCTGCGCCGGCCGTGGGAGACGCACGAGCACGCAATCAAGACGTACCGGGTGACGGTGATGGTCACTGCGTGAGCAGCGCGGAGTGCGGCGGCCATGCCGCCGCTGCTTCTCAAAAAGGGCGGCCATGCCGCCCGGCCCCGCGCGGCATGGCCGCCGCACTTCGTTACAGCAGCGCGAAGCCGATCATCTTGTAGAGCAGGCGCGCGCCGACGTTCGCATCCCACTCCGTCGCGCCGGGCGACACTTCGCAGAGATCGAGCCCCACGATCTTCTTGCCGCTGCGATGGATGGCGCGCAGCAGTCCGATCGCTTCGTTCCACGACAAGCCGCCGGGCACGGGCGTTCCGGTTCCGGGACACAGCGTCGGATCGAGGCCGTCGATGTCCCACGAGAGATACACGTCTTGCGGCAGTTGCCCGACGATCTCATCCGCGAGCGAGGACCATGTCGCGCCGTTTTCCTTGCGCACGGCGACGTCGGAATCGAAGTACGTCTTGATGCGGCCCGACTGCGACTCGATGAACGCCAGCTCGCCCTGGCCTACGTCGCGCACGCCGACCTGCACGAGCTTCGCGACGCCGTCGATGCGCGTCATGACGTTGTGAAAGATCGACGCGTGCGACCAGGTGAAGCCTTCGTACGCATCGCGGAGATCGGCATGCGCATCGAGATGGAGGATGCCGAGGCCGGGATAGTTCTCGGCGTATGCGCGGATGTTGCCGAACGGGACGGAATGATCGCCGCCGAGGACGACCGGCATCTTTCCTTCTTCGAGCAGCGTGCGCGCTTTGTCGTAGACCCACGTGTTGATGCGGTCGCCGATCGCACTCACGCGATCCGCCAGGCGACCGGTCTTGCGATCGACCACCCCGCCCTTCTCGATCACCGGCTGCGCCAGTTCCCGCGCCTCGGCGTTCCACCGCGCGAGCTTGCGCGAGATCGGCAGCATGGCGATCCCGCGCTCGTACGGCTTGCCGGTCTCGCGATCGAAGAGATCGACCTGGCGCGACGCTTCGAGCACCGCCGCCGGCCCGTGCGACGTCCCGCCGCCGTACGAAGTCGTCGCCTCGAAGGGAACGGGAATGATGACGACGTGCGATTCCTCCGGCGTGCACGGCAACCCGTAAATGCCGGAGCCGGAGGGGGCGGCGGCATCGGGATCGAAATGGGGTTGCTTGGTTGCTGAGTTGCTCGGTTGCTGGGTCATCGCGGGCACCTTAACTCAGCAACCCAGTAACTCAGCAACCCAGTAACCATTCAATCCATATCCATCGGATTGAACACCGGCGTATCGTCCTTCTCCGCGCGCTGCATCGCTTCCTTGAACTTCTCTTCGAGGATGCGGGCGCGGTCCTTCTGGCTCTCCAGCTGTTTGTCGAAACGCTTCGAGGCTTCGCTCTTCTGCGTCTCCAGCTTCGAGACCATCGCGTCGAACGACTCCTTCGTCGCCTTTTCCTTTTGTTTGTGCAGCAGCACTTCGCCGCTGATGCGATCGATGACGATCAGCGTGTCACAGCAGGGACAGGTGATTTCGAAGTTCGCGGCCATAATGTGACTAATCTACCTCAATGCCTGATCGAGGTCCTCGATCAGATCGTCGGGATGTTCGAGCCCGACCGACAGCCTCAGCAGATTCTCGGGAGTCGTCGTCGCCGGACCTTCGCTCGATGCGCGATGCTCGATCAGGCTCTCCACGCCCCCGAGCGACGTCGCGCTGATGAAGAGCTTCGTCTTCGACACGACCGCGAATGCCGCATCGCGTCCGCCACGCACGCGGAACGAGAGCATGCCGCCGAATGCGGACATCTGCCGCTTCGCGATCTCGTGTCCGGGATGCGACGGAAGTCCCGGATAGTGCACCGCCTCGACACTCGCATGCGCCGACAGAAACTCCGCGACGCGCATCGCGTTCTCGCTGTGCACGCGGAGGCGCGCGGCGAGCGTGCGGATGCCGCGCAGGACGAGCCACGAGTTGAACGGCGAGGCGATGGCGCCGATGACCGAGCGGACGTGCGTGACCTGCTCGACGAGCGCGTCGTTCGCGAAGATCACCGCGCCGCCGGCGACGTCGCTGTGTCCGCCGAGGTACTTCGTCGTGGAGTGCATGACGAGATCGGCGCCGAGCTCGATCGGGCGCTGCAGCGCCGGCGTGGCGAACGTGTTGTCGACGGCGAGCAGCGCGCCGCCATCGTGCGCGAGCTTCGCCAGTGCGGCGAGATTGCAGATTTTCATCAGCGGATTCGACGGCGATTCGGCCCAGAGCAGCCGGGTGTTCGGACGCATCGCGCGCTGCACCGCTGCGAGGTCGTCCATCGCGACCAGGTCGGAGGCCAGCTGCCACTTCGGGAAGAAATCGCGCGCGATCACCCGCATCGCGTAGTAGCTGTCGTCCGGCAGCAGCACGTGCGATCCCGGCTCGAGGGCCTGCAGGATCGCCGACGCCGCCGCCATCCCCGATCCGAATGCGAGCGCGTGCGCGCCCGATTCGATCGCCGCGAGCGCTTCCTCCAATCGCGATTGCGTCGGATTCGATTCGCGCACGTAGATGTGTCCGTGCAGCGGCGTGGAATCGGGCGCGTGCTCGAAGGTGGTGGAGAGATGGATCGGCGGCGCTACGGCTGAGGTGGCTTTGTCGGGACTAGCTCCGGCATGAGTCGCTTTGGTTTCGAAGTGCATGACGCGAGGATAGTAAAATCGGCCGTTCCCCATGCGCGCTTTCCTCCTACGCGTCGGGCAGGTTGCCGTGACGTTTGCGCTGTTCTCGATCTTCAACGCACTGGCGTTTCATTTCGAGATCGAGCCGGGCGTCTCGATCCTCTTCCCCGCGACGGCGATCGCCATCCTCGCCTGCATGTCATTCGGATGGTGGGCGGCGATCGGCGTGATCCTCGGCACGATCGCGACGCCGTGGGGCGAGAACGCCGGGCTGCGCCTGCTCGTCGTCAGCGGCGTGATCAGCGCGATCGAGGGCATGATCCCGTGGCTCGTCTTCCGCGCGCGCCGCGACCTCTCGCCCGACCTGCGCGACATGCGCTCGCTGCTCGCGTTCCTCGTCTTCGGCACGGTGATCAACACCGGCTTCAGCGCGATCGCCGGCAACGTGCTGATCATCAACCATCCGGCCGGCGTGCATCTCGTCTGGCGCGAGGTCTTCGTCTGGTGGATTGCCGACTTCACCGCGGCGCTGCTGCTGGCGACGCCGGCACTCGCATTCGGCAGCGCGCTGTTCAGCCGCATCCGGACGACCGACAGCAGACGACTCGCGCAGGAGCGCGAGGTCGATCGGCGTCCCCGCACGATTGCGAATGCGCTGCAGATCCTCGCGGTGATCGTGATGCTCGGCTTCGCGACCTCGATCGTCATCCGCATGACGCTGCTCAATCGCGTCGAGCAGGACGTGAAGCACGAGCGGGTGATGGCAGCAGTCACACTCGTCGATGCGTTCGTCTTCCTCGTCCTCGGGCTCGCCTCCGCGACGCTGGTGCTGAACATCTCCCGTCCGTTCGAGCAGATGCACGCCGCGCTCGATGCGGTGCGCGACGGCCGCCCCATCGATCCGGCGAGCATCGAGTCGAGCTATCTCGAATTCCGCTCGCTCGCCGATGCGCTCGGCGAAACGCAGGCGGAGCTGCGCCGCCGCGAAAGCGAACTGCGGCTGCAGACCGAGCGCGCCATCGAGGCGTCGAAGCACAAGAGCGACTTCCTGGCGAAGATGTCGCACGAGCTCCGCACGCCGCTCAACTCGATCATCGGCTTCTCCGATCTGCTCGCGGAGCAGGAAGGAACGATCGAAGCGGAGAAGCGGATCGCGTTTCTCGACAACGTCTCGACCAGCGCCCGCCACCTCCTCGGCCTGATCAACGACCTGCTCGACGTGTCGAAGATCGAGTCGGGGAAGATGACGATGCACTTCGAGCCGATCGATCTGCGGACGGCGATCGCGAACAGCATCAAGTCGACGTCGCCGCTCTTCATGCGGAAGCGGCAGCAGGTGATCGTGTCGGTGCCGGACGAGCCGATGATGGCGCTGGCGGACCGCAGCCGCGTGGAGCAGGTGCTGCTGAACCTGCTGTCGAACGCGAACAAGTACAGCCCCGAGGGAAAGAAGATCTCCGTGCTGAGCGCCATCAACGGCGGCGACTGGCGGATCTCGGTGAAGGACAACGGCATCGGTATCAATAACGACGACCAGCACCGCATCTTCGACGACTTCGAACAGGTCTACACGCGCGGCCCGAACTCCAGCGGGACCGGACTAGGGCTGGCGCTGGTGAAGAGGTTCGTGGAGATGCACGGAGGGGCGGTGTCGGTCGAGAGCACGCCGGGAGAGGGGTCGACGTTTACGGTGACGTTTCCGAAGACGTGAGGCGCCAACGCAATTCTTAATTCGTAATTCTTCATTCTGAATTCTCCAACCGAATTAAGAATTAAGAATTTAGAATTGAGAATCGGCCCCCCCTCTGGTTCAAATCTCGCATGCCCCTCACCCCAGTCTGTCTCCATGCCCGCACCTCGCAGACGCCGGACCGACGGCGAGCCTGATCTACCCCCCTATCGCGCCCTCGTAGCCGACGACGACGAGAATTACCTTGCCTGGATCGCGCACGTGGCGCGGCGGTTCGGGTTCAGCGTCACGGCGTGCCGCGACGGCGCGGAAACGATCGGCGTGATCGACAGCGGCGACGCGTTCGACATCGCGATCATCGATTGCGAGATGCCGCGCGGCAACGGCTTCCAGATCATCGACGTCCTGCGCAAATCGCCCGCGAATCGCGACATCTACGCCGTGATGCTGACCGCGCGGGAAGAGATCGAGACGAAAGTCCGCGCGCTCGAAAACGGCTTCGACGACTTCCTCGGCAAGTCGGCCACCGATCTCGAGATCGCGGCGAAGCTGACCGCCGCCCGCCGCATCGTCGCCAGGCAGCGACGGCTCGACGAAGCGGTGCGCGACCTGTACGGCCTCGCCACGCGCGACGAGCTGACCGGCCTCCTCAACCGCCGCTTCTTCTTCGCCGAAGCGAGCCGCGTCCTCGCGGAAGGGCGGCAGACCGGCCTGATCCTCTTCGATCTCGACGAGTTCAAGCCGGTCAACGACACCTTCGGCCATCTCGCCGGCGACCGCATCCTGCGCGACATCGGCTCGCTCTTCATGCGCCGCACGCGCGGGGACGACCTCGTGGCCCGCTACGGCGGCGACGAATTCGTGATGCTCGTGGCGAACGCCGGCCTGCCCGAGGTGGAGATGCTGGCGAACCGGCTCGCCGGCGAGATCGGCGCGCTGCAGTGGACGTTCGGCGCGGAGACGATTCACCTCCGGATGACCACCGGCATCGCGACCTCGGCGCTGCTCGAGAATCCGACGCTTGCGCGCCTCCTCAGCGCCGGCGATCGCGATCTGTACAAAAACAAGTGGCTGGCGAAAACGCCGGAGTCCGATCCGTCGCTCTACGCCTACGACGCCCGCCGCGACGAAGAGATCGCCGCGGTGCTCGATTTCACTCTACCCATCGTGGATCCGAAAAAGATGAGAAGACCAGAGACGTAGTGTGGTGCGTTAGTAGGCGCCGAGGCATCGAATGCGTGAGGAGCGCGGACGTCTCCTCCGCTGTCGCTGGCCGTCTCGGCCGGCGACGGCCGACTGCGGGCGAGGACGCCCGCGCTCCGCTACGGCGGCAACGTAGCAGGCGATATGTCACCACACTAGTGTCACTTCAAACTTAAAAGCCTACGTTCGCGCGGAGTGCGGCGGCCATGCCGCCGCTGATTCTCGTGAGGGCGGCCATGCCGCCCGGCCACCGCGCGGCATGGCCGCGCGTTCCCGAGCGGCGGCATGGCCGCCGCACTCCGAACGTAGGCTTTTGAGTTTGAAGTGGCACAGGGAGCTCTGAACAAGTCATATCCTGCTATCTGCCGTCTGCTATCTGCTGTCTGCTATCTTCGCCCCGCATGCTCCATCTCGGATCCATCGGCGGCACTTCCATCGACGTCGACGTCAGCTTCTTTCTGCTGGTCTTCTTCTTCGCCGTGCAGGACATCGACCGGGGACTCGCCTTCGCGCTCATCTGGGCGCCCGTCCTGTTCCTGAGCGTTCTGTTTCACGAGCTGGCGCACGCCGGGATGATCGCGGCCTTCGGCTACGGCTCGAGCCAGATCATGCTCGGCGGCATGGGGGGCGTGACGATGAACGCCCGGCGCGCGCGTCCGTGGCAGGACATGCTGATCAGCGCCGCCGGACCGTTCTCCAGCTGGGTGCTCGCGCTCATCGCGAAGGAGGTCTACTTCCGCATTCCGGCCGGACAGACCGACGCGATGCTGAAGGTCTTCCTGCCGCTGATGTACAGGATGGGAATCATCTGGGCAATCTTCAACCTGCTGCCGATTCCGCCGCTCGACGGCGGCCACGCGCTGCGCAATCTCCTCCGCACGTTCCTGCGCGAAAACCTCGCCTTCACGATCTCGATCTGGATCGCGCTGATCACCGGCGTGCTGGCGATCGTCTATGGGATTTACCTGAAGGAATACTTCATCGCCATGATCTTCGGCTGGTTTACCTTCAACAACTTCCAGCAATGGGAGGAGTACCGGCACCGCGGTTTCCCGGGTGACTGATCGGGACGGAATTCCCGTACAATCGAAACAATTATTCAACGCGCCCCGGCGTTCCAATTTCACGCAGTTTCATGCCATCTCAACCCGAATCCATCCCGACTCCTGACGCGGAGCCTTCGCGTCTTCAGAAGGCGCGTGCCGACCTCGCCCGCATGGCCGGACGGCTGCGCCGCGGCGGACGCGATACGGTCCGCACCACGATCGGCATCCTGAAGGCGCAGCAGGAAGCGACGCTCGACGGCATCCTGGTCGTCGACAACGCCGGCAAGGTGCTCTCGTACAACCGGCGCTTCCTCGAGATCTGGGGCATTCCCGACCAGGTCGCCGATGAAGGCGACGACAACGAGCTCCTCGGATACGCCGCGGAGCTGGTCGAGGATTGGGACGCGTTCATCGAGCTCGTCAACTTCCTCTACGAACATCCGCACGACGTCCGCAGCGACGACGAAGTCCCGCTGAAGGACGGCCGGATTCTGTCGCGCGCCTCGGTGCCGGTCGTTTCCGGCGGCCGGGTGATCGGCCGCGCGTGGTACTTCCGCGACACGACCGAGGCACTGAAAGCGAAGAAGCTGCAGTCGGCGCTGTTCCGGATCGCGGAGCTGAGTCGCGAGTCGACGAGTCTCGACAGTTTCTATTCGTCGGTGCACGACATCGTCCACACGCTGATGGACGCGACGAATTTCTACATCGCGGAAGTCGATGCTTCGCGCGGCGGAACGCTGACGTTCCCCTACTTCGTCGACGCATTCGACAAAGCACCCGAGGGGCTGCTGCCGGGCCGCGGACTGACGGCGTACGTGCTGCGCACCGGACAGCCGCTGCTGGTAAAGCCGCAGAAGTTCGAAGAGTTGATCGCGGCGGGCGAGGTCGAATCGGTCGGCGCGCCGTCGCTCGACTGGCTCGGCGTCCCGTTGAAGACCGGCGACCGCACCTGGGGCGTCATCGGCGTGCAGACGTACGACGAGGGAACGCGATATACGCAGAAAGAGTGCGACATTCTCGTGTTCGTCGCGCAGCACGTCGCGGCGGCGATCGACGAGAAGCGCCGCGAAGACGCGCTGCGAACGAGCGAGCTGCGGTACCGCCAGATGTTCGAGAACAACCGCGCGGTGCAGCTGCTGCTCGATCCGGCGACCGGCGTGATCCTCGACGCGAACATGGCCGCCGCCGATTTCTACGGCTACTCGATCGCCGAGCTGCGCAACATGCGCATCTGGGACATCAACGTCCTCGGCGAAGACAAAGTGCGCGAAGAGATGGCCAACGCCGCGCGCCAGGAGCGGAGCTACTTCGTCTTCCGCCACATGCGCGCGAACGGCGAGATCCGCGACGTCGAAGTGCACTCCGGTCCGGTCGACGCCGGCGGCAAGTCGGTTTTGTATTCGATCATCCACGACGTTACCGAACGGCGTCGCGCCGAACAGGCGCTGCAGCAGAGCGAAGAGAAGTACCGCAACATCTTCAACTACGCGTCGGTCGGCATCTACCAGTCGACGCTCGACGGACACTTCATCACCGCGAACACGACGCTCGCGCGGATGCTCGGCTTCGATTCGGTCGAAGAGCTGCTGCAGCGCAGCCTCGCCGAGGACATCTACGTCAGCCGCGAGCAGCGCGAGGAGCTGATCCGCCGCTTCGAGCCGCGCGGCTACGCCAGCGATTGCGAGCTGCAGTGGCGCAAGAAGGACGGCACGCCGATCTGGGTGCAGCTGAATGCGCACGCGATCAAGTCGGCGAAGGGAACGCTCTACTTCGAGGGCTACGTCTACGACATCACGGAGCGCAAGCGCGCCGAGGATTTGCTGCGGACGCAGTCGGCGGCGATGACGGCGTCGATGGACGGCATCGGCATCGTCAGCGAGAAGCTGGAGTTCACGTACCTCAACGACGCGCTGGCGAAGCTGTACGCGTTCCCCAGTCCGCATCACATGCTCGGCGTACCGCTGCTCGATCTGTTCGATCCGGCCGACGCCGAACGGATCTCGAATTTCATCCTGCCGGTGGTGCATCAGCGCGGACGCTGGCGCGGCGAGATGACGGGCAAGCGGAGCGACGGGATCACGTTTCCGCAGGAGATCTCGCTGACGGCGATCGAAGGCGGCGGCGTGGTGATCGTGGTGCGCGACGTGACGGAGCGGACGTACGCGGAGGAGCAGATCAAGCACCTCGCGTATCACGACGCACTGACGGGATTGCCGAATCGCCTGCTGTTCAAGGATCGATTGACGGTCGCGTCGTCGCACGCGCAGCGCGAGCACACGCGTCTCGCGGTGCTCTTCCTCGATCTCGATCGCTTCAAGGTCATCAACGATTCGCTCGGTCACAACATCGGCGATCAACTGCTGCAGGCGGTCGCCGCGCGCGTGCAGGCGTGCGTTCGCGAGTCCGATACCGTCGCGCGCCTCGGCGGCGACGAGTTCACGATCATGATCCCGGGACTGGCGCGCTCCGAGGATGCGGCGCCGGTGGCGCAGAAGATCCTGGAGGCGGTGCGCTACCCGTTCCACCTCGAAGGACGCGAGTTCTACATCACGACGTCGATCGGGATCAGCCTCTATCCGGAAGACGGGATGGACGCGGAGACGCTGATCAAGAACGCCGACACGGCGATGTATCAGGCGAAGGAGCAGGGCCGCGACAATTACCAGCTCTTCAACGCCTACATCAACGCGAAGGCGCTGCAACGGATCGCGCTGGAGCACGGTCTGCGCCGCGCGCTGCTGAACGAAGAGATGCGCGTGCACTACCAGCCGATCTTCGACTTCCGCGCCGGCCGCATCGTCGGCATGGAAGCGCTGCTCCGCTGGACGCATCCGGAGATGGGACCGATCCCGCCCTCGGTGTTCATCCCGCTCGCGGAGTCGACGGGCCTGATGATGCCGATCGGCCAGTGGGTGCTGCGCACGGCGTGCAAACAGGCGAAGGCGTGGCACGACGCGGGACACAAGAATCTGTCGCTGGCGGTGAATCTGTCGGTGACGCAGTTGCAGCAGCCCGATCTCGTGTCGCGCGTGAGCGAGGTACTGGAGGAAACAGGACTTCCCCCTCGCCTCCTTGAGCTGGAGATCACCGAGTCGAGCGCGATGCAGAGCCCCGAGGCCTCGGTGCGGACGCTCTACGATTTGAAAAAACTCGGCATCCGCATCTCTCTCGACGACTTCGGCACCGGCCATTCATCGCTGAGCTACCTCAAACGCTTCCCCATCGACACGCTGAAGATCGACCAGTCGTTCGTGCGTGACATCAACTCCGACCCCGACACCGCCGCGATCGTGACCGCGATCATCGCCATGGCCCACTCGCTGCGATTGAAGGTGATCGCCGAAGGCGTCGAGTTCAGCGAGCAGGCCAGCTTCCTCAAGCACTACTCGTGCGATCAGATGCAGGGATACCTGATCAAAGCGCCGGTAGGGGCGGAGGAGTTTTTCGAGCTGATCGCGGTGTAGCCGGCCCGGGCGGCGCCGGCGACCTCGCCGGCGGTCGCCGCCGAGTCGGCGGCGCCACACAATCCATTACCTCTTCGTCGGCCTTCTCCGCACCGTATCCACCACCGTCACCGTCCCTGTCCGCACGGCCTTGTCGCCGAGCGAATCCGTCACGGTCAGCGTCACGGTGTACGTCCCGGTCCGTTCGTAGCCGTGTTTGAAGACCTGCTCGTGGCGTTGTTCGGTGAAGTCGCCGAAGTCCCAGGTGTACGTGTACGGCGCGACGCCGCCGCTGGCGCTTGCTGTAAACGTGAACGGCTGGCGCGGCGTGGGGGTGAAGTTCTCCGCTTTCAGCGACGCGTCGAGGGGGCAGTGCTTGACGACGTACGAGTCCCAGCCTTCGACATTCGAGACAAAGCGGTCGATCGAGCCGTAATACGCGGGGCCGCTCGTGACGGCGTTGTAGTGACCGTCGATCGTCGAGCGGAGCGCGTCGGGGGTGAAGAGCGTGTCGCTGATCAGCGCGCCGGCGGCATTCAGTCGCCGGATCCGATAGTCGCCGGGGAAGACCTGCAGGCCGAGCGACGCATCGATGTAGACGACCGCCCATTCGTTCAGCAGCGCGTTCCAGATCAGCGCGATCGGCAGCACGTCGATGCCCGATCCGGTCAGCAGACGCGCGTCCGTATTCGCCACCGCGCCCGCCGCATTGAAGCGGATCCAGCGCAGCTCCGTCGTGTTGCCGGCGGCGGGCGCCTGGTACGCGAGCGCGAAGCCGTTGCCGCTCGACGTCAGCAGCGGCGCCGACACATTCGTCGGGCCGATCACCGTGTTGAGCGGGAACGTCAGCGATGCGTCGTACGTGGTGATGAAGTACGTGAGGACGTCGTTGTTCTGCCGGTACCAGGAGATCGCGGTGTTGCCGTTCGCGGCGGCGGCGATGCGCGGCAGCGGTTGCACGGTCGCGACGAACAACTGCAAACGCGTGTCGGTGACCGGGCCCGAAGTTTTCGAATGGAACGTCGTGATCCAGACGCCGAGGTCCGCGCCGACCGGGATCGTGTAGACGACCTCCCACAGATCGAGCGCGGCGTTGTACGTCGCATCGAGGTCCTGCTCGTTGAAGACGCCGTGCGCGCCGCCGATGCGGCGCTCGGCGCCGAGGGGCGAGCCGTCCGATGCCAGCTCCTGGAACGCGATCGTCCCTGCGGTCGTGAAGAAGACGAGCGCGAACTTGTTGCCGTCGCTGAGGAGGCGGACCGAGTGGTTGTACGACGACGTCGTGACGACGCGCTCCGGCGTCAGCGGATTGAGATTCGCGTCATAGATCGACAGCGTGATCTGCTGGCTCGGGATCACGCGCGCGACGGCGAGCACGGAGCCGTTCCAGGCCACCGGACCGGCCGGGCGGTTCGGCTGGATGCCGGCCTGGCTGGTCAGAACGTAGTTCGAATTGCAGTCCGCGGCGTTCGCGGCAACAGCGAAGGCAATGAGGGCTACGGCGAGCGCAAATCGCGTTCTTCCTGCCAATCCCATCAGCCTCCCCCATCAGTTATTTACGAAGCTGAAACGGAGTATAGCCGAATAGCGTCTATGACTTCCGTGGTGCTCCGCACCTCCGCATACTCGCCGCTCAGGTTCGCCAGCGACATCGCGTGCACCTCGGCGGAGGTGCGCCAGCGGCCGTCGAAATCGCGCTTCCCGAACGTCGCCGTCGCGTCGCGGACGACGATCGTGTCGAAGCCGAGGTTGCCCGACATCCGCACCGTCGCCTCGACCGAGTTGTTCGTGATCACGCCGGTGATGACGACGCGTTCAATGCCGGCGTCGCGCAGCTCGCGCTCCAGCGTCGTGCCGATGAATGCGCTGTTCGTCGATTTGTCGATGATCCGCTCCCCCGGCAGCGGCGCGACCTCCTCCTTGAATTCGCACAGCGGCTGACCCGGCCGGTACGTCGAACGCGGCTCGCGCGACAGATGCCGCACGTGAAACACCGGCCATCGATGCGCGCGGAAGAACGCCAGCAACCGCGCGATGTTCGCTTCGCAGTCGGGGTTGTTGCGATCGCCGCCCCAGCTCGGGTCGTCGATCGCCTTCTGCACGTCGATGACGAGAAGTGCGATCAAATTCGATGATGATCCGCGCGCCACTGCTTCACTCCGCGCTTGATCTCTTCCGGCGTCTTCACTTCGCCCGCCAGGACCGCGCGCGCCGCCTCGGGCAGCTCTTCATCGCTGCAGAAGCGGAGTCCGATCAACTGCGCCGTCCGCAGCTCGTTGATGCGCGGGCGCAGATCGTCGGGCAGCAGCCGCTGCAGGCGCAGCGTCTCTTCGAGGCGGATGATGCGGTCCTGCTGGCGCAGCGCGTAATAGCGCGCGAGCAGCGCGACGAGAACGAGGGTGATGGCGACGAGCACGCCCCACGCCATCTGCCAGCGCGGGTACTTCAGGAACCAGTAGATGGCGACGAGCACGTTGAGCGCGAGCACGGGGACGACGAAGAAGTGAAAGATCGGATGGAAACGGCGGTGTGTTGCGTAGTTCTGTTCTTCAGGCGGCATGGTTGGTCCTCGCATCAAAAATGTATTGGGGGCGAACACGTGCCGCTTCGAGCGCGGCGGTCAGGGCCGGACCGGGCTGAACCCGGAAATGACCGGGGATCTTCATCCGTACCGCGCCGTTGGCGACCTCGGGCGGGACGTCGACGATGGACACACTCACCGGGATCTCCCCCGCGTGATCCTCGAAGATCTCGCGGATTTTCTTCACGCGCGCCTCGTCCATGTCGGCGTAGCGCACTTCGAGCGTGATCTCTTTGACCTTCTTGTCGCGGATGCCGTCGAGCGGGACGATCTCCAGCGCGTTGAGCTCCGGCGTGATCGGCGATTCGGAGAACGCGGCGGCGTGCCGGCTGAGGGGAGCGGACGTCTCGTCCGTTTCTTCGATCGCCGCCACCGCCTCGTTGAACAACGCGAAGTTATCTTTCCGATCGCCGTACTTCTCGCGCTCGATCTCCTTCGGATCGCGATCGTCTTCGATGTCTTCCTCGCGCAGCTCGTACGCCGAAATGCGCGCCGCACGATCCTCGGGATGTCCGCCGTATTCGTCATCGATCCGCTGCGCCGCCTGCTCCGCCGACTGCAGCGAAGCACTGCGTCCCGCGACCTGTCCGCCCGTGTCTTTCACGGCCGCCGTCAGCAGGATGGCGACCCCGTTGTCGAGCCACCGCGCGTACTTCGCATAGAGATCGCTGAAGACGACGACGTCCACCGATCCGAACTGATCGTCGAGGACGAACTTCGCCATCATCTTCCCTTCGTTCGGCCCCTTCTTGATCTTCGACTTCTTCATCTGCGAGACGATCCCGCCGATGTTCACGGTCTGATCGACGAAGCGGAACAGCGTGTCGGTGTTCGCCCCCGCGAAGAGCTTGAGCTCTTCCGCATAACGATTCAGCGGATGCCCCGAGACATAGAACCCAAGCGTCTCTTTCTCGTAACGAAGCTTCTCCTCATCCGGCCATTCCGCGCTTCTGTGTGGCGCCGCCGACTCGGCGGCGACCGCCGGCGAGGTCGCCGGCCCCACACCGAACATCGAAAACAGCGAATTCTGTCCGCGCTCTTTTTCGTCTTTGGTTCGCTGCGCCGAATCCGCGGTCGCTTCCAACTTCTCGAACTGCGCCTTCCGCGTAAGCCCCAGAAAATCGAACGACCCCGATTTGATCAGCGCCTCCAACACCTTCTTGTTGCACGCGCGCAGATCGACTTCCTCGCAGAACTGCAGCAGCGATGTGAACCGCCCGATCCGCCGCCGCGCTTCGAGCACCGATTCGATCGCGCTCTCGCCCACGCCCTTCACCGCGCCGAGTCCGAACCGGATGTTCGGACCGACCACCGTGAAGAACATGTTCGATTCGTTCACGTCCGGCGGCAGCACCTCGATCCCCATCGACTTCGCTTCGTGAATGAACTTCACGACCTGCTCGGTGCGATCCATTTCGCTCGACATCAGCGCCGCCATGAAGTGCCGCGGGTAGTGCACCTTCAGCCACGCCGTCTGGTACGCCACGAGCGCGTACGCCACCGAGTGCGACTTGTTGAAGCCGTAGCGCGCGAACGGCTCGATGTAGTCGAAGATCTCGTTCGCTTTCTTCTTCTCGTACCCCTGCGTGATCGCGCCGTCGACGAACTTCGTCCGCTCCGCGGCCATGATCTCCGCGTTCTTCTTCCCCATCGCCTTGCGGAGCAGATCCGCCTGTCCGAGCGAATAGCCGGCCACGCGCTGCGCGATCTGCATGACCTGCTCCTGGTAGACGATGACGCCGTACGTCTCTTCCAGGATCTCCTTCATCGCCGGCACGAGGTACTTCGGCTTCGACGTGCCGTTCTTGCGCTTCACGTACTCGTCGACCATGCCCGCGTCGAGCGCGCCCGGCCGGTACAACGCATTGAGCGCCGCGAGGTCCTCGAACTTCGTCGGCTTCGATTTGCGAAGCAGATCGACCATGCCGCCCGATTCGAACTGGAACACGCCCTTCGCGCGCCCTTCCTGGAACAACCGGTACACCTCGGGTTCATCGAGCGGGATCGCATCGATGTCGATCGTCTGTCCCGTCTCGTGCTGCGCCGACTTCACCGCATCGTCGATGACGGTCAGCGTGCGCAGCCCGAGAAAGTCCATCTTGAGAAGACCCATCTTCTCGACGACGTTCATGTCGAACTGCGTGACGATTTCATCGCGGTTCGTGCGGTACAGCGGCACGTACGTCGTCACCGGCTCCGGCGTGATGACCACGCCCGCCGCGTGCATGCCGGCGTGGCGCGAGAGGCCTTCGAGCTTCAGTCCGATGTCGATGACCTTCGCCACTTCGGCATCGTTCTTCATCGCCTCGACCAGCGCGGGCGAATCCTTCTTCGCGTCGTCGAGCGTCACGCCCGGTCCGCCCGGAATCGTCTTCGCCACTTTGTCGACGAGGCCGTACGGCAGGCCGAGCACGCGGCCGACGTCGCGCACCACCGACTTCGCCGCCATCGTTCCGAACGTGATGATCTGCGCGACGTTCTCCTTGCCGTACTTCTCGCGCACGTACTCGATCACCCGGCCGCGGTTGTTCATGCAGAAGTCGACGTCGATGTCGGGCATCGAGATGCGTTCGGGATTGAGGAAGCGCTCGAAGAGCAGGTCGTACTCGAGCGGGTCGACGTCGGTGATGCCCATCGAGTACGCAACCAGTGAACCTGCGGCCGAGCCGCGTCCCGGTCCAACCGGAATGCCGTTGTCTTTCGCGTATTTGATGAAGTCCCAGACCACGAGGAAGTAGCCCGGGAAGCCCATCTTCTTGATGATCTCGATCTCGCGCTCCAGCCGCTCGTGGTACTCCTGCGGCTCGTGCTTGCGGCGGCGCTGCACCGCGAGCCTGCGCTCCAGTCCCTTGCGGACGACTTCCTCGAAATAGCCCGCGATGTCCTTCCCCTGCGGCACCGGAAACTTCGGCAGGTGATGCCCTTTGACGTCGAGCGACATGTGAATCCGCTCGGCGATGCGCACGGTGTTCGCGACGGCTTGCGGGTACTCGCGGAAGACGCGCGCCATGTCGTCCGGACCCTTCACATAAAAATCATCGCTGTAGAACTTCATCCGCTTTTCGTCGCCGAGCGTCTTGCCGGTGCCGATGCAGAGCAGGACTTCGTGCGCGAATGCGTCGTCTTTGCTGAGGTAGTGCGAGTCGTTCGTCGCGACGAGTTGCAGCCCCGTCTCTTCGCCGAGGCGTGCCATCATCGGGACGATCTTCTGCTGATCCGGAATGCCGTGGTCCTGGATCTCCAGAAAGAAGTTGTCCGCGCCGAGGATGTCTTTGAATTGCAGCGCGGCGTCGCGCGCCTTGCCGTAGTTGCCGGCGGCGAGGTTCTGCGAGACCTCGCCTTTGAGGCACGACGAGAGCACGATGAGTCCCTCGCGATGCTCGCGCAGCAGCTCTTTGTCGATGCGCGGCTTGTAATAGAACCCCTCGGTGTATCCGGCGCTGACGAGCTTGACCAAATTCTTGTAGCCGGCGTCGTTCGAGGCGAGGACGATGAGGTGATTGTTCGCGCCGGCGTCGGCCTGCTGGTCTTCGACCGACGATTTGTCGAAGCGCGAGCCGTAGGCCATGTACATCTCGCAGCCGATGATCGGCTTCACCCCCGCGCCTTTCATCGCGTTGTAGAACTCGACCGCGCCGAACATGTTGCCGTGGTCGGTGATGGCGCACGCCGGCATGTCGAGCTGGGCCACGCGCTTCGCCAGAGCCTCGGGGCGGCTGGCGCCGTCGAGCAGGGAGTATTCGGTGTGAAGGTGGAGATGAACGAAGGACATGGGTAGCGAGATCATTCTACCGTGCGCGGCACCCCTCATCAGGCCTTCGGGTTGCTGGGTTGCTGAGTTACTGGGTGGCCACCAAGCAACCAAGCAACCCAGCAACCCGAGGCCTCACACACTCGCACAAAACTGCATCAGTGCCGCCGTGATCTCCTGAATGATCTGCTTCATCTCCGGATATGGTGGATGGAACGGCGTCTCGTTCTGGCCGCTCCCCCATTCGATCGTGTACGAGAAGACTTTCGCCTTCGCCGCATCGACGAAATGCCGGCTGAAGGCGTAGTCGTCGGAGGAGCCGGCGGTCGGATAGAGCCCCATCGCCTGCATCACCTTGTACTGGCGGCCGCGGACCTTGGCGATCGCCGTGCGCATCTTGTTGGCGAGATTCACCGCCGTCGTCTTGTCGGCGGTCGTGATGAACTCCTTGTACTTCGTGTCGTTCGCCACGCCGCGCTTGCCGTCGAACGCCGCGTTGCGGAAGTTCATCTGCTCGTTCTGCGACTGATTCTGATCGTCGCCCCAGTTGTAGAGGATGTCCTCCGCATAGCTGTGTACGTCGATGAAGTAGCCGATGTTCGGAAATTGATCGAACATCCATGCCGCATTCTTCGACTCCGGCTCCGAGAACGGCGCCGGCCCGATGTAGACCTCGGGATCGCACGGATTCGTCGAGTTCGCGACCGGCGAGGCGGGCGAGAAATGCCGGGTGAAGTCCCAGAGGAAGTCGTAGTTGCGATTCAGATCGACGCCGACGCAATTGGGATTGCCGCCGCCGCCCGCTGCCGGACGGCGATTCTTCCGCCAGTCGGGCCGGACGGTCATGCTGTGATTCCGTCCATCCGGATTGGCCTGCGGAAAGATGTAGATGTCCTTCGTCTCGACGATCGTCCGGATCTGCGCCGCCGTGAATTTCGCGTTGCCGATGGTGATGCCGCTGTTCGTGCGGTACGCCTCGCAGAGCTGCTCGATGAAGTGGATGAGGATGTCGGGACTTCCCCACTCGCGCGCATGCACGCCGCCGAGGAAGTAGATGCCGGGCCGGGGTTGCTGGCTGCCCTTCGCGATCTTGATCGCGTGACAGGTGCGGCCTTCCCACGTCTTGTTCGGCAGCGCGAACAGCTGCGTGAACGCGGGATTCGCGGCCGCGGCATTCGCCAGCGAGGTCTCGACATCGCCGACGTTGAGGTAGTGATCGACCGCGGCGACGGCCGCCGCTGCACGCATCCCCGGCTGCCGTACCTCGGCCTGCCGGCGTTTCCCCGCTTCCTCCACGTCCTCGTGCACGTCGACTTCGTACCCCGCCTCGCGAAGCCGCGCGAGCTGCTCGTCGTCCGCGAACACGTCGGCGACGAACTGCCTGCTGCCCACCTTCTTCCCGGTGTGCCCCGCCAGATGGAGTCGATACACCCGGACCAGATCCGCCATGGCGTCGTACGTTTTGCCGAAGACCGTTGCACGATAGCGCGGCATCCGTCACCTCTTTCTTTATGGAGGGACTGATTGGCGGTTTTCCCGAAAAATCCGGCCGCCCCTCCGGCACGTAATCGATGCCGGAGGATGCGATGAAATTCATGCTGACGTTCACCTGGAAGCCCGACACGAAAACGCGCACCGAGGCGATCGAGCGATTCAAGAAAACCGGCGGTCAGCCGCCGCAAGGGGCCACGCTCCTCGGCCGCTGGACGCGCGCCGACTTCAGCGGCGGCTACGACCTGATCGAGAGCAACGACCCGTCCGCCCTCTTCGAGTTCGCGATGATGTGGAGCGACGTGATGCAGCTCGAGATTACGCCGGTGCTCGAGGACGAGGCGGTGGCGGCGGTGTTCGCGAAGGGCTGACGCCTACCGCAAATAGATCGAGCCGGCGACGAGCCAGACGAGGACCGCCCACACGATCGACCAAACCGCCGGCCAGATGAGCCGCTTCATCCCATCGCTGATCTGAGGCACGGCGGGCAGGCCGCGCATCGCAAAAAAGCGTTCCTGATTGCGCGGCTGCTCCAGCATGTCGAGGTACGCAGGGAGATTGCGCAGCTTGAAGCACGCCCTGTCCCGGTCTCACCGCGCAGACGTATGCCAGCGTGCTCCGCCCGCTCGTGGTGAAGCTCGCATCCGGTAAGGACGAGAGCGTGCGCCTGCAGGCAAGGTTGCTGCTCGATGACGGCCTTGCGCGCATCCACTTTGCAAAGTAAAGTACTTTGCATGAAGATCCTCGCCACCGCCCTCCTCCTCGGAGTCACCGGCGACCTCCTCCTTCGCGACATGCCGCCCGGCATCAACGTCACGATCTGGACCCTCCTCCTCCTCGCCGGCGTCGCGTACATCACCCGCGATCTCCGCGCGATGCTCCTCGGCGGACTCGGCGCGCTCGCCGTCGCCGCCGGCATGGCCTGGCGCGACTCGCGTCCGCTCACCGCCCTCGACTTCCTCCTCCTCCTCGCCTTCTACGCGTTCCTCTCCTTCCGCGCGCGCGGCGTGCGCGCATGGGCCACCGGCATCCTCGCCGCGGCCGCCGCGCTGGTGATGAGCGCCTTCCTCTCCGCGACCGGCGTCTTCCAGCTGATCTTCAGCGAAGTGCGCTGGCGCGACCTGCAGCCCGGCACTGCGGTCCGCCGCTCGCTGACGTTGCTTCGCGGCGCGCTGATCGCCCTCCCGCTGCTACTCATCTTCATCGCCCTCCTCACCTCGGCCGACCCGGCGTTCGCATCGATCGTGACGAACCTCTTCAATTTCGACATCAGCGAATTCATCGGAGACGTGGTGTTCACGCTGGTCGTCGCCGTGCCGGTTGCGGGCTATCTGCATTCGCTGATCACGCCGCGCGATCTACCGAATGTAGAGCGCCCCGCGTGGTTCCATCTCGGCGCCGCGGAGACGAACATCGCCATCGGATTGATCGACATCCTCTTCGCCGCCTTCGTCGCCGTGCAGCTGCGCTACTTCTTCGGCGGCGCGGCGCTGGTGGAAGTGGCGCCGCATCTGACGTACGCCGATTACGCGCGCCGCGGCTTCTTCGAGCTCGTCGCGGTCGTCGCGCTGGTGATCCCGACGCTGCTCGTCGCCGAATGGCTGATCGAGACCGGCGGCAGGAAGCTGTTCCGCGGGCTCGCACTCGCGCAGGTGCTCCTCGTCTTCGTGATCCTGATCTCCGCATATCGCCGCATGCAGCTCTACGTCGACAACTTCGGCCTGACGCAGCTGCGCCTCTACACGACGGCCTTCATGTTCCTCCTCGGCGCGCTGCTGGCGTGGTTCGTGGCGACGGTGCTGACCGGACATCGCGCGCAGTTCTTCATCGGCGCGGTGGCGAGCGGACTGATCGTCGTCATCGTGCTGCACGTGATCAATCCCGACGCGCTCATCGTGCGGACGAACGTCGCGCGCAAACGCGCGCTCGACGTCGCGTACCTCACGTCACTCAGCGCCGACGCCGATCCGGAGCTCGTCGCCGCGCACCTGCCGTGTACGAAGCAGCAGCGCCGCGCGATCCATGACTGGCGGACCTGGAACTATTCGCGCGCCCGGGCAGCCGCGCTTTGTACTCGGTAAGAGTGACATTCGATCGGGGAATCGCGTTTGGGAGTCGGTCGAGACGTCGAAGAATTACGTCTATCGCACCGCCGTTCAAGCAGGTGTTCCCGCCCGGATGGAGCGCGGACGTCTCGTCCGCAGCGATCGGGCGTCTCGCCCGATTGCTAGAAGCGCGCCCTACGAATCGAACGCCACCCCGCCGATCGTCCGGCGTGGTGTGCGCTGCGTCGGATCGACGCGCGTGTCGAGCAGCTCGCGCAGGTTCGTCATCTCCAGGAACAGATGACGATGCCGGATGCAGTGTATGGAGATGGCGAAGAACAACACCGACAGCACGCCGAGAAACACCATCGATGCGGGGCTGCTCGACGGCAGCGGTGCCGGGGAGGTCTTCGTGAAGAGCTCCTGCATCAGCATCAGCAGGAAAAGCGGGAGCGGGAAAAACACCAGCGCCGAGAGCACGCGGCTGGCCTGGATGCGGAAGTACGGGCGCAGCGCGAGCATCGAGAGCGAGATGAAATAGCCGAGCATCATCACCGCGGCGAAGTGCATCTCCGACAGCGACTGCAGCGACGCGCCGGGCGCGTGCAGCAGCGGGATCATCCGCGCCTGCAGCAGCACGAGCCAGGTCAGCGACGTCACCGCGCCGCCGACGGAGAAGAGCGCGAGAAACGCGGCGAAGAGATTGCGCGCCGCGAGCAGTGCCGCCATGCGCAGGAAAATCGCCGCCGTGGCCATCCCGGCGAGCAAGCCGGCGACGATCGCCCAGGCGGCATTCGTCGCCAGCGTCAGCGGCATCCCGTGCAGCGCGACGAAACTGACCACCCCGCTCTGCAGCTCGCGGCTCGATTCCACCGCGCCGGTCAGCGCGAGGAAAAGGCAGAAGGCCGTGCCGGTGTAGAAGAGCGCTTTCGGCATCGAAAGAAAAGTGTACGCGCTACAACTCGCGCATGTCGATGATGTGATCGAGCTGAATGTCGAGCGAGCCGTTCGACGAGTCGAATTTCACGAATTCTTTTCCGTCCGCGCTGTAAACGTCGGCGATCTTGCCCCGTTCGACACGCGGCGTGCCGTCGAGATCGAACTGCAGCTCCACGTCCTGCTTCTTCACCGCCGCCGCTTCGTAACGGTCGTGCTGGTCGCAGGCGACGGGTTCGTAGTCGGGGTCGTTCATGGAGATAGCAGACAGCAGGATCGATGCCGCTATAAAATCCCCTGTCATGCCGCTGATGTTGTGGATGCCACTGACGTTTGCGACGGTCCTCCTCCTCATCCTCGTCGTCTCGTTCCGATCGCGGGCGGTCGTCTTCTGCCAGTACCTCGAGGCGATGACCGGCATTCAGCTCCGCCCCGCCGACGTCCGCCGCGTCTTCCAGGAGCACGGCCAGAACGGCGTACGCGAGCTCTTCCTCGACCTCATCATCCGCGAAGACTTGAAGGAAGGGCCGATCGTTCCGGATGAAGAGACGGAGACGGTCACGAATTAGTTGCTGGGTTGCTAAGTTGCTGGGGAGCAACGGGGTCACCCAGCAACTCAGCAACTCAGCAACCCAGTAACTCAGTCACTCAGCAACCCAAATCTAAGGAGATCCCATGCTTCGTTTCCGAACGCTGCTCGCGATGAGCGCGCTCATGTTTCCGCTGATCGGCTCCGCGGCCGAGAAAAGCAGCGACAACATCCTTCCCTTCAAGGCCACCGAGAAGACGCTGGCCAACGGGCTGAAGGTCATCGTCGTCCCCACCGGCTTTCCGAACATCGTCTCGGTGCAGATCCCGGTGCAGACCGGATCGCGCAATGAAGTCGAGCCCGGCAAATCGGGCTTCGCGCACTTCTTCGAGCACATCATGTTCCGCGGCACGCCGTCGTATCCGCCCGACAAGTACAACGAGATCATCCAGAAGGCAGGGGCGCGGCAGAACGCATTCACCAGCGACGACTTCACGAACTACCACACCACGTTCGCGAAAGAGGACCTGGCGAAGATCCTGGAGATCGAAGCGGACCGCTTCAAGCACCTCTCCTACTCGCCCGAGGTCTTCAAGACCGAATCGCGCGCAGTCCTTGGCGAGTACAACAAGAACTCCGCGAGCCCCATCCGCAAAATCCTCGAAGTGCAGCGCGACGCCGCCTTCACCACGCACACCTACAAGCACACCACGATGGGCTTCATCAAAGACATCGAGGACATGCCGAACCAGTACGACTACTCGAAAGAGTTCTTCAGCCGCTGGTACCGGCCGGAGAACGTCACGGTGATCGTGGCCGGCGACGTCGATCCGGCCAAGGTCATCCCGCTGGTCGAGAAATACTGGGGCGACTGGAAGCCCGGCACCTTCAAGGCGAACATCCCCGCCGAGCCGCCACAGACCAAGCCGGTCTACGCGCACGTCGACTGGCCGTCGCAGACGCTCCCCTGGGTCACCGTCGCGTTCCGCGTGCCGGGCTTCGACGAACACTCGAAGGAGGGTCCGGCGATCGACATCGCGCTCGATCTCGAGTTCGGCGAGACGTCCGACCTCTACAAGCGCCTGGTCGAACAGGAGCAGAAAGTCGACCGTCTCTTCGTCTTCAACGACACGCACGTCGATCCGTACCTCTACACCGTCTTTGCGCGCGTGAAGGACGGCAAGGATTCGGTCGCGGTGCGCGATGCGATCGTCGAGACGTTCGCGAAACTGCGCGACAAGGCGGAGCCCGATCAGCGCGTCGATGATGCGAAATCGAACCTGCGCTACGCATTCGTCCGCTCGCTCGATACCACCGAGGCCATTGCGGCGACGCTCGCGGAGTACGTGCACTTCAATCGCTCGTTCAACACCGTCAACAACTATTACAAGCAGCTCGCCGCCGTGACACCGGCCGACATTCAGAGCACGGCGAAGAAGTACTTCACCGACAACGGACTCGTCGTCACGACGTTGTCGAAGGATCCACTGCCCGCGGAGATCGCGAAGCTGCCGGCGGTCACGGCCGCCGACAGAGCTGTTGCACCCGCCGATCTGCGCGTCGTCAAACAGAAGTCGGTCTCGCCGCAGGTCGAGGTCAAGCTGCTCTTCAATGCCGGCTCGTCGAGCGATCCGGCGGGCAAGGAAGGTCTCGCCGCGCTGAGCGCCGCGATGATCACCGACGCCGGATCGAAGTCGATGACGATCTCCGAGATGAATCGCGCGCTCTATCCGGTCGCCGGCGTCTGGTTGTCGCAAGCCGACAAGGACATGACGACGATCACCGGCTCGATCCACAAGGACAACTGGCAGAAGTTCTTCGACGTCGTGCTGCCGTCGCTGCTGACGCCCGGCTATCGCGACGACGATTTTCAGCGCATCAAGGAAACGCAGCTCAACGTCCTGAAGCAGGACCTGCGCAACAACAACGAGGAAGAGCTCGGCAAGGAGCGGCTGCAGGTCAATCTCTTCGCCGGCACGCCGTACGCGCATCCGGCCCTCGGCACGGTCGCAGGCCTCGAAGCGATCACGCTCGACGACGTGAAGAAATTCGTCGCCGACAACTACACGCGCGGCAATCTCGTCATCGGCATCTCGGGCGATTTCCCCGACGCGATGCTCGCGCAGCTGCAGAGCGAGCTCGCCGCGTTGCCGGCCGGAACCAAAGTGGCCGAGGGAAAGAAATCGCTCGCGCCGATCGCCGGACATCAGCCGGCCGGACTCGAAGTCGAGATCATCCAGAAGGACACGCGCGCAACCGCGATCTCCATGGGCTTCCCGATTCCCCTCACGCGCGAGAGCGCCGATTTCGCGGCGTTGAACGTCGCGCGCTCGTGGCTCGGCGAGCATCGCGCATCGAGCGGCGACCTCTATCAGCGCATCCGCGAAGTGCGCGGCCTCAATTACGGCGATTACGCCTACATCGAGTTCTTCACCCGCCCCGGCGCGCAGTTCTTCCCCAGCCCGAACATCGCGCGCCGCTCGCAGGCGTTCGAGATCTGGATCCGTCCTGTGGTGCCGGTGAACGCGCACATGGCGACGCGCCTCGCGCTGTACGAACTGCAGAAATTGATCGACAACGGTCTGACGCAGGAGCAGTTCGAAGCGACGCGCGACTACCTGATGAAGAACACGTATCTCGCCACCGCGACGCAGGACCAGCGCCTCGGCTACGCGCTCGATTCGTGGTGGTTCGGCATCCCTGAGTACACCGAGTCCATGCGCGCCCGGTACGCGAAGCTGACGCGCGACGACGTGAACAACGCGGTCAGGAAATATCTCTCCGCGAAAAATCTCTCGCTCGTCTACATCGCGAAAGACGCCGAAGGGCTTCGTGATCAGCTGCTCAGCGACCAACCGTCGTCGATCAAATACGACGCGCCGAAGCCGGAGCTCGCGGAAGAAGACAAGGTGATTGGCTCGTACAAGCTGAACATCAAACCGGAAAACGTGAAGATCACGCCGGTGGACGCGGTGTTCGCGAAGTAACCGCAAAAACGGCAGAGCTGTTGCAGAGCGCGGCAGGCGAATGAAGACGCTTGCCGCGCTTTTTCTTTTTCTGCCGACGCTCGCATCCGCCCAGACTTTTTTTGAAGGGGCGCTCTTCGCCACGCATGTGAGCGAGAGTGGTCCAACGGATCCACGCAGCGAGACGTTCTCCACGAACTGGTTCGCCGCCGGCGTGACCCGCGGGTCAATGACCTTCCGTCTGCGCGGATCGATGGAACGCCTGACCGTCGGCGAGGACGGCTATCCGCAGCTGCTGCAGTCCGGCAACGTGATGCGCGCACGCGACACGATCGGCGAAGCGGCGCTCGACGTCCGCTGGCGCGCGCTGCATGTCTACGCCGCACCGATCGGAGAGCCGCCCCTCGGCGCGGAGCCGTTCGAGCGCCGCGCGTCGTCGACGGAATTCGCCGAGGCGCCGTTCACGTATGGCGTCGCGGAGTCGTGGCGCCGCGTGACGCGCGTGGTCGCGGCGGG
>JADMIO011478671.1_pt1 | contig 39638 bp, 21 predicted proteins | sample 8958161 | NCBI WGS metagenome assembly JADMIO01 (sample SAMN16585339, study PRJNA669376) | soil metagenome | isolation source: Crop rotation soil | place: USA: Cullars Rotation, Alabama | collected 2011 | reverse complement strand
GGGCCCGCCGCTCGCCAATTCCGGGGACCGCAAACGCAATGGCGGCGCCTTCTACCAGTTCTGTCGCCAGCGCGGCATCTGGCCGCAGGAAGTCTCCGGCGGCTGGGATCCGGTGCGCGAGCCGCAGCGGTTTTATCCGTACATGGCGTTGAAAAACGTGACGCCCGAATACCCCCCGACGATGCTTCTGCACGGAACCGCCGACACCGACGTGCCCTACGAGCAGTCTGTGCTGATGGCCGCGCAACTGCAGAAACTCGGCGTCCCGCACACGCTCATTCCGCTCGAGCAGGGCGAGCACGGCGACTTCAAAGGTGCCGATCCGGCGAAAATCGAGGCAGCCATGGAGACGGCGATCGCGTTCACGAAAAAGCACCTCGGGATGCGTTGAGGTGGAGCGCGTTGCCTCCAACGCGCGTCCATCCGGCGATGACAAAATCTCCAAGCGCGTTGAGCGCAACGCGCTCCACCTCCAGCCTTGCGCCGGTGCCGCAATCGACGCTTCTTTAGCCGGTCCATTCCCACTGCCCTCGATGCTGTTCCGTCCGTTCCGTTCACTTGCCGCCGCTTCCTTTCTGGCGGTGTCTGCGTCAGCGAAATTGCCGCCCGAGCTCGCCGCGCAGTTGCCGCCCGCGGCAACGCGGCCGGTTGATTTCGCGAAGGACATCCAGCCGATCTTCGAGGCGAGCTGCGTGCAGTGCCACGCGCGGGGCAAGAACAAGGGCAACTTCAGCCTCGAGACGAAGAAGGATTTTCTCATCGGAGGAGATAATGGCGCGCCGGCCGTCGCGGGAAAAAGCGGCGAGAGCATCGTCGTCGAGCTGATCTCCGGCCTCGATCCCGAGTCGGTGATGCCGAAGAAGGGCAAGAAGCTCACGCGCGATCAGGTCGCGATTTTCCGCGCGTGGATCGATCAGGGCATGCCGTGGCCCGAAAGCATCACGTTTTTCAAGCACGAGCCCGCCAATCTGAAGACGAACGAAGGCCTGTTCGCGAAGCTCGACTCTCTGGGACCGCGACCGTCCTCGGTCGCATCCTCGTCCACGCGGCCGGGGACGGCCGCGGTCCCAGGGAATCCCGTCGACCGCATCGTCGACACGTATTTCGCGAAAAACAAGATCACCTGGGGCCACCCCGTCGACGATCGCACGTTCGCCCGTCGCGCGTGGCTGGATACGGTGGGGTTGCTCCCGCCGCCCGCGGAGCTCGAGGCATTTCTCGCCGACCGCGCCGCCGACAAGCGCGCGAAGCTCGTGCAGCGCCTGCTGTCGGACAACCAGCGTTACGCCGAGCACTGGCTCACGTTCTGGAACGACATGCTCCGAAACGACTACAAGGGGCCCGGCTACACCGACGGCGGACGCAAGCAGCTCACGAGCTGGCTCTACACGGCGCTCGCGCGGAACCTGCCCTACGATCGTTTCGTCGCCGAGCTGCTGGATCCCGGCGCGGAGTCGGAGGCGTTCACCAATGGCATCCTCTGGCGCGGCGCGGTCAACGCCAGCATGGTGCCGCCGATGCAGGCCTCGCAGGGCATCGCGCAGGTTTTCCTCGGCGTGAACCTGAAGTGCGCGTCCTGCCACGACAGCTTCATCAACGAATACACGCTCAACGATTCCTACGGACTCGCGAGCATCTACGCGAACGGCCCGCTGGAGATCGCCGAATGCGACAAACCCACCGGCCACATCGCGCGCGTGAAGTTTCTCTACGAAGAACTCGGCGCCATCGATCCCAAGGCCGACGCCGCGACGCGCAAGCGGCAGCTTGCCGATGTCCTCACCGGCCGGAAAAACGGCCGGCTGCCGCGCACGATCGTAAACCGGTTCTGGCAGCGTTTCATGGGTTACGGGCTCGTCGAGCCGGTCGACGAAATGGACAAACCCGCGTGGTCGCCCGAACTGATCGACTGGCTCGCCGAGGATCTCGTGGCGCACGGTTACGATCTCAAGCGCGCCATTGCGCAGATTCTCACGTCGCGCGCATATCAACTCCCATCGGTGGGCTTGCGCGAGACCGAGGATAATTTTGTTTTCCGCGGACCGGCCGTGCGCCGCCTCAGCGCGGAGCAATTCTCCGACGCGATTTATAGCGTCACGGGACTCACGCATCCGCGCCTCGAGGCGAAAGTGAATCGCGTCGCCGCGCTCGAGTCCGCGCCCGCCGCGCTGCCGCTCCAGCCGAAATGGATTTGGGGCGAGGCTGAGGCGAACGTGAAGGCGAAGCCGGCGACCTTTATCTTCCGCCGGAACATCACGCTCTCCGCCGCGCCGACCGAAGCCGTCTTCGCCATCTCCGCCGACGACAATTATGCGATCAAAATCAACGGGAAGACCGGCGGATCATCGGCGAAACGCAACAGCACGCTCGTTGACTGGATCGACGTGAAGTCACTGCTGAGGAAAGGCGACAATCTGATCGAGATCACCGCGGTGAACCTGCCGCCGGACGACGCGCGCCTTGCATCGTTCGACACCGACGCGCGGCCGGATCCCGATTCGCCCGCCGGACTGTTGCTCTACGCGCGGGTGCGTGTCGGCGATGAAGTCGCCGATTTCGTTTCGGACCGATCGTGGACCGTGCTGCGGCTGCCGCCGCCCAACATCAACCGCGTCGGGTTGCCGGAGCTCGCTCCCGCGAAGCCGGAGGAAATCGGGTCCGCCTTCGAACTCGGCGGCATCGATCTCGCGCCGTGGAGATTTGGGCGGCATTTCATGGATGTGGCCGCCGCGCGGAAAGACACCCTGCCGGTGCAGCGCGCCTCGCTCGTCACGGCCGATCCCCTGATGATCGCGCTTGGTCGACCCAATCGCGAGCAGTTCATCACCGTGCGGCAGGCGACTGCGACGACGTTGCAGGCGCTCGAGCTCACCAATGGCGCGACGCTCGCCCGGATGCTCAAGGACGGTGCGGAGAAACTCGTTGCCTCGTCCAACGGCGCACCCGAGCTCGTCGAGACGATCTATCAGCGGACGCTCAACCGCGCGCCGACTTCCGCCGAGCGCGCGCTTGCCGAAGAACTGTTGGGCGCCTCGGACGTTTCCGCCGGCGTGCAGGACCTGTTGTGGTCGATCGCGATGCTGCCGGAATTTCAACTGATCAACTGATGAATTTATTCTGTCATTCTGAGCGAAGCGAAGAATCCAGCAACGCGACCGCATGCGCTTATCCCGCTGGATTCTTCGCTGACGCTCAGAATGACAAAAGGGATCCAGCATGAATCTCCGTCACCTCGCTCTGCAAAACGAGTTTCGCCGGGCCAACCCGGAACTCTGGACACGTCGCGATTTCCTCAAGAACGCGTCCGCGGCCACCCTGACCGCGCTCGCCGCCGGCGCGCCGCGCACGTTGCTCGCGGCGGAGCCCGCCGAGGCGGGCAAGCCGGTGGAAAAAATCAAGCCGACGGCGGATCGCGTGATCGTGTTGTGGATGGCCGGCGGGATGGCGCACACGGAGACCTTCGATCCGAAACGCTACACGGCGTTCACGCCGGGGATGAATCCAAACGACGTGCTCAGCACGTTTCCGGCGATTCCGACGAATGTCGACGGGGTTAAGTTTTCCGCGGGCCTCGAGAATCTCGCGCAGGTGATGGATCGCGCCACGCTCATTCGCACGATGCAGGCGGCGGACCTCGGCTTCATCCTGCACTCGCGGCACCAGTTCAACTGGCACACGGGTTACGTGCCGCCGCAGACCGTCGCGGCACCGCACCTCGGCGCGTGGATTGCGCGCACGCTAGGGCCGCTCGATCCGGCGGTGCCGGCCTTCATCAACATCGGCCAGCGCTTCGATCTGGGCGAAGGCGAGGAGTTGAAGGCGTTCACCACGGCGGGATTTCTCGGCAGCGAATACGGTCCCTTCAACGTCGCGTTTCCCGAGCAGGCGGCCGACGCCGTGCGACCGCCGGCGGGAATGAGCCCGGGACGTTTTGAAAATCGCGATCAGCTCTACCGCAAGCTGCTCGCGGCGAGTCCCATCGGCCAGGAAGGCAGCAGTTATCAAAAGGAGTCGCTGCTGCGCGCGATGGACAATGCGCACCGGCTGCTGAGCTCGCCGGCGGCGAAGGCCTTCGATCTCGCGCTGGAGCCGCTCGATCACGTGCGGAAGTATTTCCCCGGCTACGAGCCGGGCATGCGTTTCGACGCCCCGCGCGATCGCTTCGGCGCGAAATACGAGGAAGGCATGATCGGCCGCTTCGGCCTTGGCTGCCTGCTCGCGCGGCGGCTCTGCGAAGTGGGCGCGCGCTACATCGAGGTCACGACGGAATACATTCCCTTCCTCAACTGGGACACGCATGAGAACGGCCACACGCGGCTCGAGGGGATGAAGAAATCGATCGATGCGCCGATCGCCCAGCTCGTGCGCGACCTCGAGGAGCGCGGCCTGCTCGATCGCACGCTCATCGTCCTCGCGAGCGAGTTCAGCCGCGACATGATGGTCGAGGGCAAGCCGGAGAAAAAAGTGAAGGACCAAGTCGAGGTGCCGCAGGTGATCAACGAGATGAAGCATTACGGCATGCACCGACACTTCACCGCGGCGGGGAGCGTGCTGATGTTTGGCGGCGGCATGAAGCGGGGCTACGTGCACGGCGTCACGGCCGACGAGCGCCCGTGCAAGACGATCAAGGATCCGGTGAGCATCCCGGACCTGCACGCGACGATTTATCGCGCCCTCGGCATTCCCGCGAATCACAACTACGAGGTGGAGAAGCGGCCGTTCTACGTCACGAGCGACGGCAAGGGCAAAGCGGTGATGCCGCTGTTTGCGTAGTCTCCTTTTTATGGAGACGCGGCGCCCCCGCCGCGTGGATTGCGTTGACCGCGGCGGGGTCGCCTCGGCTCCATACCAAATCACCGATGAACCAGACGGTGTGGGACGTTCCGGCGAAGCCGCTCTCCTCGTTGCGGGAAAACGCGCGCGCCGACGTCTGCGTGATTGGACTCGGCGGCGCGGGGCTCGCCGCGCTGACCGAGCTCGCGGTCCGCGGCGTAAACTGCATCGGCATCGACGCCGGCGAAATCGGCGGCGGCGCAGCCGGACGGAACGGCGGATTCCTGCTCGGCGGACTCGCCGATTTCTTTCACGTGATGGTGGAGCGGTTCGGCGGCGGGCTCGCCACGCAACTCCACCAGCACACGCTCGATGAGATTCAGCGGCTCGCCGCCGGGCATCCGGGCGTCGTCACGTTCACCGGTTCGCTGCGCATCGCCGCGTCTTCGGATGAACTCCGCGACTGCGAAGAACACCGGCAGGCGCTGCTGGCGCACGGCTTCAGCGCCGAACGATACTCCGGCGTGGAAGGCACCGGCGTGCTCATCCCCAACGATGCCGTCTATCATCCGCAGCGATGCCTGCAGGCGACGGCGGCGCAACTGCCCGCCCGGGCTCGTTTGTTCGCGCACACCCCCGCCGTGGAGATTACGGGCGGCCTGGTGACGACGCCCGCCGGCCGAATCCGCTGCGAAAAAATCATCGTGGCCATTGACGGCCGGCTCGAGCGCCTGCTGCCGGAGTTGCAGCCGCGGCTGCGCACTGCGCGATTGCAAATGTTGTCGACGGCGCCCGCGCGCGACGCGTCGTTTTCCCGGCCGGTGTATTTGCGCAAAGGTTACGAATACTGGCGGCAACTGCCGGAGGGCGAGATCGCGCTCGGTGGTTTTCGGGATCGTGGCGGGGAGGCGGAGTGGACCGGCGACGCGACGCCCGGCGGCATCGTGCAGGAACTGCTCGAACAATTTCTGCGCACGCGCCTGAAGACCACGGCGCGGGTCGTGCATCGCTGGGCGGCGTGCGTCGGCTACACCGCCGACCGGCTGCCGATTCTCGAGGAAGTTCGCGCCGGGGTGATTGCGGCCGGCGGATACTCCGGCACTGGCAACATCGCCAGCCGGCTCGGCGGCCGTGCAGCGGCCCAACTCGCGTCCGGCGTCCCCGCGCCGTGGGCGGACTTGCTCGTCGCAGCGCGCAAAGCGCAGTGGTCGAGATAACGAGACCTGCAAAGGCGAAGGCGAGAAACCGTCTCGTTATCCGCGACGACTCCGGGTTTTGCCGGGCGGCAGAGAAAAAACTAGCCACGCGTGCGGGAACTTGGCCTGCTCTTCAGCTTTCGCAGCCAAAAATCTCATTCCATGAAGCGATACACGCTCACTCTCCTGGCGCTCTGCGCCGCGTTTCTCAGTGCCGGCTATCTGCTGGGCCAGGGCCAGTCGAAGGCGGCCGGCTCCTCCACGGCCGCACCGGCGGCGCCAGCCGCGGCCGCCGCCCCGCAGCAAAAGCTGATCAAAGTCGCCACGCTGAGCACCGCGCAGGCCAACCGCGACTTCCAGGCCAACGTCCAGCTCGTGCAAATGCAGCGCCAGGCCGCGATCGAGCTGAACTCCAAGATCGAGGCGGAAAAGGACGCGGCGAAGAAAAAGGAGCTGAAATCACAGTTCGACGCGCTCATGGCCAAGTTGAACGAGAACAATCAGGCTATGGTGAAGAACTACGGCTTCTCGCTCACGCGCAACTACACCATGGAGGTCGAGGTGTCTCACATCTACCTGATCGCGACCGATGAAGAGATCGCGCAGATCGAGAAGGCGCAGAAAGAGCAGGACAAAAAAGGGAAGAAGTAAGCGAACCGGGCCCGTCCTCGATGGGAGGCCAGCGTGGTCCGGAAAAAACGAACCGAGCGTCGCGCCGGGCGAGGCTCGGTTCGGCGAATGAGTCGAAGCGTTGGTCTACGGGTTGACGCGAAGGTTGCTGTCAACCGCGACACCGGCCGCGTGCGCACGGGCGCTGGTTTCGATTTGGCTCTTCACGGCGTCGCTGCTGACGCGGCCGCGCAGCACCACACTCTGGCCGGTGGCGAAAACGCTGACGTTTTCGCGGACCAGGTTGGGATCAGCCGCAATCGCCGAGCGGATCGCTGCGGCGGCATTGTTCGCCGCTTCCGTCGGAGGACTCGCATACGCGGCCGAAGAAGGCTGCGTATCGCCCGGCGTCAGATTGGAGCCTGACACCTGCGCGAAGTCAGCCCGCGTGAGTCGCGTGGTGATTTGCCCGCCCTGACTGAAGTCGAGCCGGTTCAACGGCATTTCGAATCGACTCGTTCCTCCTGCAAAATCGGAATTCGTGCGAAACAGGAGAGTCGCGGTGCCACTGTGGAGATCGATGCCGACCTCATCGATGGCGCCCGCTTCATGACCCGCGGAGCTGACAAGCTTGCCCGTCAACTGACTGGCGCGGACAAGCTGACCCGCCCCAAAGGAACCGGCCAGATTGGCGGGAAGATTGCCTGAATCCAGCACCTGTTGAGTGATGGTGGGGGTCGCGTTGAACGCGGCCTGATCCATCTGCGCCATGACGTCCATTCCGCTGGAAGACTGGAATGTTTGCGCCGGCAGAAGGTGCAACTGATCGCCGGCATTGGCGGCCGCCGCGACGACAAAGGCGATACGGCCCGATCGCGGATCGAGGAAGAAGTCCTTCACTGTTCCCAAATCCTGCCCGCCCGTGCCGGTGATTTTCTTGCCGACGAGGTCGTTGACGTTTTCACCCGGCAAATTGGAACTGTCGGCGACCCGCATGCCCTGCGAACCGCGCCACCAGCCCTGCTGCTGCGGTGATGCGCCGGGAGTTTGCGCGTGGGTGACAGGCGCCAGGCACGCTAGCGCACCCAGCGCGGCGATGATTTTGCTCTTGTTGCTCTTTTTCATGATGATTCTCCGTTGGAGCGCGCACGGCTCGCGAAGCGGCGGCCCGAGCTGGAGTCTCGTGGACGCCGTCCCGCGGCGGCGCACTTGATTCGCGACTCTCGTCAGGTGTGAGCGCCGTGGGTTCGACATCCGCGCGTTTTTCGGAAAATCCACCAGCGTGGGGCGCGGAAAGTGCGCCATGATTCCAGTGGAACGTCTTCATCATGTCCCAATGTCGTAAAACGGGAGTGTCATCTATTAAATGACACTGATGTCTCGACATGGACGGCTTGGCGACGACCCCGCGAAGCTGGAACTGGCCAATGCACTCGCCTCCACGAGAGCGCCCGCACTCTGCGAAGGTGCGGGTCAATTCGCGGATTCCGCCGCAATCTTTCGGTAAAACGCACGGGCAGCTTCGTAGGCTTTCTCTGCTTCGGGCCGCTCGGCGTCCGAAATTTTCGAGGCGCGCACGCGCCACAATTGATCGATGCAGCCGAGCGCCCATTGCGCGCTCGCGCGCGACGCGCGGATCGGCTTTCCGGCCACGAGCACGTTGACCGGATTCGTGTGCAACGAAGGAAACTGCCGCAGCGCCACCCAACTGCTGCGCTCCACCGGCACGTTGAACTCCACCGTGTGCTCGCGGCCGTCGGCGGCGACTTCCCGGCTCGCGACGACCTGTCCGTTCATGACAAGCTCGAGTTTCCGCGCGCCGCGCTCGAAGATCGGATCGAGCGACCCGGCTTCGCGCTTGATCACGGTATCGCCCACGTGACGCGGTCCGCCGACCGGAATCACTCCGCCGTAGATCGGTTCGAGCGGCGTCTCAGGCGAGAACGCCACGCGCGCGGTGATTTTTACCGACTGCGGCGATTCGAGCGCGAGCTCATCACCGGATGTCCGGCCGTTCACGCGAAAATCCAACGCATGCGCATAGCCGTCGCTCACGTAGCCGCGCCCGCGCGCGATGCCTTCGCACCATTGCGCGTAGTCGACCTTCGCGCCCTGGCCGAGCTGCACGTAACTGCGCCCCTGCCCCACCCGCGTGCCGCTCATGCACGGGAAATCCGTCTCGCCGCTCGCCTTCACCGGCAGCCCGCAATTCATGAGGTGATACCAGCAGTTCCATTCGCGGATGCGGTCGGTGTCCATCGCGCTGATGAAATCGCACGCGCCATGCGCCGCGGTGACGAAGATCTCCTGCGCGCCCACGCTGTTCAACTCGGGAATCGCCACGTTCGGCAACTGGTCGTCCGCGCGATCGTGGCTCGCCTTCAGCTCGGCCTCGCTGATGAAGCCGTTGCCATCGGCGTCGGCTCTCGCGAACGGTTCCGGCAGCAGGCCCGCGGCGGCCTCGCTCGCATCGAGCCGGCCGTCCCTGTTTGCATCGAGTTTCTCGAGCAATCGTTTCGCCGCGCCGGCAGGATCGATCTGCAGTCCGCTTCCGGAATGCGCATAGCCGCCGACGCCGCCCTGCGCCTTTGTCCAGCGCAGCACCGGCAGCGTCCACGTTGGCCAGTTTTTGCTCAGCGTCGCGCCGGGATAGATTTGCTCCTTGAGATTCAGCAGGCACACGTGGCCGAGCGCCTGCGAGCCGAAGCCGCTCACCTCGATGTCGTATTTCATCAACGTGCGGGCTTCGCTCAACTTGTCCGTCGTCGGGGTGAAAAACTGCTGCTGGTGATCGAAGCCGGGGCCCCAGGTGAGCACGCTCGCGACGTTCAACGCCTCGCCCTTCACCTGGCGAAACATGTCCGCCGGATCCACGCCGTCGCTCGGTGACGTGTAGTGGGCGCAGCCTGACGCGTGGATGTGATGATCGCCGCTGTAGAATCCCTCCTTCGTCGGATCAATCCAACGCTCGAGCTGCACCGCGATCTTTTCATCCGGTGATTCGCGAACGGTGATCTCGCGTTTGATCCAACGATATTCCGGGCCGCGCCCGTAAAACATCGTCAGCTCGCCCGGCGGCAGCAGGACCGTCTCGCCATCGCCGCGATAAATGTGTTTCTGGAAAAACAAATCCGGCGCGAGCCGCTTCGCCTGCGGCGGGAAAACGTGACCCTGTTTGTCGACGAACTGAAACCGCCCGATCGTCGGGGCGCCGTCCACATCGCGCACGCCGAGATGCACGGCGACGGCGGGACGCACGTTGAAGAGGACCGGCACCTCCGCGCGGAAGCCGAGATCCTGCGTGCCCTGCCCGGCATCGATGGTGAGCGTCGCCTCGCGTCGTCCCGCCTCGCTCGAATAGATCAAGGCCAGCGCATATTCGACGCCGAGCCCGCTGAGATTCGCCGTCATCGGTGGCGCGCTGAACAGCTCGATTTCGAGAAACCGATCCGTGCGGCGCTCGGTGTTTTCGTTTTCGCGCAGGAATTGCTGCTGCATGCGATCACCGGCGAGCTTGCTCATTCCCGCATAGACCGGGCCCGACTGCGGGCTCCCGATGCGCAGTCGCTGCGTGCCGCCGCTTTCGTTGACGACCTTGATGATCACCGGCGTGTAGCCGCCCTGCTGCAGAGTGGCGGGGCCTGGACCGCGCGCGACTTTCACGCGTGCCTCGGGATTGATGTTCACGCCGACGAGCACGTGGGGATCGAGGAGTTGCTGGAGCTTCGTCGCATCGCGCGCGGCACCCGCCTGCGCCAGCTCGGTTCGCAGCGACGCCGGCAATGGCGCGCCGAGATAATCGAGCGCGTCGAGCAGCCGCGCGATGTTGGCCGCGAGCGGCTGACCCTCGACAGCGACCGTCACCAGCGGCCCACCCGGAGCGGATGCGACGGTGGCCGCATGATGCTCATGCGCGGCCGGTGACGCCGGCTGGGCCAGCCCTCGCAGGGCAAACACACCCGACCAGACGATCACTCCGAAGCGCGTGCGTGCATTCATCACTCGCAATGAACTCATTCGATCACGCTCCCGTAAAGTTCCTTGTCGCGTCGCCAAGGCGCACCGTAGAAAGTCTGCGCCATGAGCACGGTTACCCCGCAAATTGACCGTCCGTTGTCTCCGCCGGCACCCGCTGTTCCGCCGGATGTTTCGCGTCCCGCTTCCTCGGACCGCCTGCAGTCGCTCGATGCGTATCGGGGCCTGATCATGATCACATTGTCGTGGGGCGGATTCGGCCTGCACGCAACGGCGCTCAACCACCTGGTCGGCGGTGACTCGGGCGGCTGGAGCTTCATCGCGGGGCAATTCGAACATGTCGAGTGGGTCGGCTGCGGCTACTGGGACATGATTCAGCCGTCGTTCATGTTCATGGTCGGAGTGTCGATGGCGTATTCGTATCTGAAACGCCAGCGCGAGGGAGACTCGTGGGGGCGGATGTTCGGCCACGCCTGCTGGCGTGCGCTCGTGCTGATCCTGCTCGGCGTTTTTCTCAGTTCGAACAGCAGCCGCTCGACGAACTGGCAGTTCATGAACGTGCTGAGCCAGATCGGGCTCGGCTATGCCTTCCTCTTCCTGCTCTGGGGCCGTTCCGTGCGGACGCATGCGATTGTCGCCGCCGCGCTGCTGCTCGGCACATGGGCGCTCTACGCGTTCTATCCGACGAAAGGAATCGATCTCACAACCGGCGCGCCAAACGTCGGCGTCACGGCGAAATGGGCGCAGCAGGAACTCACCGGTCTCGCCCCAGCGTGGCACAAGAACGCGAATGTCGGGCAGGCCATCGATCTTTGGTTTCTCAATCTTTTCCCGCGGAAGGACGCGTTCGTCTTCAATTCGGGGGGCTACCAGACGATCAATTTCATCCCGTCGCTCGCGACGATGCTCTTCGGACTCATGTGCGGCGAGCTGCTGCGCTCGGACCGCGACGCCAGGCGGAAGGTGGGGATCCTGATCGTCGCCGGCCTCGCCGGTCTCGTGCTCGGACAAATCTGGAGCCTGCTCGGTGTGCCGATCGTGAAGCGCATCTGGACGCCGTCATGGACCCTGTTCTCGACCGGCTGGTGCTGCCTGATCCTCGCGACGCTGTACTATCTTGTGGATGTTCGCCGCTGGCGTGCGTGGAGTTTTCCGCTCGCGGTCGTGGGCACGAACTCGATCGCCGTCTACATGATGAGCCAGATGTTGAAGCCTTGGACGGCGAAGACGCTGCAAACGCACCTGGGCGAAAACGTATTCAAGATCCTCGGGCCGGCGAACGCACCGTTCGTGCAGTCGACGATGGTCGGCCTCGTGTTCTGGCTCGTGTGTTATTGGGCCTATCGGCGGAAGATCTTCGTGCGGGTGTAGCGGTGCCCGGCTGTAGGGGCGCAGGCTTGCTGCGCCCGGATGCGGGTTCGAATGGGCGGAAGGGCGCAGCAAGACTGCGCCCCTACAGCTTTGAGCACCGCGCTCTCACCGGTTCACGGCAGCCACGGATATTTCCGCGCGTCCGGCTTCCGCTTCTCGCGCTGCGCCGACATGAAGTCCTTCGCTTCGTCGACCATGTAATAGAGCATCGTCGCGTTGCCCGCGAGTTCCTGAATGCCCGCCTGGCCGTCGAGCTCTGCGTTGAAGCCGCTCTTCAACAGTCGAATCGCGAGCGGGCTCTTCTCCAGAATTTCGTTCGCCCATTTCACGCCCTCGGCTTCGAGCTGCGCGACGGGCACGACGGTGTTCACGAGACCCATCTCCAGCGCTTCGTTGGCGCCGTATTGCCGGCACAGAAACCAGATCTCGCGCGCCTTCTTCTGCCCGACGACGCGTGCGAGATAACTCGAACCAAAACCGCCGTCGAAGCTGCCCATCTTCGGTCCGACCTGTCCGAAAATCGCGTTGTCCGCGGCGATGCTCAGGTCACACACGACGTGCAACACGTGGCCGCCGCCGATCGCGTAACCGGCAACAAGCGCGATGACGACCTTGGGCATCGAGCGGATGAGCTTCTGCAGATCGAGGACGTTGAGCCGCGGCGTGCCCTTCTCGTCGATGTAGCCGGCGTGTCCCCGCACGCTCTGGTCGCCACCCGCGCAGAACGCATATTTCCCATCGGTGTGCGGTCCCGCGCCGGTCAGCAGCACCACGCCGATCTTCGGGTCCTCGCGCGCGTCGGCAAACGCGTCGAACATCTCCGAAACCGTGAGCGGCCGGAATGCGTTGCGCTTGGCCGGCCGGTTAATCGTCACCCTGGCGATGCCGCCGGCCTTGTGATAGAGGATGTCCGTGTAGGTTTTCGCGACCTGCCAATCGGGAATCATAGCGGCGCAGCGTGAAAAGTTTCCCGCGCGATGTCACGGTGCATTCGGCAGTGTCCTGTTTGTCATTGCGAGGAGCCGCGCCGCCCGCGGCGACGAAGCAATCCAGCCCGTTCGACAAGCTCAGGGCCCGATCGGAATCGAGGGGCTGGATTGCCGCGTCCGGCGCCGCCGGGTTCGCGATGACAATTCAAACACTACGGTGCATTCGCAGCCGAAAGCTTGTCCGCCCAGAACTTTTCGGCCGCGAGATGATAACTCATCACCTCCGCCTTCTGCTGCGGATCGTCGATTTTGATCCGCTCCATGCGTTCACGCACCCAGTCGAGGAAGAACTGCGCGGACTTCCGACTGATCCGTACCGGCGCGCCGTCGACTTCAATGTAGAACGGAGCGGTCGACGCAAAACGAAACGTCTGCGGCACCGCGGCGATCACGCGCACGAGACACCAGCCGCTTTCCGTCGTCCGAATGGGGCCGAGCCGATGCTGCCCCCGCCATTCATGGCCGGAGATGGTTTTGATCACCTCGCCATTGCGAATGAGCTCAATGCGGTCGATCTCGTCCCGGCTATCGAGCTGCACCTCGAACGCGAGTTCGAGCGACTGGCCCTTCGTGATGCGAAACACGTGACCCGGCCACTGGCCGTTCGCGTTCACGCGCAGCAGCGGTCCGTTGGTCACGAACGATCGCCCCGCCCGCAGCGCCTCCCACCACGCGTCGTAATTCATCGCGCCTTCGAAGTGAACGTAGACGCGGTTGTAGCCGACGGGATTCGGCAACACGCCCGACGCGCTGCCGGCCGACGGCGGAATGCGCAGCCCGGCGTTGAGGATGTGCTGGTAAATCGTCTGTGACCACAACCCGCTGCCGTGCGGTCCGGGAAATTTCTCGGCGTCCCGCGCGCGGCCCCAGGCCTCGTTGTGCATCCCGCCCTCGCGATACAGGTGATTGTTCGCAAGCCCGATCGAGTCGACCTTGCCGCTCGCCAGCCACACCGGCACGTCATACCAAAATGGTTTTTCCACATCGATCCATGCGCCCTGGGCTCGGGCCTGTTCGAGAAACACCATCGGCGATCGGTATTCCTGCTGTTCGTCGGCAATCGGCAGCGGTTCCTCGAGACCGAAGTAAAGCAGTGCGCCTCCCGCGCGTTCATCTTCGCCGCCCATCAATCGGTAATAACGATCGTCGTCGAAATGAACGAGGAACGGTCTCGTCACCGGTTCGGTGCCCCAGCGATTTCGTCCCTTCCACCACGTAATGACCGGCGCCATGTGCAGATCTTCGGCCCGCATCAGCAGTTCGATGTCGCGCGGCGGCCGATGGACGTGCAATTCGCCGCTCCACCAGCCTTCGCGCGCGAGATTCGCGATCCGTTTCAGCTCGTAGCGAAACGCGGCCTCTGCGTCCGCCGCGATTCTCCACGTCACCGACGCCGCCGTGTATTCCGGGCCACGCTCGATTTCCACGGTGTAATCGCCCGGGGCGAGCGACAGCCGCGCGCGGCCATCGCACACAAAATGCGTGCGAAATGCGGGATACTCCGTCGGCAATACCGGCTTGCCCGCGGCATCCATCACATGCACGCGACACGGCAGCGGTGCCGTGCTGCCCGCTTCCGCAACAACGAGCTGCACGGTCACTGCACGCGTGACGCACGGCGCCGCGCACAAAACAACCAGCGCGACGACGAGGGAGCACGCAACGCTTCGCATGAGGCCTCGTGCATTCAGCGCGATGCACGCGAATGCGTCACGCACAATGATCCGGATTGTCATCGCGGAGATTCGGCGAAGAAAATGCCCGGGCTTCACTGGTCATTTCACGCTCCGTGCCGATGTCATCCTCGCGTTTCACTCTCGCTCTGCTTCGCCCCTTCGCCTTCGGCATTTTCGCCGCGGTCACATTCGCGGCCGACGCGGATGTCCACGCGAAAATCAAAGTCCCGCCCGGGTTCGAGGTCACGCTCGTCGCCGGCGCGCCGCTGGTGCAGTTTCCGATGCTCGGCGGCTTCGACGAGCGCGGTCGACTCTTCCTCGCGGAAAATGCCGGCGTGAACCTCGACGACAAGGCGCTCGCCGAACAGTTGCCCAGCCGGATCACCGTGCTCGAGGACACCGACGGCGACGGCGTCTTCGATCGGTCGAGCGTTTTCGCCGACAAGCTCGCGTTTCCCGAAGGCGTGCAGTGTTTCGATGGCGCCGTCTTCGTCGCCTCGGCGCCTTCCATCTGGCGGCTCGAAGATCGCGATGGCGATGGCCGCGCCGATTTCCGCACCGAGATCGCAACCGGCTTCAAATCGACCGGCAACGCCGCCGACGTGCACGGACCGTTTCTCCATCCGAACGGCCGGCTGTACTGGTGTCACGGCCGCAAGGGTCACGAGGTGTATCAGAACGGCGGAGGCGCGCTCGTTTCGAAGGCGCTCGGTGCGCGCATCTGGTCGTGCCGCCCGGATGGCAGCGACATCCAGGTGCACGCGGGCGGCGGCATGGACAATCCCGCCGAGGTGACGTTCAACCAGGAGGGCGAAATCTTCGGCACGGTGAACCTCTTCCACGGCTCGCCGCGCGCCGACTCCGTGCTGCACTGGATCTACGGCGGCGTTTATCCGCGGACCGATCAGGAGCCAGTCATCGCGGAATTCCGGCCAACCGGTGGACTGCTCCCGCCGGTCACGCTGCTCGGGCACGTGGCGCCGGCCGGATGCGTGCTGCCGCGCAGCGACACGTGGGGCGCGGAATATCGCAGCAATGTCTTTCTCGCGGAATTCAACACGCATCGGATCATGCGCGTGCCGCTCGAACGCAGCGGAGCGACGTATCGCGGCCATCCCGAGGTGTTCGCAAGCACCGACGAACCGACGGTGCACTTCACCGATGTGCTCGAAGACGCCGACGGCAGCCTGCTCGTCATCGACACCGGGCCGTGGTTCCGCCGCGGCTGTCCGACCTCCGTCGTCTCGCGCGCAGATGTGTCCGGCGCGATCTATCGGATTCGCAAAGTGGGCGCGCCGCGGATCAGCGATCCGCGCGGACTGAAGATCGACTGGGCCGGCGCCACGACCGCGCAGCTCGTTGAATTGCTGGGTGACGCGCGCATGGCCGTGCGCGATCGCGCGCTGACTGCGCTGGGCAAGCGCGGCGACAGCGTCGTGCCGGCGCTGACCGCTGCGCTGGCGGGCAAGAATTATTTCGTGAAGAGCAATGCCGTCTGGGCGCTCACGCGCATTGCCACGCCCGCCGCACAGGCTGCGGCCCGCCGCGCCTTGCTCGATCCCGACGCGCGCGTGCGCGAAGCGGCCAGCCAGAGCGCGTTCATCACAGGTGATCGCGACGCGGCCGAACAGCTCGTTGCGAAACTTGGCGACGACGCGCCGTCCGTGCAGCGCGAAGCCGCCCGCGCGCTCGGCCGGCTGCGCGAACCCCGCGCCGTCGCCGCACTCGGTGGCACCGCCGCGGCCGCGCACGATCCGTTTCTGAGTCATGCCGTCGTGCTCGCGTTGATCGAAACTGATGCGCCGGCGGAAACGCGCAAGCTGCTCGAGTCGCGCGAGCCGGCGACGGTCCGCGCAGCCTTGCTCGCCCTCGATCAATCGGCTCATGGCAAGCTCGAGGCGGCACCGGTCTTTCGGGCGCTGCGATCGCCGAATGCAGATTTACGCGCGGCCGCGCTGGAAATTGCACTGCGTCACCGCGAGTGGGCCGGCTCCGCGGCCGGTTTCCTGTCCAACGCGCTCAATTCGCCGGCAGCCGACCCCCATGTGATCGCGCGGCTCCTCGCCGCTTTTCTGCCGGCGCCGGAAGTCCGCGCGTGGATCCGATCGCAGCTTGCGGGCGGCAAGGAGAACCGACTCGACCCGCAGCTTCTGCTCGAAGCGATCGCGAGTTCCGCCGACGCGTGGGACGACGCGTGGCGTGATTTTCTGACCCGCCAGTTGCACTCACCCGAAAACGCGCAGGCCGCGCTGCGGGCGATCGCAAGCCATCGCGCGAAAGATTTTTCCGCCGTCCTGCGCGAGGTCGGCCAGGATCCGCAACGCCCCACGGCATTGCGCGTTGCCGCGCTCCAGCTCGCGGCGGGGCCCAACGCGGAACTCGATCCTGCGTCCTTTCAGATGCTGATCGATCCGTTCGTCGCCGGCGGCGCGTCCGAAACACGACTGCAGGCCGCCGCCGTGCTGGCCGGCGCGAAGCTGAATCGCGAGCAGGTCAACCGACTGCTCGACGTGCTGCCCGCGGCAGGGCCGATGGAGCTGCAGCAACTCCTAGGAGCGTTTCAGCACGGCCCGGGTGACGCCGCCACCGGCGCGAAGGTGCTGGCGAAACTCGAGGCTTCGCCCGCGCGCTGGGGACTGCAGCCGGCGGCGTTGCATCAGCTCTTTCAACGCTACCCCGCGCCCGCGCACGAGAACGCCGCGGCGATGATCCGCGAGATTGCGGACCAGAACAACGCGAAGGAGGGCCGGCTCGCGGAGCTGGAATTGATCGCGACCGGCGGTGACGCGGCGCGGGGCAAGGCGGCCTTCGAAGCCGGCACCGGCACCTGCATCGCGTGTCACCACATCGGCGCGACCGGAGGCACGGTCGGCCCGGACCTCTCGCACATCGGCCGGATTCGCACCACCCGCGATTTGCTGGAGTCGATCAGTTTTCCCAGCGCGACGATCGCGCGCGGTTACGAAACGTTCCAGCTCGCGTTGCGCGACGGGCGCACGCTGGTCGGCACGATTCCGCGCGAAACCGCCGACACGCTTTTCGTGCGCACCGCCGATGGCGCGGAGAACGCCGTCGCACGCAACGCGGTGGCGAAACTCGAGCCCGTCACGACGTCGCTGATGCCGCCGGGCCTCGACCGCGTGCTCGAGCCGAAGGCGCTCGCCGACCTCGTTGCGTTCCTGAAGAGCCTCCAGTAAACCTCGTCCGCCTCCGTTGATCATGAGCAAATCGAAACACCCCATTCGCCGCCGCCAGTTCATCACGCGCACCGCCTCGGCCGCGCTCACCGCCGCGCTCGCCTCGAATGCCTCCACCGCGGTCGCGGCGGCCGGCGCGAATCGCTCGCTGATCGAAAACGAAAATCGCCGCGAGGGCGCGCGCGACTGGCAGCTCACGCGCGTGAAGGTCGATCCGGTGAAGGGTCTCACCCGCGGAGAAGCCTACCGCTCGTCCGTGATCGAAGGCTATTGCTCGCGGCAGAGTGTCGCCGCCGGCGAGACGATCGAGTTCATGGTGAGCACGAATCCGCCGGCCCGTTACACGCTGGAGATTTTTCGCAGCGGCTATTACGGCGGACGCGGCGCGCGGCACATGACGACGCTCGGACCGTTGAACGGCGCGGTCCAGCGTGAGCCATCGGCCGGCGAGCGTCGACTCGTCGAATGCCAGTGGGAGCCGAGCGCGTCGCTGAAGATTCCGGCGGACTGGCCGAGCGGCGTTTATCTCGGACGGCTCACCACGCGGCCGGAGAAACCGGACCAGCCCTACTGGCAAAGCTACGTCGTGTTCATCGTGCGCGACGATCGACCGGCGGACATTTTATTCCAGTGCAGCGACAACACCTGGCAGGCCTACAATCGCTGGCCGAGCACCTACTCCCTTTACGACGACGGCACGCCGCCGATGACCTCGACGCCCTTCGTCGACGTGAGCTTCGACCGGCCCTACGCCAAGTACCGCCAGATCTACGACAACCCGCAGTCGGTCGGCAGCGGCGAGTGGCTCTGCTGGGAGTTCCCGCTCGCCTACTGGCTCGAGCAGCACGGCTACGACGTGAGCTACTGTTCGCAGAGCGACATGCTCACTCCGGCGCGCGGTCTGAAGTGCAGGACATTCCTCAGCGTCGGGCACGATGAATACTGGGACGAGCGCTCTTACCACGCCGTCGCCGCGATGCGCGACGCCGGCGTGAACCTTATGTTTCTGTCCGGCAACTCCGTGTGCTGGGTGAGTCCGTTCAGCGCGAACGCGCAGGGCGTCGCGAATCGCCGTATCCGGCGCGACGCACCCTACGGCGGCATGGCGCGCGAACGCGGCTTCGACGAAAGGAAGCTCTACACGCGTGCCGGCCCCGACGAGGGTTTGCTGATGGGCGCGATCAACGTCGTCCCCGTCAACGGCGGCGGGGACTGGATCGTCGCACAGCCGAATCACTGGATCTTCGAAGGCACCGGGATGAAGAAGGGCGATTTCGTTCCGGGCCTGATCGGCTGGGAATATCACGGCGCGCCGCGGAAAATTCCCGGGCTCGAGGTCGTAGCCGAGGGCACCGCTTGGAGAAGCGGCATCACTCCGCAACACTGGACCGCGACGATCTATCCGGGGCCGAAGAAAAATTTCGTTTTCAACGCCGCGACGATCTTCTGGTCGCAGGCCCTCTCGTCGCCACCGGGTCACATGCTGCCGTGGTCGCATTTCAACCGTCCGCACGGACCGGACGAGCGCGTGCAGCGGATCACGCAAAACCTGCTGCAGCGGGCGGTCCGAGCCTGACGGCCCGCTTACGCCGGCACGGGCACATCGGCCGCGGCCAACTCGATCCAGAAGCGCGCGCCGGCGCCGACGGCGGACACCACGCCGATCATGCCGCCCATTCGCTCGACGGCCTTCTTCGCAATGGCGAGTCCGATGCCCGTGCCCGGCACATCCTGCGACGTCGCGCGTTCGAACATCCCGAAGATCCGCTGATGATAGACCGGCGCAATGCCGGGGCCGTTGTCCTCCACCGAAACTCTCACGCGGTCGCGCACGCGTTCGCAGTAAATCCGAATCCGTGGCGTGCGATCCGCCGGGATGAACTTCAGGGCATTCTGCAGAATGTTGGAAAAGCACTGCGTCAGCGAAGGCCCATGGCCACGGACCAACCCCAGCGGTGAGCAGATCGTGATATGCGGCGAAGCCGCCGCCAGATCAGGATATTGATCGATCACCTCGGGCACAATGACATCGAGATTGATGGCCTCGACGCGCAGTTCGCTCTGCGACAGTTGCGACAGCGCGAGGACGTCGCGGGTCAGCCGATCCATTTTTTCCGCGTTGCGCGCGATGCGGTCGGCGTAGTGTCGCGCCTCATCGGGCAGCACGCCCGCATAATCATCGCAGAGGATGCGGGCATACCCCTCCAGTGCACGCAGCGGGGCGCGCAAATCATGCGACACGCTGTAGGAAAACATCTCCAGCTCGCGATTCAACGCCTGCAGCTTGGCCGTGCGATCGGCGACGCGCTGCTCGAGGGAGGCCAGCAGGTCGTCGCGCTCGCGGAGCAAGTTGCTCACTTCGTATTGGCGTTCCCGCGCGCGCAGGGCGGCTCGCACCGTGGAGAGCAACGTCGCCGCGCGCAGCGGCCGCTCCACCTGGGTGATATTGCTGCGCGGTCCGATCACGCGGATGGCCTCGGCATCGGCCGCCGGCGTCATGCCGCCACTCACGATCAACACGAGAGGTACATCCGACCACGGCGGCTGTCGGTGCAGCGCGGCGGCAAGATGCGGGTGACCCGGATCGTTGAGCGCTTCCTGCGTCAGCAGCAGGGCGCCGCAGCCGCGCCCCATTTCCGTGGCGAGCGCCGCGAGGCCGGGACACGCTTCGGCCAGCAGCCCGTCGCGGACCAGCGCGCCGCAGAGGTTGAAGGCGTCCGCTCCCGTCGGCGCCACGACGAGGATCCGCAAGCGTTCGGCCTGGCCGTTGATATTCACTGGCGGGGAAGCATCTGTTGCGCCTTGCCACTGAAGGTGGGCACGCCGGTGAGGACGCCTTGAAATTCCTCCAGCGGAGCGCCCACGCGCAGGCCGGACGAGTTCAATTGAAATTCACGAATCGTGCTCTCGTGCCGGCCGATTCTCTTTTTGATCACGGACACCGCTTTCCGAATTCCGCCGGCCTGCTCGAAATAGCGGAGGAGGATCACGGTGTCCGCCAGATACGTCAGGTCGATGGGCGAAACCATCGCGCCGAGCAGGCCGTGCTGCGCCACGGTCATGATTGAAACCACGCCGTGGTGATTGAGGAACGCCAGGAGCTCGTGCAGTTGGATGTTGAGAAACCGGGCGTCCGGCATGGCCTGCAGGTAGCCGTTAAGGCTGTCGATGATGACCAGGCGCGCCTTGTCCTCCGTGACGTGATGCTGCACCAGATGCACGAACTCCCCGGGCGAGAGCTCTGCGGGATCGATTTGCCGCAGAGTGATTTTGCCGGAGACGATCAAGTCCTCCACCGGCATGCCGAGTGATTTGCAGCGCTCCAGGAGCGTGCGTTGATTTTCCTCGAACAGATAAACATACGCTCTTTCTCCTTGTTGCGCCGCGGCCACGGCGAACTGCAGGGCGATGCTCGATTTGCCGCTGCCAGCCGGCCCCAGCAAGAGTGTGCTCGTGGCGCGATCCAGGCCGCCGCCCAGCAGCGCGTCCAGTGCGGTCACCCCGCTGGTCAACGGCGTCGCATCAAACGTGGCGCGGTGCTCCGCCGCGATGAGCCGCGGAAAAACCCGCAAACCCCCGCGCACGATGGCCGCATCGTGGTAGCCACCGATGAAATTGACCCCGCGCAGCTTGTTCACGCGGACGCGCCGGCGCTCTGCGCCGTAATCCGACTGCAACTGCTCCAGCGTCACGACACCGTGCGCGATGCTCTGCACCTGCGCGTCCCCTTCGGCTTCCGCCGCGTGATCATCGAGCAGCAACACGGTGATCTCCCGTCCCGCAAAAAATTGTTTCAACGCGAGCATCTGGCGGCGGTAGCGCAGGGCGGACTCGGACAGCAGGCGAAGCTCGGAGAGGGAGTCGAGCACCAGACGCTTCGGCGCGGCCTTCTCGATCTCGGCGAGCAGCGCGTCGGTGGTTTTGTTCAACTCGATTTCGGAGGGATGAAAAATCGTGTTCTGGCTTCCATGGGCGAGCTGCTCCTCGAGGGCGGAGAGCTCGAAGATGGTGAGCTGATCGAGGTTCCAGCCGTGCGAATCCGCCACGGTCAGAATTTCATCCTTGGTCTCCGAAAGCGTGACGTAAAGCCCTGGCTCGCCCTCCGCGATACCCTGGAGCAAAAACTGCAACGCGAGCGTGGTTTTGCCGACCCCGGGCTGGCCGCGCAGCAGGTAAAACCGATTCGCCGGAAAGCCGCCGCGCAGAACCTGGTCCAGTCCGACGATGCCAGTGCGGGATTTTTTCGTCGGTGCCCTCGTCATTGATTCCATGATTATCCGGGAAATGATTCTTCACAAGGTCTGCAGCCGCGCGCGGCTGCAATCAGCAACGTATCGGGAATTTCCCGAAAGCGCTTTGCTTCAATCGCCGGAGCGTTGCGTCGCGCGGGCGCGCGTTGCGAAATGCAATCGACAGGAGAACCGACGTCGTGATGGCTGATCGGCGCGGCCCCGCCTACGATCCCTCAATCACGGTGAGCACACCGGAAAATTTCTACGCCGGAAACATGCTGCAGCCGATCAAACTGCTGGCGACGCAAGGTCGCCGCCGGCCCGAAATCGGCAGCATCGCATCGGCGATCCGCAGCAGTTCATGTTCACCCTTGCGTTCGATTTGTGGTTCACGCGTCACCTGCCTGCGTCGTCTCCTTCGAGTTTTTGCAGCTCTTGCCCTCAACGCTGCCACCGCCGCGCCGGAGCTCGCGTTTCCCGGCGCCGTGGGCTGGGCGGCGCACACGCCCGGCGGTCGCGGCGGAAAAATCATTCGCATCACGACGCTCGCGGCGGAGGGGCCGGGATCGTTCACCGAAGCGGTGAAGGCGAAGGGCCCGCGGATCGTCGTCTTCGAAGTCGGCGGCGTGATCGATCTGAACAGCAAGGTCCTCACGATCACCGAACCGTTTCTCACCATTGCCGGCCAGACCGCGCCCGCGCCGGGCATCACCTTGATCCGCGGCGGACTGCTCGTGGGCGGTCACGACGTCATCGTGCAGCACATCCGTGTGCGACCGGGCGAAGCCGGACACGCGAAGAAAAGCGGCTGGGAACCGGACGGGCTTTCGACCTTGCAGGGCGCGCGCAACATCATTGTCGACCACTGCTCGTTCACGTGGGCCATCGACGAGAATCTCAGCGTGGGCGGAAAATTCTTCGCCGGCAAAAACCCCGCCGAATGGCAGGCCAACGCGTCGCAGCGCGTGACGTTCAGTCACAACATCATCGCGGAAGGATTGAGCCTCGCGACGCACGCGAAGGTCGAGCACTCGAAGGGCACGCTGCTCATGGACAACTCCACGGAGATTCTGATCTACGCGAATCTCTACGCGGACAACGTGAATCGGAATCCCGAGATCAAAGGCGGCACGTCGGCGGCGGTGATCAACAATTTCATCTACAACGTCCGCGGCACCGCGGTGAACTACCACATGACCGATGTGTGGAAGGGCCACGAAATCGTCGTCGCGAAAAACGAAGTCACCGGGAATGTCTTCCACCACGGCCCCGACACGCCGGCGGACCTCCCGCTTTTCCGTTTCGGCGGGCTGGGCGATCTCGAGTATCACGCTGCGGACAACATCGCACGCAGGCGCGACGGAAAACCGGCGCCGCTGCTCTACGAGGACACGCGTTTCGCCGGACGGCTGCGCCCCAGTGAACAACCGGTTTACTGGCCGCCGGATTTGAAGGCGATGCCGGCCGCCGAGGTGGAGGCCTATGTTTTGAAAAACGCCGGCGCGCGTCCGTGGGATCGTGACACGATCGACGAACGGATCGTGCGGCAGTCGAAGGACGGCACCGGCCACGTGATCAACAGCGAGCAGGACGTCGGCGGCTATCCCGTCGTGCAGGAAACGCGGCAGGCGTTCAATCCGGACGAATGGGATCTGCGGACAATGACGCGGCGGAAATAGCGCGTGAGAAATCTCCACCCATCCATCGCGGCAGCGAGCGTGAGCAAGTGGTCTATCCCCGCTCGCTCACGCTCGTGGCTGCGCTCTGCGGCGCGCGCGCAGTGGCCGACGGCGAACCGGCGGCGGACAAGTCCTTCTGGGTTTATTCCCGGTCGCGCTTTTGGAAGCTGACGCAAAAATGAAGGACCCCATGAAGACCGTGCAATCGCTTCCGCCACTTAAATCCCGGACGGAGGCGATTCCCTGCAGCGAGGTGGTGACTCCGACCACTTCGGGGGCTGCCGCCGCGGCGGGCCGGCTGATGTCGCTCGATGCGTTGCGCGGTTTCGATATGTTTTGGATCATCGGCGCCGCCGCGCTGGCCGAGGCGCTGGCCAGGATGAAGCCGACCGCGGTCACGACCTTTCTCGCGACGCAGTTCCAGCATGTGCAGTGGGAGGGCTTCCACTTCTACGATCTGATCTTCCCGCTGTTTCTCTTCATCGTCGGCACGTCGATCGTTTTTTCGTTGAGCCGCCACGTCAACGACGACGCCAGGCTGCCAGTGGTGAAAAGGATCATCCTGCGCAGCGTGATTCTGTATTTGCTCGGGATTTTCTATCACGGAGGTCTCAGTGAAAAGTGGCCGAACATCCAGTTTTCGGGCGTGCTGCAAAGGATCGCCGCGTGCTATTTCTGCGCGTCGCTGATTTTTCTGTTCTGTCGCCCCCGCATCATGGCCGCACTCTCGGTCGTTCTGCTCGTGGGTTACTGGGCACTGCTGACGTTCGTGCCGTTTCCCGATCTCCGACTGACGCCGGCGAACATCGAACGGCTCAGCGCGCGGGTTGGTTCGCCGTCGCCATCGGCCATTGCCGCCGCGGTGCCCGAACGCGTTCGTGGCGTTTACGAGGAGGGCCGCAATCTGACGAACTATCTCGACTTCCGCTTTCTCCCGGGCCGCAAGCCGATTGGCCGCTACTACATCAACGAAGGCCTGCTCAGCACGCTTCCCGCGGTCACCATCACGCTGGCCGGCGTGTTTGCCGGGCTGTTGCTGCGTCACCGCACGCTCGACGATCGACGAAAGGTCGCGTGGCTCTTCGCCGGTGGCGCTGCCGCCGTCGCGGCCGGTCTCCTCTGGTCACTGCAATTTCCGTTGATCAAACGAATCTGGAGTTCGTCGTTTTGCCTGACCGCCACCGGCTGCAGCGCGATGTTGCTGGCGTTGTTTTATCTCGTGGTCGACGTCTGGCAGGCCCGCCGCTGGTGCCAGCCGTTCGTGTGGCTCGGGATGAACGCGCTGACCATTTATCTCGCGGTGAATCTCGCGTCTTTCGGCAAAATCGCCGAACGGCTCGCCGGCGGCGACGTGAAAGCCTTTCTCGACGCGCGGATAACCACCGGTTTCGGCGGACTCGTCGTGGCCCTCGTCAGCCTCGGTCTCGCGATTGCGCTGACCCGGTTTCTTTATCAGCGGAAAATTTTTCTGCGCGTGTAATTTTTTTCCGAGGTTGCACGGATCGTCCGGCGCGAATCCAGCGGGATTTTCCCCGGGCCCATTTCACCGGCCGGGATTGCAAGCTGATTCGGGCCGGCGAATCGAAACTGCTTGGACAGCGCGCGGGCGTTCCGCGACACTTCGCCCCTTTTCCGATGAGCCACACGTTCCAATCGCTGACTCGCGGCGCGCAAGTCGCACTCGTGATTGGCGCCCTGGGCGTGGTGTTCGGCGACATCGGCACCAGCCCGCTCTATGCGCTCGACCAGACTCTCGCGAATCTGCCGCCGGTGGACCGGCTGGAGGGCATTCTCGGGGCGCTCTCGCTGGTGTTCTGGGCGCTGACGTTCGAGGTGAGCTTCAAATACGTCGGCTTCATCACGCGCGCCGACAACGGGGGCGAGGGCGGCATTTTCGCGCTGCTCGCGCTCAGCCACACCGACCGCGGCGGGCCGGCGCGCGCCGGCAGTTGGTTCACGCTGCTCATCCTGTTCGGTGCTGCGCTGCTCTACGGCGACGGCGTGATCACGCCGGCGATCTCCGTGCTCGGCGCAGTGGAAGGTTTGAAGGATGTGGATCCCGAGTTTGGCCGACTGGCGCCCGCCATCGCCTGCGTGATCCTGGCGGGACTGTTCTGGGTGCAGCACAAGGGCAGCAGGACGATCGGAAAGATGTTCGGACCCATCATGCTGGTCTGGTTCGCGGTGCTCGCAGGGGTGGGCGTCTGGCACCTCGTGCAGCAACCCGTCGTGCTGCGTGCGTTGAATCCGCTGCACGGCCTGCGGCTGATCGCGGCGTATCCTGGTCAGGCGACGCAGGTGCTTGGCGCGGTGATTCTCTCGATTACCGGCGCGGAGGCGCTGTACGCGGACATGGGGCATTTCGGGCGTACGGCGATCGCGCGCGGATGGTATTGCGTGGCGTTTCCCGGACTGGCGCTGTGCTACTTTGGGCAGGGCGCCTACGTGCTCATGCATCCGGGTTCGACGGAAAACCCCTTCTTCGCCCTCGCTGGCACGGGCATGATGCGCTACGTGCTGATCGGGCTGTCGACCGCCGCAGCGGTGATCGCGAGCCAGGCGCTGATCACCGGAACGTATTCACTCACCCGGCAGGCGATCCAACTGGGCTACTTTCCGCGGCTGCGCGTCCAGCACACAAATCCGCAGCAAGTCGGCCAGATCTACCTGCCCTTCGTCAATCTCACGCTCGCCGTGCTCACGATCGGTGTCGTGCTGCATTTCGGTTCCGTCGCGCGCCTGATCACCGCCTATGGTGTCGCCGTGACGGGCACGATGGTCGTGACGACGCTCGCGTTCTACCGCGTGGTGCGGTCGCGCTGGCTTTGGTCGCGCTGGAAAGCGCTCCCGCTATGCGCGGTGTTCTTCGTTTTCGACCTCGGTTTTTTTGGCGCCAACCTCCACAAATTTTTCGAAGGCGGCTGGCTGCCCTTCGTGATCGCGGTCGGCGTGCTGGCGGTGATGCACACGTGGAAACGCGGACGCGCGGAGATCTATCAACGCGTCTACGGCAACAGCGTCACCGAAGCCGAGCTGACCAGCATCGCGCGCAGCAAGCACGTCACGCGTGTGCCCGGCGCCGGCGTGTTCATGGTCGGCTCCGCGCAAGGCACGCCCATCGCGCTGCTGCACCACGTGAAGTCGAATCGCAGCCTGCACCAGACCATCGTGCTGCTCAGCATCGTCACCGAAGAGATTCCCGCCGTGCCGGCGGAAAAGCGGCTCACGCTCACGACTGTCGGCGAGGGCATCTGGCGCGCGGTCGGCCATTACGGCTACATGGAATCCCCGGATGCCGGCGAGCTCATGGAAGCGGTGCGCGATCGCGGCGTGCCGATCAATCCGGATGCGGCGACGTATTTCTTCAACCGCGAGATGATCATCTCCGGCGGCAACGCCAAGATGTGGGAATGGCAGAAGAGTCTCTACAGCTTTCTCAGCCGCAACGCACGGCCCGCGAAGGATTATTTCCGGATTCCGCCGTCGCAGATCATCGAAATCGGGCTGCCGCTGCAGTTGTAACTCGCCGCTGACAGCCAGGCGCCGGCGCGGACGCCGACGCCCACCTCGGAAACAGGCCTTAATCCGACGTGGACGGTTGCTCGCTCGGGGGTGGCGGCTCGGTAACCACCGCCTGCGGCTCGTTGTTGCTCAACCTCGCCGCGACATCGGAGAAGAGCTGCTTCCGCCCGATCGCGTCGGCTTTGCGATCCGTCGCGAGCTCGATCACGCGAATGCCGGACTCGGGCAGGTGCGTGATGAGGTCAACGAATTCCTCCCAATGGAAAACAGTCATGTAATCCACGCCATACGCGCTGCACAGCTTCTCGAAGTCGACCGCCTGCGGAGTCGCGAAAAACTCCTCGAACGGCGGCTCGTAGGCCGCGATCGGCAAATGCTCGAAAATTCCACCGCCGCGATTGTTGATCAGCACGATGGTGAGCGATCCCTTGAACTTCGGCCGCAGCAGGAAACCGTTTGTGTCGTGGAGCAGCGCAAGATCCCCGGTGAGCAGGACCGCGGGCTGAGCCGCGCCGTGCGCGACACCGAGCGCGGTCGAGAGCGTGCCGTCGATGCCATTGGCGCCGCGATTGCAGAGCGGGCGCAGCGCCTTGTCGGTCGGAGGTGAAACGTATTCCAGGTCACGGATCGGCATCGAATTCGCGACGAACAGCGCGGTGTTGTCCGGCAGGTTCTGCGCGAGCAGCCACGCGGCCTTTGGCTCGAACAGCGCCGATTCGTCGCGCAGCTTCTCATCGAGCGCCGCGCGGGCCTTCTCCTCCTGCCGCGCCCACATCTGCTGGTAACCATTCGATTCCGACGCGGTCGGCACCATCGCTGCCAGCGTGCCGACCGACAGCGCGACGTGATGCGCGCGCGTGTGCAAGGCATCGCGATTGTCGGCCCGCTCGCTCACGATCCACGTGACGGCGTCGCTCGTCTCGAGCCAGCCGCGGAGGCCCTTGCTGGTCGGCCAGCCGCCGATGCAGATGACGACCTCGGGCTTGAGCCGCTCGGCCTCGGCGCTGTTGCGCAGGATCGCGTCGTAGGCCGTGACGAGATGCGGCACGTGCGAGGTGAAATTCCGCAGCGGCGAGAGGCCGTCGGCGAGCACCGGCCAGCCGAGCTTCCGCGCCAGTTCTCCCACGGCGTCGGCAAACGCGTTCGGCTCCGCGGGCTGTGCCGGCCCGACGATGATCGCGCCATGCACCTCGGCCGCGATCACCGGCGCGAGCGCCACCGGCAGCGCGGGCTCCATCGGCGTGAGCAACGTGAAAAACCGCTCCCAGTCGATCGTCTTCGCGAGCGCTTCCGTCGCGCCATCGTCCGGAATCGGCGGCAACGGATCGCGAAACGGCACGTTCAAATGCACCGGGCCGGCGTGCGGCAGGATGGTGCGCCCGACCGCGTGCGCCGTCATCTGCCGCAGATAACGCATCAGCGGCGGCGTCAGCGCTGGCGTCGCGATCTCGTGGTAGAAATTCACGTAATCGCCGAAGAGCTTCTGCTGATCGATCGTCTGTCCGGACGAGCAGGCGCGCAGCTCCGGCGGTCGATCCGCGGTCAGCACGAGCAGCGGCACGGCGCTTTCGTGGGCCTCGATGACCGCGGGGAAGAAATTCGCCGCCGCCGTTCCGCTGGTGCACAGGAGTGCGACCGGTTTCATGTTCTGCTTCGCCAGCCCGAGCGCAAAGAACGAGGCCGAACGCTCGTCGAGCACCGGGATCGCTTCCACGTGTGGATGCGCGGCGAACGCCATGGTGAGCGGCGTCGAGCGCGAGCCAGGCGCGATCACCGCGCGCGTGACGCCGGCGCGGACGAGCGTCTCGACCATGACGGTCGCCCAGAGCGAGTTTACGTTGCGGGTGTCGAGGTTCGGGTGAATCGGCGCTTCGTCCATACGGAGAGCGATCACCCGTGCCGGAGCCGGCGCGAGGCGTCAACGGAACAAAACGTTTCCCGGCGAAGAGCGCAGTCAGAGCCCCAGCGCTCGTCGTCGCGTTTCGATGATTCCGGCCGCCTGGGCTTCCAAGGCCGACGCTTCCGCGGCGCGCCCGGTCATTTCGAGGACGACGGCGTAATTGTGCAACGTAACCGCAAAATCTTCCGTCGGCAGCGGGCCGTCCCAACGGGTCTCCCAGAGCCGCTTCGCCTCGGCGAACGCCTTCACCGCGTCCGCATACCGACCCAGTTCCGTCAGCACTACCCCGAGGTCGTTGTGCGTCAGTGCGAGATCGGAGTGGTTCGCAAGACCGCGCTCGCTCTGCAACGCCAGCACGCGGCGATAGGTCTTCTCCGCATCGACGAGCCGGCCGTGACCCCGTTGCCAGCCGGCGAGGTCGTTCAGCGCATTGACGAATCGCTGATCGGGCGTGGCCTCGTTGAGTTTCACCGCAGCCAGCACGTTGGCTTCCGAGCGCTTCACACTCGGCCACGGCATCCCCTGGATGAGCTGGTGCGTGACGTTCCAAATGACCGCGCGCGGTGCCGTCGCCGCATTTGGCGTGCGCCACGAGCCGAGCGGCGGCGCAGGCGGCGGCGACATCGCACGTTCGGCGGTGTCGGCGGGCAAGGTGCGAATTGAAACCGTCGGCTGCGACGACGTGCTGGGCGTCGGTTGCAGCACGAAAACTCCGCTGCCATCGGTCGTCGGTTCCGAAACGACTGGGACGGGCGGAACAGCTCCCGCGGCGCCGCGCGCTTCCTGCTCCGCCCGCAGCCGCTTTGCCGTTTCGAGCATTACCGCAAAAATATCCGGCGGCGCTTCGATCGACGTCGCGTTTGGCGACGGTGCGCTGGACTGCGGCGGGGTCGCGGATTGCGCAACCGTCGGCGGCGCGGGGTCGCGCACCGATGGCGGCGATCGCTGCTCGGCTGGTGCATTCACCGGTGGAACCGCAGGCGATATTTCACGGGGCGCCGCGAGAGCGGGCGGGTTCGTGCCGGCGGACACGCCGGCCGCGGGCGCGGCGGGAGCGGCGAGCGCTTTGATTGAACCGTCGCGGAAAATTGCGAGGACTTTGCCAGGCGTGTGGGTCGCGATTTTTTCGCGCACCAGCAGATCGGCACCGTCGGGCAGCGGCTCGAGCGTGTAGTCGCCTTTTTCATCCGCCTCCACGCGGGCCGGTACGGCATGACCGATGCCGGGAATCACGAACGCGTTCGCCCCGGGCACGAGGCCTTCGTCGAGCAGTGCGCTCAACTTCGCGGGCCGCTGGCCGTTGTAGAGCAGGCCATATGCCTTCACGGCGCCGGCCAGCGCTTTCAGATTCGCACGGCTGCCCTCCACGGGACTGGCCGCCGCGGCGGGCGCTTGCGCGGACGCGCTGATCGGCAACACAAAACACGAGAGCAAGAGCCCGAGGCAACGGAGCAGTGTCATGGCGAGCAGGACGAAAATCGATGGGGTGCGCTCACGCCGCGAGCGGGCGTGATTCCATGCCGTGGCCCGGCGACACCGAGGTCGTCGGCCGCGGCGGGACGGTCGGCGGAGTGGTCGGCGTATCGGGCGGCAGCGTGGGCGGCGTGGTGCGATCGCCGGGTTGCACCGCTGGGCGCGAGGGCGGCATTTTTTCGGTGTTGCCGGATGGCGGGCTGCCACCCGGCGCACTGACCGTCGGCGGACCTTTCGGGGCCGGCGGCACGCTGCCGGTCGGCACGTCCGTATTGCCGCCAGCGTTACCACCGGCCCGACCGCCGACGCGGACGGGCGGCTTGCCGTCGCCAACGGGAATCGGCGCCCCGCCGGTCGTGACGTCGGTGTTGTTGGCAGCGGGTCCACCGCCGCCACGCCGCACCGGGGGACGCGCGCGCGGCTTCGCCGCGGCGGGATCGGGGAACGATTCGATCGACGGAATGGCGCCGCCTTCGGGCAACGCGACCTGATTCCGCGCGTTGAGACCGAGCATCGCTTCATCGAGCTTGGCCGCGCGGTCCGTGAGCGTATCCATCGTGCCTTTCACGCGGCGATCGATGAAATCCTTGAACTTCGCGGGGTCTTTCGCTTCGGGCGCATCGGCGAAGAGCATTTCCAGCTTCTTTCGCACGGTCGCTTCCACGCTGGCCCGATCTTCTTTCATCAGGCGGTTGATCTCTCCCACCACGGGTTGCGCCTCGTTATACGTGAGCGACTGCTCCACCAAAAACCATTTCATCGTTCCTTCGTTGAACGATTCCTTGCCCTCGACCGTGTGCTGCTGGAACGAATTCCGCCACGTGTGATCGCGGCCGCCATAGCCCTTCATCAGCACGTCATCGTCGGGCAACAAATCCTGCACCTCGCCGCGCAATCCCGTCGGGTCCGCCTGGCCGGCATCGATGGGGACGAGGCGCCCCTCGTGGGTGATGATGTAGTTATCGCCCTTTCGGTCGTAATTGTTGACCCACGTGCTGGCCGCGCAATGCCCCGATAATTGCTGACGGAACGCGTAGGCTTCTTCCGCCGACAGATCCCGCAGCAGCGATCCGTCGACGAAACGCGAAACGAAGATCGCCTTCTCCACCTTGCCGGTGGCGTCGTAGACCAGCTTAACATTCGCCGCCGGCATGTCGAAGCCGAGCATCCGCATCAATTCGGGCGTGAGCATCTCGCCCTCGGCCATCGCTTGGAGAAAATCGTGATTTCCCTGGACGAGGTGCGATCGCAGATCGACCTCCTTGATCACGTAACGCGGCTTCCGGTCCGGTCCGAGCGCGAAGAACACCTGCCCGCTCGAGCCCTTCGACGCGGACGCTTCATTGAAAAATTCCGCGGGCGTCGTGCGCTCCATGAGCAGCACGGCCTCGCGCTCCGCTTGATCAATTTCCTTCCCGATCGCCTCGGAGAGCTTCAACGCCTTTTTCTGGATCACGCGCGCCGCGGCGACCCGCCGCTTCAATTGCCACAGCTCCGCCGGCAATTCGTGCTTCGAGAGCGGCTGCCCGGCTTCGGCCGCGCGACGATATTCGACCATCAGATCGTCCATATACTTCTCCGCGTCCTCCATCCGGCCTTCGTGCATCGCCTGCTCGATTTGCGCCCATTTCGAGCCGCCCTGCGGTTGCGGCGGGATTTTCGGCGTGGCCGCACCTTCGGGCCCCCAGTCGAGAATCGCCGGCTGCCGTCCCGGCATGCGTGGCTCGGGCGCCGCTTGCGCCAGCCGCGAACTCATCTGCTCCGCCTTCTCGAGCGCCGCGCCTTCTGCCTGCAAATCCTTCTCGACGTCCTGCATCAGCTCGCGGCCCGCGACCACCGCGCCGTCGTTGGTGCTGTTCTGCGCCCCCTCGGCCGCGCCCTGCAACGCGATCTGTGCATTGTGATTCGCGTCGGCCGTCGGCACCTGCTGATTCGCGGCCGGCAACCCGAGGCGCTTGCTCATCGTGACCTGCGCCGATTGTTCGAGCTGCTGGATCTCCTGACCCTTCTTCATCTCGGCGAAAATCTTTTCCCACACGCCGAGCTCTTCCTTCACCGACTTCAGATCCTTGATCTGCTCCTTCAGGATCGTGACGTAATGCTCGTCGAGGAGCTTCGCGAGCACCCGCGGATCCGCGCCCTTCCCGCGTGCGAACTTCATCAACAGTTCCTCGTCGCCGGCGAACTGCACGAGCATTCCCGCCACCGTGGCCGCCTCCTTGCCCGCGAGTTTCTCCACGCCGTGCTCAATCCCGGCGGCGACTACCATGCCCGCGACGGCCTTTCCGCCCTGCCAGATCGCTTTATCGATCAGCCCGAGTTCCTGGTAGCGATTGTGCGCGCGCAGCATCAAATTTGCGAGCCGCGTCCCCGTTGCCGTGCCGCGCAATGCCTGCAGCGCGCGCTCCAGCCCGATGACCCGCGCCATCACGACCGTGCCGCTCTCCGCCGCGTGAATCGCCCGCATCGCGGCCACCGCCTCCGCCTGCGCCGTGCTCCACAACCGCACGCCCTGCGTCACGCCGCCGACAGTGCCCACGGCCATCGGCGCGAGATTCATCAACAGATTCTTCGGGCTGGTGATGTCGCCGACCCACTCGGCCCAGGTGTCAGTGACGTCGTTGGAACTCCAGTAACCCGAGCCGAGTGCCTTGCGCAGCGCCTCCTCGTCCTCGGCCAGCAGCGCTGCGATTTCCGGCAGCGTCAGCGCCTCGCGCACCGCGCTGGCGAACTGATTCTTCTCCGAATCGGAAAACTCCGCACCGTTCGACTTGCGCACCGGAAGTGCGCCAAAAATTTTCCCGGTCGACATCCCGCCCTCCACGTTGCCCCCGCTGCCGCGGCCGGCGATTTCGGCCAGCGTGTAGCCGCGCAGGCGCAACCGCAGGATCGCGTGCACGCCGATGAAGGCGGTCGTCATCTTCTGCTCGTAACTGTTGAGCAGGTCCGCTTCGGCGCCGGGCTTGTTCAGGATCCCGCTGACAGCGCCGGTGACACCCGTGGTGAACGTGGCCCACGCGTCCTCCGCCGAAACCGAAGGCCAAGGCGAAATCAGCAGCGTCCACCACTGCGGCTGCGAACCGGTCGGAGTGCGATCGCTGAAGCCGCGCTCGCGCAAATACGTGAAAAAATTCTCGCGCGCCTGCCGCAGCGCGCCCTGCGATTTTTCCAACGCCGATTTCAGGATGGCGCACTCGATGTCGCGCAGCATCGATTCGGCCTGCGCCCGCGAAGCCAGCGTGTCCGGATCCACCTGCGCTGGATCCGTGTTCGCCGCCGCGGCCGACGTCTGGTTGAGGAAACGGCGCAGGGAATAAACCGCTCCCGGCCAGTCGCCCATGTCGCGCAGGATCCGCGCCTCATACAGGCGGATGGACGGATCGAGATCGGCGAGCCGCGATTGCTCCACGGCTTCGCGGAACACGCCCATGTCCGCCGTCGCGGCGGCAAACGCGTAGCGCTTCATCGCCTTCTCGATTTCGTAAGCGCGGCGCCAGAGCAGCAGCTCGGGGTGTTTGTCGCCGTAGCGATCGTAGGCGCGCGACATCTCCTCGTCGATTTCGCCGTAGAGGCGGATCGCCTCGTTCATCTTGTTGATCGCCGCCTGGCGCTCGTCGCGCGCTCCCTGCGTGAGCGTCCGCGCCTCCGTGACCATGCGCGTGAACATCTGCTCGCTGACGGTCGCGAGCTGCGCGTTCGATTGAAACACGCTCGTGCCCTGCGCGAGCTCCGCCTGCGCCTGCACCGCGGAAAGAATCTTGCGCGCGTGACTCTCGAGGTCGTGGATGACGACCCCGCGCGGCGCGGCTTCGTCGAGCGCGGCCTGCGCCGTCGTCAGCTTGTCGGTGAGCAACCGGCAGAACTGCACATACCATTTCCAGAAAGGATCGTTTTCATTGGCGATCTGCACGCCGCCGCCCGCCGGCGCGCTGCCGGCGTCTTTCTCGACGTCTTTTTTGCGGCGGTAATAACCGGACGCCTCCCACGGCCCGAAACCGACGGTCAACACCGGCTGCGGGCCGAGATCCTTGTAGAGCAGCTTGGTGTGCGCCGGATCGCGCGTGAACCAGCTCGAAGGATTGAGCAGCTCCGCGTAAACGAAGTAGCGCTTCGCCTCGTTTTCCTTTTCGGGCGGACGCAAGTCGGTGGGCTGCGGAAAATATTTCGTCGCCGCCGGGTCACCGAGCTTCGCCGCCCAATACTTCATGTAATCATCGCGTGTCGTCGCGATCTGCGGCACGCGCGCCGAGAGCCCAAGCTTGTCGATCTCCGAATCGGTGCGGCGCGGGCCCGACATCCACCAGGGCAGGTTGCCGGAATCGAGGTCGCCCGTTTTGGCGCGCTCGAAGTAAGTTTTCGCGAAACCCGTCTCCGTCACCTTTCCCTTCGCAACGATCTCGCCGACGCCGCCGTCGGGAATCTCGCGCGGCAGCGTGATGTCCCACGTGAACGTCGTCGTGGTCTCGGGCCGCGACGGCCACGGCGGCATCGTGTCGGATAACCGGCCTGGGTTCTTCGGATCGGGCTGCCGGTCGCGCGCGAACCACTGCAGCTCGTATTTGCCCTGGATCCCGGTCGCGCTGGGATTCGCCGTGCCCCTGATGAGCGGTGCGTAGCTCGCGTCCTTGCTGGCGGCCGAGAGCTCGCGATCGGCGTAGCGATCCTTGTCGCGCTTCAGCTCGACCTTCGCGAGCACCCACCCATCGCGCCGGAGCACGAGTGGCAGCTCGACGGTGTAGGCTCGCACCAGGTTCGGATCCATGGGCCGCGTCGGCGGCACGTCGCGACCCTCCCACAGATAATCGAGATCGTTCGGCGTGAAGTAACCGCCGCTGCCGTTGAAACGCTCGCGACGAGCGACGATGTAGTGGACGTGGATTTTTCCACGAAGCGTGTCGTCGGGGTGCAGCTTTTCCGGCGGCCAGAGCGGCACGTCGACGTTCATCGTGAACCACAGCGCATACCAGCCGGGCCGCACCGCGCGGAGCACGAGCGGGCGCGACGAAGCGAACATCGAGCGATCGCCATCGGCCTTCGTGAACGGACGCCGCGGCTTCGGCGTGCCGATGGGGCTGTTGATATCGACGCTCGTCGTCACGACCGAGCTGCGGTTGCGCGCGCTCGGCACATCGCCGTTGAGCAGGAACGGAAAGGGCGCTTCGGCCGGCGCGCTAAACTTCCGCACTTCCGTCGAGTCGACTTCCCACACGGCACTGTCCGGCGTGAGGGCGCCGCCGCCGAGCGCGTAGATGCCTTGCCGGTGTACTTGCAGTCCTCCGCCGTTTTCCGGAAACAGCGCGTAGCTGCCGATCCGTGTCTTCTGCTCCGGCTCGTCCCAGACGACATTCACGTCGAAGAACACCCGCGTGACTCCGCCGTCGAACGGCACCTCGAACGGCACGTTCACGGCAAAAGGCAGATCGTAGAACGCCTGGTCGATCTTTGTCGGCGTCGGATAGAAGAGATGCGCATCGAGCTTCGCGTTGGCGTCGATGTCCCAATCCACCGCCTCCGTGAGAAACGGCGGCGGTCCATTCTTCGGCGCACCGGGTTTTTCGAAGCCCGGACGCACAGGACCCACCGGCGCGTTTTGTTTCGGCTGCGGCGCGGCCGGACCACCCATCGGCACGCCGAGGAGCCCGCCGGTTTGCGCGCCGGCCGGTGTGGCGAAAGCGATCAGCCACGCCGCTGCGCTACACGCGAGAAGGTTGACGCAACGCAGCGAAGCAACGCGCGCACGGAAAGCAGGCACGCAGTTCATCGGTTTGGGGAATGGGAACCGCGCCGAGCATCCGCCCCACCTCATGCAAGTCAAAGGCGAACACCCGCACGCGGTTTGATGAATTCACGTAGCGCGGTTTAGCCTAGCGAATTTCACGCGCGCCGCGCGCCAGCAGGAGCGTCGGTTAATGAACCTGGCTCATAATACCGCCCAGCGCCTTGAGCATCGCTTCAAATTTCAGTTCGGTCTCGGCGAATTCCTTCTCCGGTGTCGAGCCCGCGACGATACCGGCCCCGGCGAAGACGCGCGCCCGCGGGCCTTCGACCAGCGCCGAGCGGATGCCCACAAAGAATTCTCCGCCGCCGCGCGCATTCAGCCACCCGAGCGCGCCCGCGTAGAATCCGCGCGGAAAACCTTCGAGCTCGCGAATCCGGCGCACTGCCGCGTCGCGCGGACTGCCGCCGACGGCTGGCGTCGGATGCATCGCCGCGATCACATCGAGCAATTGCACCGACTCCGGCAGCGTCGCGCGAATCGGCGTGTGCAGGTGCTGCACATTCGCCAGCCGGCGCAATTGCGGCTGCGCGGGAAATTCCGGCGCGATACCGAGCGGCGCGAGGCGCGCGAGGATGTCGTCGAGCACCTCGCGCTGTTCGCGGAGATCTTTTTCGCTGCGCAGCAACGCGGAGCCGAGCGCCGCATCCTCGCTGGCGCTCGCCCCGCGCCGAATCGAGCCGGCGAGCGCCTCGGTTTCGAGCGTGCCCTTGCTCACGCGCACGAGTCGCTCCGGACTCGCGCCGATGAAGCTCGGTCCGCGTCCGTGCGCGAACGAGAAGGAATAACAATCGGGAAACCGTTGCCGCAGCCCGTTCAGCATCCGCAACGGATGCAGCGCGCGATCCGCCGTGAGATCCTGCGCGCGGGCGAGCACGATTTTTTTGAACTCGCCCGCCGCAATTCGTTCGAGCGCGCGCGCCACGCTGGCGCGGTAGTCACCAGTCTCGTGACGCTGGAATTTTGGGGACGCGGCGCCCTCGCCGCGTTTGTCCGATCCACGCGGCGGGGCCGCCTCGTCTCCATTCACAGGGGAATTTCCATCAAATTCGAAATTCCGAAACTTCCGGTGAGCGCGCCACACGCGCTGCGCCGCCGCTTCGAGATCGGTGTCAGCCGCGACGAGCAGATTCGCCACCGCCGTCGTCGTGGCGCCAGCCAGCGCGACCTGCCAGCGCGGCACGAACGCGAACGCCGGGGGAAACGGTTCGCCCGACTCCACCTCGCTGTGAAACGTGAACCCCGCAAAAAAATGCGGCCCGCCAAACGGCGCTGACACGTCGCCCACGGCAATCGTGTGCCGCAGCGTGTCGGCCATCCAGCGCTGCACGTCCGCGAAACGGTTCGGACCCCGGGCCTCGCACGCGCTGGCGATTTCCGCACCGGCGATGGCCGTCTCGATCGCGGGCCGCTCCGCGTAGAAATGCGGCTCGGCGGGCTCGAAGATCGACTCGAGCACCGCGAGCGGATCGAGCGCATCCACGGCGAGCGAGATGCTGACAAGCTTCGCGTGCCCATCGCGCAGCGCGGCGGCGCGACACTGCGCGAGAAAACCGCGCAGCGCCTCCGGCGTGGCGTTGTCGGCGGGGCGCAGCGGAAGGATGGTCATCCGATCTTTCTCTTTCTTCTTTCTCTTAATCTTTCTCTCGGTTCGAACGTCGTGGGCTCCTGACGAAAGAGAAAGATAAAGAAGAATGAGAAAGATTACACCGGCTTCGCCGGCTTCTCCGGCCGCGGAAACAGCACCAGCGCCGGCGCGACCTTCGCTCCCGCGAGCTTGCTTCCCCACTCCAGCTCCGCGCGCCAATCCGCGCCCGGCTTGTAACCGAGCGCCTCGTTGATTTTCGCTGTGCTCGCGGGAGTCACGTGCTGCATCGCGGCGACCGCCACGCGCGCCGCCTCGGCGATCGTCGCGAGCGTCGTGCGCAGCAGCGCCTGATCGCGCGGCTCGGTGGATTTGCCGAGTTTCCACGGCGCGCGCTTGTCGATGTAACTGTTCGTTGCCGTGAGAAACGCCATCGTGCGCTCGAGCGCGGTGTGAAACTGAAAGCCTTCGCACAGCGGCACGAGCTCATCGCGCGTCTTCGCCCACAGCGCCTGCAACTCGCCTTCGAGCCCGTCCGTCGACGCGCCCGGCTCCGCGGCCGGCAGCACGCCGCCGGCGAACCGCGTCGTCATGTTGAGCGTGCGGTTGACCAGGTTGCCGAGATTGTTCGCCAGCTCGCTGTTGTAGCGCACGAGGAACTGCTCGACGGTGAACTCGCTGTCCTGCCCGACGTTCATCTCGCGGATCAAGAAGTAGCGAAACGCGTCGACGCCGAATTGATCGACGAGCGTGAGCGGATTCACCGCCTCGCCCGTGCTCTTCGACATCTTCGCGCCGCTCTGCAGCCACCAACCGTGCACGAGCAGGCCCTTCGGTGGTTCGAGGCCAGCCGCGTGCAGCATGATTGGCCAGTAAACGGCGTGCGGCGGCACGAGAATGTCCTTCCCGATGACATGCCACGTTGCGGGCCAGCCGTCGGGCTTGTCCACGACGGCGGAGTAGTAGTTCACCAGCGCATCGAACCACACATAGGTGACGTAGTTCTCGTCGAACGGCAGCGGAATCCCCCATTCGAGCCGTTCCTTCGGCCGCGAGATGCAGAGATCGTTGAGCGGCTCCTTCAGAAACTCGAGCACCTGCTTCTGCCGGAATTTCGGGAAAATGAAATCCTCGTGCGTGCGCAGGAAGTCGATCAGCCAGTCCTGGTATTTCCGCAGCCGGAAAAAATAATTCTTCTCCACGATCTGCGTGACCTCGCCGTAGATCTCCGGCCACGTGCCGTCGGGATTGCGATCCTTCTCCTGCAAAAACTGCTCCTGCCGCGTGCTGTAGAAGCCGCGATATTCGTCCTGGTAAATTTCACCCTTGTCGAACAGTTGCTGCAGCAGATCGCGCACGACCTTCTTGTGCCGCGGCTCGGTCGTGCGAATGAAGTCGTCGTAGGAGACCTCCAGTCGATCGTAGAGGGCACGAAATTCCGCGCTGGTCTTGTCCACGAACTCCTGCGGTGCGACGCCCTGCTTGCGCGCGCTCGCCTGCACTTTCTGGCCGTGCTCGTCGGTCCCCGTGAGAAAATGCACCCGCTCGCCGACCTGCCGGTGAAAGCGTGCGACGACGTCGGTCAGCACCTTTTCGTAGGCGTGACCGAGGTGTGGCGACCCGTTCACATCTTTCCAGCACAGTGGGATCCGAAGCTTGGAATTCACGTGACTTGAAGTCGCGGC
>JADMIO010789747.1_pt1 | contig 39642 bp, 28 predicted proteins | sample 8958161 | NCBI WGS metagenome assembly JADMIO01 (sample SAMN16585339, study PRJNA669376) | soil metagenome | isolation source: Crop rotation soil | place: USA: Cullars Rotation, Alabama | collected 2011 | reverse complement strand
CGCGACAACTTGTCCACGTGGAATTCTAAGCTTAGGATCCCAATGTGCTGGAAAGTTAGCATCCTTGATGGGAGATGAAACGCAGGCTGACACGCTGCCGAGAGCAGCTGTCAATCCCCTCGCGCCAAAAGCTCCTCCCTTTAAGTCCAAAGCCAAGCGGGTCATTTATTTGTTTATGGGCGGCGCGCCCAGCCAGCTCGATCTATTCGACTACAAACCCACCCTTGTTAAGTATAACGGCAAGCCGGTCCCACCAGAGGTGGTCAAGGGGCAGAAGTACGCCTTCATCAGGCCGGATGCTGCGCTTTACGCTTCAGAGTTCAAGTTTGCAAAACATGGGCAATGTGGCGCGGAGATTTCCGAGGCCATGCCCCATCTGGCCAAAGTTGTGGACGATATTGCGATCGTCAAATCGATGACAACAGACGCCTTCAATCATGCGCCGGGGCAGGTCATGATGCAGACCGGCTCCACCCAGTTTGGCCGGCCATGCTTTGGTTCATGGGTCCTGTATGGATTGGGCAGTGAGACGGAGAATTTGCCGGGCTTTGTGGTGCTGAACTCTGCCAATGGATTGAGTGGGGGCACCTCTCTTTATGGCAGTGGATTTCTGCCCACAGTTTACCAGGGAGTTCCGTTCCGCAAAACAGGTGATCCGGTTCTGTTCCTTTCCAATCCCCCGGGGGTGAATGCAAAAATGCAACGTCAAACGCTCGACTTGATCAAAGAATTGAATCAACAGCACTTGGGCGCAACCGGCGATCCGGAAATTGCTACGCGAATAAATTCCTTTGAAATGGCGTACCGGATGCAATCCAGCGCACCGGAGTTGACGAATATATCCCAGGAATCTGCTGAGACGTTGAAAATGTATGGCGTCGAACCGGGCAAACCGTCCTATGCCATGAATTGTTTGCTGGCACGACGACTCATCGAACGAGGCGTTCGGTTTGTCCAGCTTTTTCACGAAGGCTGGGATCATCACAGTGAAGTCTATAAAGGGGTTAAGGATCAGACTGGCCACACCGACCAGGCCAGCGCAGCGCTGATCACTGACCTGAAACAACGCGGATTACTTGAGGATACGCTGGTGATCTGGGGTGGTGAGTTTGGCCGAACACCGATGGTTGAAAGCAACCCGGATGCGGGGCGTAAATTAGGCCGCGACCATCATCCACAAGCATTCACCATGTGGCTGGCCGGCGGAGGAATCAAACCGGGTGTGACACTGGGCGAAACGGACGAATTGGGGTTCCATGTCATCAAGGATAAAGTCCACGTGCATGATCTGCACGCAACCCTTCTTCATTTACTCGGTTTTGAGCACACCAAGCTTACCTACAGATTCCAGGGCAGGGATTTTCGATTAACGGATGTTGAAGGGGAATTGGTGAATGGCTTATTGGCGTGAAGTTGAAGAAATCAATTGGAGAAATCACGCTTGCCATCACCATAATCGATGTTATCTTTTCCGGCCTTTTATGAAAGCAGACATTCATCCGAAATATGTGGACTCAGAAATCCGTTGCGCGTGCGGCAACGTGATTAAAACGCGATCCACCAAGCCTGTCATTATTGTCGGTATTTGCAATTCTTGTCATCCCTTCTACACCGGTCAGCAGAAGTTTGTGGATACTGCCGGACGAGTTGACAAATTTCAACAGCGGATGGTCAAAACGCAGGCCGCACAAGCCGCCGCTGCCATCAAGAAGAAAAAGAAGTAGCCACGATTGGTTTTATATCCGCCCGCATGGTCCGTGTGACCATCCGGGCGGTTCTGTTTTTGCGATCCAACTGGTTGTGAACGACCAATGACGAACAACGCACTCAATATTCTGCTCGGAACATTTGGTGATGTAATCTCGATTTTAAAATTCGAGATTTGGATTTATTTCGGATTTCCTCATTCAGAGTTCGGATCTTGATCAATGGATCTTCGTCCACAAATTGAAAAATTTTCCCGGCGATTCGCAGAAATCGAGAGCGCTTTGAGCGATCCCAAGGCATTCGACAACCCGCAGCGTGCCCAGGAATTAGCCAGGGAATACTCCCGACTGAAAGAACTGGTGGCTCAAGGCAACGCCTATTTGCGAACGACCGCCGACCTGGAGCAAAATCGGATGTTGCTTCAGACAGAATCGGGAGATGCTGAACTTTCTCAGATGGCCAGGGATGAAATTGTGCGTTTGGAGAAGGAGGAAAGGCATCTTGCGCAACAGGTTCAGCTTGGACTTCTTCCACCGGATCCTGCCGATTCGCGCAATACCATTGTCGAAATCAGGGCCGGCGCAGGCGGACAGGAAGCTGCTCTGTTTTCCGCGGCACTTTATCGGATGTACACCCACTATGCAGAAGCGCAGGGCTGGAAAGTCGAAGATTTGGATTCGAGCGCGTCCGATCTGGGTGGCTACAAAGAAATTATTTTTCAAATCACTGGCTCGGACGTTTATAAGCGTCTGAAGTATGAAAGCGGAGTTCACCGAGTGCAGCGGGTGCCTGCGACAGAGGCACAAGGACGCATTCATACCAGCACTTGCACCGTCGCGGTGCTCCCTGAAGCACAAGAGGTGGACATAGAAATTAAGCCTGAAGAGCTGGAGATTTCGCGTTGCCGCGCATCAGGCCCAGGCGGCCAGGGAGTGAACACAACTGATTCCGCAGTTCAAATCATCCACAAACCGACCGGCATGATTGTCAGGTGCGCCGATCAGCGTTCTCAGCAAAAGAATAAGGCGCGTGCCCTGACCGTTCTGCGGTCGCGATTGCTCGAACGCAAAGTTGCCGAGGAAAACGCTAAATATGCTGCCGAGCGCAAAGCTCAAGTGGGTACAGGTGAACGCAATGAACGAATTCGTACCTACAACTTTCCTCAAAACCGAGTGACCGACCATCGAATCGAGTTAACTCTTTATAACCTCCCGGTCGTGATCGAAGGGGAACTGGATCCAATCATCGAGCCTTTGATAGCGCATGATCTTGAAGAAAAATTGGCAGGATTGAACGTGTGAGAAAGACCGAAGCGCGAATGCCCAAATCCGAAACTGAAAGAACCACAGACCTGAATTTCTCCCCCCAAGGCCTTATTTTCGACTGCGACGGCACTTTGGCCGATACCATGCCATTGCACTGGCGAGCTTGGCAGGTTATCGCAGAGCGGCATCGGTTACATTTTCCGGAAGAACGTTTTTATGCATTAGGTGGCGTGCCGTCACGCGATATTCTAAAACTGCTACGACAAGAACAAGGGCTGGAAATCGATCCTCTGGAGGTGGCCAGCGAAAAGGAAGCTGAGTATCTGCCTTTGATCGCTCGTGTTGAACCCATCAAAGTCGTCGTGGCCATAGCTTGGGAAAACCATGGCAAGCTGCCCATGGGAGTGGCTTCGGGTGGGAACCGAGGGGTCATCGAACAGGTGTTGCGGCAATTGGGGATTTTCCATTTATTTGATGCAATTGTTACCAGCGAAGAAGTAGTTCGCCAGAAACCTGCCCCGGATATTTTCCTCGAAGCTGCGCGCCGGATCGGTGTGCCTCCGGAACACTGTCGCGCTTTTGAAGATACGGACCTTGGCATGCAAGCTATCCGCGCGGCAGGGATGGAAGCTGTGGATGTCCGGGAACTGGTCCGGGGTACTCCCGGCTTGTAATCGGCAGAATAGTTGTCGCGGAAAAGCGCAGCGAAATAGCCCCAATATCAAAGCTGGCGATTCGCCGAATTTCGGGAGTGGATGGAAACTTCAAAATCGTAGCGCAGAGTTGCACTCTGTATCGCAGAATTGCATTCTGCAGAATGATTGAACTGAGTTAGACGCGCGATTTCTGGCAAGGCGCCCGGTTCACAGCCTCCTGGTTTATTAGGGCTTCCAACATAGCGGCGCTTTCGAAGCTTGGTTGCCTTCGCAGATTAAAAATCTGCGATACAGCACGATACAGCAGAGTGCAACTCTGCGCTACTTCAGATAGGACTTCCCTCAACAGAGTCGGCCATAATAGAGCAGGGTATCATATTCCAGCGTGCCGCGTCCTTCATTTTGATGCGCAGCAAAGAGACCGTTCAAGGCCTCCAGCATTTCCTGATAGCGTGGCTCATTTGCCGCGGGCACATAAGAAGATGAGAGAAGCCTTCCTCTCAAACCTGCAAGATCCAAGTCCTGGTAGTTTGACATTTTTTTGCAAATTGGAGCCATTCCAAAAAACGCTCGGAGCGCACCAGCATCGATCTGCTTATGGTCGACTTTGCTGTAATCAGTTCCATAGGTTTGGAGCAGAGTTTCGTATGCAGCAAGGAACGGAGTCGAATCGGTTCGGCGATCATTCCACACAAGAACGACCCAGCCATCCGGCCGCAAAATTCGCTGGAATTCCTTTCGGCAGCGTTCCCGGTCAAACCAGTGAAAAGCCTGCCCGGCGGTTACAAAATCAACACTCGCCCGCGGTAACCCAGTTGCCTCTGCCGTCGCAGCCTTACTGGTAAAATTCGGAAAGTTTTGCAAAAATTGCTCACTGGCCTCACGCATTTCCCGATTTGGTTCAACACCAATTACACGATTTCCGTTTGCGAGAAATTGTTCAGCTAAAAATCCTGTTCCCGATCCAATGTCTGCAATGATGGATTGAGAGGTCAAATTGCAGCTGATTTTCAAAAAATCCAGAATTTGCCCCGGGTAATGAGGGCGATAGCGCAGGTAGTCCGCGACTCGATTAGAGAAGCGCAGAGTAGGGTCCATGATAAAGACAAAGTTTTAAATACGAAATTTGAAGCTCAAACCCGATTGTCTCATGCTTTTTCCGTTGTGTGGGCGGCGCGCTTCCACACGTATCGAAACATAATGACTCGTAATGCGGCGGTGAGTGGAATCGCCAGGATGCCACCTAACAGGCCGCCCAGCAGCGTTGTGCCAACCATCACCGCAATAATGATCGTCAGAGGATGAAGCCCGACACGGTCGCCCATAATCTTGGGAGAAATCACGAGAGATTCAAGACTCTGAACAACGGCGAATACTGCGACGACCAGCAGGGGGTGCAACCAATCACCGAATTGCACGAGAGCAACAACCAGCGAAGTGATAAAGATGATGATCGCGCCCAGAAATGGAATGATCGTAAGGACGATTGCGGCAACGCCGATCAACAAGGCGTAATCCAGGCCAATCAGCAGAAAGCCAAGCCCGTAGAGAATTCCATCAGTGATCGCAACCAAAACCTGTCCTCGAAAAAATGCAATCAGATAGCTGTTAATCGAGTTGAGAATAAAAACTAATTCATCTTTAAAGGTGGAATCCGACATAGGCAGGTAGTCGGTCCAGCGCGAAGTAATGCCGCGTTTCTCGAGCAAAAAATAAAAAGCATAAACGGGAATCAAAGCCGCTCCGGCCAAAATGCCGAATCCAGAAGCCACGCGACCGAACAACCAGGTGGCAACATTCCGCGCCGCTTTGGCAAGCCACCCGGCTGCGGTCCCGAGCGTTCCCTGATCGATGTTATTGCTAAATAAATTCTTTCCTTCAGCCCATGCCGACGGGTAGGTGGCCGCATTGGTAAGGCTATTGCCTGTTACGGTATTGGTCTGTTCCGCAGCTGGTATTGGCGCTTTGGTTTGTTTATCTAAAATACCTTTCAGCCACCGAGGTGGATGGTTTATCCAGAATTCAACCCGGTTTCCCAATCGGGAGGTATAATCGGGAACGCGTTCGGCAAATCGCCGTGTTTCAGTGACCAACTGCGGCACAACGCTTCCAAAGAGCGCCACTACCACAATCATAGCCATTGCGAAGACCCCAATAATTGCCCGGGGCCGGGAAGCTCCTTTATGTTGGAAGAAATCCACCGCCGGGTCGAGCAGACAAGCGATGATGGCGGCAATTGCCAGCGGCCAGAGCACAGGCGCAAGTGCATTCACAACATGGCCCAGACCCCAAACAAGTGTCACTGCCAAACCCACCAGAGTTGCAAGGGCCAGACCGGTGATCGCCAGCCAGATCAGACGAGATTGTCTCGGACTGGGAGAAGGAAGGCTCATGGAAAATCCGAAACCCGAAATCCGAAATCCAAACTGATTGAATGTGAGGCGCCGCAGATAAAACGCCTCTCAGCACCGGCATTGAATCTGTTTTCGAATTTCGTCATTCGGTCTTCGGAATTGAGCTCTACCCTTGGCCGAGCTTTTTGGACTTCTCGGTCGCCGCCCTGACTGCGCTGATGAGCGTGCCTCGAAGTTTTCCTTTTTCAAGCTCGTGCAGGCCTTCAATCGTTGTGCCACCCGGGCTGGTGACCATGTCCTTCAGGAAGCCCGGATGTTCCCCCGTTTCCAAGACCATTTTTGCGCTGCCCAGCAGTGTCTGGGCGGCCAATCTGGTCGCCACATCCCGTGGCAACCCCGCGGCAACACCTCCATCACTGAGACCTTCAATAAACAAATAGACATAAGCAGGACCGCTCCCGCTCAAACCGGTGACAGCGTCCAGCAAGGACTCCTTGAGCTGAAAAGCGACGCCGACGGAAGATAATAGTTTCATGGTCAATTCGGCGTCAGCAACTTTGGCGAACTTACCCAGAGCGAATGCGCTTGCCGATTCACCAACCAAAGCGGGGGTATTTGGCATCACTCGGATAATGCGTGATCCGATACCCAACCCTGTTTCCAGCTTTGCAATTGGCACTCCCGCTGCGATGGAGATTAATAATTGTTTGGGGATGAAGTCTTCTCGAATTTCCGAGAGCACCCCAGCTACCTGGTCCGGTTTCACCGCCAGGATCAGAACTTGAGCAAAGCGTGTTAATTCCAGGTTCGAACGTTCTGCCTTGGCCCCCGTTTTCTTAACAAACGAATCAAGCGCCGCGCGGCTTACGTCGCTGGCCCGGACTTCTTTCGCCGTCACCATTCCGGAACGAATAAACCCCCGCGCCAAAGCGGTGGCCATCTTGCCCGCGCCGAGAAATCCGATAGTCAGCTTGGCTGCCATATCGGGGGTTGTAGCAGGTCGTAGCAACCCAAGAAAGTCAAATTGCCAAATCGACCGGTACAAAACCCGAAGTCGAAGCGCGAAGGCGGATTGTGAGATGGAGGCTAAGGACCAACGAAAGCACGGTAAAAGCTCCGAGTCCCTGGCGCACTAACGCTAATGGGACGGCTGGCGTTTGCCGAAAGATTCGTAATAACAGACTCCCAGTTTAGCAAGTTCGTGGAGGCTTGAACGACATAACTTACGTTGGGTTGTCCATTCAGTGTAAATTGAAACTGCCCTCCGACTCGAGAAGCTCCGCTAAGAGTCGGTGGTGCTCCGGGGCCGCCAATTGATACGATGACACTCGCGGCAGTCGTCGCCTGGTTAGTGCCTGGTGGAGAATACGTACGCCAGATGCTATCGAAATTATCTATCGTATAAAGATTACCAACATTATCCCAGGCCACATCCCTGTGGTCATGATTTCCCGCGGGAAGTAAAGTCACAACCGGTGCCCCATTGGTCGTGGAGAACACGCGCGTCCCCCCGTTTTGTAATAAGGGACCTACGTTTCCATCGCCAATAAAAGCCACGGCCACATAACGCCCAGCAGGATCAACGGCCAACCCATGAGCGCCTTCGAATGAATCGTCCGCAGCCCCAATTTTCCAGTCGGCATTGGTCTCGACCGCATTGCCGTAAGCTGCAAAACGGAAAACCCGATAAGCAGGGTCTTCGCTTATAAAGGTTTGCTGAATTGTGTAAATACGGTTGCTGCGGTCTACTGCAACATCGAATGGAGCAATATTTAAATCCGAGCCGGGCCCGGCTTGAACGATCTTCGTTCCATGGTCATTGGTTGCTACGGACCCGTTGGTCGTTACTTGCCATCGGAGTATTCCAAAACTCCCGAGGTTTACGTTATCTGCCATCCACACCTGGGTGTTAGGGCCTGTGCCCGTAATAAATGGCCCGCTTAACCTTACGTCCGGAGAGGGATAGTTATTTGTATTCAGTACGATTTGAAGCGAGTTTGAAGCTATTGTTTGATCGAACATCAGGACGAGGCCATTTCCGGTGAAATCATTCACATAAACCTTGTCATCTTCCGATACTTCAAGCTTCCAGGGGCTGGAATAAAAGCCGTCCCAACTCCATCCGCCGGTGCTGTTCCAAAAGCCACTCTCCACTGTTTCATCTGCGGGGCTCCCATCGGCATTTAGTTTGAGAATCCCAACTGAATCGCCGGGCCGAAATCCTTCGTTGGGTCCGCCATGCGAGTTGGCGACAAAAACCCGCCCGTAATACGGGCTGGCAGGGTTTTTATTTACGGCAATACCACGGCCTTCCCAGACATAGTTGCCAGGATTGGCATCATCGCTAATCTGGGTCCAATCCTCGTAGCCCGTGGTCGCCGCGGTAATGCTGATAGTATAAGTTCCCGGGCCCACACTTATCCCGTTCGTGTCCTTCCCGTCCCAAGCGACCAGGTTTGTTCCCCGCAATGTTCCCGGGCTGGGATTTGTGAGGTTAATAGTTCGCAATATTGTGGCGCCAGAATTAATGGTGATCGTTACACCTGCGCTTGCGGGTTCATTCAGAATATAAGCGATATTCAGATTTGTGAATATTCCCACCTGCACATTGGTTGTTCCACCGTTAAACCGGAGGTTCGTGGGATAAATATTTGCCCAAAGATTATTTGAAAGCAGAAGTTGCAAGATCAAAATTCCACACCATATCAAAAATCGAGCGCTTCGGTTTCGACATGCTATATAGGTGTCAAATAAGGAAAGATTTTTCATGAACATCGAATTACGTGTGGCCGCGTCAAGCTGGAATAAGTGACCCGGGCACCGTTAAAATGGTCCACCAGGTCCTTTCATCCTATCGACAAAACCCCCTGCTAGTCAAGTCTTTTGGAATAAATATGCTTTCAGAATTCGTTGTTTTCACTCAATCTTAAACATGCGTTGCATTGTCACCGCGGGGCCTACTTATGAACCTCTCGACGATGTCCGCCGTCTCACAAACTTTTCGACCGGACGGCTCGGTTCGGAACTGGCCAGCTTCCTCACTGAACAAGGTCACGAGACCACTTTGTTGATCGGACAATTAGCAACTTACCGCGCTACGGCTCGGGCAAAGTCGGTGCAAACTTTCAGCACTACTCTCGATTTACGCGATCGGTTACAAACCTTGGGTGGGGACACACCGACAGCCGTCTTTCACGCGGCTGCGGTCAGCGATTTCACGTTTGGAAAAGTCTGGAGCCGCTCTGCGCAAGGACAACTGACAGAACTACGCTCGGGTAAATTATCGACCAGAGAAGGGACCCTTCTGGCGGAACTCCTTCCCACCAAGAAGATTATTAGCGAACTACGCGCGTTTTTCCCGAATGCTTTGCTGGTCGGATGGAAATATGAAGTGGATGGGGACCGGGACAATGTCATTCACCTGGCGAAAAAGCAAATCGGTGATTGCAGGACGGATTCTTGCGTGGCGAATGGGCCCGCGTATGGGCCGGGCTTCGGCTTGGTACAGAGTCTTGGCTGCGTTCACCATGGTCAGCCGGTTAGCTTGTTTGCGGCGCTTGAAAAGCTTATTCAGCAGCACGTGGAATTGCCGCCAGGAGTTAGTCCTTAATAGAAGACCCTTGAAGGCTGCTTTTGGGTAATGGATATCCAGCCTCCGGATTTGAGGCTTGGAGCTTTTTTTTATGGTGTTATGGTGCCAGTGATGACGGTTTCCGCCCCCACGCAAGCAGTCCTGCCCTTGTCGCGGCCAGTCACCACACTTTGGGGAGTTGGTCGCGACCGTGCGGCCCTTCTTGAAAAATTGGGCATACGCACAGTGGAGGAATTAATCCTGCATCGGCCTCGTCGCTATGAAGATCGTCGGCACTTCCGTCCCATCGCTGAATTGCAACTGGAGGAACCCTCGATCGCGAGAGGCACTATTCTTGCCCTTGGGGTTAAATGGTTCAAGCAGCACACCAAATCGATTTTTGAGTTTGTCCTGGATGACGGAACAGCGCGGCTGCATTGCCGTTGGTGGAATTTGCCCTTTCTTGAAAAACACTTCAGCGTCGGTGATGAGGTGGTTTTGTTTGGAAAACTCCGTTCGTTTAAACCTCGCACGATGGATCATCCGGAAACTGAGATTGTTGAAAGTGGAGAAGAACGTTTTATTCACCTTGGCCGTATCACGCCAATTTATCCTTTAACGGAAGGACTGCCGCAGCGCTGGTTGCGGGGTCTTATTTGGAGAACGCTCGAGCAATGCGGACCAGCCATGGCAGCTTCGGGGAACGAGAATGCTCCAGCGCAGTATCCCGCCTCATATCCCAGCCGCGCTAATGCGTTACGCTGGATTCATTTCCCCGAACAAGACAACCAAATCGAGTTGGCAAGGCGCCGCCTGGCTCTCGACGAATTTGTGTCGTTGCAAACGCAAATCCAGATAAGGCGCAGGAACCTCCAGACCAATTCGCGGGCGATCCCGTGCGGCGGTGATAATCATTTGATCAAACCTTTTCTTTCACGGCTTGGTTTTAAGTTGACCGATTCTCAAACGTCTGTTCTGCGTGAACTGCGCAAGGAACTTTCCGGGCCTCATCCCATGCGCCGGCTTCTGCAGGGCGATGTTGGTTCTGGAAAAACCATTGTCGCTGCGTGCTGCGCTTTGATGGCATTGGAAAGCGCTCACAATGTTGCCCTCATGGTGCCTACTGAAATTCTGGCCGAACAACATTATGCCAATTTTTCGAGGTGGTTGAAGTCACTGGGGGTGGTAATTGAATTACGCACATCGGCCCATAAGCAGGCTGACCCCAAAGCAAGTTTTAAACGAGGCGAGGAACACCCCGGCTCAAGCAGGGCACATGGTTCGTTGACGATCGGTACGCATGCTCTTCTAGGCTCTGGATTCGAGCAGGACAATCTCGGATTGGTCATTATCGACGAGCAACACAAGTTTGGAGTGTCACAACGAGAGCAACTCGTGCGCAAAGGGCATTATCCGCACCTCCTTGTTATGACGGCAACGCCTATTCCAAGAACATTGGGCTTAACACTCTACGGCGATCTGGATCTTTCCACCCTTCACCAATTGCCTCCCGGGCGCGGTTCCATTCAAACATTTGTCCGCAACGCCAGTTCGCTCCCAAAGGTTTGGAGTTTTGTTCGAAGTCAATTGAAGGATAAACGGCAGGTTTATGTGGTCTATCCCCGCGTGGAGCAAAACCTCGAAAGCGATCTCAAAGGGGTGATCAAAGAATTAGGCGTCCTAAAACAAGAATTAGCCCCTTATCGGATCGGATTGATCCATGGACGGCTCCCAGCCAGGGAAAAGGAAAGTACTATGGCGGCCTTTCGTGCTCACGAATTGGATCTGCTTTTGTCCACTTCACTCATCGAGGTAGGGGTGGACGTTCCCAATGCCACAGTAATGGTAGTGCAACATGCCGAACAATTCGGCCTGGCGCAATTGCATCAGTTGCGCGGTCGCATTGGCCGTGGAGCCCACGATTCTTATTGCATCCTTGTCGCTACTGCCAAAACGACCCAGGCCAGCCAGAGGTTGCGCGTCCTGGAAGAGACAAACGATGGCTTTCGTATTGCAGAAGCCGATTTGAAACTCCGCGGGCCAGGTGAGTTGCTGGGACAAGAGCAGAGCGGAAAGCCCACATTCCGATTCGGGGATCTCAGCGCGGATATGGAATTAATTGAGTGCGCGCGCGAAGTGGCTCGACAACGTATTTTGGTTCCAAATTAGAAGAACCAGGTTTCAAATCGCCGCTAGCCTTAAAGGGTACAGTGCCCTGGGCGTGCCCTATCGAGAAATACGGGAAAATGCGAAAAGTAAGAATACTAATATTTTTGCTTGTCAGATAGAGGGTTTTGGTAAAAGTTACGCGTACCTATGAAAAGGATATCTACCCTTATGGTATTACTGGGCCTGGCTGTGGGAATGATGCTGACGGGTTGCAAACCGGCGGAAGAGACAACTACTCCTCCTCCGGCTGGAACAAACGCGACACCACCATCGATGCCAGCAACCAACAAGTAAAAGCACTATTTCCAATTCAATTTGGGAATATACTCAAGCCGGGCAGGGTTTTTGCCCGGCTCTTTTTCTAAAGGAGATCACATCTCCACCACGAGTAGTCTGGAGGCTCAACCGCCTGTCCGGCGGCGAGCCTCTTGCACTCTCCCGGGCTGGACTGCCTCAAACTCAGGGTTAAACTAAACCATGAAAGCTTACACGATCTCAGTATTAATGACCTTGGCGCTTCTAGGTTGCGGCAACGACTCCGACAAACGCGGTGCGAGCGCCACCAATAGTTCAAGTGGGAATCCTTTAAACGCGCCAGCGGATTATCTTCGCGCAGTAGGCAAAGCTCAGCAAAGTGCTGTTAAGACTGTGGATACCTCGACGCTGAACCAGGCTATTCAGTTATTTAATGTCGAGAAGGGGCGTAATCCAAAAGATCTGGACGAATTGGTTCAACAGAAATTTATTCCCCAAATCCCCGCAGCGCCTTACGGATACAAGCTAGTTTATGATGCCGCAACCGGCAAGGTGAGCGTAGTGAAGGAGTAGAAAGCTTCGAACGAAGCACGCCGCGGGGACTTGAAATCGCCTCACACTGGTCACTACTGGTCGACGTGCTGTGCCCGAGGACGGGCACACCCCGATTTCATGACTGAAGCTTTTTATAACAACCGTCGTTGTTTTCCTGATGGACACCTAAAGCACTTTCTTCTATTCACTGTCAATGGCAGAGCAAATTGTCATTTTAGATTTCGGTTCGCAATACACTCAGGTCATTGCCAGAAGGATTCGGGAGTGCAACGTCTATTCCGTCATTCTTAGCTATGCCACACCAGCGCGCGAGATCGCGGCGCTGGAGCCCAAGGGCATTATTCTCTCAGGTGGCCCTTCCAGTGTGTACGCCAGGAAAGCCCCGCTTCCCGACCGCGAAATCTTTCAACTCGGCGTTCCAATTTTAGGTGTCTGCTATGGTCTGCAAATCATGGCCCACTTTTTGGGGGGCAAAGTCGAGCCTGGCTTAAAACGAGAATTTGGAAAGGGAGTGCTTCGGGTCAAGGACAGTTTTTCGCCTCTGTTTGGCAACCTGCCTGAGACGCTGCAGGTTTGGAATTCTCACGGCGACAGGCTTACGAAACTGCCTTCCAGGTTTAAATCAGTCGCAGTCACTGAAAACTCAAATTACGCCGCCATCGAAAATCGTTCTCGCAAATTGTTTGGGCTGCAATTCCATCCGGAAGTTGCGCACACCCCTCGCGGTAAAGAGATCCTCGCCAACTTCGTTTATAATATTTGCGGCTGTGGCAAAAACTGGACGATGAAAAATTACATCGAACAGGCCATTCGCGATCTGCGCGCCCAGATCGGCAAAGAAAAGGTAATACTCGGGTTAAGTGGCGGAGTCGATTCCAGTGTGGCCGCTGCTTTGCTTCACAAGGCAATCGGTCCGCAATTGACTTGCATTTTTGTCAATAACGGCGTTTTGAGAGGGCGAGAGGCACGTGTGGTTCGCGAGGTCTTTGGACGGCATTTTAAGATCAACCTCCAGTATGAAAACGCATCAAAATTATTTCTGACCAGGTTGAAAGGCGTGACCGACCCCGAGCGAAAAAGGAAAGTGATTGGAAGAACGTTCATTGAAGTGTTCGAAGCTGCCGCCAAACGCGCGGGCAAAGCGAAATTCCTTGCGCAGGGAACCCTTTACCCGGATGTAATCGAATCGGTGCCCATCGCGGGCAATCCAGCGGCGATGATCAAAAGCCATCATAATGTGGGTGGCCTGCCAAAAAAGATGCGCTTTAAATTAGTCGAGCCCCTGAAACTTCTCTTTAAGGATGAAGTGAGAGAATTAGGCCTGGAGCTGGGCTTGCCGCGCGAGATTGTTTTGCGCCAGCCATTTCCAGGGCCTGGGCTCGCGGTGCGGATCCTGGGGGAAGTCACTCCACAACGCCTTCTGATTTTGCGCAATGCCGATGCTATCGTGGTGGAGGAAATGAAGAGCAGCGGCTGGTATTATAAAATTTGGCAGAGCTTCGCTGTTCTCTTGCCTGTTCGAAGCGTGGGTGTCATGGGCGACGAACGCACTTATGATTACACCATTGCTATCCGCGCGGTGGAATCACAGGACGGAATGACTGCCGATTGGGTCAAGCTGCCGTATAATCTTTTGGAAAACCTCTCGAGCCGTATCATTAATGAAGTGAAAGGCGTCAATCGAGTCTGTTTCGATATCACCAGCAAACCTCCAGGGACCATTGAGTGGGAATGAAAGAAGCCTTCTGCATTGCTGAAAAATCTTGGAATGAGTCGCCCTTTCCGCGAGTTCCCGTAGTTCCATTCCCATAAATGAAAAGGCCTGAGGGAAACGGTCTCACCCGCAGAGAATGGCTGAAGAGCCTGGTGGCCGTCGGAGCAGGTACCACACTGGGGGGTTGTTCGCACACCCGAATACGTTCTCCGTCTGGGTTAAGCACTAACCGAAAACCCGATGCGGTCTGGGCCGAAAATCAAAAGCCAGGAACGAGCGATTGGTTGCTCGGAAAAACTGCCATCGATCCAAGTACCAAATATCGATGCCCATGGGTTGAGGGCTATTGTTCGCGGACAAGTATACGAGCTGGACAGCGCTTGCAATTTTTTGTCAGCACCACTCCCGAGTCCGATTTCACCATTGAGATTTACCGGCTTGGATTCTATGACGGAGCAGGGGGACGCTTCATGATGAGGCTGGGACCGTTTCATGGACGGGTGCAATTAGATCCGTCGATTGGCAAGCAGCGATTGCGAGAATGCCATTGGCAATCTTGCGCAAATTTTACTATTCCCCATGACTGGCTTAGCGGAATTTACGTGGGCAAGCTCACGGCTTTGCGCAGTGGTTTACAAAGCTACCTGATCTTCATTGTGCGGGATGAGCGGCCGGCGGAGATTATCTTTCAATGTTCGGATTTCACCTGGCAGGCATATAACCGCTGGCCCGATCAATTCGCGCTTTATGATAACGGCCAGGAACATTGGTGGTGCGGTCCGAATGTCGAGGTAAGTTTTAACCGGCCTTACGGCAAGTACTGTCAAATTTTGGATGCACCTCTGTCCACGGGTTCGGGAGAATGGTTCCTCTGGGAGTATCCCATGGCCTACTGGCTCGAATCCAAAGGTTATGATATCACTTACATTTCCAACCTGGATACCCACTCTTCCTCAGCGCAATTGCGAAGAGCCAAGGGATTTTTATCGGTGGGACACGACGAGTATTATTCATTGAGAATGTATCATAACCTGCGAGAGGCTATCGCCGCCGGTCTGAACGTGGCGTTTTTTTCGGGAAATACTTGCTGCGGCCGAATTCAGCTGCGAGGTGGTTCTACGGAATCGCAGCGTCGAAAATTTTCTCGAGTGGATTATTTTGGCCCGCGCGATGAGGGAATGATGGAGAGATTTCCGTCGATGGCTTCCTTCCCTTATAAAAGCCCGCCAGAAGATTTGCTTTTGGGCGCGCGAAGTAATGTGCCCCCTTGCACAGGGGGCGCGGATTGGATTTGCACAGTGCCGGAGCATTGGATCTACAGCGGCACGGGTATGAAAAACGGCGACAGAATCCCCGGGCTGATAGGATGGGAATTTCATGGTGAACCGGCTCTCTTGCCAGGATTGCAAGTTGTCGCCACCGGCCCAACCCTAAGTGCTCCGGAAACGCCTAACGATGGGAACTATACCGCCACAGTCTATGATGGGCCCAGGCAGAATTTTGTTTTTAATGCCTCCACCTGCTGGTGGGCCGATGGCCTCTCGGCACCGCCTGGTTATGTCCGACCTTCAGTTTATGTTAGCCCGCTTGGGCCGGACATTCGGGTCCAGCGCATAACGAGCAATATTATCGAACGCATGCGCCGGGCAGGAATGCATTCTGGGGCGACCTAAACTTTCAAGGCAGGTCCCTCAAAGTACACTCCCGCGAAGCACGAGCATGGCCATTGTGAAATAAATAATAAGTCCTGTCACATCCACCAGCGTTGCCACAAAAGGGGCTGAAGCCGTCGCGGGATCAAAGCCGCAACGTCTGAGCACAAAAGGCAACATTGAGCCGGACAATGTCCCCCACATAACGACTCCAATTAATGAAGCAAAAATTGTGAGCCCAATCAGTGCCCAGTGTGGCCCGTAAATATTCGAAAATATTGACCAAACTGCGATTCGCAGAAACCCAATGCACCCCAGGATGAAGCCGAGTGAAAGCCCGGACATAATTTCCCGGCGCATGACGCGCCACCAATCTCGTAATCCTACCTCGCCCAGAGCCATGGCTCGGATGATCAAAGTTGTGGCCTGAGAACCGGAGTTGCCGCCACTCGAAATGATCAGCGGAATAAACAAAGCTAGAACGACTGCTTTGGCGATTTCTTCCTCAAAAAAGCCCATAGCGGTTGTTGTTAACATCTCGCTGAGGAACAGAATCACTAGCCAGGGCGCGCGTTTGCGAATCATTTCCCAAAGATGCACGGCCAGATAGGGAGCATCGAAAGCCTGGGTACCGCCTAATTTTTGAATATCCTCCGTCGCCTCTTTTTCGGCCACATCCAGAATATCATCGACCGTGACGATGCCAACCAGTTTGCCTTTCGAATCGACCACCGGTAGAGCGGTCCGGTCGTATTTTCGGAACAGTTGAATTGCATCCCTTTCTGAATCAGTTGCCTGAAGCGAAACAAAGGTATGGTCCCGAATATCCGACACCTTTGTGTTGAGCGGCCTGAGCAGGAATTCACGGATCCGCACGTCATCGATCAAGATACCTCGGTCATCGGTTACATAAACGATATTAATTGTTTCTGAATCTTTCCCTACCTTGCGGATATGATCGAGCACCTGCTGGACGGTCCACTCCTCCTTGATCGAAATGAAATCCGGGGTCATGAGCCTCCCGACGCTCTTTTCGGGATAACCCAGCAGCGTTTTGGCTTTGGCCAATTCCGCAGGACTGAGCAATTGCAAAAGCTGGGTGACCGCCGTGCTGGGTAGTTCTTCCAGCAACGCAGTTCGATCGTCTGGAGACATCTCGTTGATGATTTTTACCACCTCTTCTTTGCCCATTGCCTGAAGAAGCCGCTGCTGGTCCTCATATTGGAGATACTCAAAAGTGCTCGCGGCTGGATCCTGTGGCAAAATGCGGAAGACAATGACCTGATCTTCTGGAGGAAGATCGGCTATCAGTTCTGCCAGGTCCGCCGGGGGCCACTCCGCAAACGTTTGCTTGAGCGCGCTAAAATTGCGCTCCCGAATCATGACTTGTATTTCAGGACCTAAAAGTTTTCCAAACATAAGGAGGCTGTAGGGAGAACATACTGTGGGCTCAATGTAAACAGGCAATAAGCCTTCTGGCCGGCATTCACATTAATTCTGCTTCGCTGGTTGGGCTGGGCTTCTCTTCCTGGTGTCCGCATGCCGTTCTTTACATCTGGGCTTTGTTGCTGGAAGCAATCACTTCGGAAAAGATACCCAGCACCTCTGAGCGTGCCAGGGCGCCCACCAGTCGGTTTTCTTTCAAGGTGTTCACCACCGGAACATTTCGTTGCTCGCTTGTTAATACAACCGGCAGGACATCCAGCAGACGTTGATTGGGAGTAACGCAAGCGGGCGGTGGCCGCATGATATCATAAGCAATGACACCTAGCACGTGCTCGTCCGAACCGAGGAACTCTTTCAAATCCTGCAATGCCACCACACCAATGAGCAGGTTTTTCGAATCCACGACAGGCAAAAAATTGTTGGCACTGGTCAAAAAGCGGTCGGCTATTTCGCTGAGCGGAGCTGTTTCCCGTACGGGCGGCACGGGGGCGCGCATCAGTTCCGCAACAGTTCGTTGGGTCGCAGCTTCAGAGGTAGAGGCTTCCTGTGAAATGGTTAATCCCTTTGTTCTCAGCGGTTGAGTGTAGATGGATTCCGGATGGAGCCGTCGCGCGACCAGTACAGAGACTACACAAGCCAGCATCAGCGGAGGCATGAGTGAATAATCGAGGGATATTTCAAAAATCATGATCATGGCCAGCAACGGTGACCCGGTGGTCGCGGCCAGCATGCTCCCCATCCCAACGACCGCAAAAGGAGCTATGGGCAAGCCTTCGCCTCCCCCCAACTGCCCCAGCCCCAAACCAAAGAGGGCACCGAGCCCGGCGCCCAGAAACAGTGTGGGCGTAAAGACTCCGCCGACGGCGCCCGATCCTACCGTAGCCAGAGTGGCAATGAGTTTGGCCAGAAAGAGTCCTGCCAGAAAAAGAATGCCGTAGGTCGTTTTAGAATAGCCATGGCCGGTAGTAATCTCGTTCGGGTAGGCATCGAGCAGCAACAGCCGGTTGAGTCGCACAAGATCTCCTGCCTTCGGATTTTGCGCGAGCAAAACGGACGTATCTCCGGATAAAGTTATACCCGCAAATCGCTCTGGATCGTACAGGCTTCCCGTTCGTATAAGCTGGTTGAAATCATCGGTGAGGATTTCTTTTAATTCCCGGGTGCTCACGTTCTGATAATTCGTGATGATGCTAAGATGAGAGGACTGCATTTGACCGGCAATAAATCTTGAAAGAGCATCACCTTCTGCCGGATTATGAAGCTTGGAGGCCAAACCTTTTGAGTCCACTATGTCACCTGTGGAAAAGTAAGCGGCCCCGTACTCACCATGTAATATGCGGTTGGTGACAACATAACCGTTTCCCCAAACTTGTGGAAATACCAGCGCGATGAGTCCCACCAACATGCCGCCGAGCGCGAGGCGAATATAAATTGGAGATTTCAGCTTGTTGAATGCCTCTTCTGTCCAGTGCAGTAGCTTCAGGAAGATGGCTCCCATCGCTCCAGTCAATAACCCCAGGCATAAAAACCAAGGCAACTGGGTTATTTTGGTGAAGTCAAATGGAGCAACAGTGTAATAGGATCGTATACCAAAAAAGGTTCGTGATAACATTGCGGCAATCACCGACGCAAAAACCAAGGGGGCAAACAGGCTCATGGAAAAATTCCCAAGCACGATCAGGGCGGCGAAGACCGCTCCGGAAATCGGAGCGTTATACGCGGCAGCAATGCCTGAAGCGGCTCCACAACCAACCAACAAACGCAATCGGTAAGGTTGCCAACGAAAAACTTGTCCCGATTTGGAAGCAAGTGTGGCAGTGAACTGCGTGATACCTCCTTCCCGTCCAATAGAGCCGCCAGAGCTGATCGTGATTAGAGAAGAAATGAATTTAACAACCGCGCTGCGCAAAGGCAATCGCCCATCACCCGCAACCACGACCTCGAGCAGATTGCTGGATCCTTGCGGTCCTACCAGACGCAAACCCCAATACAGAACCAGGCCGGCGCATAGTCCCCCCAGCGTCGGGGTGAGAACGCGTTGCCATTGGACCATCACTTCAGCCACCTCGACCGGATCGCCCGGGCTGCGCAAAAAGAGGAGCTTCACCGACTCATTGGCTTTATAAAAAAGCAGATTAACCAGTCCTCCCAGAACGCCAACTCCTCCGGCAAGCAGCAAATGAAACGCGTCTTCACTAAATCGTATTTTTTCCCGAACGCGCAACGCCCGTTGCCAATGGCGTCGGAAGAATTGATGAATGTCTCCGAGAACTTTTGTGGTCGTTAAAAACGGCACGAAGCAAAGCTAAGGTAACCTTCAGATTTTGCCAAAGCGAGAGTTTTGTTCACTCACGCTTAGGCACCGGCGTGATTAAATTCAATTAAAGTGGAGTGTGCCCGTCCCGGGCACAGCAATATCCGAGCAACGCAGCCATGCCGAATTCTAACCTGTCGGCAAGCCCGGATGCAGCAATTTGCCTAGACGACGAGCGTTCGATTCGCCAATCACTACGGGTGGACCTTGCTGTGAAAAATGTCGGCTTTCACTTGTCCAACGCTGGATTGCCACCTGATTATCAAATGATCCCTATGCTAAATTTCAGGAACATCGCATCGGAGCAGGAAGGAGAAAAAAGCCTGAAATTGCTGGACGACGTGTATAAGCAGGTCTCCAGTCGAGTCAACGCGTTCCTCGACCCCGACGAAATTATTTTCAGGAATTCAAAGATATCGCCATTAAGAACAATGGTTCCGCGTTGAGTTTAAATCGCACCTTAATGGCCCCTATTTCGAAGTAGAGTCCCTGTAGCCGCCGAGGTAACGAGGCGGACGTGTTCGGCATATATACTTGGGAATCCGCCTCGTTACCTCGGCGGCTACGATGGAATTCGATCAGTCTGCTAAACTAATGCGTCATCAAATAAAATATCATGTTAATGCCGAGCGGATAGGCGACCCGTTCGGAGTAGCGGTTAAAGTAGAGTTCGTTCTCACCTTCCCGTTCCCAACCGTCGCTGATGTCGCTGTTGTGGATGGCTAAAATCATCATTTTCTGACGATCATCCAACAAGGCGCGAACGTGCATTTGTTCGGAGCCTTCACCTCGAAAAATCGTTTGTAACGGGGATTGTGGATCGTTTTCATCATGCGCCCGGTTCCAAAATTGGATGGTTGGAACCTGCAGACGATTCATCTCTCCCCGAAGGTCGTAAACGCAATTAAAAACCGCGTGGGCGGTTGTCAATTCGGTCCAGGACCGACCCGGCAGCACCCTGTTAATCTCGGCAGCAAACCCATTCCATTCGTCCTGTCCCCAAAAATCATTCACTAATAACGCGCCACCAGTCAGGAGATATTTTCGGAAAGTGGCCACCTCCTCCTCCGTCAAGCGCATGTAACCAGCGTGTTCCATATACAATAAGGGGTAGTGAAAGATAGCGGGATCGGTCAATTTTACGACGCGAGCATCAGGATCAGTCCGGATGGAAGTGAGCTGTTGAAGGCGATAGGAAAAGTTCAAATCTGCGTCCGGATAATCCACCCACCAACCCAGCCATCGGAACCTTCCCCGGGTCAAGCCCGGGCGGGAATCGGATTGAAAGATGACTCTCGTGAAAGTAAAAACATCTTCTTCGAATCCGGGAGCATTCGTCCAGTTCGGAGTGCCAGAACTGTGGGAATCGGTTTCGCGGGCGGTATGAATCTCATCTTCATTGACTATTAACCCTCCTTCAATTCGGATAAAATGACCCGGACCGCCAGGAAGGGTACTCGTACCTGAGCGAGGACGGAATTGAGCGAAACAAAGCCCGAAACCCAGCACCATCGTCACCAGAATGGCTCGCCGCACATTCATGTTCGAACCGAATATCGGTTTGCCTCCTTCGGAACGCAACCAATTAGACGATCATTGTAACGGGTTGATATCGCAGAGAAGACGATGAAAAAATAAATGAGTGCTTAGCGAGTTCGATTGTGGTTTTGTGGCAGTGCAGTTATTGAGGGTACTGCTCTCTAGCAAAAGTTTCTTGGCTGAAACTAGTTTGTCTTCTCTGCGTTCTTCGCGTCTCTGCGGTTTGTCTGGTTCCCGTTTTTGCCCAAGAAGAAAGACAAAGAATTACCGCAGAGACGCGAAGAGCGCAGAGAAGAAAGGAAATAGAATTTTTCAAAAATGAGTGCTTAGCGAGTTCGATTGTGGTTTTGTGGCAGTGCAGTTATTGAGGGTACTGCTCTCTAGCAAAAGTTTCTTGGCTGAAACTAGTTTGTCTTCTCTGCGTTCTTCGCGTCTCTGCGGTTTGTCTGGTTCCCGTTTTTGCCCAAGAAGAAGACAAAGAATTTACCGCAGAGACGCGAAGAGCGCAGAGAGGAAAGGGAATGGAATTTCCAAGAATGAGTGCTTAGCGAGTTCGATTGTGGTTTTGCATGATTGATGGTGATGCTCTCTAGCAAAAGTGCATTCCGGCGCTTTTTCTTTAGCGGGATCGCTTTGGCATGGTGAACAATTCACAGTAATGATAAAAAACTCCTAAATGAAACTTCATATCACGGCGATCGCACCTCTCGTCTTTGCCCTGTCTTTCGCCGGCTCGGCAATCGAACCACCGATGCCGTACGGTCCTGTACCAACTTCGCGACAGCTTATCCGGCAAACGAACGAGTTTTACGGATTCCTTCATTTCGGTGTAAATACGTTTACGGATAAAGAATGGGGCGATGGCAGCGAAGACGAAAACATTTTCAATCCTACCGATTTTAACCCGGATCAAATCGTGCGGGCGGCGAAAGATGGAGGGATAACAGGTCTGGTTCTTACCGCGAAGCATCACGACGGATTTTGCCTTTGGCCATCCCAATACACCGAACATTCGGTGAAGAACTCAAAGTGGAGGCAAGGCAAAGGCGATGTTGTGCGCGAAATCTCTGATGCCTGTCGCCGGCACGGTTTGAAATTTGGGGTCTATTTATCCCCTTGGGATCGGAATCATAAAGATTACGGACGTCCCGAGTACCTGGTTTATTTTCGGAACCAGCTTCGGGAGCTGCTCACAAAATATGGCCCGATTGCTGAAGTGTGGTTCGATGGGGCCAACGGGGGCGACGGCTATTACGGTGGCGCCCGGGAGCGCCGCGCCATTGATAACAGGACCTATTACGACTGGGCGAACACGTGGCAGATTGTGCGCGACCTTCAGCCCAATGCTTGCATGTTTAGCGATGCAGGTCCCGATATTCGCTGGGTCGGCAACGAACGCGGCATCGCAGGCGATACCTGTTGGGCCACGCTGAACGCGTCAGGGTTCCTCCCCGGTCTGGCCGATGAAAAACGCCTGAATCACGGGGATCATCCGGGCACTCATTATATTCCCGCCGAGTGCGATGTGTCGATTCGACCCGGGTGGTTCTACCATGCGAAAGAAGATCCGAAGGTCAAAACTCCCAACCAACTGTTGGATCTTTATTATAAATCTGTGGGGCGCGGTGCTGTTTTATTGCTTAACATCCCACCGGATCGACGGGGACGAATTCATGACGAGGACGTGAAATCGCTAAGGGAATTCCGGAGCAAGCTGGATTCCACCTTCGCGAACGATCTTACCAGAAAAGCTAAGGTCACCGCTTCAAACACGCGCGGTAACAATAAAAGGTTTGCCGCTCGGAACGTTATTGATAGGCACCGTGATACTTATTGGGCTCCCGACGATGCAGCGACGACTCCGGAACTTATCATCGAGCTTCGCGAACCTGCCACATTCAATGTCGTACTGCTGCGCGAATACCTCCCATTAGGAGAGCGCATCGAGGCATTTGCGCTCGATCAATGGCAAGAAGGGAGCTGGTCTGAATTTTACTCAGGAACGAATGTTGGAAACTGCCGATTAGTTCGTTGCCAAAAAATCACCACAAATAAAGTGCGATTGCGGGTTGTTAAAGGTGATGTTTGCCCGGCTGTTTCGGAGCTCGGTTTATTCCTGGAAAAACCGTAGCCCCATCGGATCGCGTCCTGATGAAAAATTTGATTGGAATAATTTGACAGACACATTCGTTCGAAGCATCAGTGAAGAACAACCACGGCTTTGAGCGAATCTCCAAACATGGAAAAGCCAATTTCCTATCGAACCGAGACCGATTCGATGGGACAGATGCAGGTGCCATCGACCGCTTACTATGGCGCTCAAACGGCCCGTGCCATCGAGAATTTTCCTATCAGCTCCCTGCGGTTCACCAGACCCTTTATTCGAGCGCTGGGGTTGATTAAAAAGCATGCCGCTCTCACCAATGCCAGCCTTGGACTTTTGTCCCAGGAGGTAGCCAAGGCAATTGAAAGAGCGGCCCAGGAAGTTCTGAATGGCAAGCTGGATGCGGAGTTCGCCGTGGACATCTTCCAGACCGGCTCAGGCACCTCGACGAACATGAATGCCAATGAAGTCATTGCCAATCGGGCGATTGAGTTTCTCGGCGGCAAACGAGGTGACCGATCGGTCCATCCAAACGATCACGTGAATTGCGGCCAGTCGAGCAATGACGTTATCCCCACGGCCATCCATATAGCCGCTTTGGAGTGCATTGTGCATGAGTTAATCCCGGCTTTGAAGGAATTGCAGGAAGCGCTCGAGACCAGGTCCCGGCTTTTTCATGATGTCCTGAAAATTGGACGCACACATCTGCAGGATGCAACACCGATTCGGCTGGGACAGGAGTTCAGCGGGTATGCCAGCCAGGTTGCACAAGCGCTTAAAAGATTAACCAACGTCGAGGGTTCTCTCGGCGAATTGGCCCTGGGTGGGACCGCAGTAGGAACGGGGATTAACACGCACAAGGAATTTGCCCGTCGCACAATCGAAGGAATAGCCAAAGAAACCAGGCTGAACTTGCGAGAAACTCAAAATCATTTCGCGGCCCAGGGTGCTATTGATGGATGTGTTGAAACGAGCGGAATACTCAAAGCAGTTGCGGTGGCTCTGATCAAGATTGCCAATGACATTCGCTGGCTGGGCTCGGGACCGCGTTGCGGTCTGGGTGAGCTGAAACTGCCGGCTACCCAGCCAGGCTCCTCAATCATGCCTGGCAAGGTTAACCCTGTGATGTGCGAGATGGTAATCCAGGTGGGCGCACAGGTAATCGGCAATGACGCGGTCATCACTTTCAGCGGAACCTTTGGTGCTTTTGAGTTGAACACCATGCTGCCCGTCACAGCATATAATTTGCTGCAATCCATTGAGCTCCTTTCGACTGCCAGCCGGGTTTTCACGCGGCGGTGCATTGAAGGATTGGAAGCAGATCGCCAGAAGTGTGAGGCCACGATCGAACGCAGCCTTGCTATGTGCACTTCGCTGGCGCCTGTGATTGGGTACGACAAGGCCGCGCAAATCGCGAAAGTAGCTCATGAGACCGGCCGTACAGTGCGCGAAGTGGCCATGGAAATTTCGGGTCTTGAGAAGTCAAAGATTGATGATTTGCTGGACCCGAAAAAATTAACTGAACCAGGGGAGGGGAAAGGGACTTCGGCGGGGAGCTAAAGGCGGTGCCGGAGCGACTCCGCCGAGCGGCTAAATTTCTACTGGGTTGAAGCAATTCTAGATAAAATTTCCAGCTTGGCGGCCTCTGGAGCGCAGCGATTCTGACACGGAGTAAAATATTTTACCGCGCCAGGAAGAATCGAACCATCATAAGGAACGCGAAAGTAAGCGAGGCCATGACGAGACCATTAAAAATGGTGAATTGATGGTCGGGTTTTGCGCTTACAGGGGTGATAAATGAAGCGATGAATCCTTTATTCGGATCCGCTTGAAAGAGTAATTTCTTCACGCCGGACTTAAAGCATAATGCGGGCCAACTTTATCAAGGGAGCAGGTTTAACCCCTGGTGGCAACCCCCCCACCCAATCAGCCTAAGCGAGTTTCCAGTCGGGACGATACGCACGACTCAGTAGCTTCGTGGCGCCCTCATCTCCCAAAATCACCTCTTTAGCTGGATCCCATTTAATCTTCCGTCCTGTCATCAAGGCAATCAGTCCCAAATGGCCAGGAATGGCAGAATGGTGCGCTGTTTCGGCGGGGGTTATGGTGGGTTTTCGCGATTTCACGCAATCCAGGAAATTACGTTGATGATTGTCCGATTGGTACAATTTGACCTTGTGACGGTCCTCGGGGATTTCTTGGAACCAATCCAAATTTGAGGCATTGAAGTGTCCTCGATCAACCCAAACCCAGCCTTCGGTACCGATCCATTTTGTCCCGCTTTGAATGTCGCCATGCCCGCCGGCAATAGTCATGATCACATCCTTTGGATACTGGCAGGTAATTCGATACTTGGTGCAGGTGTTCCAAATTGCATTGGCAGGTGGAAATTCACCGGTTGCTTTAATTTCAGAAGGACCTCCGTGGTCATCGCAATCCATGCCCCAATGAGCGATGTCGCAATGGTGTCCAATCCAATCGAGCAACTGTCCGCCGCCGACATTGTAATTCCAACGCCAATTTTTGTGAACTCGCGCTTGAATGTAGGGTTCCATCTGTGATGGCCCAATCCATGTATTGTAATCCAACTCCGCGGGCGGTTGAGTGACGGCCAGGTCCCAGGCGGCAGTGCCAGGAACCACCTTTGAAAGATCCTGAGGCTTGTCGGGCAAAGTGGCAAGTTTGGCTCGCAACGCCGGAGCGGTGCCGGCAAAATCCGTGTGGCCCGATGGCAATCCAACTTCAACGCGAGTTATTTTACCAATCAATCCATTGCGAACAATTTCGGCCCCTTTGCGAAATGATGCCACTGAACGCTGCCAGGATCCGGTTTGCCAGATTCTCTTGTTTTTCTTCACCGCTTTGACAATCGCTTGCTGTTCAGCAATGGTGCGGGCCAGAGGTTTTTCGCCGTAGATATCTTTTTTGTTGTTCGCGGCTTCGGTGGAGATTAGCGCGTGCCAGGTATCAGGCACCGCGATCATTACCGCGTCGAGATCTTTTCGGGCCATCATCTCGCGATAATCATGATACTCCTTGCAATCCTGATTTTTGTAGTGCGAATTTATCTTATTAACGGCAGCTTCAAGGTTCTTCTTATCGACATCACAGGCCGCGAGCACTTGGCAATCCTTTTCTCTTAGGAAGGCATCTGTATTTCCGGGACCTTGCATGCCCCAACCTACAACTCCCAAAGCAATACGTCCGGACGGTGGTTCCTTGCCTTCCCGCCCCAACGCACTCGCTGGAATAATTGTAGGGGCGGCCAAAGCCACACTCGTTGCAGCAAGAAAACGACGGCGGCTTATACCGGAACTTAGAGTAAATGCTTTCATGCTTTTATGACGCCACAAAGGAAAAAGAAATTCGAGAAGAAAATGATCTGACACGGATCTATGGATGTGATTAAAAGTGGGGTTAGACCAGGGGAGGGGACGGCTTCGTCCCCAGTTGTTGTGCCCGAATCGCCGGGGACGAGGCCCCACCCCCGTTCCATTGGTTTCCCTCTTTGAACCACCTGCGTCTATGAACTCCGCATCATTAGGGCTCCTTCTGCTGGCCGAGTTTACAAAGATGGTTAGGGGGAAAGCACCACGTTGCTTTTTTAAGGGAACGATTCGAGGTTATTCCATGAACGCTATGCCAATCGTGCTTTTTAGTGATGTTGCCAAAGCTGAACCGCTAAAAAATCGTCTAAAGCAATCCGGAATTTCAGCGGAAGTTCACGACGAACTACACCTGGAAAAGTTATGGTTCATCAATCGGAAGCAGGCTGGAGCCCATATTGACGTACCCGCAGGTGAGTTCGAACGCGCGTGCCGGCTTTTGGAGGATTGGGATAAGGAAGGAGCCTTGAACGAGGCTGTCCGATGCCCGGAATGCAATTCCTTCCGGGTGGATTATCCACAGTTCACCCGTAAGAGTTTTATCCCCAATGTGCTTTTAGGTTTGGCAGCGACGATTGGGGTGGTGGAGAAGGATTATTATTGTCAGGACTGCCATTATACCTGGCCCAAAGATGGAAACCGACTGCCGCGCAACCGTCCGCATTCTGCTCCGTCGTATTTCATCGAGGGTCTTGATCGACATCAGCAGGATACTGAAAAGCGGAAGCATTCGGCTTAGTTGATTTGTCGTCTCCCCTCCACTGGCCGGCCGCGAAGTGCTTTGCGAAGGTTAGTGGAAGAACGCTGGGACGCCGACAGTCGATCGCAACACTAGAGCTCTCTGATCTGCGCGCGATCTGGTCCCCCTCTCCCATCCGATGGGAGAGGGCCGGGGTGAGGGCATTAAGCCAAAATTCAAAAGATAATTGCGCAAATAACCAGCTTGGGTCATTGTACGAATATGAGCGCAACGGCCACGATTAACAAACCCGAAACAGAACAAGCGGTCACACAACTTGACCAATTGAAACAATTCACAAAGGTCGTGGCCGATACAGGTGATTTTGCGACTTTGAAAGAGTACACCCCGCAGGATGCGACCACTAATCCTTCCCTGATTCTCAAAGCAGCCCAAATGCCCGGTTATAAAAGCCTGGTCGAAAAGGCGATCTCTGATAATCGAAAATCGGGAGTTTCCGGCGATGCGCTGCTCGGCCAGATCATGGATGACTTGCTGGTACTTTTTGGGAGCGAGATTTTAAAAATCGTTCCGGGCAGGGTAAGCACTGAAACGGATGCGGATCTCTCTTTCGACACGGAAAGCTTGATAGCCAAGGCGCGCCGATTCATTTCTCTTTATCAAAAGCAAGGGATTGGCCGGGAAAGAATTCTGATTAAGATTGCATCGACCTGGGAAGGAATTCGCGCCGCAGAGTCACTCCAAAAGGAAGGCATCAACTGCAACATGACACTTCTCTTTTCGTTGCCCCAGGCTGTCGCTTGCGCTGAGGCAAACGCAAAGCTCATCTCGCCCTTCGTAGGCCGTATTTTGGATTGGTTCAAAGCCAAAGCGGGAAAAGATTTTTCGCCGGCAGAAGATCCTGGAGTCTTGTCAGTGAAAGAGATCTACTCTTATTATAAGAAGTTCGGACACAACACCGAAGTCATGGGAGCCAGTTTCCGGAACAAGGGTGAGATCCTCGAACTTGCCGGGTGCGATCTGTTGACCATCAGCCCGCAACTTCTGGCTGAACTCAAAGGAAGCACTGAACCGGTCGAGCGCAAGCTCAATCCAGCAACTGCTCGGAACAGCTCAATCGAAAAACTCCCGCTCAACGAAAAGAGTTTCCGGTGGTTGCTAAACGAAGATGCTATGGCGACCGAGAAATTATCCGAAGGCATTCGTATCTTTAATGCGGACGCTTTAAAGTTGAAGAAATATATCGGCGAGCGCCTTTAGAGCCGGTTCCATTGCCAATACAGCAAAACGGCGGGCTTCCCCTCGCTCCCAGATAAAGCCAGAGAATCAATCTTCGCTCGATGCTTCCTCTTCGGGGTATATCTCTGGCTTCAATTGACCGCGCCGAATCAACTCCTGCAGGTCCCGAATAATTGTTCTCCTGGCCACGCCGAATTGACGAGCCAGGGCGGAAATATTTGGGCGCTCTTTCGATTTTCCCACTAGGTCGCGGACCCGGGTCTGCCGTGATAACCGGTCGGTTGACCGACTGAACAAATCCAGTGCGTCCGTGCGATGAGAACGTTCGAGCGCCTCGAATTGCCGCACCATTTCCAGTTCCCCACATTCTTTCAAAGCCGTCTCGACGGTGCGCTTTAGCGCGTGAACATCCACAGGTTTAGTCAGACAATAATGGGCCCTGCGGGGTCCCTGTAGCGCGTCTAGTTGTTGGTGAACCTCTAATGCTCCCGAAACAACAATAATTGGCACATGCGGGAGCAGTTCTTTTAATTCCGGAAGAAAATCCAAACCCAGTTCTCCTCTGCCCAACACATGATCGAGAATGACTGCATCAGGCGGTTGCCCGGGAATGGTTTGAAGGGCTTCCGTGCCACTTTTGACCCTGACCAATTTGTGTTTACCCAGTGTTTCTTCATAGATCTCGTATTGGAGATCATCATCCTCAATTATCAAGATAGTTGGAGAATGCATGCGTTAGAATGACCACTGACAAACACCAATAACGGAAGCAAAGGAACCTTGGTTTTTTTCCATCCGCACGGGCCAGGTGAAACACACTAACTCTGTTCTTAGTTCGTCATTGATCATTGGTCATTCGTTATTTGCGGTTGTGTTCGGAGTTCGCCCGGCCCACCCCGCACGGGGAGAATAAGAGTAAAAGTGCTGCCCTGGCCAATCGTGGATTCGACGAGCAGCCCGGCTTCCACTTTTCTCGCTAGCTCATAAACCATGGAAAGACCAAGGCCCGTGCCACGCCGGTCCGAAAAAGATTTTGTTGTGAAAAACGGCTCAAAAATGCGAGACATATTCTCCGCAGGAATGCCACAACCACGGTCCTGAACACTGACAGAAACGTACTTTGGAGCAGGGCAGGGAGCAAGGACAAGCTCCCGCGGCAGAGTGGCTATCTCTCGTGTCGTTAAAATGATTTCCTTTTGACCATCCATGGATTCAGCAGCGTTAAAGATAAAATTTATGATAATCTGTTGAACAAAATCCTTTGGGCAATTCACTGGCGGAAGATCCGCGCCTTTCTCAAAATTCACATGTACTTCCCTGAGAAAACGGTCGCCTAACAGTTTAATTGTGTCCTCCACCACGGAATTGGGAGCGCAGATTGCCGGTTGCTGGTCCGATTCGCGGCTAAAGCCAAGCATCGCTTTAACGATCCCCGATCCTTGTTCGACAACGGTTTTAATCCTGTCCACGCGCGTACGCACTTTTTGGGCATCATTCAAATTATCTTCAATGATTTGTGCCGAGCCTTTAATGATGGAAAGAATGTTGTTGAAATCATGAGCTATGCCGGCAGCGAGCGTGCCCAGCGCGTTCATCTTCTGGCTATGCAACAATTCGCGGCTGGCGATCTCCAGTTCCTGAGTGCGCTCTCCCACTTTCTTTTCCACCTCACCATAGCTCCGGACGAGCCGATGATGACGATTAAAAGCAAGACCGGCAAAAAAGAGAGCTCCTGCCACACCGGCTAATGAAATCAGAATGAGCCGGGTTTCTTTGTACCATGGCAGCACAACACTAAATTCCAGTTGCGCCGGTTTTGAATCCCTGTTGCCGTTCCTGTCCATTGCGCGAACCTGGAACGAATGCGGCCCTGCTCGCAGATCGGCATAGATGGCCTGTCTTGTATCCTGAAAAGATGACCACTCCTGGTCGTCCAAACGATAAGAGTAAAGCAAACGATCTTGCGCTGTCTGTTTCCATTTGTCCTGTCCTGTAAAGGTCAATGTCAGGGCGCTCCCTTCTCGCAAACGCTTCTCTTGGTCCGGCAGGCGATCAATTTTAGTCTGAGGTGGGTCGCGATCAACTTCAGGATCGTACATGCTCAGGCCATGAGTTGTGCCCGACCATAATTTCCCTCTGCTGTCCTCAAACAACGCGCGAATGCTCATGCTGGGAAGCCCTTCCTCGGTCCCGTTTTCTATCCATGCGCCTTCGCTTAGACGATGCAACCCGCCGTTAGAAGCCACCCATACGCTCCCGTCGCGCTGCGCCCGGAGCAGAGCATTGATACGGTCGAATCCTCGCCTGATTTCCGACCAGTCACGTCCATCAAACTGCCAGAGTTTATCACTTGTTGCGCACCATATCTTGCCATCAGCCATCTCCAAAAAGGACAGGGGAGAATCCGGACTGCTTTTGTCGGTTGTGCTGAAAACTTTCCAATGTTTCTCATGATAGCAAGCGGTGCCATGTTCCGCCCCGATCCACACATCGCCATTCTGAGCTTCGAAGAGTGCGGAAAATCGAATGCCTACGGACGAGTCCGGGCTTGGGAAGGGCAAATGTTGCAGTCTGTTCCCATCAAATGTTTCAAGAGTGTACGCAGTGCCGGTCTCTCCCTGCCAGCTTTGCAGGCAGACTTTCCCATCCTTGAGCGAGCCGAGAACCTGGTAGCGGCTGGTCTTTTGAGTCTCGGGAATGAGACTGAATTGAGCTGACGCGGGATGAAACTGCACGATCCGTTCGTCACCTTCCAGAAGTAGGCTCCCATCCTTCAAAACGTGCAGCGAGCGAGGAGATTGCAAATCTTGCGCAACGGTGTTTGCAAATGGATAGCTTTCTTGCTGCCCTTTTTGGATCAAATGCAACTGGGCCGAGGATATGAACCATAGACGATCCTGCGAATCACCTGTCAGACAATAGATCAGAGAATTGTTAGTCCTTCCCCACGGGGGATTCCGCCAACTCAGAAGTGTAAATCGAAAAAGTCCATCGGAAGTCGCCAGCCAAAACCCGCCGTTTGGTTCAACAGCAACGTCAAAATATTGCCTTGCCGAAATTTCCTCGGTTTCCGTTAAAACAAGTTTTTCGGTTTCTGAATGAAATAATGCAGTGGGGGCAGCGCCCCACCACGTACCATCCGGGCCCCGCCAAATATGGCGGATTCTGTTATCGATCGTTTTCTGGGCGAGCCAGTTATTTCCATCGAAATAAACAATGACTTTCTGATGACTTCCTGAGGACTCTCCAAGGAGTGCCACCCCACCACCAGAATCCTCGTGTGGCTGTTGTAGATTTTCGACCTGCAATGAAGTTGGTGGAAGGTATTCCTGCCAGGGAGTCTCCGGTCTAAGGTTGCGCAGGGGAGGAGGTACTTTGGCGAGGCCATTTGTTCCAGCGATCCAGAGGCCTCCGTCCCGGGACGGAATCATGCTCGCAAATTTTCCCACCTTCGTCTGGTTCGCGTTTCGCAGCACCGTGGTTTTGTTGCCTTTTGAAAGCGTAAAGGTCGCTTCAGCCAAACGGTCCGGTACAAGGCATAGCACAACCCCCTGCCGTACTGGGCATAACTGAACGTTTTCATCCGGGCGCGAGCCTAATTCCAGGACGGAATGCGAGGTCCAAACGCCCTCTTTCATCTCCTGCAACCCATTATAGGTAACGGTCCAAAATTGCCCGCCTGGGCTTTCATAGATTCGGCTGCTTCCGGCTGGGGCTGAGAAAACTGTGACATTGTAGCCATCCAATTCGCTCACGGATGGAACAGTAAGATGTTTAGCCAAAATTTTGCCTTGTGGGGAAAGGGTGGCGGTGATGCAGGCAGTGTCAGGCAGCCCGTCTCGCAATTTATAGACGCGCCAATTTCCGGACCGCTGGCTGAACGCCGGTTCCGAAAACGCCAGGAGGGCGGCGACGGCTAACAGCATCCATCGGTTGCGTGTCATTCGCGTGCGCGTTCTCGTAAAAAAATATTATTTGAGGTAAGGCCTGGTTGTGCAACCAAAACACCGGGTGTGCACGAAGACGCACAGTTCACAGGAAGCGACTGAACAGGACATATTAGTCTTGGAATAACCGCATGCAACATAGGCAGCCAGAACGATCTTCCCAAATTGGGCCTCAGTCCTGCGCCTTTCACCGGGCAGCGTTCACTTTAATCGAGATCCTCGTAGTCATTGCCATCGTTGCGATTCTCGCCGGTTTGCTTTTGCCAGTTCTCTCGTCTGCAAAAGCGCGCACTAAACAAATTGGCTGCACAAGCAATTTAAAGCAAGTGGCCTTGGGTTTCCAAATGTACGCAGCCGACAATGACGGGCGTCTGCCTGAGAATCCTCCGCCAGGCTATGATGGGCAGCGTTGGATTTCCGGAAACATGAAAAGCCGGGAAGAAGCCACTAACCAATCGCTCCTTCGCCAGGGAAAGCTCTTTCCCTACGCGAATAACCCTGCGGTGTATCATTGTCCCGCAGATCTTTCTCAAAGCGGCAGTGTGCCGCGGGTGCGAAGCTATTCCATGAATGGCTGGATGGGAAGCCGTTTCATGGAAACCAACTCCCGAGTAGCGTATCGGACATTTATTCGTGAGAATGAATTGGCTGCAGGCCGGCCAGCCACACTTTGGATGCTGATCGATGAGAATGAAGCCACCATTGATGACGGTTGGTTTTGGGTGACCATGGACGATAGCAAACCGTTTGCGAGTTCGCCAGCGACACGGCATTCGCATGGTTATGGAGCAAGCTTTGCGGACGGACACGTGGAAAGTAAAAAACTGCGCGATCCGAACAGTAAGTTTCTCGGGGAGTCCTATCCACAGATAAGCGCGAAGAATTCTGATTGGATTCAATTAAAGCAAATGACCACTGTCCGCTAGAACGAAAGCGAAAAAGCTGGGAAGCAAACGTCTAACAGGAGAACAAAAGATTCACGGTGCGGACTCATGGTGCTGGATTGCTCCGTTTACTTGTCATGATTTTGCAGCGGGTTGTCGAACCAGGATGGCATCCCCAACCCGCACCTTCCCTGAGCGAATGACTTGTGCCAGCACGCCCTGCCGATCATGCAGCATCAACTCACGCAATCCCTGGCAAATCGCATCCATTTTGGCACAAGGATCGCGCGGCGCGTAGAGGAAGAGCACTGCATCTCCAATTTCGATTTCGTTGCCCACTAACTCGACAAGTTTAATCCCAATGGTTTCGATATTTGAACGCACAGCTCCAGGTGGAATTGATTGTAAACCAAGAGTAACGGCATGCTCTGCGATCTGCTCGCGCTCAATCAGACTGACTTGTCGCTTGCTTGGATGTGCTGTCTCACGGCTCACCCGCCCAAAATACCGCGGTTCACCGAGGATTCCTTTCGCTTCGATAAGTTCAATCTCCTCGACGGATTGTAAGAGCGCGCCCGGTTCTTTCGGGTGCAGGTGCAGCGATGCCACCTGGCCATGCTGATCGGTTTGCATTCCAATCGTATGCCACAACTCAAAGGACGATTCAAGCTGACACACGCTCTATGCTTCCGGCCAGAATCTTCAATGGATCCTCAACTTGCGCAGCCATTTGAAGAAACAACGAACTGTCTTCCCAAAAGTCTGGTACCATGGAGTTCTTATTCGCTGAGGCTTACGATCAGTTCTGAGAGCCGCAGGGTCATACAGTTCAGCCACCTGATTATCAATCGTCAACGCCTCCGCCGCTGGTTTGCCATAAATTCCTCCAAAGCTTTGCCCGGCATCGAAGCTTTCTTGAGCAACTTCCTCCGTCACTTCTCGGGTTTTCTTTCGGAACTCATCAATTCCCGTTCCTAATCCACGCGCCAGGTCGGGAATTCTTTTGGCTGCAAACAGGATCAGGATCAAGGTAAGAACCAGGATGATTTCACCTGTTCCAAGGTTAAAGAGGGCCAGTATTGTGCCATAGGTAAACATGGCTTCCATTAAAAAAGTTTATCATGCCCTACCGAACCATCAAATGCGATGAAAAGTATCGGTAAAGAAGATATCGGAGAGTGCCCGTACCGGGCCCAGCAACGTCCGAGCAGTAATGGTTTACGAATGAATAGAAGGAGAATGATCATGGTCTAATGATTTCAACAGTTGTTTCAAACGTTCACCAACAGAAAAACGTTTGCAAAATCCACCGGCAGGAAAGAGACTTGATTTCTGGATTTTCGGGTTTTTGACATGAGTTTGCCGTTTTTATCACGCTCGAGTTATTACTTCTTAGCCTGCTTATTTCTTGCTGTCGAATTGCCCGCGGCAGAAAAATTGCAGTTTAACCGGGATATTCGTCCTCTCCTTTCGGATCGTTGCTTCAAATGCCACGGACCGGATAAGGCTGCGCGAAAAGCCAGCCTGCGCCTGGACCTCCCTGAAGAGGCATACGCGGAACGTAAAAAATCTCACAAGCACGCTATCGTTCCGGGCAAGCCGGACGAAAGCCTGGCTTGCCAAAAGATCTTTTCAACTGATCCAGATGAAATGATGCCACCTCCGGAATCTCATCTGGGGTTGTCTAAAGAAGAAAAGGAAAAGATCCGCCGTTGGATCACTGAAGGCGCGCAATATCAGCCTCATTGGGCTTTCATTTCCTTGCCGGATAGCGTCCGCGTGCCACGAACGGAAAACAGAACCTGGCCCCGAAATGAGATAGATCGATTCATTCTGGCGCGTTTAGAAAGAGAGGGTGTCAAACCATCCCCTGAAGCGGATAAAACACGATGGCTGCGTCGTGTCACGTATGATCTTACCGGGCTTCCTCCTTCTCCGGAAGAAGTGGAGGCATTCCTCGCTGACAGGACACCTGTTGCTTACGAAAAAATCGTAGATCACCTTCTCGCTTCCAAGCATTTCGGCGAACGGATGGCTGTTCCCTGGCTCGATTCAGCACGCTACGCAGATAGCTATGGGTATCAGAGCGATCAGCTTTGTCCAACCTGGCCGTATCGCGATTGGGTCGTTGATGCCTTCAACGATAATTTGCCTTATGATCGGTTCCTCACCGAACAACTGGCCGGAGACTTGCTCCCCAACGCCACGCGTTCGCAGCGATTGGCTACAGCTTTCAACCGGCTTCATCGCCAAACCAATGAAGGCGGAAGCATCGAAGAAGAGTGGCGCACAGAATATGTTTCGGATCGTGTGCATACCTTCAGCACAGCTTTTCTTGCGCTCACGTTCGAGTGCGCCCGCTGCCACGATCACAAATACGATCCGATCAAACAGCGTGATTACTATAGCCTCGGGGCTTTTTTTAACAGCATCGATGAGTATGGGCTTTACAACGATACTGCTCATGTCCCAACACCCTCTTTGCTCCTGCCCAAGCCGGAACAGCAGAAAGCCATGGCGGAAACTGACGCTTCGCTTGCACAAAAGCGTGCCGCTTTAGCGGAGGCAATCCAGGAATCCGAGGGCGGATTTCAGGAATGGCTCAAACGTTCGGCTCTCTCTCCAGAGATCCCAGGCCTTACCGGAAAATTCGCATTCGATGAATTGGCCGGCACAAATCAGTTTGTTAATGATCTGAATGCCACCAATCTTAGCACTGCACTTCGTGGCAACACTTTGGTTTCGGGCCATAAAGGTCAGGCTGTTGAGTTTAACGGAGACGAGGAGATTACCTTTCCCAATCTTGCAGGCAGCCTGCAGCCTTGGGAGCAATATTCAGTCAGCTTCTGGCTCAAAGTTCCGTCCGCACTCACCAACGGTGTTATTTTCCACCGTTGCCAGGGCACGGACGTCGGCTTTTACGGAACCGAGCTGGATCTCGATCAAGGCAGGCTCTTTTTTGTTATCAAACGTTTTTGGCCTGGAAATGCCCTGGCGATCCGCTCGGTGGAAAGATTGCCAACTGGGGAATGGGCGCAGATTGGTGTAACTTACGACGGCTCGGCCAGCGTTGGAGGAATGCGGTTGTACATCAATGGAAAGCCGGCCACGCTCGATATTATTCGAGATCATCTGTATAAGAGTCCCGAAAATGGCGGCAGTGGATTCAGCTTCGGCGCCCTTTTTCGCTCGACTGGCCTGAAGCAAGGAGCGCTCGATGATTTCCAGGTTTACAATCGCCCACTGTCCCTAATTGAAATCAAACAGCTATTCGATGGCCATTCTTTGACCGACGCTCTGAACAGTCGCAATGCGGATCTCTTGCGTCCATATTATATTAGTGCCTTCGCCGATCCGGTGACTCAGGTCCGAAACGAACTGGCTGCGGCGGTGAAAACTTATTTCGAGGCGCGTAACAAAGTGATGGAAATTAGCGTCATGGAGGAACTGCCCAAGCTGCGCCCGGCTTATGTTCTGGCACGTGGACGGTACGATGCTCCCAAGACAGAACAAGGACGAGTGACTCGCGCCACACCGGCTTCTCTTCCCTCTTTCGGGAAAGATCTCCCAAAAGATCGACTGGCCCTTGCCGCCTGGCTGACTCATCCAGGACATCCACTCACCGCCCGCGCGGCCGTGAATCGTTTCTGGCAGATGCTTTTCGGGCGTGGCATTGTATCAACTCCGGAGAATTTTGGGACGCAAGGGGCCGAACCCTCCCATCCTGAATTGCTGGATTGGCTGGCACGTGATTTCATCACCTCCAAGTGGGATGTGAAAGCCACTTTGAAAAAAATCGTCCTCAGCGCAACGTACCGTCAGGATTCCAAACTAAGGCCCGACCTGCAGAAAAAAGATCCTGAAAATGTGTTGGTCGCTCGAGGTCCGTCGCAAAGATTACCAGCCGAGATGATTCGGGACACTGCCCTCGCGGCAAGTGGACTCCTGGATGAAAAAGAGGGCGGCCCACCCGTCAGTCCGTACATGCCGGGCGATCTGTGGCGTGAAAGCAATAGCATGAGTCCGGCCTATCATCAAAGTGTGGGGGCTGATCTTTATCGCAGGAGCCTGTACACGGTGTGGAAGCGCACGGCCCCCATGCCGGACATGACCGCGTTTGATTCTCCATCCCGCGAGATCTGTTCGGTGAAACGAACCTCCACGGTGACGCCTCAGCAGGCGTTCATTTTGCTAAATGACACTCAGTTCGTCGAGGCCGCTCGCGTTCTGGCAGAACGCGCCATTAAGGAAGGTGGGTCCGTGCCTCGCGACCGCATTCGTTTTGTCTTCCGCCGTTTGACCGCCAGGACGCCCGATGCGAGCGAACTCAACTTGCTTGAGGAATTATTTGCCGAACAAGCAGTTATTTTCAAAACGGAACCTGAAAGAGCTGAAAAGCTGATTGCGGCAGGAGAACGCAAACGCGATGCCTCCCTCGATCCTGTCGAACTGGCAGCGATGACCTCCGTGTCACAAACGATCATGAACCTGGATGCGACCGTCTGGAAAAGGTGACCAACAACTTATGAATTCCTCGCACTCGCCATTGCCGGATCCTTGCGCTATTACACGCCGACAATTCTTTGGGAAAACAGCGCGCGGCTTGGGGGTGGCAGGTTTAGCCAGCCTTTTGCCTGGCTCTCTATTTGCGGCTGCGGGGGAGAAATCCTCAGGAGGTCTTCCAGGTTTTCCCAACTTCGCGCCCAAAGCTAAACGCGTTATTTATCTATTTCAGAGCGGCGCGCCTTCGCAGATGGATTTGTTCGATTACAAACCGCTGCTGAATAAGCTGAATGGCGAACAACTTCCGGAACACGTTCGTGCCGGCCAACGTTTGACCGGCATGACTTCTCAGCAAGCTTCCATCCCTCTGGCCGGCTCGCACTTTGAATTTAAACAGCATGGAAAATCGGGGGCATGGCTGAGCGAGCTGCTGCCACACACGGCGACGATAGCGGATGATATTTGCATTATCCGCTCCATGTTCACGGAAGCCATCAATCACGATCCTGCAATTACCTTCTTTCAGACCGGATCACAAATCGCCGGGCGGCCTTCTCTCGGTTCCTGGGTTCACTATGGACTCGGGTCCAACAACGAAAACCTTCCCGCCTTCGTTGTGTTAGTGACCCCTGGCAAGGGCGATCAACCTTTGTACGCGCGGCTTTGGGGGAGTGGTTACTTGGATACACGTTATCAGGGAATCCAATTCCGCTCAGGCAAAGAACCTATCCTTTATATGTCCAACCCGGACGGCCCTTGCGGTTCCGGCCGGCGAGCGTTGCTCGACAAGCTCAATGCCTTGAACAAGCTCCAGTTTGAAAAGGAGCTCGACCCTGAGATTGAAGCGCGCATTGCCCAGTATGAAATGGCTTACCGCATGCAAACGAGCGTGCCCGACGTGACGGATCTTTCAAAGGAACCCGAATCTGTTTTCGAACTCTATGGTCCGGATAGCCGTAAACCTGGAACATTTGCTGCCAACTGCCTGCTCGCACGACGGTTATCCGAACGCGGTGTGCGTTTTGTGCAGCTCTACCATCAGGGTTGGGATCAACATGATAACCTCCCTAAGGGCATCACAAATCAAACTCGGGAAACCGACCAGGCCAGCGCCGCTCTGATAAAAGACCTGAAGGCCCGAGGCATGCTCGATGATACCTTGGTGATTTGGGGCGGCGAATTCGGACGCACCTGCTATTCGCAAGGCAAGCTGACAAAAGACAACTACGGCCGAGATCATCACCCTCGCTGCTTTAGCATTTGGCTTGCGGGTGGAGGCATCAAGCCGGGATTTACCTATGGCCGTACGGATGATTATGGGTATAACATCGCTGATAAGGATGGAAACGTGCTGCAGCCCGATAAGAGCACTTTCACACCAGGTGCGGTCCACGTTCATGATTTGCAAGCAACTATTCTTCACCTGCTTGGAATCGACCATGAACGGCTTAATGTTTTATACCAAGGTCGGCGTTTCCGCCTGACCGACGTTGAAGGCCACGTGCTGAAAGACGTTTTGGTTTGATGGTGCAGTCGGCGTCGGTTTTGATTTTCTACGACGACGTTCTTGAACCTATTACGAATAAGGCAAAAGGGCCTCCTCTCCCCAACCCTCTCCTCCTCAGGACTCAGCATTACCCACATTTCTGCCTCCGTTTTATTGGATGACAAAGCTTCCACAT
>JADMIO011121676.1_pt1 | contig 39643 bp, 36 predicted proteins | sample 8958161 | NCBI WGS metagenome assembly JADMIO01 (sample SAMN16585339, study PRJNA669376) | soil metagenome | isolation source: Crop rotation soil | place: USA: Cullars Rotation, Alabama | collected 2011 | reverse complement strand
CCCCGCCACTTGTCTTAGCCTCCGGTCAAGGTTGCCGGCGGATCTTTGTGCAGCGATTTGAACCAGCCGTCCTTTATGTTGTCCTTGGTTACGGCGATGGCATCCACGGCGTAGAAAGGCTCCAGTTTCTTGCCGATCAACGAGGCGGCCGCCGCCCGCGCTAAGGTTGCGCCGATCGCATAGGCCTCGTCGGCGACGATCGCCACGACGTTGCCGCCCTTGACCATGTCGAGCGCCAAGGGTTCCGACAAGTCGAGAGTGACGATCTTGGTGTGGCTGTTGCCGCTGTTGCGCAATGCCGCCAAAACGAACTCCGCGGGCTCCGCCCAAGTGACATAGACCGCATCGAGATCCGGGTTCTTAGTCATGAAGGCGTGGATGATATCTTCGCCCTTGGCCGGATCGGTGAGGCCCTGCTCGGCGACGATCTGGATGTCCTTGTACTTTTGCTGGATGGTTTCCTTGAAGGCGCCGTCGCGCTGGTTGGTGACGTAGAAGTTGGCATCGTGGAAGAGGTAGCCGACTTTGCCCTTGCCGCCGATCGCGGCGGCCATCGCGTCCGCGGCTTTCTCGCCCATCTGGAACAGATCGTCGGAGACGATCGTCACATAGTCCTTGCCCTGAGTGAACCCTTTCGGCGCATTGTCGACGAAAGCGACCTTGGTGCCCGCTTCGAGCGCCGGACGATAGACTTCCGCAGCCGTATCGGGATCGACCGGGAGCGACAGGATGATTGACGGCTTCTTGGCCATGATCGTCTCGACGTCGCTCTTTTGCTTGGCGGCATCGAAACCGGCATCGGTCACCGCCGTCACCTCGATGCCGAGGCGGGTGAACTCGTCGTGGGCGCCGCGATCGACGGCCGCGGTATAGTCGGACGGCGTGTGCCATGCCAGCGCGGCGGTGTATTTCCCGGCCTTGATCTTGGCCTCCTCGTCAGTCGTCAAAGTTACCGATGATGCCGGGACTGCCGATTCTCCGTGCGGACCCTTGGTGGTTCCGGCGTAGATGACCGATGGGATGGCGAGCCCAATCACCGCCGCCGACACCACCAGCATTCGTTCGACCGATTTCTTCATCTTTTCCTCCCTGGCTGGAACGGGCGCGTCCGCGAGGATCTCGCGGACGCGCGTCATGGCTCGGCTACTTCATTGCGTCGAGAATGCTCTGCGGAGGCTCGCGATTGAGCGACTGCTTCCAGCCGTCGACGACGTTTTGCTTCGTCACGGTAATCGCCGGCGCCACCGCGAAAGCCGGCGCTGGCTTGCCGATCAACCCATAAGCGGCGACGGTCGCCATCGTGCGGCCGAGCTCGTAGGCCTTGTCGGCGGTGAGCGCCACGACGTTGCCGCCCTTGACCATGTCGAGACCAAGCGGCTCGGACAGATCGAGCGCGACAATCTTGGTCTTGGTATTTCCGGCCGCGCGGAGAGCGGCCAGCACGCCTTCACCGGGCTCCGCCCAGGTGACGTAGATGCCATCCAGGTCCGGGTTCTTGGTGAGTAGGGCGTTGGCGATTTCCTCAGCGCGAGCCGGGTCGGCGATACCGGCCTCAGCGACGATCTTGATGTCGGGGTAGTCCTTTTCGATCGTCTCCTTGAAGGCGTTGTCGCGCTGGTTGGTGACGTAATATTTGGCGTCGTGGAAGATCCACGCCACCTTGCCCTTCTTGCCGATCGCCGCGGCCAGTGCGTCGGCGGCTTGCTTGCCCATCTGGAAGAGATCGTCGGTGACGATGCCGACATAGTCCTTGCCCTGAACATAGCCGGCCGGCGTGTTCGACAAGAGGACGAGCTTGACGCCGCTTTCCACGGCCGGCTTGAAGGCCTGCGCCGATGTCGTCGGATCGAGCGGCAGCGCCAGGATGACGCTGGGCTTCTTGGCGAGCACCGTTTCGATGTCGCTCATCTGCTTGGCTGAATCGAACCCGGCGTCGGTGGTCGCGACCACGGTGATGCCGAGCTTGTCGAAGGCATCCTTGGCGCCGGCCGTCACCGCGTTCACGAAGTCGGACGATGTGTGCCAGAGCAGCGCGGCAGTCGCCTTCATCTCCTTGACCTTGGCGACCTCCGCGTCGGTCAGGGTCACTTCGCTCGACAAGGTCGGGCTTTCGCCGTTCGGGCCTTTGGTCTCCGCAGTTGCAGGCGTCGTCATGATGGCGAGCGCTGCCGCGATCGCCGCCAGGCCGGATAAGCTTCGCTTCTTCATGGTCCTTCTCTCCCTTTCTTCGGGTTGGTTCCCACCTATGCGGCAACGCCGCAGTAGTTGGCGATGAATTCGCTCATGGCCGCGACCGCGGCGAGAAACTCGTCGACCGGCACACGCTCCTCAAGCGTGTGACAGATGCTGATGTCGCCGGGTGCGAAATAGACCGTCGGAATGCCGAGACGCGTCAGAAACGACGCCTCCGACCAAAATGGCGCGCCGGCGATGCGCCCGCGGTCGGGCCGGTATCGCTTGACGATGTCGGTCAACATCGTGACCGCCAAGTGGCGCGGATCGACTTCGGTCGCCGTGCCGCCAATGGCATGATCGCGGCCCGCCGGATAGGCAAAGGCGACTTTGATATTGGGGTCGTCAATCGCCGCGCGCGCAACGTTTTCCAACTCCTGGCGCGCCCTGTCCAGATCCTCGCCGGGGCGCAGCTTGCGGATGAGGCTGAAGCGGCAGCGCTCCGGGACAGCGATAAGACCGCCTCCTTCAATGCCGGTGACCAGCAGGAACGAGCGCCCGACGAGCGGATGCTCGCCGCGGCCGCCGAGCTCATCCGAGTGAGCCCACAAGGCCGCAAGGATGCGATGCGTCGTTTTCAGCGCGTCGGCCCCTTGCTCAGGCACTCCGAAATAGGCAGTGCGCCCGGTCACTTCGATATCGGCGATGAAGAATCCGATTTGCGCGGCGTACACATCGAGCTGAGTCGGTTCGACATAGACCGCAAAATCGGGTCTCGGCAGCTCGTTTGACCCGATGCTCGGCAAAAGCGCCTTCATGCCGGCGCTGACGCCGGTCCCCGGCTCGCCGCTCTCCTCGTCGCCAATGAAGGCGAGGACGACATCGCCCGCGAGCGTTTTGCCGAGCCGTTGCAGCGTGCGCAGCGACTCGATCGCGGTGGCGATGCCGGCCTTGAGATCGGCGGCGCCGCGACCCCAGATCTCGCCGTCGAGGATCGCGGCCCCGAAAGGATCCTCGCGCTCGGTGCCCACCCAGCGATCGCGCCATCCGCGCGCCTGGACCACGTCGGTGTGACCGATGAGAAGCAGACTTGGTCCGCCACCGGCGCCGGGTCGGACGCCGAAGACGTTCGGGCGACCCTTCGCGAAATCGCGGCGCACCACATCGCGAATGCCGATCTCGGGAAGCAGATCGACCAAGTAGTCGGCGAATTTGGCTTCATTGCCGGTGACGCTCTCGTGGCGGACACACTCTTGCAGGGTGCGGATCGCCTGGTCTCGGTCGACGGCGTCCCGGGGCAGTTCGAACTTCCCACGCTCCCGCTGGGTCATGACGCGAAACCCAGATCGCGTAGGCTGTCGATGGCCGGCAGCGTCAATGTGCGCTTGGCGAAGGAGGGTGCGAACAGAGTGTTGTGAATGTTGGTGATGGCGATGGCGATGGCGCCGGCGATGCCGGCACGGTTGCCGAGCCCGCTCGCCTTGATCTGCGGCGGATTGGTCATCAGCGACGGCAAGAGGTCGCGCACCGGCCGGATGATCTCCGGTCGCGATCCGATGCTGCCGCCAAAGACGACCATTTCGGGATCGACCGTGACGGCGACTGCGACCACGGCGAGGGCGAGAAAGCGCGCCGTCTCGTCGATAACCTGCTGCGCGATCGGATCACCCGAGCATCGCTCGAACAAGTCGCGAACGGACTCGAGCGCGGCTCCGCCGCGCTCACTGTAGCGGCGGAGAATGCCGACCGAGCCGACGGCGGCCTCCAGCGTGCCATGGAGGCGATTGGCTGGATCGAAAGGATCGCCGCCGATCGGCAGATTGGCGATTTCCCCGGCGCCTCCCTGCGCGCCGCGCAGCATGGCGCCGTTCGATATGAAGCCCATGCCGAGCCCGGTTCCAAGCGCGACATAGGCGAACGTGTCGAGGCCCTTGGCCTCACCGAGCCAGCCTTCGCCAATCGCGCCAACATTGACGTCGTTCTCGACGATGATGTCGCAACCAAACCCCTCGCGTAGCGCTCCGACCACGTCGATCCGGTCGAAATAAGGAATGTTCGGTGCGAGTCTCAGCGAACCGCTAGCAGTGTCGACCACGCCTGGCGTTCCGACGACCACGAGGCGGATCTGCTCGCGATCGATCCCGGCTTGCCGGACCAGCCGGTTGGCGAGAGCGACAATCTGCTTGATGACGTGCTTGCCGCCTTTAGGTGCCGTCGTTTCCGCGGCTTCGGCGACGACCGCACAGGTGAGGTTGGCGACCGCCATGCGAAGCTGCGTGCCACCAAGATCGATGCCGGCGACAAACGCGGCATCCGGCCGGATCTCGTAGGTGACGGCGGTCCGGCCGACGTTGCCCCGGGTTTGGCCATGGACACGCAGCCACCCGCCTTGCTCCAGCTCGCGCACAACCTCCGACGCGGTCTGCTTCGAGATCCGCGTCAACTTGGCAATCTGCGCCCGGGAAATCGGACCATGATGAATGACAGCATCCATCACCAGGCCGGCCGACAATTGGCGGAGCAGAGGCTTGCCGTTGAGCAAGAGCATTCCTTAGTTCGTCAACCTGACGATCTAACTGCCGTGCTATGTCACATGTCAACGGCAACCATGGTCATCGGTGTCATCTCGATGCGCACATGGACTTGCACTCAACGCCAAGACTGTAAGGCAAGAGGGGGCTCCCCACGGAGCGCGCGCACTGGGTCACGGCCGCTAACGCGCAGGTCTCGAACGTCAAGAACGTGATCGATCGAACCGCGAGCTCTACCGCCGCACCTTTTTGTTAGACGGGATATTGGCTGTGCCAAGGGCTCCGGCATGGAACCAAAAGCCCCGATCCTTGTTGCGGGTCGGGGGAATCCATGCCCTTAGCGCTTGACGATATTCGCGTTCTCATAGTTGAGGACGATCCGATCATTGGCCTGGATCTCCGCGACACGGTCGCGGCGGCGGGGGCTGTCGTCCTGGGACCGGCGCACGATGTTAAGAGCGCATTGGCCCTTCTCGAAACTTCAACCGTTGACGTGGCGGTGCTCGATCATGTGATAGTCGGGGGTGACAGCCGTCCGATCGCGGATTTGCTAATCCAGCGGGGCGTCCCGTTTCTGTTTCACACCAGTCATCGCGACGATCTGCCGGCGCGTTATCCTACGGTCACGATTGTCGACAAGCCGTCGCATCCGGACGAACTGGTCCGATCTCTAAAGACTCTCGTCGTAAAACGACCATAAATGACGGCGCTCGCTTGCTAGACCTCAGGGGGCCTGCGTTGCCGACTGAAGCCGACAGCAATCCTTCGACGCCGAACATCGAAGCATCTCCCAACCCGGCGCCCGCGCAGGACGGCGCTGGGCTGGATCTACGTCTTCGGCAACAGGAGATATTGGCCGAACTTGGCGTTCTTTCGCTTCAAGGAAAGGCATTGAAGGAGCTCCTTGATGCTGCGGTGCGTATGGCAGCCGAGGGACTACGCGCCCAACTCAGCAAGGTGCTCGAATATATCCCCGCCGAAAATCGGCTCGTGATGCGGGCGGGGGTAGGCTGGGATCCGGGACTGGTCGGCGTAGCCAGCGTCGGAGCCGATCTCGAATCGCCCTCCGGATATGCGCTGCGCACCGGCAAGCCTGTCATATCCAATCATCTGGAAAACGAGGAGCGCTTCAGAACGCCTGAGCTCCTCCGCGTGCATGGGGTGCGGCGCGCCATCAACGTCATCCTTCAGGGCGACGGAACTCCTTTTGGGGTTCTTGAAGTGGACAGTCGTTCGGAGGGTGAGTTTACGCAGCACGACATTTCCTTTTTGCAAGGCGCTGCGAACGTTCTCGGCATGGCCATCGAGCGCCAACGCTACGAAAGCCGCCTGCAGGCCTCTGTGGAAAAGCAGAAATTGCTGATCATGGAGATCAATCACCGGGTGAAAAATAGCCTGCAGCTTGTGAGCAGCATGTTCCATCTTCAGGCGCAGGCATCCACCGACCCGACTCTGATTGAGGCACTCCAGGCAGCGTCCGGTCGGGTCACCGCAGTGGCCCGGGTGCATGAGCGCCTCTACCGTGACTCAGATATCCGGATGGTCGACCTTTCAGCTTACCTCAGAGATGTCTGCCACGACCTGAATGAGGTAGTGTCGCCCTGCATCATCGACTTCCAGGCATTGGGCCAGGTTCGCATGGGAACCGATCGTGCTGTCCTCGTTGCACTCCTCGTTGGCGAGTTGATCACGAATGCCGCCAGGCACGCATACGCAGGGGACGCCACTGGAGCCATCACCGTGCGCCTCGAACGCGAGGGTGAGAAAGCCGCCTTGATATCGGTGCGCGATGAAGGGAGAGGACTGCCGCCCGACTTTCACCCTGACACTCAACGCGGGTTTGGAATGCGGATCGTCCGAGCGTTCCTGGAGCCGACGGGAGCTGAACTTGTCGTTCATCGTAGGAGCCCGGGAACAGAGTTCGTGATGCACGTTCCAATCGATGCCGTCCAACCATTTACCGCCGGCGACTATTCTCGCGGCTGATCCACGCTGTGTAATGCGAAAGCGGCGCTCAGCGGCAGGCGATGTGACAATCTTGCTCTCTTCGCAGGCGGCCGCTTACGGCCGATCGGTTCTCTCCAGTTTGGTCAACGCACGTGAAGGCAGGTTCGAATCGTGATTCTTGTTTCACGCGGCAGGGACACGCCGATTGTGGCGCCCCAAAAGATTGACTAGCCTCGCTCCCGAGCAACGCGGCTCGGCCGCTCGAGGCCGGTGGCCCGTGAATTGGCTGGAACTCGCAGCCGGGGGGTTAGCACAGTGCGTGGGATTGCGGCTCTGCGGAACATTGTCGTCGCGGTGGTTTTCCTCGCCGCAGCTTGCAGCGCGGCCAGCGCGACCCTGGTGATCACCATCGACAAGGCGACCCAGCGGATGACGGTCTCCGTCGATGGCAAGGTCCGCTACAATTGGCCCGTTTCGACCGGAAAGGCTGGCTACGCGACGCCAAGCGGAAGGTTTTCGATCTTCCGCATGGAAAAGACCTATTTCTCAAAAGAGTGGGACGATGCGCCCATGCCCAATGCGATGTTCTTCACCGCGGCGGGCAATGCGATTCACGGAACCTATCAAATCGGGCGCCTGGGCCACGCGGTCTCGCATGGCTGCGTTCGACTTGCCCCCGGCAATGCAGCCAAATTGTTTGCGATGGTGAAGGCCGAAGGAGGTGGAAGCTACTTTGGAGGGCCCGTGGTGATCATTACCGGGCCCAGTCCCGGTTTGCCGTCCGGCGTGGCCCAGCGACTTCCTTCGCGGACCCGAAAACCCACCAAGCTCGAGTCCTTCTCCGTTGGCGAGTTCGGTTACTGGATCAAATAGGAAATTCTCCACCACGCTGGCTCGAGAGCTTCGGCCGGCCATCTGATGGTTCCTGATGCGCCTATGTTCGTCCTGAGCGAAAAAAGCTGCGCCGAAAATCGCGAGGTGTCTGCCCTTTCAGCCCACGAAATTGTCGGTTGAAATTGGCCAGACTGCGATAGCCGACGTCATCGGCAACATGCGCGATGGGCCGCTCTGAGCTGACAAGCAGTGCGCACGCCTGACCGATGCGAAGTTCGGTAACGTAGTCGCTGACGGTAAGCCGCGTATGGCGACGGAAGAGACGATGGAAGCCTGAGACGGAAAGCGCGGCGACGTTTGCTAGATCCTCAATCGCTACGCGTTCGCGGTAATGGACATGAATGTAGTCGAGGACGCGGTCGACCCGATCCTGGTCAGGCGAGGCAACCGTGCGACGGTCGGCGGCGGCGCTGGCGATTGGCGCAGCATCGGGGTCGGTTGCTAGCAACGCCAGCACTTCCATCAGCCGCAGCAGCCGGTCGGCGGGTGAACGCGCCGGGATCGATTCGATGATTGGGCGCGCCAACTCGGAGATGCCCGGCGAGAAGACGACACCGCGCCCGGCTCGCGCCAGCAATGCCGCGACCCCTTGCATCTCTGCCAGAGCAGTGGTGATGCCCTGGCTCCACGCCTCGGTGAACCACATGACGAGGGCGTGGTGCGGCCGTCGTGGGTCGATTTTCTCAGCCGAATTCCATGTATGCGGCAGGTTCGGCCCGAGCAGAACGAGATCGCCGTCGCCGTAAGGTGCAATGGAATCGCCGATATAGCGCTGACCCCGCGAGTTCAGCGTCAGCGTCAACTCGAACTCGGGGTGGTAGTGCCATTGGAAAGGAATGCCATCGTCGAGCCTGCGGTCAAGCAGGGCCCACGAGGCCCCCGGCGGCACAGTCACTTTCTCGAACAGTGGACGCATCTAATCCTACACGGTCGTCACCAATGCCTCTCGACGCCATTCGGGTACCATTTTTTGCTGATTCAGGCCAACACCGGGAATGCTGCGGGCGCTATCGGTTCAACAACGAGTGGACCTGGTGAGGAATATGCCGAAGCAGACGAGCACCGAGGTCGATCGCCGCGCTCCTGAAATTCAATGTGGCGATCACGTTTAGCGCCAAGTGCAATGACTGCGGCGGCAATTGCGATGCCGTGCGGCGGCTGCTCAGCGAGTTAGAACCGCTGGCAGCGGCGGAAAACAGATTATGCGGACCGCGATCAACGCGGCGCGATATGGAGGACACACCATGATGGAAGCCGCGACCAAGAACGAATTCGACGTCAGCGATCAGATCGTTGCGTTCAAGCGCAAGATGCGCCCCCGTCACGACGTGCTGAAGCGCGCCTACGACGACGTGCGCGGCTACGTGATGAAGGCGGCCGACAAGATTCGCACCGACAACGCCGCCGGTCGTTCGACGATCCCCGAAATCGCGTACAGCGACATCCGAAGCGGCAAGGTCAGCGACGCGATGAGGAAGGCGATCCACACCACTGGCTGCGCCGTGGTGCGCGGGGTGTTCCCGGCGAGCCAGGCGAGCGACTGGTTCGATGAAGTCGGCCGCTATCTCGATCAGAATGAGTATGAGAAGAAGGAAATTGAGAAGCGCTCCCTCGACAAATATTTCTCGGCGCTCAAGGCCGGTAAGCCGCAAATCTTCAACGTCTACTGGTCGAAGCCGCAGGTGCTCGCCCGGCAGGATGCCAAGCTTGCCGAGACGCGCTCGTTTCTCGACCGGCTATGGACCAATTACGAAGGCATCTTCAATCCGGACCTGCAGTGTACTTACGCTGACCGCGTGCGCCGCCGCCAGCCGGGTGACAAGACGCTCGGTCTGTCGCCCCACATGGATGCGGGCACGGTCGAACGGTGGATCGATCCGGGATACCAGAGCGTCTACGAAAAGGTCTTTGCCGGCGACTGGCGCGGCTACAATCCCTTCGATGCGCGTCATCGCCTCGAGACACGCGAGATTCCCTCGCCCGCCGTGGCCTCCGTCTTCCGCACCTACCAGGGTTGGACGGCCCTGACTCAGCAGGGACCGAAGGATGGCACGCTCCGCGTCATCCCGATCGCGGAAGGGATCAGCTACGTTCTGCTCCGTGCCCTGCAGGATGACGTGCCGGAGAATGATCTCTGCGGGGCTGCGCCGGGCCGTGCGCTCGGCGTGAAGTCCGAATGGCACGCCGACATGATGGCTGGCACGATTTCAATTCCCGAAGTGATGCCGGGCGATACCGTTTGGTGGCATACCGACATCTGCCACTCGGTCGCCGACGAACACGCCGGCAAGGAATATGCCTCCGTGATCTACATCGGCTCGGCGCCGGACTGCTCGAAGAACCGGGCTTACCTGCCCGCGCAGAAGGCAGCCTTCCTCGCCGGCAAAACGCCACCGGATTTCGCGCCGATGAATTTCGAGGTCGACTTCAAGGGCCGAGCCACCGAAGAGGACCTGACCGAGCTCGGCCGCAAGCAAATGGGCTTCTAGCCGCAGGGTTATCGACCACGATCAGGACTAAGAACGTTGCTAGTTTCGAAAGGGAGAACAATAGGCTAGAGAACACTGGCGTTTGCACGAATGTCGTCACGCAACCGCTTCGAGGACATCCGAATTACCGTCGGATGGCGAAAACCCCGAAGCTCAAAGGGAGAGAGAAGCATATGCGCAAGCTATTTTTGGCGTCGGCCGCAATACTTGGCCTGACGGCGCTGTCGGCGCACGCCGCCGACAACAAGCAGATCGACATGCTGCATTGGTGGACGTCGGGCGGCGAAGCTGCGGCCCTCAACGTCCTCAAAGAGATGCTCACGAAAGAGGGATGGGTGTGGAAGGATGTCGCCGTGGCCGGCGGCGGAGGCGACCCGGCGATGGTCGCGCTCAAGGCGATGGTTGCGGCGGGCAATCCGCCGACAGCTTCGCAAATGCTCGGCTATACCGCGCTCGACTACGCCGCGGCCGGCAAGATGGGCGACCTCACCGAGACGGCAAAAAAGGAAGGGTGGGACAAGGTCGTTCCAGCGGCTCTCCAGAAGTTCACGATCTACGACGGCAAGTGGGTGGCAATTCCCGTCAATGTCCACTCGGTCAACTGGCTGTGGATCAGCAAGCCGGTGCTCGACAAGATCGGCGGCACTGAGCCCAAGACACTCGACGAGTTCATCGCGCTTCTCGACAAAGCCAAGGCGGCCGGGGTGATTCCGCTCGCCCTCGGCGGCCAGGATTGGCAGGAAGCGACGCTGTTTGACTCGGTCGTGCTCTCGACTGGTGGACCGGAGTTCTACAAGAAGGCGATGAACGACCTCGATGAGGACGCCCTCAAGTCGGACACGATGAAAAAGGCGTTCGACAACCTCGCGAAGATCGTGAGCTACGCCGACCCGAACTTTGCCGGCCGCGACTGGAACCTTGCGACCGCCATGGTCATCAAGGGCGATGCGCTGGTGCAGGTGATGGGTGACTGGGCGAAGGGCGAGTTCCACGCCGCTAAGAAGGAACCGGGCAAGGATTTCCTCTGCCCACGCTTCCCTGGCACCGACGGCAGTGTGGTCTACAACTCCGACGTGTTCGGTATCTTCGCCGTATCGGCTGACCGCAAAGCCGCGCAGGTCGCGCTCGCGACAGCGACAATGTCCAAGGACTTCCAGTCCTCGTTCAACGTCGTGAAGGGCTCGGTCCCCGCGCGGACCGACGTTCCGGACACCGCATTCGACTCGTGCGGGAAGAAGGGCATGGCCGACCTGAAGAAGGCGAACGAGGGCGGCACGCTTTTCGGCTCGCTGGCCCAAGGCTATGGCGCTCCCCCGGCGATCGCGACGGCCTATAAGGACGTCGTGAACAAGTTCGTTCACGGCCAGATCACCTCGTCGCAAGAGGCGGTCGACACCCTGGTCAAGGCGATCGACGAAGCGAAGTGATCAATTAGCTGGCGTCGTCGTCTTTGACGACGATAATGGCCGGGCGCGGAGTGACTCCGCGCCCGGCTTGATGTGCGAGGGTGGGTTGACCGTAGCTACCGTCAATAGGTCCGGTGTCGATGCGCCGGCTCCGAGCTCGAGCAAGTCGATCCGAACGCGGCTGCAAGAGGCGCTTCCCAAGATCGTGCTGGCGCCAAGCCTCGCCATCACCCTGGTCTTCGTCTACGGCTTCATCCTGTGGACGATCTATCTGTCGTTCACGAACTCCAAGACATTTCCCTCGACCACGCTCACCGGAACGCTCGCTTATCAACGGCTGTGGGACTGGGCGTTCGAGACGGCACCACCATCCAGCTGGCACATCGCGCTGGTCAACATGTTGGTATTCGGCGCGCTTTACATCGGCATCTGCTTAGCTTTGGGGCTGCTAATTGCCATCCTCCTCGACCAGAAGCTACGCGGCGAAGGTTTCCTTCGACCGATCTATCTCTACCCGATGGCACTCTCTTTCATCGTCACCGGCGTAGCGTGGAAGTGGTTCCTCGATCCCGGTCTCGGTCTCGAGCAGACGCTGCACAACCTCGGCTGGACCAGCTTTCACTTCGACTGGATCAAGAACAAAGACCGCGTGATCTTTACCGTGGTCATCGCCGGGGTCTGGCAAACCTCCGGTTTCATCATGGCGATGTTCCTGGCGGGGCTCCGCGGCGTCGATAACGAGATCATGAAAGCGGCGCAGATCGACGGCGCCTCGACCTTCAAGCTTTATCGACGCATCGTCATTCCGATGCTGCGGCCCGTGTTCCTGTCGGCGATCATCGTGCTCGCGCATCTCGCCATTAAATCTTACGACTTGGTCGTTGCGCTCACGAGCGGCGGTCCCGGAGGCTCGGCATGGCTGCCGGCCAATTTCATGTACGAGTACACCTTCAAGCGCAATCAAATGGCGATCGGATCCGCCAGCGCCGTGGTCATGTTCCTGACAATCAGCGCAATCATCGTTCCCTATCTCTATTCCGAGATCCGGGAGAAACCGCAGTGAGCGCGGTCGCCGCAATTGAGACGCGCGGTGAGCCCAAGGCGCTCCGCCGTTCGCGGTTCACTAGCGTCTTCATCTACGGGCTGCTGGCGCTTTTCGCGCTCTACTACCTCGCGCCGCTCTACGTGATGATCGTTACCTCGTTCAAAACGATGAGCGAGATCCAGGACGGCAATATGCTGTCCTTTCCGAAAGAGTTCACGGTTGATCCGTGGGTGAAGGCGTGGGGCGAAGTCTGCTCCGGCCTCACCTGCGAAGGCATCAAAGGCTACTTCCTTAACTCGATCGAGATGGTGGTGCCGTCAGTCGCGATCTCCACGCTCCTCGGCGCGCTCAACGGCTACATCCTGACGAAATGGCGTTTTCGCGGACATCGCCTCCTTTTCGGCCTGATGCTTTTTTCCTGCTTCATTCCGTTTCAGGCGGTGCTACTGCCGATGGCAACGATTCTCGGCAACGTCGGACGCTTCGGCGTCTGGCTGCAAGACAACATCGGCACGTCCCTCGGTCTCGGTGATCCGATCGTCAACCTCACCTTCGTGCACATTGTCTACGGCATCGGATTTACGACGCTCTTCTTCCGTAACTATTACGAGGCCTTTCCGACTGAACTAGTGAAAGCGGCGCAAATCGACGGCGCCAGCTTCTTCCAGATCTTCCGCCGCATCATGCTACCGAACTCGCTGCCGATCATCGTGGTGACCGTCATCTACCAGTTCACCAACATTTGGAATGACTTCCTCTTCGGCGTCTCCTACGCTGCCGGTGACACGATGCCGATGACCGTCGCGCTTAATAACGTGGCGAATACGTCCACCGGCGTCATCGAGTACAACGTCAATATGGCCGCGGCGATCATCGCGGCTTTGCCGACGCTCCTCGTCTATGTCGTCGCAGGCCGATACTTCGTGCGTGGCTTGATGGCCGGCGCAGTAAAGGGGTAGGCCGGCGGCATGGCATTTCTTGAAATCGAAAATCTAAGCAAACGCTTCGGATCGATCGATGTCCTGAAAGGGATCAACCTGTCCGTTGAGGAAGGTGGCTTCCTGGTGCTGGTGGGACCGTCCGGCTGTGGCAAATCAACCTTGCTCGCCACGATCGCCGGCCTCGAGCCCATTACCACCGGGGAAGTGCGCATCAAGGGCCGGCGGGTCAACGAGCTGCGTCCCTCGCAGCGCGACATTGCGATGGTGTTCCAGTCCTACGCCCTCTACCCCAACATGACCGTGGCAAAGAACATCGCCTTCGGGCTGGAAATGCGCGGGGTGCCCAAGGCCCAGCGCCAAGCCGCGGTTGAGCGCGTCGCCGAAATCCTTCAGATGAAGCATCTGCTTCATCGGCGTCCGAGCCAGCTCTCCGGAGGCCAACGCCAACGCGTAGCCATGGGACGTGCGCTCGTGCGCGATCCCCAGGTCTTTCTATTTGATGAGCCGCTGTCGAACCTCGACGCCAAGCTGCGCGTCGACATGCGCACCGAGATCAAGAAGCTGCATGAACGCCTTGGGACGACAATCGTCTACGTCACGCATGACCAGATCGAGGCCATGACGCTTGCGACGAAGATCGCCGTGTTGCGCGACGGCATTCTGCAGCAGTTCGGCGCGCCTTCCGAAGTTTATGATGATCCGGTCAACGTCTTCGTCGCCGATTTCATGGGATCGCCGGCGATGAATCTGATGCCGGCGACAGTGCGGGTCGAGAACGGTAAAACCGTCATCGCAGTTACCCGCAATGGCGAAAGCGATCTCATCCTTGATCCGGGCAAGGCCGCGGGAAGGTTAGGCCAGAACGCCGGCAAATCGGTTCTGTTTGGGATACGACCCGAAGCCATCACCGACATCGACGGGGCTGACCACAACGCCAAGACCTTGGTGGTCGCCGAATGTCAGGTGGAAGTGGTCGAGCCGACGGGTTCCGACACCTTCGTGTTCACCAGCCTCGGCGGCAAATCGGTGATCGCCCGAATGCGGTCCGATGCCAACGTCAAAGGCGGGCGGCGGGCACCCTTCGCGTTCAACATGGATAAGGCGTCTTTCTTCGACACGGACACGCAGTTGCGTGTTGCCTGACGGGCCGATGATTTGTGACCCGCGTCTCCGCTTGGATGCTGGCTGAATTTTCTTAGCGTAAGTGGACGCCGCGTCGCGGGCCTTCCAAGTCCCACCAACCTTTACGCCATCCGTTTTAAGATCGTGCATCGACCAACGACCGCGTTCGGGCGCTGAATGCGAGTGGCTCCTCAGCAACGTCAGCCGTTGGCGCATTGGAGACCGAGTGGAACCAGCCGTAACCAACGCGACACGACTGAAAATCATCAAAATCCAGACCCACCGCACGGTGGGTGGCGCCCGCGCCGCTTGCGGAGATCGCCCTGGCGTTCATCGAATCCAAGCGGAGAAAAGATAGGAGCACATCAGACTGGCTCCGCCGCCATCGCCTCGGCGAGGAGATAGATCATCTCCTCGCGCATCTTTGATCCTGATCTTCGTCTCGCCGTCTGCGGTGGCGGCGGCCTCGCTTAACGCTCGTCGAGTGCTGGCCTTCGTATCAATCGATCCGCAATGCTTCGACTACCTTTGAGCAGTGAGACCCGGTCCACACATCGACGCCGCCCAAGCGGTCGATCCACTTCGGCACCGTGAGGTCGGCACATTTCTGTGCGACGGCCTTGAGATAGGTGTCGAAGAGCAAGGACAGGTTCTCGAAACCGGTCTGCGAGGCGATCGCCATGAAGTCGACACTCTTCAGCGCGGTCACGGAGTTGGCTACGATGTCTTGCATATAGGCCTTTTGCACCTCGACATCTTTACGCGTCGCGAGTCTGCCAAAATGACCCGAGACCAGCCAGTCGAAGTCGTAAGACAAGATAACGTCATGGGCCTTCAGGTACCCCATGGCATCCTCAGAGACGGCAAGGTCGACGAACGGCGTCCATCCCGGGAAGACAATATCAACCTTCATCAGCACCTTCTGCTTGGGTGCATAGATGTAGATGTTACCGGGCTCGTGATCGTCCCCACGATAGGAGAGTTCGAGCGTCTGGTTTCCGACGGTGAGCGTGTACTTATCCGCAAAAGTCACTGTCGGTAGCGGGACGTCAGATCCTCCGACAAACACGCCATAAGGGGCTGGCCGATCCGGGTCAGCCATCCGCTCCAGCCGCGCTTTTGTGTCTTCATGCGCGATGTAGGTCGCCGACGCTGGATAACGCCCGGCCCCGCCGATGTGGTCGGCGTGCGAGTGGCTGTAGATGACATAGGCGATCGGCTCCTTTGTGACCTCGGCGATCGCTTTCAGGAGCTTGTCCCCAAAGCTTGGAGGTGCGTCGACCACGATCACGCCCTTGCCCGTGGTCAGGAACATGGTGTTGTAAACCCCTTCAGTCACCCAATAGAGGCCGTCTTTGATCTCCTTCACGTAGTAGCCCTTGTCGGGCGATATCGGAACGCCTTTGGCAGCATCGGGAAGCGGAGCCGCGGCGAAGCTCGCGGTGACGATACCGAGCATAAGTGTAAAGGTTGTGAGCGCCTGTTTGATCATCGATCTCTCCTTAGGAGCCAAGATGCGAAGAGCGTGTTTTGGACCGCGTCCGGTATGCCCGGATTGCTTGTTTCTTGATCGAATTCGTCCTCAGTCTTGGTCGGTACGTTAGGAAGCTCTGCAACTTCGTTCTGCTGTCGCCGATCGGTTGTCAGGCGATGACGTTAGGGTCAGCGGCGTCCCGCAGGACGTCGTGGCCGATCCAGCCATGATCGAGACGAACCGGTTCTTGGCTGTCGATGACTTTCTTCCGTTGGTCGAAATTGGCGACGCCGGGCTTCACGATCATTGCGGCCATGTTGCTCCTCCTGAGACGAGCCGTGGCGCTGAATGCCGGCAGACGATAGGGTCGCGAACCGCCTAGGTGAATTCGCGAAACCGGCCCAGGCCCTGTGCGGTGATGCACAACATGGATTGGAATGACCTCCGCTATTTTCTGGCGATCAGCCGGGTTGGAACGCTTGCCGGGGCCGCGCGCAGCCTTCACGTCCAACATTCGACGGTTGGCCGCCGGCTCGATGCGTTGGAGAGCGCGCTGGGCGCAACCCTGTTCACGCGCACCCCCGATGGTTTCGTTCTGAGCGAGGCTGGCGCCGAGGTGCTGCCCCTGGCCGAGGAAGCCGAGCGATCGCTTCATGCTTTTGAGCAACGCGCGGTCGCAAGCGACAGCGAGATCGCAGGGATCGTCCGACTGACAATATCTGAAGCGTTTAGCGGCTTCATCGTCCGTCGAATGTCAGAACTGCAGACGCGCCATCCTGGCCTGATCGTCGAGATCCTTTCCGCCAACCGGAATTTCGATCTGGCTCGTCGAGAGGCGGATTTGGCTCTGCGTAGCGTGTCGACGACGCAGGCCGATCTCACCTGCAAGCGGATAGGGGACGCTGGCTGGTCGATGTATGGCGCGATCGGTTACGTCGAGCGCTTTGGTCTTCCTCAGTCCCCAGAGAATCTCGCAGGTCACCGGATCATTGGCTTCGACGAAACCCTCGCCAACACTCCCGGCGGGCATTGGCTCGATGCGCATGGAGCTGGCGCTAATGTCGTCCTGCGAGGCAACAGCATCATCTCCGTCCTTAACGCCACCATTGTTGGCATGGGTATCTCCGTTCTTCCGTGTTTTCTCGCCGAGCCCGAGCCGACACTCCGACGGGTCACGCCCAAGGTCCTTGCCTCGCGCGAAATTTGGCTGGTCTTCCACCCCGACGTCGCCCGGATCGCCCGCGTGAGGAAGGTTGTCGATTTCGTTGCCGAGATCGTTGGACGCGAAGCGGTTCTGTTAGGCGGGGAAACTGCGAGCAATCTCGCCGAGTCGTACTGACGATGTGGGACCTCAACGATCTGCGATTCTTCGCGGCCGTGGTCGGGCGGCGGTCATGGTTGATGCGGGCAGCACCCCTGCCCTTCGCCAGCTGCTCGCCGAGGTCTTCGAGGCAGCTGACCATCTCCGGTTTCGGGCCGCCGGCCAAACCTTCCGGCATCGCCTGCCCATTTACCTGATCAACGCGGTGGGTGGTCACAGTAACCTGCGACCGAGCGCGGACAGTCCGAAGACCGGCAGCCTTGATCCGATTTCAACGAGGCCGGCTGAACGGTCGACGCCCCAGCGCCGGGCGGGAAACGAGGTCAGGTTTGGTGTGCCTTTGCACGCGGGCGCGGTCGATATGTCCGCGGTCGAGATTTCGACGGGCCGCGAGATATCCCGCTTTAAGCACGCCATATCCGGCCGCCGTGATCTGTGGGTCGATACGAGTCGAACAGCAGCACAGGGCGCGATTTCGCCTCTGCAACGGCGAGTAGAAGGACAACGCCGCGTGCAGTGCCCTGCCGATGGTTACCTTGTCTCTAACCAGACAGCAGTTTGACGAAGTCACCGACCTCCATTGCCTTGCCGAAGAGAAAGCCTTGGGCCAAGTCGCACCCCATTCCTACTAACGCTCTTAGATCGGATTCCGTCTCGACGCCCTCAGCCACGGCTATCAAATCGAAACGATGCGCGAGATCAACGACGCTCTTGCACAAGGCTTGTTTCCCCGCGTCTGATGAACAGCCGGCGACAAACTTCCGGTCCAGCTTGAGCTCTGCAAAGGAGAGCTCGTTCAGCCGCAACATCGAAGAATAGCCTGTGCCAAAATCGTCAATAGAAACATGAATATTGTATAGCTTCAGCTGAACCGCGACGTCTCGCGCCGCTTTCGGATCGCTGAGGGCCTCGTCCTCGGTGATCTCGACAATAAGCCCAGGAAAGCCGGCGCGGCTCGGCAGGTGTCGTCGCACTTCCGGCACGAAATCGGGGCGCTGCAGGATGGACGCCGGAACGTTGATCGCGAGCCGGATCGGGCCATCAGCGTCGGGGAAGCATGACCAGTCTGACCGGGCGCGACGCACAACGAAATCGGTAAGCGGCTTATAAAGCGGATCCCCAGGCGGCGGCAGGAAAGCAGCTGGCGCCAAGATGCCGTGTTCCGGATGTTTCAAACGCACTAGCGCCTCGGCGCCGCAGATGCGCATCGAGGTGAGGTCGATCTTCGGCTGATAGCACAGGTCCAGCCAATTGTGTTTGAGGCCGCTCAAGAGGTCCGCGTCCTCGACTCGAATACCGTTCGCGGCGCTCATCCCACTGAGCCGGCCCCGGAGTTCGGCAATACCGATGGGTTTGCGAAGGTATCCGAGCATCGTGAGCCCGAGCCTCGCACCGATGCTCTGCACCTCGCCGAGAGTGCCTTCGTCGTGGCCGCTAACCAGCAGGACCTCGCCGCGAAATTGTGCTTCGGCGAGGCTACGCATCACCTCGATCGCATCGGACCCGCCGAGCGAAAGGTCGAGGATGATCACGTCCGGATGGATACGAGTCAGTGCGACTTCCAACTCTGTAACTTTGCTGAATTCGTGGGGCGTAAACCCCATGCCGACCACGACTTTTGAAATCAGCGAACGAAACCGCTTCTCGTCGTCCACGATAAACGCATTGCGCTGCGGCAACGTTGAAACTGGATTGGCGATATTGGCGATAGTGGAAGAATTCATAAGCCGGTGTTCGTTGCGGGGCCCGCGCCCGGCTCGGTTGGCATGGAGATCGGGACCGGCACACTCGATTCCGGGGATTCCAAAGCTTCGCGCAGTATTCTTGCCAACGCGGCCTTGCGATACGGCTTGTTAAGAAAGCGATGAGGCGACGAAGCGAATGCCTCCTTCAATTTTGTCTCCGGATAGCCGCTAGTCAGGACGACCTTCAGGTGCGGCCAACGACTCTTGGCGAGACCGGCTAGCTCGAAGCCGTCGAAATGACCGGCCATCACGACGTCGGTGAACAAGACGTCAACTTTGGTCGATTCCAGCACCGCCATAGCCTGTGCCCCATTTTCGGCTTCGAGAGCGCGATAGCCGAGGTTGCCTAGGTGCCGAATGGCTGCACGCCGGAGCGACGCATTGTCCTCGACGACCAGAACCGCTTCGCCTTGGCTCGTCGTCACCTCGGATGCGCGCGGGGCGACGGATTCCGCGTCCTTCACAGCGCCGGTGCGCGGAAGGTAGAGCCGGAATGTCGAGCCGCTGCCAATCTCGCTATAGACGCCGACGTGTCCACCAGACTGTTTAACAAAGCCGAACACCATGCTTAGACCGAGGCCAGTTCCCTCGCCGCGCTCCTTGGTTGTGAAGAACGGATCGAAAATATGATTTATGACCTCTGCGGACATACCGGTGCCGGTATCGGTCACCTCGATGAACACGTACTCCCCGGGGCGGACGCCAGGATTCCCAGCCACGTAGTCGTCATCGATTATCCGGTTGCCGACGGCGACAGTGAGCTTTCCACCGCGTGGCATCGCATCGCGAGCGTTGGTGGCGAGATTGGTAAGAGCGGCCTCGAGCTGGGTCGGATCGACGACAACAAAGCTCGGCTCCGCGTCGTCCAAAACCAGCGACGTCTGGATATCAGTCCCGAGCAGGCGCTCTAGCAGTTTCATCGTGTCCCGGACTAGAACCTTCAAATCGACTGTCTGCGGTTGAAGGGGCTGGCGGCGGGCGAAGGCGAGCAATCCACGCGTCAACTCGGCACCGCCTATCGCAGCATCGAGGGCCTGCCCGGCGAGTTCGTCAATTTCCAAGTCGGTACAGGACTCGCGCAACAATTCCAGATTGCCGATGATCACACCGAGGAGATTATTGAAATCATGCGCCATCCCGCCCGTTAGTTGTCCAATCGCCTCCATTTTTTGCGATTGGCGAAGCTGTGCTTCGATTGCTACCCGTTCGGTCAAATCGCGCACGATTGAGATGATGACATCTTTTCCGCCGAGGGAGGCGGTCCGCATTGAGACCTCGACGGGGAAAATGCGACCCTGTTTGGTTCGGCTCTGCCATTCGAAGCGCTGCGGCAATCCTGTCGACACAGCCCGTTGAACCCAAACGCCCGCGTCCTGCTGCGTATAGGGAGGAACTCCGGACGAAAGAGCCTCGACCTGTTTTCCAATCAGTTCTTCCGCGGAATAGCCGATCATTAGGCAGCCTGGCTCGTTCACCGCCGTGAAGGTCTGGCTTGCAGCATCCAAAATAAAGATGCCTTCGCTCATCGCATCGAAGATCGACCTAAAACGATCCTCGCTTGCTCGCAGAGCCGCGTCCGAGCGCCGCCTTTCCAAAGCCATCTGAATTGTCGCGTGCATTTCCCGCTCGGAATACGGCTTGATGAGATAGCCATATGGCTTGGTCGCGCGAGCGCGGGCGAGCGTCGGTTCTTCAGAGTATGCGGTGACATAGATTACGGGAGTGTCGATCTCGTCCGGAATTCGACTGGCGGTTTCGATTCCGTCCATCGCGCCTTCGATATGGATGTCCATCAGAACAACATCCGGGCGGAGATTGACGATCTTCTGGAGAGCATCCTCCCCCGATGCCGTGATCCCGACCACGTCATAACCGAGCTTGCTCAATTGTTGCTTGGAATGAAGGGCGACTATGCGCTCATCTTCGACAACCAAGATCCTAACTGCGTTCATGCTTGCACCGAAAAGCGCAGGAGAAACGAAGTCGGGTTCGACCGGTTTACGGTTAACTGAGCGCGAAGCTGATCGCAGAGGAGGGCAACCAGCTGAAGGCCGAGCGTCATCGAGTTCGCCACATCCAGATCGACAGGAAAGCCAACTCCATTGTCGCTCACTGAGAGCGCGACCTGGCCATGTACTTCGCTCGCCAGCTCTATCGCAATCTGGCCCGCCCGCCGTTCAGGAAAAGCGTGCTTAAGGGCGTTTGAAACGAGTTCGTTTACAATGAGACCGCACGGAATTGCCACGCCGATCGGCAGGGATACCTCTGCAGCATTGACCGACAGAGTAATGAGCCCAGGATCGGGGGCGTATGACGAAACGAGTGAGGGAACGAGGGAATCGAGGAAGTTACCAAAATCGACACCAGCGAAGTCTTTTGACTGGTATAGCGTCTGATGGATCAGGGCCATCGATTTGATGCGGTTCTGACTTTCTTTCAAAAGCTTCAGGGCAGTTTCGTCCTGGACTTTTGCGGTTTGCAGGTCCAATAGGCTATGGATGACCTGCAGATTATTCTTCACGCGATGGTGGATTTCACCGAGCAGTATATCTTTCTCCTTCAGCGCCTTCTCGATTCGATCGGCCTTCTGTTTGCGGTCGGAGATGTCGACGATGGCCGATAGAACCATCGTGCCCTCTTCGGTCTCGATCGGATTGAGGCCGATCTCGATCGGGAATTCGCTGCCGTCCTTTTTTAGGCCATACAAGTCGCGACCGGCGCCCATTGGGCGAGAATGCGGGTCGCCGAAGAAGGCGCCGCGAAGCGCCGGGTGGTGTTCGCGGAATCGCTGAGGGACGAGCATCTCAACCGCCCGTCCCAACAACTCGCTTCGAGCGTAGCCAAAGACGACCTCGGTCTGCGTGTTGACCATTTCGATGAGGCCGTTCGAACGGATCATCACCATGGCGTTAGGCGCCGATTCCACCACGCGGCGGAAACGCTCCTCCAACCGCTTGCGCGCTGAGATGTCGACGATGGCGGAAAGGACCATCGTGCCCTCTTCGGTCTCGATCGGATTGAGGCCGATCTCGATCGGGAATTCGCTGCCGTCCTTTTTTAGGCCATACAAGTCGCGACCGGCGCCCATTGGGCGAGAATGCGGGTCGCCGAAGAAGGCGCCGCGAAGCGCCGGGTGGTGTTCGCGGAATCGCTGAGGGACGAGCATCTCAACCGCCCGCCCCAATAACTCGCTTCGAGCGTAGCCAAAGACTACCTCGGTCTGCGTGTTGACCATTTCGATGAGGCCATTCGAACGGATCATCACCATGGCGTTGGGCGCCGATTCCACCACGCGGCGGAAACGCGCTTCGCTTTTTTCGAGGGCTCTCGCCACACCAGGCCTTTGCCGGCTCTTACCCGTTCTGTTGGCGTCGGAGCCAGGAATGCCGGTCGTCGCTCGTCTTCGCGACCGAGATGAAAGGAGGGTCGGGGCCTTCATCTCGTATAGGCGACGGCGGGAAAGCGGAGATCCACGAAGGTCCCGCTTCCCGGCGGCTGGACGCGGTGGGAAGACCGGACGTATTTCACGAAATCGTCGGCCGGCAGAGGCTGGCAAAAATACATTCCTTGGCCCTCGTCGCAGCCCAATTCTCGGAGCACACTGAGTTGATTACTTGTCTCAATACCTTCAGCGATCACGCGCTGCCCGAGGCTCCGTCCTAATCCGATGATCGCGGCGATGATTGTCGTTGAGGGCCTATCGCTCGAAAGCTCCTGCACGAACGAATGGTCTATTTTCAAAGTGTTGATCCGGAAGCGCTGGAGATAATTCAGGCTGGAAAACCCGGTCCCAAAATCGTCGAGCGCTACTCGTACACCCTGAGAGTTTAAGGCGCGCAAGGTGGCGGCAGCTCCTTCGGCGTCTTGCATCAACACACTTTCGGTGAGTTCCAATTCAAGAGTGCCAGGATTCAGTCCAGCTTCGGTTAAGAGGTTGATGATGCCATCCAGGAAGTTGCGGCTCCGAAACTCGATTGCGGAGACGTTGACTGCCATGGTTCCAAAGGCCAATCCCGCAGCCTCCCAATCCGCCGCTTGCTGACACGCGGCGCGGAGGACCCAGCGACCGATCGGCATGATCAATCCAGAGGCTTCAGCGAGTGAGATGAACTCTGACGGCGGGATCAGGCCGCGCTTCGGGTGATCCCAACGGATAAGCGCTTCCACACCAGCGATGACATTCGTCGCCAAGTGGATCTTTGGTTGGTAGTGAAGACGGAACTCGTCCCTTTCCAGGGCTCTCAGGAGGCTTTCTTCGGCAGATTGCCTCTTGATCGGCCTGCCCTTCATCTGCTGTCGGAAAGACCGGTAAGTATTGCCCCCATGTCCCTTAGCGTCGTGCAATGCCGTGTCGGCGCACCCGATGAGAGCTTCTCCATTCCTCCCATCGGCAGGATAAATGGCGATGCCAATACTCACCGTCACATGGAGATCGTGTTCTCCGATCCGGTGGGGCGCAGCGAGGACTTTAATGATCTTTCCGGCGCACAGCGCGGCGTCTTCATGATTCTCCAATTCTGATAGAAGAATCAGAAATTCGTCGCCGCCCTGGCGGCTGACCGTGTCTGATGCTCGGGTCGCGGCGATGAGGCGCTTGGCCAGTGACTGCAGCAATTGGTCCCCGACCTGGTGGCCAAGTGTGTCATTTATATTTTTGAAGTTGTCACAGTCCAGGAAAAGGAGACCGAGCTGGCGATGATGGCGCCGGGCCAGTGCGATGGCCTGAGTAAGGCGATCGCTGAAGAGAAGCCTGTTTGGCAGATCCGTGAGGAAGTCGTGCTGGGCAAGATGGACCAGCTTGAGCGCCTGTGTGCGCGTTTCGCTGACATCGTGAAAAACAATGACCGCGCCGGTCGTCAGGCCGTGACTGTCGCGAATTGCCGCGACGGAGTGCTCAATCGCCGACTCAGACCCATCCTTTCCAACGAGGGTCAGGTTAGATGAAAGTGATATTTCCTTCTCATTAGGAATCGTAACTCTCGAGTGTCCGGGTAGAGGTTCGCGCGTTATTGCATCAATGATTCTGATGACTTCGTTGGCAGGTTTGCCAACGGCTTCGGCCCGAGCCCAACCGGTCATCTTTTCTGCAACGCGATTGATGTAGGTCACTCGGCCCGAAATATCGGTGCTGAGAACAGCATCACCGATTGAGTTCAGAGTGGCCTCCGCACGCTCCATCTCTGCAAAGAGGGCGTCGGTACTCAGTTTGCGAACCTTGAAGCCCGACAGCATATCCGAGAATGGCCGGACTTCGAGAAGCCCCTTCATGAGGAATTCGTCAGCACCCCTTAGAAGAGACGCTCTCGCGGCTTCTTGATTTTCAACGCTAGCTACCGCCACCAGGAGCGCATGTGGGGACGTTGCTCGGATGGTCTCAACGATCCGAAATGGACGATCGTCGGATGAGAAGAAGTCGACTAAGATTGCGGTGAAAAGTTTTTTCTCGAGGATCGCCAATGCTGACGGCAAGTCCCTTGCCCAAGAGCACTGAATTAATTTGCCCAAATCCTGCGAGACAAAATGCTGGACGGCGTCGAAATCGCGTGGCTCGGCGCCAATGAAGAGGGCACGCTCGTGACCGTCTACTGGACGGTTCGGTGGATTCACTTATCTCCGACCATGGCTAGTGCACGCTCCTGCTGCTATACGACGCGTTCGTACTCAGAACTCCGCGAAGAGCGTTGAATCACTATCCAAAAAAGTACATACGTAGACATCCTGCGCGTGTTCAAAATTGCACAGGCTCCGATCTTTTTGAGTACTAGTGAATAATTACTTGCCCGACGTGCCGTGAGTGGATTTGTAGAGAACTTCCGAAGTTTTTAACGGGCCATATATAGAAACGTAGGCCTCGCAAGTTACTCAAACGACAACGTAAACGTAATATATATTTATACTGCATCAGAATCGATTGCCCATAACATTTGACGCACGCGCGATTACAATAGATCTAAGAGAACTGGCGAGTGACGATTGCGACATGTCCTAGATGTTTGCACGTCAGAGATCGATCTCGGCAGCCCTCGTCGCACCGTTAAAAGTCACAATATCCAGCGGCCTAGCACCGCGATATCTACCCGCCCGGCGGCATAAACGCGCGAGGAGGGCTCCCCGCTCAATTCGGCGAACTGAGCGGAAAAATGCAAACGCGACACCAGGGCCGCAACCTCCCGACCGAACTCCTGCGAGCACTCGTTACGATCGCGGAGACAGGCAGCTTCACGCGGGCGGCAAGTAAATTGGCCTTGAGCCAGCCCGCAATTACGGGGCAAATTAGAAGGCTCCAGGCTTTGGTCGGGGGTGAACTTTTCGCGAAGAACCTGAGTGCGGTTGCGCTTAACGACCGTGGTCGTTTGGTCGCTGACCTTGCGCGCAAGATGCTCCGCGCTAACGATGAGATCCTTGCGTTGACAGGTGGCGTGGGTGAGACCCAGCCACTTCGTGTTGCAATCTCAAGTGTGTACGCCGAGCGATTTCTTCAGATATGGGCTCCGGACAACAGCGGGAACTTCCCGCATGTCTATGCAGGCAATTCGCACGAGATCGCTAACGCATTTCATGAAGCCCAGGTCGACGTGTCGTGCTCATTCGAACCCTTCTCGAACGACCGCCCAATCGAGGAATGGCAGCAGCCTTTTGTGTGGGTGCACGCACCGACTTTCATGATTAGACCGGACAAGCCGATACCCATTGTTGCAATGCCGGGCAGCTTTCTTACGCGTCTCATGATGGATAGTTTGGATGAGGCCGGCCTCAGACACAGGATCGTTTTTGCGAGCGCTGACTACAGCGTGCGAAAGACCGCTGCCGCCGCCGGGCTTGGTTTGATGGCTATTCCACCGGGGTTCCCTGAACGGAGTTTGGTCATAGCCCGGGATCGGGCGCTTCCTCACTTGCCTGATGTGCGTGCGGGAATCTGCGTGAGAAAAGGGCTAGCATTGGCCGAAATCGAGCAAATAATCGGTGCGCTGCGCTCGTTGGCACCCACCGAGAACGGCACGAATAAGCAAAGCAATTTCTCTGGCCGCCGCCCTTAAATATCTTTATTGCCTGAAGTACTTCAGTCCTTCAGCCGAAGCGCCAGGAACAACCGAGCTGTCAGCGACCGCAAACTGCCGACGCACACAACTCAAGCTCGTCGGCACATTCGGAACGCGAAATCAAGCTTCGCACGCCCGTTGCAGGTAATGCAGAACCCTTCCCACGACCTGAAACGAGGTCGCACCTGAACTGCTAGATTGGTGGCGGTGCCCGGGTGGCCTCGACTACCGCGTTCTGAGTCCTATGTTTGGACATTTGGGTCAGTAGCAGACACGCACCCTGTTAGCGCGGGAGTCGGCGTGGACGTAGTAACATTGACGAGCACTGGCTTGGGCGTCGTCGGCGACATGCCGTGGGGTACGCACTTCTGCTTGTTTTATCAAACCAAGCAAGACCTTCTCGAGACTCTTAGTTCCTACTTCCGGACAGGCCTGGACCGCAACGAGTTCTGTCTATGGGTGCTGTCCAAAGGGCAGCTAACCGAGGCCGAAGCACGGACCTGGCTTCGGAAAACCATCCCGGACGCGGACCATCAGGTGGCGGCCGGAAGAATTGAGTTGATCTCCCACGAGGACTGGTTTCTTCCAGGCGGGGATTTCGAAATCCCAAAAGTTATCAATGTTTTGGAGGACAGAAACGAGAAGGCCTTAGCGAATGGTCTATCGGGGCTACGGCTGAATGGCGGTCCGGCGTGGATCCAAAAGAGAAGCATGGAAGACTTCGAAGCGTTTGAGCATGCGCTGGACGAATCCATCGCTGGGCGACGCATCATCCTTTTGTGCAATTTTCCAAGCGATACAAGCAGCGCTAGTGAAATGTTGGGAGCTGCCCACACGCATCATTTTACGGTCGCCGTCCAAGAAGGTGTTTCGGAAATTGTCGAGACTATCCAGGCGCCAATGCAGCATCCTCTAACCCGGCGTGAGTTGGAGGTGCTCACCTGGGTGGCGCGGGGCAAGTCCGCTTGGGAGACCGCTGAAATACTCGGCATTAGCAAGCGAACAGTCGACGAGCACGTCCAGACCGCAACCCGAAAACTGGGGGCGGCCAACCGGACTCATTCCATAGCACTCGCGCTCTTGCGCCATATCATCGAAATCTGAAGCGAATGCGATCGGAAGTTACACTCTCATCGATCCGCTCTGTCTTCGTCCAATACCTTCTACGGCACGCAGAGCAAAAGAAAAATTCCCCCTGACAAAATGCTCCCGTGCCCGACATGTCATTGCTGACGGCGGAGAAAGCCGTCGAGTTACCTCGACACGCATCTATTTAGGCGTGAACGTGATCTCGACGCGCCGGTTGACCTGCCGCCCTTCGGGATCGTCGCTGCCGTCGGGCTTGGTATTGGGGACGGCCGGCTTGTTTGCACCGTAGCCGGTCAGGGTGAAGCGCATGCCTTGCGGCAGGTTGCCGTTCTCGGTCAGCCAGATCTGCACCGATTTGGCCCGGTCCTTGGAGAGCTTCAGATTATAATCGACGGCCCCCTTGGAATCCGTGTGACCGTCGATCTTCACCGGTCCCCGGACTCCTTTTCTGAGGAGATCGGCGGCGGCCGATAGAGCGATTGCCGCGTCCGGCCGAATATCCGACCGGTCGAAGTCGAAGAGGACATCCGCAGGCAACTCGATTTTTACCTGCTTCGGCGCCGTGGTTACCCTGATCATGTCGAGAACCGGCGCAACCAGATCGCGCGTCGCGAGTTCAAGGTCGCGTGTGGCGACATCGAGATCGACGGCATCGCTGCCGTAGTCTCGCGTCTCCAGTGTTAGATCGTTCGATCCCGGCACGAGTTCACGCAGATCGTCCTGAGCGACGGCGGAACTGGCCGCCAATATCAGGAGCAGGACAACTAGCCTAACCATGGTGGGCCTACGGGCCGGCGATCGCGACTCCATCGAGCGGCTGGAAGAGGGGCACGATCACCGAGACCGTCTTCACGTCATCGGGCGGCGCGGCGAACTTCGCCCACACCGTTGTCGTGCCCTTGCCCGGCAGGTCCGCCAGGGTCGTCGTGCACAGGCACTTGCGGTCGCTGTCCTGGATGACGAGATAGCGTTTTTTGTTGACCGCATCGATCAGCGAGATGCCCGATACATCCTGACAATCGCCGTTGCGGCCGTTGTCGCGCAGCGTGCAATTAAGCTCCAATTTCTTGTCGGTGTTGTTGGTGATGCGCAGCGTCAGCGTCACCATGCCGGCGCCGTCGGCCTTGAGCGCGACCACCTCGACCTGCTGACCGGAGACGCTGCCTTCGGCAACCGGGCCTGCGCCGGCCGGATAAGTCCACGTCAGGACGGCCAAAGCGGACAACGCGACTCGAAGATGTCTCATGCGACCCTCCTCGTGTCTTGAACTGCGCTGATGATAGAGACTTTGCCGGCGCAGTGCCACATCGTGGGACGGGCATTCAGCCGCCATGGCTCCCAGCTATTCCTCGACCCGATGGTCATCGCCGCACTGAACGATTTTTAGCGGATCTCGACGCCGATTAGTTCGGATGCCGTTCGCGCATATTGGTCGCATTCGCCGCTCAGCCAGCCGCGGAACTCGCGCATGGCGCGCGAGAGCCTGCGCGACGATGGCCAAACAAGACGGTATCTGTATTCGGACAGGCGCACCGCGCGCGTTCCGAATGGCGCGACAAGCCGACCCTCAACGAGGTCATTGAAGGCCTGGGTCAAGGTGATCAGGACAAGCCCGGCGCCCGTCACCGCCGTGGCCCGGCCGGCGGTGTGTTCCGCCACCGGAGCATCGCTCTGCCCAACGCCCAATTGCTTCAGCCATTCCGGCCAGCCGGTCCATTCCGGATCGGTGGTTATGTCTCGCGAGACGAACAGCGGCACGCCGGTCAAATCGGTGCGGCCGGGATGGAGACCATGCGCCGCGGCGAAGTCGGGTGTGCACGCCGGGAAATAGCAGCTGCAATGGAGATCGAGCGCCTCGTATCCAGGACCGGCCTCGGCTGAGAAACGGATCGCCATGTCGACGTTCTCGGCAGCGAGATCGACGAGGTGGTCGCTGGTGTCGATCTTGACGTCGGTGACGCCGTTGAGTGCGTAGAAGCGGGGCAGCCGCTGGGACATCCAGTCCTCGAAGAACATATGGGTCATCGTGAGGGACAGCCGCCGCCCGTCGCGGCCGGCGCGCAGCTCGGCGAACACTTCTTCGAGTTGTGAGAACCCTGCCGTCAGACCTTCCGCGACCGCGCGCGCCTCGGGTGTCGGCCGCGCGCCCGACGGCAGCCGATCGAAGAGCCGGATGCCGAGATATTCCTCCAGTCCCTTGAGTTGCTGACCGATCGCGGCAACGGTCACGCCGAGCTCCTCGGCTGCCGCGCTGAACGTTCCTCTCCGCAGCGTCGCCTCGAAGGCGCGCAGACCGTTCAGATGGGAAAGCTTCATCGGCAGACTATAGCCAAGCTTTAGCCGCTTAACGAAAACCTCACCTGACGCCGGCCACCCGCGGTGGAAGACTCGCGGTCATGCGAAATGTTCTGGCCTTTGCGGCGGGAGCCGCGCTGTTCCTCGCGGAGGTGAGCGCGGAACGAACGATGGCGGCGGAGCCAAGTGTGGATGTCGCGCTCGTCCTGGCGGGCGACGCATCGGGCTCCATGACTCCCTATGAGCATCATATTGAGCGTGAAGGGATGGCGGAGGCGTTGCGTGATCCCGCAGTGCTGGAGGCCATTCGCCTCAATGCCATCGGCCGGATCGCGGTTACCTATGTCGAGTGGGCGGGACCGAACGAACAGTGGCAACTCGTGCCATGGACGATCGTTGACAACGTAAAGAGCGCCGACGCGTTTGCCGCCGCTCTCACCAGCGCACCGCTCGTCGGGGGCCATCTGACGTCGTTGTCGGCCGCCCTCCTCTTCGCATCTCGCCTGTTTCGCACCAGTGGCGTCATCGCCGACCGGGCGGTGATCGACATATCCGGCGACGGCCCGAACAATGCCGGCCCGTCGATGGAATTGGCTCGCGATGCCGTCGTGGCAGAGGGCGTCACCGTCAACGGACTGGCCATCGCCGGACCTACGCCGCCAATCGTCGAGCCACCGCAAGGGGGTCGCTACAGCCTCTATTCCGGATATAGCCCAGCGACGATCAGCCGGTACTTCAAGGCCTGTGTTATCGGCGGTGCCGGAGCGTTCGTGGTGCCGGTCAGCGACGCCGCGGAAATTTCCAATTCCATGCGCAGGAAGCTCGTCCTTGAGATCGCCGCGCGGGCAACGCGTGTTCTGCCGGTCCGCTTCATGATGGAGATGGACCATTGGCCTGATTGCGACCATGCCGAATGATCGAGCTTTCTGATCCGATCGGTTTGCCGAAGAGGCTGCCCGGATTATTCGCCTAAGGTATGGCGAGACAGTTCTCTAACGTTCGCCGGATTAGCTTTTCATAGGGTGTCGCGTTCCTGCGAAGGAAGACTCATTGAACCAGCTGATCAAGTGCTTGGCTAAAGACGAATCGGGTGTGACTGCTGTCGAATACGGTCCCATCGCATCGCTGATCGGCGTCGCGAGCATTCCCGGCGCCTCGACGTTGGGCGGTAAACGCGACACGACTTTCAAAGGCATCGCGAGCAAGATGAACGGACCATCGAGTTAGTTGTCATACGAGACACCGGCCCTGCGGATGCGCTCAAATCGGTGCTGTCCCCTGGCCGAGACTTATCCGAACCCTACCCCGGGGTGTGAGTTGTCGAACGCGAACCTCGTCTGGCCTCCATTGCGAGAGGGCGGCGAAAAAAGTGGAACAAGCGGATAGGTCGCCAACGTGACTTCCGATGGCCTGACTTTGGGAAGTTTCAGCCCGCGAGGCCCCTTGGCAGGACCCTAAACTAGGCTGGAAGTGCGTCGGCGACTGCGCCTAGCCAGGTCGCGACTGCAACGGCGCCACCGTCCGGATTGCCTAAGGCCCGTTTGCCGACATAGCTGGCGCGACCATGTCTTGGTTCCATGTGCGCTGTGGCTGCGGCACCCTCCGCGGCTGCGACGGCTGCCGCTTCGAAACCGCGATCACCGTCAGAGCGCCACGCGGCAAGTGCGGGAATTAGAGCGTCCAGCATTGTGCGCTCGCCCGGCCCCGCGCCGCCGAGCTCCGATATCGCCTCGATGGCCTCGGCCAGCGCAGTTTGCCAGTCCTTCTCTGTCGGCGATTCTGCATGTTGTAAGACGATCGACGCCCGCAGAAGCCCAACCGCGTAAAAGGGGCCTGAACTTCCGCCCACGGCTCGTCGCATCGCCGCGCTCATCGCTCGCAGCAAAGCGTGGGCCGATGAAAAGTCGCCGTCGGACAGCGAACGAAGGGCGATTGCTGCGCGAGCCATGCTAGCGCCAAGATCGCCGTCTCCCGATATCGCATCCAGGTCAGCCAAAGCGTTTTCGGCCGCAAGAAGTTTGTCGGCGATGCTGCCGACGATGCCCTTCATGAGAGTCGATTGGGGGTCAGCGTTGGCTGCTACTTCCGCGACCCGCGTCGCGACGGTGTCGATTCGCACGATGCCGCGAGCGGCGTGAATGATTCCCTCGCCTGGCCAGGCGGGCGCGCTGGTCGGCGCATCCAATAGTGCCAGATCGTCGTCGCTGACCGGCAGTATCGACAGCGAAAATCCAGGCATCTCAAGTGCAGTCATGAAATTGCCCATCCACGCACGTGCGATGGAGAAATCTCGCTCTCGCAAGCACCCAAGCACGCGGCGCATGACGATCGCGAGTTCCATGGCCGGAGTGCCGCCGAGCCCATTGACCAGAACGACAACCGGCGTGGCGGCGCTGACGGACGCATCCACCAGTATTCGCTCCACCACGGTATCGACCAAGGCATCGGCCGGCATCGCTTTCGTTCGCAAAGCCCCCTTTTCGCCGTGAATACCGAGTCCCAGTTCGATCTCGTCGTCGCCTAGGGAGTAGCTCGCCTTGCCGGCCGCGGGAACCGTGCAAGCGCCCAGGCCCACCCCCATGCTGCGTATTCTGGCCGCGGCGGATCTTGCCAACGCCGCTACGGAGGCGAGATTTGCGCCGCGCGCCGCCGCGGCTCCCGCGAGCTTGTGAACAAGCACAGTACCGGCGATGCCCCTTCCCGCATCCCGGCCGCCGGTTTTTCGCAGCGAAACGTCATCGGCTACCACCACCGTTTCGACGGCGATGCCTTCGGCGCGGGCAAGCTCCGCGGCGAGGCCGAAATTCAAGCGGTCTCCGGTGTAGTTCTTGACGATCAAGAGGACGCCGCCACTCTTCCCGAAGTGACGAATGCCCGCCAGGACCGCGTCCACGCTAGGCGAAGTGAAGACGTCGCCAACGACCGCACCGGAAAGCATTCCCGCACCGACGTATCCAACGTGAGCGGGCTCGTGGCCGCTGCCACCGCCGGAGATGACTGCCACCTTGCCGCCGTTGTCGACAGGGGCATCGCTCAGAACCACCACTCGCTCATCGCCAAGCAGCGCGAGATCGGGATTTGAGTCGACGATACCCTCGAGCATCTCCCGCACGACGTTGCGGGGATCGTTGATCAGTTTCTTCATTAGTCGCCCTCTCCCCGGGGTCCCGCATCGGCAGTTTCGTAGTTTAGTATTTCAGTTTAGTATTTCATGATTTACTGAACCGGACAAGAGCCGATCGCGACAAACGCCATCCGGCGAGATCGATCGCGTCGCGCAGCGGCATCGCAAAACCAGCGGCAATGAGCCCCCGCCGGCGCATCGGCCACGAGGCGAACTCAACTCAAAAAGATTCCGCTTGCGCGCTTTAGTGAAATCAGCTTTACTAAACTCAACTACTAAACAAATGGGCGTCATGGACGCCAACTGGGTTGGAAGACGCACTCAACGGAATTCAGGCCGATGGACGGTTCTGAACAAGCGCGATCCGGTCAGCCGCCGGTCATCGCGCTGATCACACCTCGGAGGTTCTTCATGGGAAAGAGGCTCGCATTAGGAATGGCGCTTTCGGTGGGCATTGCCACCGGCGCAAGCGTCGGAACTGCTCAGGCCGCCGGGTCGCTGACCCTTTGTTGGGCCGCCTGGGATCCCGCCAACGCGCTCGTCGAACTCTCGAAGGATTTTACGAAAGAGACGGGCATTGACATGAAGTTCGAGTTCGTCCCGTGGACGAGCTATACCGACCGCTTCCTCAACGAACTGAATTCGCACGGCAAGCTGTGCGACCTGATCATCGGCGACAGCCAGTGGATCGGCGGCTCGGCCGAGAACGGTCACTACGTCAAGCTCAACGACTTCTTCGACAAGGAGGGCATCAAGATGTCCGACTTCGTCGACGCGACCGTCGTCGGCTACTCCGAATGGCCGAAGAACACGCCCAATTACTGGTCGCTGCCGGCCTTCGGCGACGTCGTCGGCTGGACCTACCGCAAGGACTGGTTCTCCAAGCCAGAACTTCAGAAGGAGTTCAAGGCCAAGTACGGCTGGGATCTCAGCCCGCCGCAAACCTATGACCAGCTGAAGCAGATCGCCGAATTCTTCCAGGGCCGCGAAATTGACGGCAAGAAGGTGTACGGCGCGTCGATCTACACCGAGCGCGGCTCGGAAGGCATCACGATGGGCGTGACCAACGTCCTCTACGACTACGGCTTCGACTACCAGAATCCGAAGAAGGCGTACGACATGGAGGGGTTCGTCAACTCCGCCGATGCCGTGAAGGGCCTCGAGTTCTACAAGGACCTCTACAAGTGCTGCACGCCTCCCGGCGCCTCGAACGTCTACATGGGCGAGTCGGCGGACGCGTTTAAATCGGGCCAGGTCGCCCTCCACATGAACTTCGCATTCACGTGGCCCGGTCTCTACAAGGATCCGAACGTCGGCGGCGACAAGATCGGCTTCTTCCCGAACCCCGCCGGTCCGAACGGCCACTTCGCCCAGCTTGGTGGCCAAGGCATCTCGGTGGTGTCGTACTCCGATCACCAGGAGGATGCGCTGAAATACATCAAGTGGTTCGTGAAGCCCGAGGTGCAGGCCAAGTGGTGGCAGCTCGGCGGTTACTCGTGCCTGAAGTCGGTGGTCGAAGACCCGAACTTCATCTCTAGCCAGCCCTACGCCAAGACCTTTCTCGACTCGATGGCGATCGTGAAGGACTTCTGGGCTGAGCCTGCCTACGCTGAACTCCTACAGGCGATGCAGAAGCGCGTGCACGATTACGTCGTGGCCGATCAAGGCACGGCGAAGGAAGCCCTGGACTCGCTGGTCAAGGATTGGACCGCGACGTTCCAGGAAGACGGCAAGATGTAGTCCTGCCGGACCGCCAGAATGGCTCCTCCCGGCCCGATCCGGGGGGAGCCTAACCAAAAAGACGTCACTCAGGAAACCCAGGGCACATGAGCGAGTCTCTCGCCAGAGCAAGTGTGGTGGATCGTCTGGCAGTAGCCACCGCGGCACCCTTGGCAACGCGAATTCGCGGCCTGGGCGACCGGACCATCGCCTGGCTGTTCATCGCTCCGACGATGATCCTGCTGCTCGCGATCAATATCTTTCCCTTGTTCTGGACGATCTATCTCTCGTTCACCAACTACAAAGCCAACCGCAGCGCCCCGCTCCGCTGGGTCGGCACCGACCACTACATCAACATCCTCAACGATGCCGACATCTGGCACTCGATGCAGGCAACGGCGCATTTCGTCGTCTGGACAATCGTGCTCGAGACGGTTCTCGGCTTCGGCCTCGCCTACCTGCTCGACCGCAAGTTCCGCGGTCACGGTTTCTGGACGACCGTCATCCTTCTGCCGATGATGCTGTCGCCGGCCGTGGTCGGGAACTTCTGGAAGTTCCTCTTCGAGCCGCAAATCGGCCTTTTCAACTATGCCGCCGCGTTTCTCACGGGCGTCGACCGCTCATCCTTCCAGATGCTCGGCGAGGTGTCATTGGCGCCTTGGGCGATCGTCATCGTCGATGTCTGGATGTGGACGCCGTACGTGATGCTCATCTGCCTCGCCGGCCTCCGCTCCATTCCCGATTACATTTACGAGGCCGCCGAGGTCGACCGGGCCTCCCCGCTCCGGCAGTTCTGGTCAATCACGCTCCCGATGGCGTTGCCCTTCATCATGCTGGCCGTGCTCTTCCGCGGAATCGAAAACTTCAAAATGTTCGACCTCATCAACCTGCTCACATCCGGCGGGCCGGGCTCGACTACAGAAGTCGCGTCGATCACGTTGAAGCGCGAAGCTTTCGAGAGCTGGAAGACCGGCTATTCGTCGGCCTTTGCGATAATCCTCTTTGTCGCGGTGTTCGGTCTCGCCAACATCTACGTCAAGGCGCTCAACCGGGTGAAACAGAGATGAGCGCCGCGACGCAAGCTCATTCGGTCGTCGCGCCGACGCCGCTGAGCCGCCGCATCTCGGCGCTCCTGGTGATTGTCTACGCGCTGGTTACCATGATCCCGCTGCTGTGGATCATCCTCACCAGCTTCAAGACCCCCGACGATTCGATCGCCTACCCGCCGAAGCTGCTGTTCCAGCCGTCGCTGGAGGGTTACTGCAACCTCTTCACGACGCGCACACGGCAGACTCCCGAATACATCGCCACGCTCCCACCGGCGACCACCGAGTGCGACACTGTTGTGCGCTCGCGCAACATGGTGATTGCCGGGCCGTCGAACGTGATCCCGCGCTTCGTCAACTCGATCATCATCGCGTTCGGCTCGACCTTTCTCGCGGTCGCCCTTGGGACGATCACCGCCTACGCCTTCTCCCGCTTCCGCGTTCCGCTCGCCAACGACCTCCTCTTCTTCATCCTTTCAACGCGTTTCATGCCGCCGATCGCAGTCGCCATTCCGATCTACCTCATGTACCGCGCGATCGGACTATCCGACACCCATCTCGGCATGATCATCCTCTACACCGCGGTGAACGTGTCGCTCGCGGTGTGGCTGCTCAAAGGCTTCATCGACGAGATTCCGCGTGAATACGAGGAAGCCGCGATGATCGACGGCTACACGCGCCTGCAAGCCTTCCGGAAGGTGGTTCTGCCCCAGGCAGTGACCGGCATCGCCGCTACCTCCATCTTCTGCCTGATCTTCGCCTGGAATGAGTACGCCTTCGCCGTGCTGCTCACTTCCGGCGAGGCTCAGACCATGCCCCCGTTCATCCCCTTCATCATCGGCGAGGGCGGCCAGGATTGGCCGGCCGTCGCGGCGGCGACGACGCTCTTCGTCGTTCCGATCTTCGTTTTCACGATCCTGCTGCGCAGGCATCTTCTCCGCGGGATTACATTCGGCGCGGTGCGCAAATGACGATGCCGGCGAGCACCACGCTGGCGCCGAGGCGCGAGGGCCTCCTCTCGCGACTCCTGCGATTGCGCCGCGGACCGTGGGAGTGGCTTGCGACCTTTGTGATCGCTGCCGGTGTCATCATGATGATGCAGCCGATTTCACTACTGATCTATGGCTGGTCCTTCGCCACCATCCTTGCGGGCACGATCATGTTTGTGATCGTCAGCCACTTTCCGGAATAGCGTCGATGGCCGAAATCCGGGTAGAGAACCTGCATAAGGCGTTCGGCGAGTTCATCGCCGTGCGCGAGTCGAACTTCACCGTCGGTGACGGCGAGTTCTTCGTCATGCTCGGCCCATCTGGCTGCGGCAAGACGACGACGCTTCGCATGATCGCCGGCCTCGAACTGCCGACGACCGGCCGCATCCTGCTGGGCGGCCAGGACGTTACCTTCAACCGCGCCGCCGCTCGCGACATCGCCTTCGTTTTTCAGCTCTTCGCACTCTATCCGCACATGAACGTGCGGAAGAACATCGGCTTCCCCCTACGGTGCGCGGGTATGAGCCAGGGGGAGATTCGAAGCCGCGTCGAAGAGACGGCGCGATTCCTGCGTATCGATCATCTCTTGGACCAGCCGGTCTCGAGGCTTGCCGGCGGCGACCGCCAGCGCGTCGCTCTCGGCCGGGCCATCGTCCGCAGACCAATGGCCTTCCTGATGGATGAGCCGCTTGGCACGCTCGACACCGAATTCCGCGACATGATGGTCCGGGAGCTGCGCGAACTGCATCTCCGCATCGGCGCGACCACCGTTTACGTCACGCATGACCAGCTCGAGGCCATGGCGATGGCCGATAAGATCGCCGTGATGAGCCGCGGCGTAATCGAGCAATTCGGCACGCCGCAGGAAATCTACGACCGTCCCGCTTCGATGTTCGTCGCTGATTTCATCGGTTCGCCGCCGATGAACTTCCTTCATTTCCGCTCCGGCCTCGAGAAAGGCCGGACCACCGTTCGCGTCAACGGCGCCGAGTTATCGGTGCCGATGATCCGCGAGGACCGGCCCGACGGCGACCTGGCACTTGGCGTCCGTCCCGAGCACATCGCCTTCGACGACGCCTCGAAACTCCGCGGCTCCGTCTTTGGCGCTGAGTATCTCGGCACTACCCAAATCGTGACCGTCAACACCGAGCATGGACAGGTGAAAGCGCGCCTATCCTCGGATGTTTCCGTCACGCCCGGTGAGGTTGTCGGGCTGAAGCTTCATACCAACCGCTTATTGCTTTTCGACAAGTCGTCGGGTCGGGCTGTGCGCACCGCGCTCTTCGAGGGGGCAGCACGTGGCTAAGATCACGCTCAGTGGCATTACAAAATGCTTTCGCGATGTCGTCGCGCTCGACGCCATTGACCTCACGGTCGAGGACGGTGAGTTCTTTGTTCTTCTCGGGCCTACCGGTGCCGGGAAAACCACCTCGCTCCGCGTCATTGCCGGGCTAGAACATCCCGAGAAAGGCAGCATCCAAATCGCTGAGCGAGACGTGACTGCGGTGCCGCCCGCAGGCCGCGACGTCGCGTTTGTCTTCCAGCAATACTCGCTCTATCCGCACCTTTCCGTCTTTGACAATCTCGCCTTCCCGCTCCGCTCGCCCGCTCGCCGCATCGACGAAGCCGAAATCAAGCGCCGGGTCGACGGCATTGCCGAGATGCTGCGTATCGGGGGAAAGCTGAAGAACCGCGCGACTCAGCTATCCGGCGGTGAGATGCAGCGCGTCGCCATAGGCCGCGCCCTCGTCCGCCGGCCTGCCGTTTATCTGATGGACGAACCGCTTTCGTCGCTGGACGCCAAGCTTCGCGCCGAACTGCGTCTCGAACTGAAGCGCATCCAGCGGGAGCTCGGCGCCACGATCCTCTACGTCACTCACGATCAGACCGAAGCAATGACCATGGCGAACCGCATCGGCGTCATTGCAGCTGGCAAGCTCGCGCAGGTGGGGACGCCAAGACAGATTTACAGCGATCCGCGCAACATTTATGTCGCAACTCGGCTCGGACAACCGGCGATCAACCTCGTGCCCGCAGGCGTGATCCCGTCTGGCGCGCTGCCCGCCGACATCGTCACCATCGGTGCACGTACCGAACACCTCCGGATCATTAGGGCGAGCAACGGCGGGGCGGTGGGAAAGGTCGAGTGGATCGAGCATCTTGGCGACCAGAGCCATCTGCATGTCGCCATCGGCGAACACAAGTTGGTGACGCTTGCGGATCCGCACACCGATCTGGCCGACGGCGAAGAGGTCTCGCTCGCCTATGTCGATCCGTTGTATTTCGACAAGGCCGGGGAGCGCGTCAGGGGAATTCGGGCATGATGCCAGCGGTTCGATCCATCGACGAAACGCAGAGATTGACTGTCGACCAGGCACTGCGCCGGGAACTGATCGAGGCAGTCGCCCATACCGTTATCGAGCACGCCGATGAGCTGACGGCTCTCGACCAAGCCGTCGGAGACGGCGACCACGGGATCAACATGAAACGCGGCTTCGAGGCGGTGCTTGCTGAGCTTGACAGCTGCGCAAGCAAGAGCTGGCCAGAAGCTCTCAAGTCAATCGGCCTCACCCTCGTCATGAAGGTTGGCGGCGCCTCGGGGCCGCTTTATGGAACCCTGTTCATGACCCTCGGCAAGGAACTACCCGAAGCCTTTTCAGTCGCCGAACTCGCGATGGCCCTTGATCGCGCGATCAGCGCAGTTATGGCTCGCGGCAAATCAGCGGCGGGTGAGAAGACGATGCTGGACGTGCTTGTGCCGGCGCAGAACGCGCTGGCCAGCGGCCAGGATGTTCGCTCAATGGCGAACAAATCGGCTCAGGCGACCGTGCCTATGAGGGCCACCCGTGGACGCGCTTCTTTTCTCGGAGAGCGTTCCATCGGCTGCATGGACCCAGGCGCCCGTTCAAGTGCGCTAATGATCAGCGCCGTCGCCGACGTCGTGGAGCGGCGGATATGACCGCCAAGGTCGGCATTGTCATCGTATCGCATTCTGCCGATGTCGCGCGCGGCACCGCGGACATGGTGCGCCAGATGGTCGGTGATGAGGTCCCGCTTGCCTTCTGTGGCGGCGACCCCGCCGGAGGTCTCGGCACGAATGTCGAATCGATTCTGCAGGCGATTGAGGCGGCCTGGTCCGAGAGCGGGGTTGCGATCCTGGTCGATCTTGGCGGAGCCGAAACCAACAGCGAGATGGCGATCGAGCTGCAACGGCCCGAGCGGCAGGGTCGGATCGTCATCTGCAACGCGCCGAT
>JADMIO010823449.1_pt1 | contig 39648 bp, 32 predicted proteins | sample 8958161 | NCBI WGS metagenome assembly JADMIO01 (sample SAMN16585339, study PRJNA669376) | soil metagenome | isolation source: Crop rotation soil | place: USA: Cullars Rotation, Alabama | collected 2011 | reverse complement strand
ACCGGCGGCAACGCCGGCACGGGCGGCAACGTCGGCACGGGCGGCAACGTCGGCACGGGCGGCAACGTCGGTACGGGCGGCAACGTCGGCACCGGCGGCAACGTCGGTACGGGCGGCAACGCCGGCACGGGCGGCAACGTCGGCACCGGCGGCCAGCAAGGGGCTGGCGGCAAGCAAGGAACCGGCGGCGCCAGCGTGTGTGAACCTCCTGGCGGTCTCGGCGTCTGCGACACGACACCGCAATGCGGATGTCAGCAGGGCGAGAACTGCGACGTGACGCTCACGGACGGAACCACCGAGTGCTTGACCGACGGCGGCATTCCCCTCGGGCATCTTTGTGACGACCTCGGGCAATGCGAGACGGGGACCACGTGCATCGACAGCGTGTGCGCCGCCTTCTGTGAGGATGAGTCGGCGAAGTGCCCCGGCACGAAAGCCGTCTGTAATGGAGTGACCAGTGGTGGCACGCCCATCCCCGGCTTCTTCACGTGCACGCGCACTTGCTACCCGGTGAACCCGAGTCTCGAAAACGACGCATTCGACGCCTGCGGTCCCGGTGTCGGCTGCTACGCGACCCTCAGCGGAGCAAGCTATTGCGCGGGACCGACCACCCCTGGCGGAACCGACGGATTCGATTGCTCGGAGGACACGCAATGCGCGCCCGGCTTCTTCTGCAGCTCGAGCTTCATCTGTCTCCAGTACTGCAGGATCGCGAGCCCCTTCTGCCCCGACGACACGATGTTCTGCCACAACTTCAGCCCCAAGGGCTTCGCGGGCACGGAGGAGATCGGCTACTGCGACTTTTGAGAACCGGCGAGGCGCCGCGCTCGAGCGCCTCAGGGCATGAACACGGTCTGCAGGATGCTCGTCCCCTTGCCGTCGCCGCCGTAGAAGCTGCCGAAGAGGTTGCACATCTCGTTCTTGAGCGCGGACTCCCCGAACGTGAGCGTCTGGGACGTCGTGTTGTGGAAATCGCACGACCAGGTGATCTTGGTGCCCGCCGCGAGGTCGAGCGCAGGGCTGAACTTGTTCTCGGTCGGTTCGTCCCATTGCGACGTCTCGTAGAGCGTGTCGCCCTTGTCCGTGTTTGCGATGAAGTGGACGGCGCGGCTGTGCATGTGGCTAACGGCGCCCATCATCTTGATGTCGTTCGGAAGGGTATACGACGCGGTTTTCGTCGAGTCACCGGGCGGAACGGAGAGCGCGGCGTTCACGAGCAGCACCGAGCCGGCGAGGTTCTGCACTTCGCTCGGATCCACGTACGTGAACTTCGTATCCGCGAACGCCTCTATCTCCGACGTGCCGCTGTTCAGGATATGGAGGATGATGCGGATCCCCATCGTCTTCGAAAGGAAGCGACCGACACCCTCGGGGTACGTGATCTCAAACTCGGGCTTCTGCGAGCCGTGGATGAAGTCGTGGAACTCGAGACCGCCGTTCGGACAATCGGTGAAACCCTGCAACGTGAGGGACGACTCGGGCATCACGAACACCTGAAGATGGTGAGAGCCCTTCGTCATGGTCGACTCGCTGTGGATGATCGCGACGTCCTTGCCGAAGGGGTTCGGCATGTCCTGGCACTTGTAGATCTCCGTGGCAGGAGCGACCGTGAGGTGGTCGGTGGAGATGGTGAGCTCGCTCGCACCGGGGGGCAGACTCTTCGTGCCGGAGTCCGTGCCCATCCCGGCGCCTCCGCCGGTGCCGGCGGCCGACCCGGCCGGTCCGGAATCGCTGCCGGAACAGGCCCCCAGGGTCAGGACGACGAGCGGAAAAAGAAGAGTGCGAGTGGCTGTGTTCATCGAGTCGAGCTCCCTGGGCGAAAAATTACGGCCAGATACAACGAAATGCAGTGGCCCTTGGCTCCGAGTGGACGCGGGCGCGATTAACGGTCGGAAGGAATTGGCGAATCGACGCCGGAGCCCGGACTTTACCACGGGTCTTTTACGCCCGGGGCCCCTGACCCCCCGGGCGGTCGAAACCGTCAGTGGAAAATGAAACCGCAGAAGCCGCCCAGGCAGCGGTCGGCTGAATTGCAGCAGGCGACGCCGTTCGCGCAACTCTCGTCGGTCTGCGCGCAGGGCGGGCCGACTGGTGGCGGCGGGGGCTTGCCGCACGAGCCGTTGGTGCAAAACCCTCCGCAGCAATCGATCCCCGTGGTGCATGCGTCGCCGTCCTTGCGGCACGGATCGAGCGCAGCGAATGCGCGGTGATTGCCGAGCACGTCTTCCTGACCCGTCAGGTAGAACGCGGGATGACTCGGATCCCCCGAATAGGTTCCGGTCGGGGAGATGTCGATCGCTGCGCCCCAGAGCTGGCGCACCGGCAGGCTCGAGTGAGTATTGCCGTAACGGCGATACGAATCGAAGAAGATCCAGAAATAGCCGCCCGCGGCGACGGGAGAGACGGTCGGGTAGAAGTTGTGATGGAGCTCGTCGGTTCCGAACGGAAGGTAGGTCTGTCCCGATACGGCATCCTGCGGCGTGCGGAAGCCCATCGCCTGCGCGAGTATCGACGACGAACCGCTCGCAGGGTCCAGGATGAACAAGTCGCTCGCGGCGCCGACGAGCGGACCGAGTAGCCCAGTCGCCATGCCGGAGAAATCGTTCGCCGTGCCGATTGCGAACACGATGCCTTTGTCGTCCGGCAAGAAGAACGGCCAGCCCGGGTACGTGGCGGGGTCCGTTACTTGAAAGACCTGCCGGTAATTGCTCGCGGTACGAGACGCACCGTCGAAGTTCATCACGGCAAGGCCGTGACCCGACCCGATGGCGTAGTCGTTGAACGTGAGCAGAGAGCCGTCGGGCGAGAACATCGGCGTCATGGCTCCGACCGGAACGCCGGAGTTCGGGATCGCGGCTCCGGTGGCGGTGTCGTAGAGTTGCGCGTTCAAGTCACCGCCCGATCCCGGACCACCGGCGCGCGGGCCCATGCCGCCCGGGTGCGCGTTGGAGACGTAGAACGAACCATCCGGCGATACTCCGGCGAAGCTTCCGCTCGGCGCGTTCGGAACCAACGGCGCCGGGTTCGGAGGCGTGCCGACGTCGATGGCGTAGGTCGCGCCGCCGCTCGTCGTGATCACGGGATTCGGGTTTGCGACCATGCGCGTGCCGTTCGCGGAGACCGAGTGACAGCCCGTGCACGCGGTCTGGCCGAGAAACGGTTGTGCCGGTTGCCCCGGCACGATGCGCAGCACCGCGCCCTGCCCTCCAGTGACCACTCCGATGATGTCCGTCGGCTTCACGAGCAGCGACTTGTACGTGTTGTAGAAGATGGATCCCTTCAACGTAGCCTGAGCCACGACGATGTTCTCGGCCGCGGGCCCGGTGATCGCGCCGCCCGCCGAGAGCGTTAGCTCGACGCGGTACGGATCCGCCGGACCGCGAGTGTTCGCCGCCATCGCATCCCATACCGATTGCGGGAGCTGGAACTGGTTCGTCCCCGTCGGCGCGAAGCAGCCCTTGTAGTCGAAACCATTCGAATGAACGTGGAGGTAGAGGATGTCCGCCGATCCGCCGTCCCACATGAGGAGAGGAGCGATGAGGCCGCGCGGAAACACGGTGCCGTCGTAAGGGTTCAGGATTCGCAAGCTCCCCGGTCCGCCGCTTCCGGCCTGGAGCCGCTGGACCGCTGGGACGTCGAGGCCGAGCGTACCTGCCTGACATTCGTCGATGACGATCGGACCCGACGGGGGCGCCGCGTCTGCACCCATCGGAGCTCCGCCGGAACTGGGACCTGCACCGGAGATGCCGAAGATAGCGCCGCCGGATCCGGGAGCGCCCCCCGGGGCGACGTATCCGGCTGCTCCGCCCGGACCGTTCGGTACGGCGTTGCCACCCGATCCGGTTTGATTCTGACCCGCCAGCCCCTCGGCGCCTCCGCCCGCCGAGCAGCCGAGAACGAACAGCCCTGCCAACAGAATTCTCATGGAAACGCGACTTTCGCCGACTCGGGAGGGCCGCCACCGAGGGGCTTCCAAGAGGATGCCCGGCAGTTGCGGTTTCCGTGACGCGCCGGCGTGAACGCCGCGGGCGCTATTGCTTCGCGCAGGTACAGATCGCGCTGGTGCGCGAGGTCGTGCAGCCGATCGCGCCCGTGGCCGTGCAAGTCGCTCGAGAGTCCCGCGTCGCCGCCTGCATACATGCCCCGCCGAGGTTCGTGCACAGCGTGCTGCAGGTGATGCCGTTCCGAGTCCCGGACCTGACGGAGAAGCGACAAGACGTCGGTGTCTCCGTGCAGAACACGTATCCCGGTGCGGTGCCGAAGATACCGTCGCAGACGCTTCCACCGTCGGACCGGCCACCGGTGCCGGTCGATCCATCTCTTCCCGCTACGCCGCCGGCGCCCGCGTCGACGGAACCGCCGGTCCCTCCACCGCCTCCAGCAGCGCCACCGGCGCCGCCGCTACCGCCCGTTCCAGCATCTCGCCCACCGGCAGCGACGCCCCCACCGGTACCCGGCGAACCGCCGGTATCCGGTGTGCCTCCAGACCCGACCCGTCCGTCGGTCGAGGTGCTCGCGTCTTCCGCGCCGCCCGATCCGCTTCCGGCACTTCCACCCTGCGAAACGTTCGCGCCTTTCCCTTCGAACTCCGAAAAATCGTGCGTGCAGCCCGGAGCGACGAGCACGACCGCAACGGCGACGCGCGCGTAAGAAAACAATAGGCCCCGACGCGCGGAGCTCACGGGCAGCTTCGGCGAAAGATATGGAGCCGGCACAGGCTGGTCAGTAACCCCACACCTTCCGTCCAATGCAATGGTCGTATCACCGAGCGAGTTTCGGCTTCCAGGCCGGCTCGGAACTCAAAAACCCCTCACGGAGGGGACGAAATACTTCTTCTTGATCGTGCACCTCGAGCCGCCGAACGTCGATGAACGTCATCCCTCGAATGTACGTGCGGACGTGCCGGGAAGCCATGTGCTCGGAGCGCAACAGGGTGCGCTCTCGGAACGCGAACGATGGGTGGCACCCGTCCATATGAGCGCCTTTTTCTCGTATGCTCGGCAGGCACGCGGATTGCTCGAGTGGCGTCGCATGATCACGACAGGGTGGCTTCGGGGTTTGACCTCCGTCTTTCTCGCTGCAGCGCTCGCGAACGGCTGTTCGCCGCTCTTCGGGCGACACGACTGCGAGTACGGTCAGAAAGTCTGCAGCGAGAAACCGGGTGTCATCCTCAACTGCTCGGGCGGCGAAGGTTACTACTACTGGAGCGACCATCCGTGTGAAGGCTTCAACGCGAAGTGCGTCTCGGACCCGATGCATGGTGCCGTTTGTCTGAACGACGAGAACGATCCATCGAGTGCCCCTTCGTGCACGTCCAAAGTCACGAGTGTCGACGGCGCGATACCGAACGACTGGGTGCCGAAGAGCACGACCGACGTCGACGCTGACGGCATCGACGACATCCTCTTCCTCGACTCGAACGGCTCGCTTCACCTCGTTCGAGGCGGTCGGCTCGGAAAGTTTTTCGAGCCGACGACCATCACCGTTCCCTTCGCGGCGCGAATCACCGACGCGGTGACCGCCGACACCGACGGTGACGGGCGCGTCGACATCGTGTACTCGAGCGTAACGCCGCGCGAGGTCTCCGTGCTCGTTCGTGACGCGAGCGGCGCGTTCATCGGCGGCCAGCGACACGCGGTGGACGAGCTCATCGACCTCGATACCGCGGCGGACGTGGACCGCGACGGAATCGACGAGGTGCTCGCGAGGACCCAAACGACGACCGGGCCCACCGCGGGTTCGCCGACGACCACCATTCACGTCCTTTCGAATCTGACGAGCGCAGCGTTCGAGGATCGTCGGTTCGACGCCGGTTCGCCGACCTTTCCCCTCGTGCTCACCGGTGGCACCGCCGCCGGCACATTCTCCCCGTCGGCACCGCCCGGCCTCGTCGGATTCAACCGCTTCTCCGCGTGGGTGCTCATGCCGGACGGCAGGGGCGGATTCGAACCGCCACGGGAAGTACCGGGAGGCATGGCCGTAGCCGACTTCGACGGCGACGGACTGACGGACATCCTCGCGAAGGTCGACAACGGAGCGGGTCTCTCGGCGTTCCTGTCGCAAGGCGACAAGACGTTTCGAGAAGCCTCGCACACCTCCGTTCCTCCGGGGTTCGAGCTCATCGCCGCGGCGGACGTGAACGGCGACGCGCTGCCCGACCTCTTGACGTTCAATGCGCCGAGCTCGTTGACCGTCTTCGACGGACGCGGCGACGGCACGTTCGGAGAGTCATTCGGTTTCTCGGCGGAGGCCAACTGGACGCTCTGGAAGGTCGTCGGCGATTTCGACGGCGACGGCCGAATCGACGTGGCTGTGGAGTCCACACTCGGTGGGATCCTCGTGCTCCCCGGCGCCTGCCATTGACGCCTGGCGGGCGCGGTAGGACGCTTGGAGGTAAGTATTCAATCGCCGGCGATGCTCGAAGCGAGTCACGATACCAAGGAATCCCAAGCCCTCGGCAGGGCCCCCTGGCTCGGCGGAGCGGTACTGACGACGCCGAAGCCCGCCCCTCCCCGGCGCACCTTCTCGGAGACGCGAGAGGAGTCTTTCTGGCGCGGCTTTTGTCCCGACCTGTTCGCGCCGACGGAAACCCCTCCGCTGACCGCGCGGATCATCCAGCACGTCACGGTGGCGCCGATGGCGTTCGTGACGTTCCTGAACCTTCACTACCAGCTCTATCTCATTCACCTCTTACACACGACGCCGCAGGGCTGGCTGGGACACATGATCTGCGTTCCCACGAACGTCGCCCTGCTGTTCTACGGGCTCGCCGTTTTTGCTCCTTTTTCGAGCACGGCGCTGCCCGGAGCGAATGCCGGCGTGCTTCTCCTTCTGGTGCTGTGCGTCTGGTACGCCGGGATGGCCGCGAAACTTCGCAACACGCTGTGGGGTGTCCTTGCTTGCGCCGGTGTCGCAAGCCTCTTCGTAGCCGGTAATGCCCTGGCGCGGTTCGCAATCGATCCGTCGACGTCGGCCCCGATCCATTGGACCCTGCATCCGCTCTTTCTGATGGTCGTCGTCTCCGCAATACAGGCGTGCTCACACCTGTTCGAGCCCATGGTCCCGCCGCGCGCCAATCGATCGAAGCGATGGATGACCATGCGCGAGTTCGTGTGGGGCGACAGCGAGGGACTGCCCGTCTGGAAGCGGGTCGTGAAGCTCATGTGGACGCCCATCGGCACCCTGTGGGGGACGTTCGACGAATGGTATTCGAGCGCGAAGCTCTTCCCCATGTTCCTTCTGCAGGCCATGTGGGCGCTCGGATACAAGCCCGAGCAACGCCGGCAATTTCGCGAGCAGATCTTCGACGTCGTGCAGCAGGGCAACCCAGCGCTCGACTGGGTCGGCAGCGGCGGCGGCGCGTTCGTTCGCGATCTTCAGTAGTTCCGCATCGACGAGAACGTCGTCTCAAAGGGATCAAAGAAATGCTGAACTCGGCGAAGCGGCGGGGGGAGCACGCAGGGGGAGCGGTCGCGAAGCGAACCGCGGGGGCCGCACGAGGCCCCCACTAACTGGAGATAGCGAGCTGCGGGGGGCCAAGGCCCCCCTCAAGAGGACGGTCACTCCGCCGCGGCGCGCGTCTGGCCCCCGTAGAACTGCCCCGCCCAACGGCGGTACTTCGGCACCGGTCCGTCCCCTTCGGCGAGCGGCGGGCGTTCGACGTAGCGCTTGTTGGCCCAGATGTCGTAGTCCTGCCGGACGTCGTTCACGTAGGTTGCGATGGCGGACGGACCGAGAACGCGGTCGAGGAGCCACGCGGGGAGCAACCCCACCGGTCCGCCGGAGCCGCGCAATCTGAGTCCGATCCTGAGATCGATGCGCTCTGCGTCGACCGGCGTCGGCAAGACCAGATTGCGGGTCCGAAGCCCATACGACGGCATGCTGACCTCGACGAACGAGAACCCGAGCCCGTGAACCCGGATCCTGATGTCCGCCGAAACCCGAGGTCCTCCCCTGAACATGGGGCGCCGCTCGAAGTGGTACCCGATGGAGAGATGCGCTCCGTCGAGCCGGAGAGGCTCGTTCATGGACACGTTTTCGTATTCGTGGACGACCCCGAAATGTCCGATGTCGATGCTGTTCTCGGTGGTTTCCTGGGGATGACTGGGGAGGCCCTCGAAACAATGGGTGCGGAGCGACGTCCAACCTGCGTGGTTCGCCTCGGGCAACTCGAACCATGGCTCCCGCCCCTCGACGTCGCTCCATGCGAACACGGCGCCGTGCGTTTCTCGAACCGGCCACGCTCGTGCCCTGCATGTCGGCGGAGGCTTGGTGTCGTAACCGGTGCGCACGCACACGCCCTTCGAATCGAATTCGAAGCCGTGCATCGGGCACCGCACGTGTTCGCCGACCACGCGCCCGCCGAAGCCGAGGTGCGCGCCCATGTGCGGACAGTGGGCCGCCATCACCACGGGTTGCCCGGATTGCGTTCGGTAGACGACGATGTCCTCGCCCGCGAACCGGCGCCGTTCGATGCGACCCCGGCGAACCTCCTCGGAGAACGCGACCGCAAACCAGCCGCTCGGAAACGCCGAAAATGGAAAACGGTTGGTAACGGGCGCGCTTTCGGGCATCGAGTTCGCTCGAGTGACGGGGTCGCTATTCTACCGCGTCGGAAAGCCGGGCGATCGCCCGTGTGGGCTTCTGTAGGTCCGGAGAAAATCCGAGCGTCCAACGATTTTCGTGACCCTTCCCCGTGCCGTTGGCTACTGGAAGGGTTGCCCCCGATGTTTCTCGCTCCGGCCCCTCACCCGTCGCGCATGGCCTGGGTGGTGCCGTGCTGAGGCTGGTCAAGGGCGGTCGAGGGGGCGCCGGAGCGACCGACACACTCGCGGAGCTGGCGCGCGCCGCAGGGGAAAACGACCCGACCGCGGTTCGCACGCTGCTCATCACCGTCGGGCCTCATATGCTCCGCGTCGTCGGCAAGGTGCTCGGCGCGAATCATCCCGACGTCGACGACGTATTTCAGGAGAGCGCGTCCGCCGTGCTCGACGCCTTGCCCCGCTACCGCGGCGAGTGCTCGGTGCTCCACTTCGTGAGCCGTGTGGCCGTGCTCACGGCGATGCGGGTCCGGCGGCGAGAAAGCTCGGCGAAGCGCAAGGCGATCCGCGAAGACGACGTCCTCGTCGAGCAACTTCCGAGTGAATCGTCGGCGCCGGACGCCGTTTTTTCGAGACGCATCGCCGCCGAAGCAGTGCGTGGGCTCCTGGATTCGCTTCCGGTCGAGCAAGCCGAGGCGCTCGCGCTGCATTGCGTGCTCGGCTACACGGTGAGCGAGATTGCCACGCTCTCGGGAGCGCCGGTCGAAACGGTGCGAAGCCGACTCCGGCTCGCGAAGAAGGCGCTTCGCGAACGCATCCTGGGAGACGAACGGCTCGCGGCCATCGCGGAGGTATCGTCATGAAGGCGGATCACGATCCGGACGATCTCTTGGTGCTGGGACGCCGCGGCGCGCTCTCCGAAGCCGACGAACGCCGGCTCCGCGACGTGCTGGACGACTCCGTGGAGGCGCGGTGGCTGCACGAGGCCGGACTCGGCTTCGACGCTGAAGCGCCGCTCGCTGCCGGCGACGACGTACGAATCGAGCGCATCGTGCGGCGCGTGCAAACGCGGGCGAGCGGCAGCGCGAAGCGCCGGTGGTTCAAGATCGCTCGGGCCGCGGCCGGTGGAATGCTCGCGGCCGGTGTCGCCGTCGGCGCGGTGCAGGTGTCGCGGACGTGGATTGTCCCCACGCGCGACGACGAGACCCACGTCGAGAAGCCGCCCGCGCCGCTACCGAAGAGCACGAGTCACGGTTCGATTCGATCGGAGCCCGAAAATGTCCGACCCGAAGAAGTGACCGCGCCGGCTCCGGCGGTAGAGGCGCCCGAGGTGCCGGTTCCGGACGACCGCGTCGCACCGAGCGCACGACGACGAGAGTCCCGAGATACCCCGTCGGGTACTTCGCAGCGTCGCGTTGCCGGGCCTGCCGCGGCGCCGGCGCCGACACCGCAAACCGATCGCCCGCCGAGCGCGAATTTCGAAGCGGCCCAGCCGCTTGCGTCCCAGGGACCCGTTGCCGAGCAGACGGCCGCAGGAACGTTTTCCGCCGCGAACCGCGCTCGCATGCGCGGGGACGCGACGGCGGCCGTCGCACTCTACGAGCGACTTCAGCACGAGTTTCCGAGCTCTGTGGAGGCGAAGGCGTCGAACATCACGCTCGGTCTCCTCTATCTCCAGCAGGGGCACGCGACCGAAGCGCTCGGCGCATTCCAGCGTTCTCGGGCAAGCGGTACGGCCTCCGCGGAAGCGCTGTGGGGCGAGTCGCAGGCGCTCGCCAAGCTCGGCCGCCGTGCTGACGAACGCGCGGCATTGGAAGAGCTCCTCCGCCGGCACCCCAATTCGGCCTACGACAAGGCAGCGCGGAAGCGCCTCGCGGGTCTCGAGTGATTCGCTCCCTCGATCGTCCGTCACGCGCTCTCTGCGCGGCCTGGTGTTTGTCCGCAGCGACGGCGGGCGCGGAAGCCGGCGATGCGCCGTCCGACACTCCGCGGCCCGGCAACACGACGCAGCCGGAGGGAACCGCCGAAAAACCCATTCCGCGCGTGGACCTGACGATCGTCGGCGACACGACGAGCCCCGACGCGCTCGGCAAGCAGGTCTTGAGCTGGTTTTCGAGCGGGGTCACCGAGACGCACGTGCTGCGCCTTCAATCCATCGACGCGTCGAGCATCTTCGCACCGTCGCGGGTCGCGGGAGTGCGAGTGTGGATCTTCATACCGAAGTCGAACACGGCGCGGCTGCTCTTCGCGGTGCAGCAAGAACCCAACGCATCGCCGCGGTTCCTCGTCGACGACGTGGCGCTCGACGGCGGGCTCGACGAAGTGGGGCGCGAACATCTCGGCCAGGTCGTTTATCTGTCGGCGCGTGCCCTCTGGGCGGGCAACGTGGAGAGCACGAAGAAGGAAGTGGAAGCCCGGTTGGTCACCGACTGGGGGCAGCGTCCACCCGCCCCGAGCCCGAGGCCGTCGCCGGGCCCCGAGCCCGGGGTCCGGAGCGCGCTCGGAGCCGAGTACGCGATGCGCTTTCGCGGCGACGAAGGCATCTCGCACGGACCGGGCGTGCTCGTCGGAGTGGTCCTCCCGCGACGAAACCTCGAGCTCGCGGGTTACCTCCGCGGCGGCTTTTCGTTCCCGCGGTCGCCGGAGAACGGCGGCATGACCCTCGACGTGATGGGGGGCGATCTCAGGATCGGCCTTGCCGGCGCACGGCGCCTGTCCGAACGCATCTGGATCACGACGGAGCTCGGCCCCGGCCTCGACTTCGTCGGCTACTCGCCGTCGTTCGACGATGACGCGGTCCGCGCGAGCGCGGGGCGGCTCGACGTGCGGCCCTTCGCCTACGCGGCACTCGGGCTTCGGGGCAACCTCGGAAGCGTGAGCGTCACGCTCGCGGGGCTCGTCGCCGTGGGCCTTCAGCGCACGCACTACGACGTATCGACCGCAAGTCGCGCCACCTCGGAGGTGCTCGTACCCAGTCGAGTACAGCCGGGAGTGTCGCTTGGGTTTCTCTGGTAGCGCGTGAGCAACTGAGGTGACCCGATCGGATGCCATTCGGCACTGGATGGAACGTGAGGCACGACACTAGATTTCTTTGCGCGAGCGCATTGGTGTGCATCGGGTGCGCGTGCGACGATCCGGAACTGGTCGGCTATCGAGCGGGCGACGACGCGTCGATGGCGCCGAAGAACACCGGCGGTTCCGTGAACAGCGGCGGGGCGACAGGCAACGGCGGGGCCTCGAACGGCGGTTCCTTCACCACGGGTGGGGCGGCGAACGCGGGAGGCACTAGCGGTGACGCGGGTGGTGGGGCGACGAACACGGGCGGCGCCAAGGACGACGCTGGCGGCACGACGAGCTCGGGTGGATCGGTAAACACCGGCGGCGCACCCGTTCCCGACGGCGGGCCGCCCGATGGAGCCAGTGGCGACGCCAGCGACGCGAGTGTGAGTACGGGCGGCACGCCCGGCACGGGCGGCGTGACGAGCACGGGCGGCGTGACGAGTACGGGTGGTGTACCGAGCACGGGCGGCGTCACGAGCACAGGTGGCGTCACGAGCACAGGTGGCGTCACGAGCACAGGTGGCGTCACGAGCACAGGTGGCGTCACGAGCACAGGTGGCGTCACGAATACCGGCGGCGTCACGAGTACAGGCGGCGTGTCGAACACAGGCGGGGGCACAGGCACGGGCGGCGCAGCGCCGGACGGCGGAAGCGTGGTCAACGATTTCGTGCGCTTCGCGTACACGGCCAACATGGGCGACAACACGATCTCGACTCTCGCCGTCGACGCGGCGAGCGGCAGGCTCCGCTCGCGCGGCTACACGCCCGTCGGTTTCGCGCCCGCCGAGGTTCGCGTATCGCCGGACCAGCGGTTCGTGTACGCGCCATCGGCAGGCGGAAGCCTCGGCGCGTTCTCGGTCGACGAGACGACCGGGGCGCTCACGAAGATCACGGGGTCGCCGTTCGCGGCGGGGTCAGGGAGGAACACCGTCGCCATACACCCGACGGGGAGCTTCGTGTACGTCGCGAGCAACGGATCGGACGATGTCCGGGGCTTCGTCGTCGGCGGCAGCGGCGCGCTCACGCCCGTGCCCGGCAGTCCGGTGACCGTGGGCGACGGCCCGGTTGCAGCCGTCGTTTCACCGTCCGGCGATCGTCTCTTCGTCGTGAACGGCAACGACTTCACGGTGCGCGCCCTCTCCATAAACCCGTCGACCGGCGCGCTCTCGATTATCGGCAACCCCGTGGCCACCGGAAGCGGGCCGACCGCCGTCGCGGTGAGCCCCGACGGCGGCGCTCTCTACGTCGGATTCGTGGGCGCCGGCGGAGGAACGAACGCGGGTGCGTCCGCGTACTCGATCGCCGCGGATGGATCGCTCACCCTCACGGACTCGCGGTTCACCGTCGGACCGCCCGTCGAGATCGATACGTCCGTCGCGGTCACACCGTCGGGCAAGTACCTCCTCGTCGCGTATCTCGGAGCGAGCGACCTCGCCGTTTTCTCACTCGGATCGGGCACCACGTTGACTCCCGTTACGGGGTCTCCCTTTGGGGTCGCGAGCCCTTCCGACATCGCGGTCGACCACTCGGGCGAGCACGTCCTCGTCAGCGACTACGCGCAGAAGAGCGTGTACAGCCTCCACCTCGACCAGCAAACGGGCGCGATCAGGGACGAGTCAACCAGCGTCGTTGCGCGCGACGCGTACGCGGTCGACGTGGTCCACGGCGCGGCGCCCGTCGTGGAAACCTCGCGCTACGCGCTGGTCACCAACGAGGACGACGGAACCGTGTCCACGTACACGATTGCCACGGACGGTTCACTCGGCGCGGCCGGGACGAAATCGGTGCCAGCAGATCCCACCGGGGTCGCCGTATCCCTCGACGGACGTTTCACGCTCGTGTCGAGCGGAACCGGAAATACCGTCGCTTCGTACGACGTGGATGCCGCGGGCGCCCTCTCGGCGACCGGGAGCAGCGCAGCGGCGGGCAACCGGCCGCTCGCGCTGGCAGTCGACCCGTCGGGTCGTTTCGCGTACGCGTCGGACTTCGGCGGCAACGGCGTGAGCCGCCTCACGCTGTCTCCGACGGGGACGCTCGGCTTCGTCGACACGACGATTCAGACGGGCACGAGTCCTCTCGGCCTCGGCATGCACCCGTCCGGCCACTATCTCTACGTCGCGAACAACGCCTCGGGCACGGTGACCGCATACATCGTGGCGACGAACAACGGCGCTCTTTCCAAGCAAGGCTTCGGAGGAACACACGTGACCGGCACGCAAGCGACGTGGGTGGCCGTCACGCCTTCAGGGCAATACGCGTACGTATCGAACGGCGGCGCTGCGACCGTGAGCGCGTTCCGCGTCGATATGCTGAACAACGATCTCTTCAGCCTGGGCAACTTCGCCACCGGGGCCCAGCCGTTCGGTCTCGCGATGGACCCACTCGGTCGCTACCTCTTCGTCGCGAACAGCGCTGGAAACTCCGTCACGCGATTCCGGATCGCGATCGACGGCCAGCTCACGAACCTGGGCTCTCCGACCTCCACGGGCGGGACCACGCCGATGACCCTCGCCGTGGACGCGACCGGAAGTCGGCTCTACGTCGTGAACCAGGGCTCGAACGACATCACCACGTTCGCCATCAACGGCACGACCGGCGCACTCACCGCGGTGGGCGCTCGCATCCCGACCGGCAATCATCCGGCGACGATCGTGCTCCAGGATACCGTCCAGTAAATCGGACGAAGCCCAACGCGCGAGCGGCTCTACCAGACCTCGCGCTGGTTCTCGCGGACCATGGCGTCGCCGGCCTTGCAAGCGAAGGCCTTTGCAAATTCCGGCGAATTCGACAGCGGCCCCGTTACTCGGGATTTCCCGGGTGAATGTGGATCGGTGAGCACCCTCTGTCGCTGGGTCTCCGGCGTGATCGCCTCACACCAGAGCTGCCCGTACGCGACGTCATCGGTCCGTGGTCATCTGAGATGGACCCATCCGAACCCATGGGTCACCGGCGATCTCGGGAGCGTCTATCGTTCAACGAGCTCGACTTCGGCGAACGTGTCGAAGGGGACGACGTCGCCCAGGACGTGGAGCGTCGCGCCGGGGTTGGGCTCGGGTTCGCAGGTCTGATTCAGGCGAAAAACGGGGCCGGCGTACGCTTCGCCGATTGGGCGGATGCTGTCCACGGCCGGACCGCACCCACCATTCACGGAGGTCAGCAACCAACGGGTGCCGCCTTCGCCGGGCCCGGGTTCGCACGGGTAGGTCGGCCAAAGGGGCTCCGTGCACGTTGCATCCGCGAAGTACGACGTCGACGTCGCCGCGACGGAAACGCACCGGAGCTTGCCGTCGCTGAACATCGAGGGGAAACACTCTTCACCGGCCGTGCTGTCGTAGAGGGTGGCGTGAAGCGGAGCGACCGTCTTGCCGTCGCTCGTCATATCCGTTCGCTGGAGGCGACCCGTACCGCGGGTTCGAATCACGAGCTCGGGAAAGTGCGACTCGTCGATCGGCGCTCCCGCAACGTAGTAGGTGTACAAGTCCGGGTAAGAGCTAGCCAGAGGTTCGCACACCTGGTTCACGTTCTGCGTCACTTCCGACCGTTCGACGGTTCGTCCAAGCTCGAGAAGCTTCATCGTCGACCGCGGGCATTCACCTGGGATCGTCTCGAAATCCGACACGGCCCCGGCGGCCTTGCAATTGTCGATCGTCGCGACGCGCGTGCTGCACGACGGATCCGCGAAGTAGCTCGTCGCCAATGACGCGGTGCTCGGCACACAGCGAACGCGCGCACGGAGGTAGCCACCGCCGGTCGATTCGACTGCGAGGTCCGAGCACGGCACGTCTTCCGGCAAGAGGCGCAGCCCAGCGTCGAGACGTGAGCCGTCGTCGCCCGTGAGAACGGTGATCGCGAGCCGTTCCGTCACCTTCTCCGTACTCGACTCGAGGCGCGTCCATTCCTCCGGCGCGGCCGGGCTCGCATCGTAGAATCGTCCCGCGGGAACTTGTGACAGCTCGGCGCACGAGACGCCGTCGTTCTCGTAGATCTTCGCGGGCACCGGCGCTTCCGCTCCCGTCCGGACCACATGCACGGTCGCCGCGTCGCAATACGGCCTGTCGCCGTACGCGGCGTAAGGCGGGGGCTCGGCGTCACAGGCTCCCGCGCCGACATGCACGAGCGGGACCGAACAGCGGGCGTCCGTGAAAACCACCGCAGTCGGAAAGGACGAGGGCACGCAACGCCGAACGCCGTCCTCCGTCAGAGCGGGTTGACAGAAGACCTCCTTGTCGGAGTCCCATATCTTTCCCGTCGAGACGTCGAGCAACCCCGTCTTCCACGTGGACGCGTGAAGACGCGAACCGCTCTGCGGCAAAATTGCAATGCGATCGCCTCCGGTGTCGGGCCCATCTGCAGCATCCGTTCCCGCGGCATCCGGGTTTTCGGTCGTTCGTCCAAGGTTCGTGCCGCTCGTGCAAGCCACCACGAACGCAGCAGCCGAGAAGGTCGTTGTGCGCACGAGGCTCTTCATGGGCAGCGCATCGTGTCCCAGCCGAACGCGTTCTTCAACGATCAGTTTCTTCTCGCGCCAGATCAGCCCGCCGAACTGGCGGGCTGGGTCAATCGAAACCTCGGGACGACCGGCTAGGCTACGCGCGCCTGCAGCGAAACCGATCTGTCCACCTTAGTAGTCGGAGAAATTATCCATGACTTCACGGATTGCTCTTGGTGTGCGCCCGTCCGGCGCCGTTTTCAATCGTCTCGGCGCGGGAGTGCTCCTTGCATCACTGCTCGGAACATTGGCTGCATGTTCCTCCTCCGACGCGAGCGCGCCCGGTACGACCGGCGCCGCCTCGGAGTTCGAGGCGTGCGTCGCGTCGTTGAAACCGCTCTGCAAGAGCACCGAGATGGACACGGCCGAGAAGATGGAAACGGCCTGCAAGGATACGGAGTTCATGCCTATCCCCCTCTCCGCCGGCGGCGCGTACGGACCGGTGACGATCCACGGAGGACCCTACGGCGCCCAGACCATGTGGAACGAGGGCGCGGGCACCGAGTTCGTCAATCCCGTCAACCCGGCGGAGCCGATATGTCTCCCGGGAGGCATCGACACGTTCGCCGAACCCAAGTCGACGACCGACGATCTCAAGAACACGCGCGACCTCGACTACTCCCTCTATACGATCTTCCGGCCTGCTTGCATGAAGGACGGCGAAAAGTACCCGGTCATCACCTGGGCGAACGGAACCTGCGGGCTCACCCACGGGTACGCCTTGCTGCTCGGTACCGTGGCCTCGCACGGATTCGTGATCATCGCCTCCAACTCGACGTGGACGGGAACCGCGCCGACGAACACCGTTCAGCTACGGGCGCTCGACTACGCCGCGTTCCTGAACGAAGACAGCACGAGCGTCCTCCACGGAAAGCTCGATCTCGACAAGATCGGCGCCATGGGACATTCGCAAGGTGCCGCGGCGACAGCGGCTGCGGACGCCGATCCTCGCGTCAAATCCGTCATCTTCTGGAACAAGGCCACCTCGAACGAAAAGCCATTCCTCGACGTTTCTGGCGACAGGGACGTCGGCGGCGGTGACGCAGCCGCGCTGGAAGCCGCCACCAACGGCGCGACTCAGCCCGGTGCGTGGATTTTTTACCACCAGGTCTTGGAGACGGGTGGCAACACGACCGGACACCTCGTGCTCATGGAGCAGCCCGACCGCGTGTGGGAGCTCGCCGTGTCGTGGTGGAAGTATCAGCTCAACGGCGACCAGGAGGCGAAGAAGATGTTCATCGGCGACAGCTGCGGCCTCTGCAACAGGTCCGACGAATTCGAATACGGCCACAACAGCCACCTCGAGTGAGCGAACTCACCACCCGCCTTCGAACACGGCGTCGCACGGGCGCTCGCCCAGCTTCACGGTGATCCTCGGCTGGTGCCCGAGCGCCAGGGCAGCACCCTCGAGCACGCCGAGGTGATAGGTGTCGACGAAGTTGTAGGCGTTTCGCATCGTGGCGCGATAACGCCTCGGACCGAGTTGCTGAATCTCGACGACCGTGCCCGGGACCGCGACGGCGTACGCCTTCGGGAGCGTCGAGATCACGTTCTCGAGCCGCTCGCCGAACGCGAAGAGCACCACGCGCCCGGCCATCGTCGCCGCGAAGCTCGGAAACGCGAGCCACCCCACGCGGCGGAGACCCTCCGACAGCGCGTCTCGCCCGTATGCGACTCGAGCTGCGTTCAAGGAAAGCTGCATGAAGTCGCGGAGCGGATACTTGCGGAATGCCGTCCACTCGGTGTTCCGTAGCCCTTCGAGCAGGCGCGGATTGGGACCGATTCTCTTCTCGACCGCCTCGCGCAAGAACCGAAAGAACGTACCCTGGGTAGTTGCGCCGGATGGGCACGCGCGGACGTACCGCTCGACGTCGACGTCGTGCGTGAGCTTGGGTCCGGTGTATTCGATTGCCTGAGCCACGCGCGCCGATTGGCCGCAGCACGGGGCCCCGGCCAACAACGGCACCGGTCAGTATAGATGAGCCCCGCGGCCGCTGTCGTCCGGCGCTACTCGAGCGTCTTTTGCACGAACATCGCGATGCCCGCCATCGGATTCCTTTCCGACGCTTCACAGCGCCCGGAACACGGGGCACCATTCCGGACATGGCTCCGTTCAGGTCTTGCGGGATATTGCTTGGGGGCATCGCCGGGCTGATTCTCTTCGCGTGCAGCGGCAACGACGAAGCCGCGGCTCCGTCGGCAGACGCCGGCTCGACGGGAGGGACACGAAATGCGGCCGGCGCGGCGGGGTCGAGCGGTGTGTCGGGCGCGGCGCCGGCAACTGGGGGAACGAGCGTCGGGGGCAACGGCGGCAACGGGCGTGACGCCGGTTCGGGTGGAAAGTCCTCGGGTGGTGCAGCCGGTGCTGGAGGCGGTGGGCGATCCACGGGAGGGAGCTCGGGCGACGGCGGGAGCCCGGGCGACGGCAGCGTGTCGCAGGGCACGCTCAGTGAACGGCATCCCGGCGACGTCGGGATCGACGCGGACCCGGCCGTGCTCTTCCATGACGATTTCGAGGGCGGCTGGGGTCGCTGGGACGGCCCGACCGCGGACACCGCGCACCTCACCATCGAGACGGATTCGACCACTGCCCGCGCGGGCTCGAAGTACCTCCGTTCGACCGTCACGACCGCCGACCTGGCAGTCGATCAATACATCTCCTCGTCAACGCGCGTGACGTTCTCGCGTCGTGTCGACGAGATCTATTGGCGCTTTTACGCGCGCTTTCCGAACGTCGCCCCGAATCCACACCACTGGGTACGCATGGCGGCCGGCAACGACGCTTACGACTCGAGCGGCCTCGCCAACACCGTTCCGAACGGGAACGAAGGGTTCTGGTTCGACTTCGACGCCGACAACGACGACGTCTTCGACTTCTACGTGTACTGGTACGAGATGCGTTCTGGCCGTTGCAACGACGGCACTGCGACGCCGGGTTGCGCGGGCGATCAAGGTTCGACCTACCACTACGGCAACGGATTTCAGCCGCCCGGACAGACCGCTTTCCCGCGGGATCGCTGGTTTTGCATCGAGATCCACGCCAAGGCGAACACCGTCGGCTCGAGCGACGGCGAGCTCTCGTTCTACGTCGACGACCAGAAAATCGGCGACTACGGCCCCGGCTATCCCGACGGCACCTGGCTCCGCGATCAATTCCACGTCGGGGGCTGCAGCTTCTCCGCTTGCACACCTCCGGTTCCCTTCGAGGGCTTCGATTTCAGGACCGCTAGCGACGTCGGATTCAAGAGCATCTTCCTCGACGCCTACTACGAGCGCGACACGTCGGCCGAGAAGCGCACCGTGCTCGAGGGTCGCGGGCTCACGGTCAGCGACGAGCAGACGATCCTGTACGATGACGTCGTCGCGGCCACGACCCGCATCGGCTGCGCACGGTGACGGTCAACGCGAACGGGATCAGCCCATCTCGTCGACGATGTCAGCCGCGCTGGCGATCTCGCGTATCTCCGACACGCAGTCTCCGGCGTAGAGCGGCGTCACGTCGACGAGACCGGGATCCATGCCTCGGACCAGAGCAGCCGGTGTGAAGAAAGGGAGGCTTACGCGCTGGCGGCCCACGAACGCACGCGCGCCGCTCGCCGGCATCTTTCGAAGCAGGGGTACGGATAGGCGATTCACCGCTCGCACCCACGACGGACCGAGTGGGTCCGCTCCGCACCATCTCTCGGTAGCGGCGTTCGGAACGACCCGATGAAGCCCATGCCATCCGAGCCCGAAGAGCAATGTCACGAGGGTCGATCGCGCAGCGAGCAATCGCGCTTTGTACGCGTCGTGAGCGTGCGACTCGTGCGTCAACAGGAACCGCGTGCCGACGGCGACGCCGCTCGCCCCGAGTGAGAGAGCCGCTCGAGCCGTCGTTCGATCGTGGATACCGCCGGCGGCGAGCACGGGCCGGCCACCGGCGACGCCGGCGAGCTCTGGAACGATCTTTTCGAGCGGCGCCGTCGCGAGCACGTGCCCGCCCGCGCCCGTCCCTTGAACAATGAGCCCGTCGGCGCCGTCGGCGACGGCGCGACGCGCCTGCTCGACGCTTCCGACTTGATGCAAAACGACGCTCCCGGCGGCGTGCAGCGCCTCGACGACGCCCCGGTCGAAACCGAAGAACAACGAGACGACCGGGACGCGCTCGCGCACACACGCCTCGACGTGTGCGCGCTTCATGACGGGAAAAAGCAGGTTGGCCGCGAAGGGGCGTCCGTTCGAGAGCTCCCTCGTGCGGCGGATCTCGAGGGCGTAGCGATCCGCTTCCACGAATATACCGACCGTGCCGAGCCCGCCCGCTGCCGAAACCGCGCCGGCGAGCTCGGCGCGCGAGAGACCGCCGCCGAGCGCCGCTTGAACGACGGGGCGCTCGATCCCGAGTAGCTCGCGGACGTCCGGCATCGAGGACAGAGTCTACCCCTCACGCGTCGCAGGCGACATTTCCGTCAGCGCTTTCGCGTCCGTTCCAAGCTAAAGGAACGGCATGAGCGTCAACGGCAGCTGCCTCTGCGGCGGAATCAAGTACGAGGTCGCCGGGGCATTCGGCAAAGTCGTGAACTGTCATTGCTCGATGTGTCGCAAGGCGACGGGAGCGGCGTTCCGCACGCGAGCCTCCGTGCCGAGCGCGGCCTTTCGCTTCGTCGCCGGAGAGGAACTGCTATCGCGATACGAATCGTCGCCGGGCGAAATGCGCACGTTCTGTCGCGTCTGTGGCTCGACACTGCCGACGTTCTTCCGTGACCGCCCCGATGAGATAGGACTTCCGTTCGGCACCCTCGACGACGACCCCGGCGTCAGGCCGGCCGCACACGTATTCGTCGACTCGAAGGCGCCTTGGTTCGAGATCACGGACGACCTGCCGCAGTGCGGCGACGTGAGAGCGTCTTCAAATACTCGATGAGCGCCCGCCGTTCGTCGTCGGTGAGCACCTTCGTGCGCGCGTGGCCGTGGTTGCCTCGCTTCGTCCCGAGCGCTGAGTATCTCCGCGCTCTTCTGATCGACCAAGCGTGGGTGTGCGCCGATTCGGTCTACGGGACTTCAAGATGCCTGACTTTTTGCCGTGTCAGAGCACTCTGACCCCGCCGATACGGCGTCCCCCGGCGAATCCTCACGCCCGCCCCGCACACGCGGCAGTAGGCTCGAGGCCGGCGCAGCGATCCGCGGTGGCGCTCGGATCGCGCAAATCGTGACGTCGTCGGACTCGGTCCCGCGACTATCCATGTGGAGTTCGTCATGCGTGTATATGGAATCTTGATCGTGGCTGCCGCCGGTTTCGCAGCCGCGTGTGGCAACGCTTCCAACGATCAAACCGAGGCACCGGCGGGCGCTGCCGGGTTCGCCGCCATCCCGAACGGGCCTTCGTCGGGTGGCGCGATCGCAAACCCCGGTGGCACCGGACCCGTGACGGGACCGCCGGGCGGCATGACGTCGAATCCGCCCTCCGCCGGCGGCACCGGGCCAAGCGTCCAGCCGCCGATCATGGGAACGGGCGGCGTCACTGCGCCAGGCGCCGGCGGAACGACGACCGTGCCGCCTGCGGGCGATCCTCCCGGCACCGTCACGATCCAGATCCAGTCGTTCGACCTCGCTCCCGGTGAAGAGACGTTCAAGTGCCAGAACTTCGACAATCCCTTCGGCGGACAGGACACCGCGGTCCAGCGGATCGTGACGGACATGTCGCCCGGGTCGCACCACCTGCACCTTTACAACTTGACCGAGGGCACGAGCCGCACGCTCGAGGATTGCGACCCCAACGACTTTCACGCGCTCATTCACGCGGCAGGCAGGCCGCACCAGGAAACGATCTACGCCGCCGGCATGGCGACGAAGGTCAGGGGTTCAACGGGTCTACGGATCCAGCTCCACTACATCAACACGTCGACGACGGTGAAGACCGTCACCGCGACGATAAAGCTCAGCCCGGTGGATCCGACGACGATCACGAAGTGGGTCGCTCAGCTCTACTTCAACCGCGTCGTTCTCAGCGTACCGCCCGGCGCCGGTCAGATCGTGTCGACCACGTGCTCGATCCCTTCCGCGTACGGCACCATCGGGCTAATCGGCGGGGGCAGCCACATGCACAGGCGCGGCGTGCACTTCGTCGCGACGACGAGTACCGGCGCGTCGCTCGTCGACACGACCGAATGGGACGAACCGCCGCTCCTCGCGTACGATCCTCCCGTGATGATGAATCCCCGCGATTCGATCACCTGGACTTGCACGTACAACAACGACACGGGTCAGACGTTGAACTTCGGTCCTTCGGCGCTCACGAACGAGATGTGCATCTATCTCGCCCGCTACTATTCGTCTTCGGCCGACGACGTACAGATCGAGTGCCAGGCGCCGAGCCCCAACGGGGGAACGGCTCGACTCAATCCGAATTGAGCTCGCGCGGAGCCAGCCGATCGACGGGTTCCGCCGTCGTCACGTTTTCGCTATCCTGACCGGATGCGGGCAGCGGTCGTCTCTCTCGGCCTCGGGTTCGTCCTGACATCGGCCGGCGCGTGCAGCAGCGACGAAGTCAGCGGCATCGCGGCGTCGCCAGAGGGCGGAGCGTCGACTGGCGGAGCGTCGGGCGGCGGGGCTTCGGGCGGCGGCGTGACGTCCAGCGCGGGAGGCGGGCAAACCTCGGGAGGCTTCGGAGGAAGCGGCGCGGGCGGACTGGTGGGGAGCTCCGGATCTGCTGGTCGAGCATCCGCGGGCGGGGCGTCGGGATCCGTGGGCGACGGTGGCGGCGCGGGAACCGGCGACGCTGCGAAGTCCCCGGAGGGGGGAGGCGCTCCCGGCGATGCCGGAGTGGGCGCGTGTGGAGTCATTGCGACGTTCGAAGACGGAAAGAGCCCGACGCGCACGCTTCACGTGACGACCGGCGGTTCTGCTCAGGGCGATGGATCGACGGCATCGCCGTTCGGCTCGATCGAGCAAGCGGCCGCAGCGGCGACCCCGGGAACGGCGATCGTGCTTCACGCCGGCACCTACGCGGGGGGCGACTTCGTGACTGCTCTCCAGGGCACCGCCGACACCCCCGTATGGATCGGCGGGGCAGCGGGCGAAGCACGCCCGGTCATCGACGGCGGAGGCGAAGCCTTTCACCTGGTGCGCCCGCGGTACCTCGTCGTTCACGATCTGGAAGTGTCGAACACGACCGACAACGGCATCAACTGCGACGACGGTGGCCGATACGCCGACGCGGACGCCGCCCGCTTCGTCGTGTTCCGGAACCTCGACATCCATGACGTCGGCGGCAGCGGCAACCAGGATTGCCTGAAGCTTTCCGGGCTGAACGACTTCTGGGTGCTCGACAGCTCGTTCGCGAGGTGTGGCGGCGCAGCGTCGGGCAGCGGAATCGACCACGTCGGTTGCCATTCCGGCATGATTGCTCGAAACCAATTCACCGATCTCAGCGCCAACGGCGTGCAAGCCAAAGGCGGAAGCGAGAACATCGAGATCCGCCGAAACCGAATGACCCGAGCTGGGGAGCGCGCGGTCAACCTCGGCGGCTCCACGGGCACCGAGTTCTTCCGGCCGCCGCTCTCGACGACCGCTCCGAACGTCGAAGCGCGCGATATCCGGGTCATCGCGAACGTCATCGAGGGTGGGGCGTCGGCCGTCGCGTTCGTCGGATGCGTCGACTGCGTTGCCGAGCAGAACACGATCGTCCTACCGGCGACGTGGGCGGTGCGCATCCTGCAGGAAACGCTCACGGGCGGCGGCTTTACGTTTCTCGAATCCCAGAACGGCCACTTCGTGAACAACATCGTCGTCTCGGACGCGGGCCTGCGCGTCGAGGTCAACGTCGGCGCCGGCACGCTGCCGAGCTCGTTCGAGTTCCGGAACAACCTCTGGTACGACCGGGACGATCCGAGCGGCTCGGCCCCGACATTGCCCGTCACGGAATCGGGGGCCGTCATCGGCCAAGATCCCGGGTTCTCGAATCAGAGCGATTTTTCGATCGCTCCGTCGAGCCCCGCCGCAGGAGCTGGCGCGGCGCTCGGAGACGGGGGCGGCGATTACGACGGCCGGTGCTGGGCTGCGCCGCCGAGCATCGGAGCCTTCGAGGCGAAGTAGCCGGTTACGCCATCAGTACGCACACGACGTCTTCTTCGCACGGACATCGACGTCCGCTGGGTCGATCCCGACCGTCAGCGTGGCTTACTTCCCCGCGGCCGCGCACTGACCTCGTCTACCTTGATTCGCTGCGTTCTCGCAGGGCTTGGTACATTCGGCGGTGCTCCACCCCTGCATGCTCGAGTGCAGACAGCCGCAAGACGCACCGCAAGGATTCGAATCGCCGTCGTCGCTTCCGCAGCCACCAGCGACGCACGCGAGCGACGATGCGATCACCGCGACCCAGCTCACGCGTCCCATGTGCCGGAAGGTAATCGATCAAGGACGTCTCAAGCGCCGCCGCCCGGCACGGCTCACTCCCAAGCGGTCGGCGCTGCATACGCGGCCACCTGCTCGTCCCGCGTGACGAGGGTCAGACCTTCGACGAGGGCCTGTGCGACGAGCATTCGATCGAACGGATCGCGGTGGAGCGGCGGGAGCTTTTGCACGAGCTCCGCATGACGAAACAGAACGGGCAGCTCTCGAAAGCCGTAGTCTGCGACGGCGTCTTCGAACGACCCATCGACGGCGATCTTTCCGAGGGCCGCCTTGATCGCGATTTCCCACGCGGAAGCCGCGCTCACCAGCACGACGTCTGCCGACTGGATGCGTCGCGTCACCTTCTTCGGCAGCGCCCCCTCGTCCCACCACAAGAAAGTGTGCGTATCGAGCAGCAGCTTCAGCGGCGTCTCCCCTCGAACAGCTCGAGAATCTCGTTCGGCAACGGAGCATCGAAACCGCGTTTGATCTTGAAACGACCCCTCCCCTTGCCGGGTACTCTGAGCTCGGTGCCGGGGGACTCCATGGGCACGAGCCGCGCCTTCGGTTTGCCGGCCCGCGCCACGATGATCGTCTCCCCTGCGCTCGCGCGTTCGATCAGCTCTGGCAGGTGTGCCTTCGCCTCCGCGATGTTGTAAATGCGCCGCTTTTCCAGCTGAGCCATGGATGCAATCGTAGCAGATTGACCAAGTTGGTCAATCTGAGGCTCGGCCCGACGGTCGCGGTGACGAGGTCCCCGTGTCGTCTCATATCGAGGAGTCGAACCTCGATGAGCGACTCTTCGCCGATCCCCGACGTGGACGTGCGAGCCGCGCGGTTTTCCCTGGACCGCGGGGCCTGGACGCGTTTCGCGCGCGCTGTTCGCGTCGTCGCGACCTCCGAGGTCGGTCCGAAGTTCCGGCTGCTCTTTGCGTCGCTCCTCCTCTTACTGGTCGCCGTGAACGCGTTGAACGTGGTGAACAGCTACGTCGGTCGCGATCTCATGACGGCGATCGAAGAACGGGTCGCTTCGCGATTTTTCTCGAAGGCTCTGCTCTACGGGGCCGTCTTCGCCACCCTGACCGTAGTGACGGTGTTCCTGCGGTTCGTCGAGGAGCGCCTGGGCCTATTGTGGCGTGAATTTCTCACCCGGCGTCTCGTCGATCGCTATCTCGGGGGCAGCGTTTACCTGCGCTTGAAGGAGCATGGCCAGCTCGGCAATCCCGATCAGCGCATCGCCGAAGATGCTCGGTCGTTCACGACGAGCACGCTCTCTTTCATCTTGATGTTCATGAACGCGACGTTCGCGATCGTCGCGTTCTCCGGCGTCATGTGGTCGATTAGTCCCGTCCTCTTCCTCGTGGCCGTGGGATACGCCGTCACGGGCTCGCTCCTCACGATCGCCGCGGGACGTCCCCTCGTTCGCCTCAACTACGACCAGTCGGATCGCGAAGCCAACTTCCGGGCCGAGCTCGTCCACGTGGGCGACAACGCCGACTCCATCGCGCTGCTTCGGCGCGAGAGACGACTGAACGCGCGCCTGCGACGGCGGCTCGACGCGCTCGTCGCGAATACGAGACGCATCATCGCCGTGAACCGCAACCTTTCGTTCTTCACGACCGGTTACAACTACGGCATCCAGCTCGTACCGCCCCTGATCATCGGCCCGCTCTTCATCAAGGGTAAGGTCGAGTTCGGCGTCATCACGCAATCCGCGATGGCCTTCGCGCATCTCCTGGGTGCGTTTTCGCTCATCGTCACGCAGTTCCAATCGCTGTCGTCTTACGCAGCCGTGCTCGCGCGCCTGAGCGCCTTTGCCACCGCCGTGGAACGAGCAACGCCGCCGGCCCAATCGCCCGACGCGCGCACCGGAGCTCCGGAGCGTCTGGCGTTCGAGGACGTGACGCTGCGTTCCCGGAACAGTTACGAGATCCTCGTCGCGCACCTCTCGGCGACCGTGACGCCCGGCACCCGGCTTCTGGTGACCGGACCCGGCGAGGCTCGGCTGGCGCTGTTCCGCGCGACGGCGCTTCTCTGGGAGGGAACGGAAGGCCGCATCGCCCTCCCGATGCCCGGTCGAATCCTGTTCATCCCCGAGCGTCCGTACGTTCCTCCGGGCACGCTCCGCGAGGCCGTCGTGCGAACGGGGTGCGAGTCCGACGTTCCCGACGATGAAATTTACGAATTGCTCCGGGCGCTCGGACTCGACCCCATGTTGAAACGGCTCGGCGAGCTCGACGTAGAGCGCGACTGGAGCGACCTCTTGTCTCTGGGCGAGCAACAACTCCTCGCCGTCGCGCGCGTCGTTCTCGCGGCTCCGGCCTTCGTCGTCCTTCAAAGTCCCGGCACGACGCTCGCTCCGGAGCGACTCGATCGGGCGCTCCGGCTGCTTTCCGATGCGTCGATCACCTACGTGGCTCTCGGAAATGCCGACGGGCCTCTCGACGCATACGACACGGTGCTCGAGCTTCGTCCGGGCGGCGACTGGAGCTTTCGCGCACGTGACGAATGATCCCGCTCGGCGGGCCGATCGCTCGGACACGCTCGCGTAAAAAGTCGGACCGGATCTTGCGTCCGATAAGCGAGAGAGGCGGAACAATGAAACTCCGAGCCCTGTGCCTTCGCGCCGCGACCGTACTCTCGCTCCTACTCGCGCCGGCGTGCGGCGGCGCGCCGGCAACACCCCATGCGCCCCCGGAAACGGCCATCAGTCCGGCGCCGGCCCCGCTTGCGCGCATCGAAGCGCTAGCGTCATGGAACGACGGTCGCGCGAAGCAAGCGATCCTGGATTTCGTCCATCGAGTGACCGACGAGCAAAACTCCGAGTTCGTCGAGCAGGACGCGCGCATCGCCGTCTTCGACAACGACGGCACGCTGTGGTCCGAACAGCCGGTGTACAATCAGCTGGCCTTTGCGTTCGACCGAGTGAGAGCCCTTGCCCCGAAGCATCCCGAGTGGCGATGGGAGGAACCGTTTCGCGGCATTCTCGACGAGGACATGGACGCGCTCCTCGAGAGCGGGCAGCGCGGAATCACCGAGCTCTTGGCGGTGACGCACACGGGCATCACGGTCGAGGAGTTCTCATGGTTGGTGCGCGCGTGGAGCGAAACCGCGCGACATCCGAAGACGAAGAAACTCTACACCGAGATGACGTATCAGCCGATGCTCGAGGTCCTCGCGCTTTTGCGCGCGAACGGCTTCAAGACGTACGTGGTTTCGGGCGGCGGCATGGAGTTCATGCGACCGTGGACGGAACGCGTCTACGGAATTCCCCCGGAGCAAGTCATCGGCAGCCGCGCAAAGTTGAAGTACGAGCTTCGCGAGGGAAAGGCCGTGCTGATGCGCCTTCCGGAGCTCGAATTCCTGGACGACGGCCCGGGCAAGCCCGCCGGAATCCAGCAAGCGATCGGCAGGCGGCCGATCGCGGCGTTCGGCAACTCCGACGGCGATTTCGAAATGCTCGAGTGGGTGACGACGGGGCGGAGCTCGACGTTCGGCCTCATCGTGCACCACACGGACGCGGAGCGTGAATGGGCCTACGATCGCGATTCTCGGATCGGCCGCCTCGAGCGCGGCCTCGACGAAGCTCCGAAGCGCGGCTGGATCGTCGTGGACATGAAACAAGACTGGAAGCGCGTCTTCCCGTTCCAGTGACGCGAGCTCCGCGACGCGATCCGCCGAGTAGCTCTGCTGCACGATTGCATCACCGTGGGGCAGGTGGAGCGGGAGCTCCGGTACATGCACGCCGAGGCTTGCGGCGTGCCGAGTGCCTCTTGCTTGCGAAGAGCTCTAGGGCCGGCAGCACCCGCTGGACTGGGGCTGCCCCAAACACTGGTCCCCGAGCACATCGGCGATCGCCTGCGCCTGGGCCTTCTGTCCGGCGTCCGACGGATGGATTCCGTCGCCTGCGAAATTCGCCGGATTCAGGTCGCCGCCCGCGGCGGCATACACGTCGCGCATGTCGATGAAGTGACAGGCGAGCTGTCCGCCAGTGTTCGTAAGCGCGGCCGCGCAATCGTTCGCGAAGAGCGGCACAGAGTAGTCGATGATCTCGCTGTACCCCCCGCTCGCGGCCGTCACGTGCGGAACGGAAAAGTAGATGACGTCGGCGACGCCGTTGTCCGCCATCTTCGCCAAGAGGTCGTTGAAAGCCGTGCGCGCCGCACTCACGATGTCCGTGCACACCGTCGTCGTCGAAGACCCTGACTGCTTGCACAGGGTGTCGCACTGCAGGAAGCTCGACGTGTCGCAAACGAAGATGTCCATGAACCCGCCGTCCAAGATGACGAGATCGGCGCCTGGTGGAGAGGCATTGAGGACCGCATTGAACTGGGGAGGAATGAGACTCAAGCCTCCCGTGGCGAGGGCCGCACCCGGCATCGCGTAGTTGCGGTACGACGATGCTCCGGAGATCAAGGCAACCAGCGCCGGCTGCAATGCCGGAGACGCCGCTCCCGTGATGTAAGAGTCGCCGATCATCGCGATTCGCCTCGTGTCGTTCACACACGGCGACCCGCACACGCCGGCCCGAAGCGGCACTCCCACCGGGCACGTGCACTGCCGTCCGTTCGAGCAGGTCGATCCGGAGTTGCAGGGGGTGCAAGACGTCGCGAGCGGACCGCACAAGTCGTCGTTGCCGATGCACGTTCCGTTGTCGCCGCAAATCCCCGCGCTGTCGCAAGCACTGATGCCACCGCTACAAGGCTGGCCGCTCTTCGGCTGCGCCTTGCAGGCGCCGTTCGAGCAAACACCCGTGGTGCACTGGCCATCGAGGCCGTGACAATCCTTCATCGAATCGACGTGGCACACGCCCTGCTGACAAGTCGTGTTCGTGCACGCGTCACCGTCGTTGCAAGGGCTGTCGTCGAGCGCGGTCGGATACACGCAATGCACTCCGTCGTCGCAAGTCGCTCCCGCGAGCACCTGACACTGCCCGGGCCGGTCGCACGGCGCTTGGCAACAAGTCCCCGAAACGCAGTGCCCCGACGAGCAATCCCCGTTTCCCAAGCATCCCGTTCCCCCGTCGCTCCCACCCGTTCCCACTCCTCCCGTTCCCGTTCCCCCATTCCCATTCACTCCTCCCGTTCCCGTTCCTCCCGTTCCCGCTCCTCCATTCCCATTCACTCCCCCCGCTCCCATTCCCCCGTTCCCATTCGCATTCCCGCCCCCGCTCACATTCGCTCCGGCATCCGTCGCCGAGAAAGTCGCAAGCTCTTGCTCTCCGCCGCAAGCGACCAGCAACGCAGTCGCGACGAGTCCCCAACCCTGATTGATCCTGAGCATTTGATCCTCCGGCGGCCGAGTATCCAGCGTGCCCATCTACCCGTGTCGGGTCAAGGCCGGCGGCTCCGGCGCGGCAGCCGTCCGAACGCCACGCGCGCGGATCTCCGCGAAGGGCGCTACATTTGCCTAGATGATGCCGTCGGACGTGATCCGCTTTTGGTTCGAAGAGTCGAAACCCAGAGACTGGTTCGTCAAAGAGCCCGAGTTCGACGAGCGCGTTCGAGCACGCTTCGGAAGAACACACGAAGCCGCGACACGCTGCGAGCTCTACACCTGGAGAAGCGCCGCCGAAGGGCGCCTTGCCGAAATCATCGTCCTCGATCAGTTCTCCCGAAACCTCTACAGAGAAAGCGCGCGCGCGTTCGAGTCGGACCCCCTGGCGCTCGCTCTGGCGCAGGAAGCGGTGCGCCTCGGGGCCGATCTAGAGGTCGACGCGGCGAAGCGCGCGTTCCTCTACATGCCGTACATGCACAGCGAGTCCCTGGTCATTCACGACGAAGCCGCGCGCCTCTTCGATCAACCGGGCCTCACCGACAACCTGAAGTACGAAGGAATGCACCGCCGCATCCTCGAACGATTCGGTCGATACCCCCACCGCAACGCCGCCCTCGGCCGCACATCGACGACCGAAGAGCTCGAGTTTCTCTCGAAACCCGATTCCGGCTTCTAGTCGTTGTACGATCCCGCGGTTGCGCTCGACTCGCCTCCCCACTCCAGCCATGGCACTCGCCGTTTCGCTGGCGGTCATGTTGCCCGCGGCCCCTGCCGCTCCGAACGAGCGGGCTCCGGCGCAGTGCCGCCCGCAGGAAGCACAAGCCTTCCTCGAACGCGGAAGCTTCGTGAAAGACGGGCAGCTTCAGGGGAAGGCCCACCTCAAGGCGGTTCGATATCGCATCCGCCGCTACGGGTACATCGAAGGGGTCGGCGACGAGGAGCTCAATCCGAAGTCGGCTTATTCGCAGGCGACGACAATGCGCTTCATGGGGCACCTGGTGCAGGTCCACGAAAGGATCGTACCCGCTCTCCGGTGCGTCGAACGGCGCATCAAGAAGACGTGTAGCGAGGGAGCCGACCGATACGTTCCGAACGCGATCGGGGGATTCCGCAAAGAGAACACGTACAGAGGCGCCGAGATCTCGAACCATCTGTTCGGCATCGCGCTCGACATCGATCCGGACCGAAATCCGTGCTGTGGCTGCGTGAAACCGTGGCCCGACCACCCCGCGTGCCAGGGACCGGCCACGACGGTATACGAGCGGACCGCACTACCGCGCTGCTGGGTCCACGCGTTCGAGCGCTACGGCTTCTACTGGCTAGGCCGGGACAAGGAGCTCCGCGACACGATGCACTTCGAGTTCCTCGGGGATCCCGATCGCATCGTCGCTCGGTAGCGAGGGCCGCGCGCGGGCCCGATCAGCGGGTCCCGCATTCGCCTTGGGCCGCGACGCGCACGCCGCGGACCGACGCACAAGCCGCGCTCGTGTAGGTCACGGCGTCGCAGCCGCAGACGGGTTCGAGCGTGACGCCGCAATCACCCTGTGACCCCATGCCCACGCACCCGCCGGGTCCCGAGCAACCGTCGCCGAGACAGTATTCGCCCGTGGAGCATTGTGCGTCGCTCGTGCAGGGAAGCCGCGTGCCCGGTGGCGGCTGCCGGCACTGATCGGGGTCCGACGTCGGAAAGCATCGCCCGGTGATGGCGCAACAGAGCTCGCCGGATCCACAGTCGTTCGAGCTGCCGCACAGCGTGACGAGGCGCGGCGCACCGCTGTCACCGGCGCCGCCGCCGGCTCCTCTGCCGCCGTCGGTGTCGATCGTTTCGCCGCATCCGGCTCCCTGCACGCTGACGACGTTGGCGGCGGCAAGGCAGGCGGTCTGCATGTCGGGGTACGTGTTGCCGTCGCAGCCGCAGACCCGGCACGCGCTTCCGCCGAAACAGCTCCCACAGTTGCCGATCGGATTGCAGTGCCCGGCACCCTGACAAAGACCCGAGTCCATCTGGCAAAACTGTCGCGGTCCGCACTGCGCGTTGGAAGCGCACGTGGGGCGCCCCCAGAGGTCGTCGTCCGGCGCGGGGCGCGCGCAAGCATCGGGACTTTCGATTGGGTCGTAGCAACGGCTGTCACTCAGGCAGCACGCGAGCGGCGCTTCGCAAACCGTTCCGCCGCAGTGGACCGGTCCCGGCGGTGTGACGGGGGGCAGGTTCGTATCGGGGATGCAGCCGCCCCTGCCACAGGTCTCGCCTCCGCTTCCCGCCGCGCCCGCGGTGGCGTTGCCTGCCGCTCCCGCGGTCCCGGCGGACGCGACCGTCCCACCCGCAGCGATTGTTCCTCCGCCGGACGTCCCCCCCGATGCACCGCCCTGACCCCCAGTGACGAAGATCGAATGCCCACCCGTCGCCTTGCCGCCCGACGCGTTGCCGCCCGCCGAATTGCCCCCGTCGCCGCCCGAGGCAGTCCCGTTGCCTGCGGCGCCCTCGCCGAGCCGTCCGCTGTTGACCGTCCCTCCGCAAGCGAGCAGCCACAAAGCCGCACCGGCAAAAACCCTCACGACCAACCTATTCATCATTGCGACACCCGAGGGTGCACAGTGTAGCTCAGATCGCGGGCCGCGGTCAGTCGTACGAGAGCGTGTACTCGATCGGGCTCGAGCTCTGGATCCCGATGCACGCGACATAGCTATTTCCGTACTGCGCGATCTGGGTATCGAACAGGTACGTCGACAGCCAGCCCTCCGAGAAATGCGGATTGTTGAGATTCGCCGAATAGACCGGATTCCCTTCGAGCGCGTCGAAAAGGACCAGCGACGCCTGGCAGCCGAAGCAGGCGTCCGCGTCCCAGTTCAGCTCGAAGGACGGCGACTGGCTCTGCGACGCGTCGACCCGGTAGCAATCCTGAACGGTGTCGGAAGCGCTGCCGATCGTGAAGCCCTGGGGGTTCACGTAAGTGTGCGTGATCGACACGCTGGCGTCCGAAGAAGACGTCGTGCCGACCATCGTCTTGCCGACGGTGAGCGGCTGGGTGGCGCCGCTCCAGGAGTCATTGGGCTCGGATTCCGTGGTGAAGAGCCCCTCGTCGCCCCGGAGCGACGTCGCGGCGAGTCCGACCTCCTCGGTGGTCGTTTGCTGATTCGAGAAGCCGCCGTCGATGCTGAACTTGAAGTAATAGCCGGCGGCCCCGATGCCCGGCATGTAAAACTCCTGCTGCGTCATGTTCGTGTCGGGCGCGGAGCCGCTCACGCAGCCGTAACCGTCCACGCAGACGCGATCGGTCGAGCTCGACGACCGTTCGAGAAGCACCCCGCTGCCGCTGACGAGGCTGTTCGAAAACGAAGCTTGCCGCGCCTTCCACAGAGTGTCGCCGAGGTCGGCGAAGAACCCAGCGCCGACCGAGAAGCCCGTGTTCGCGTCGATGAGGTTATGCACGGTCGAAGCGTCCTCGGAACCGAAGAAGAGCCCGTCCGAGTATCCGAGGTACTTCCATCGAGGCGAAAACTCGGAACGGTTGAAGACGTGCACCGCGTAAGCGATCTTTCCGCCGATGTCCTTCGCATCACCGAGCGCGACGCGAAAGTACCCGCTGTTAGTCGAGCTCGTGCTTCCGTAACTCGACGTGCGAGTCGCCCATCGGTAGTCCCAGAACGTCCCGGTGGTGAGCGGAACGTCGAACCCCGGAATCGGCGTGCCGCCCATCGCGCCGCCGGCGCCGTTCGGGACGCCGGCCGCGCCAGGCGCACCGCCGCTGCTCGGATTCTCGACCGGAGCTGCACCGCCGGTGCCTTCGACCGGGCCCGAGCCTCCTGTGCCGTCGTCCTCACACTCCGGGCAGTACTCGACGCCGCCGCGCGAAGGGGCGCTGGTCTTGCAACCCGCGAGGGAAAGCAGAACGCCGGCGAACGCAACCGACAGGAAGACGGGACGGAGAGCCGAGGAAGTCACGGAGGTACTCATGTGGGCCCCTAAAGCACCCGGCATGCCACCCGGGCGATCCGCCGCAAATCACCCTATTTTTCAGCGGTGATCCGCGTACGAGACGCCCGCGGCACGGACACCGTCCAGAGAACGGGACACGCCTCAGAGAGGGATGGGGCAGGTGTAAGGCGTCGCGCAGATCAGCACCTCGGTGCAGCCGTAGTCGACCGTGCAGAGCTCGCCGGGCGACGCGCAGGGGGCGCCCACGACCTCTTTCGATGCGCCTCTGCACACGCGGAACGTCGGTCCTGCGTCGCGACAGACCGGAGGGACACAACCCTGACGCCACGCATAGGACGGATCGGGCTGGAGGCAGTCATTTTGCGTGCAAAGCGGCACGCACCCATTTCCGTAGTCGACTCCACACGGACCGACGGACGAGATGCAGCATCCCTTGCCGTTGTTGACCGGCGGACAGAAGCCCGGCGTGCAGACGTCAGCTGCCGGGCAGGCGTCGAACACGGTGGAACAGTAGTTCTGAACGCATCGCGTCTGGTATGCGGCGCAGCTTCCGTCCGGACACGGCTGGCACGGAGCCGGGACCGGAGGGCAATCGGAGTCGTAGACGCATTGCCCCGGCGCACCGCAACCCGAGCCGTAATCGACGCCGCACGGTCCGTTCGGCGACATGCAGCACGGCTTTCCGTTGGGGGTTCCCTGGCAGAAGGAAGGATTGCAGGTTCCGACGAGCCCGCCCGCTCCGAACACTCCCCCGAAACCGCCCTGTCCACCCGTGCCCATCCGGATCCCGCCGGTACCCGCTTTGCGCCCGCCCGTGGAGATCGCGACACCGCCATTTCCGGGTCGACCCGCGTGCGATCCGCCTCCCGCGGATTCGCCTCCCGTCGCTTGGTCGCCCGCTGCGCCGCCTTCGATGACGCGACCTCCGCAGTCGGAGACCATGGCAATGGCAGCGATGGGAAGTAAGAATCCGCGGCGAAGCATGCTCATCGCGGCATCTTAGCATTCGTTCGCGTCAGATGACGCTCTCGCTGGAGTCGCCGCGCACGAGCGGGGCGAGCCACGGGCACCGCTGGAGCTCCCGACTGATTTCCTCACGGGAAACGACCCGGACGACGACGTCCTCCATGGCAATGACCGTCGTCTTTGCCCGAGACGGCGACAGAAGCGCGTCACGACCAATCAGGGTCCCGGGGTTCAGCCGGCGGAGGCGATACCCCTGGGTGTCGTCCGTCGCGATCTCGAGGCATGTTCCCTCGACGAGCATCAGAAGGTCGTGCACTTCCTGGTGACACCGCACCACGCAGTTGCCGCGTGTAAAGCGCCAGGTCGGCGGGGGCAGATGTTCGCCGCACGTCTTCCGGAGCTCGTCTCGCAGCTCTCTCACGCTCTGATGACGATCTCCCGGGTTGGGCGCCAGCGCCTTGAGCGTCACCGCCACGAGACCCGCGGGGAGATCTTTCCAAATGGCCACTTCCCCGGGGGGCCGCACATGCCCCTTCCTCGCGAGCTCGAGCGCGCGACTCGAGTCGGTCGCTTCGTGCGGCGAGAAGCCGGTGAGCATGTGATAGAGGACGCCTCCGATTCCGTAGACGTCGGTGCGCGGGTCGATCGCGTCGACCCGGCCGCTCGCTTGCTCGGGCGCCATGTACGCCGGAGTTCCGAACGGGAAGTGCTCCGAAGCGACGTCGTGAGGTTCCGCGGGCGACCGCCGGTACGACATCGCGAGACCCCAGTCGGCGACGAACAGCTGCTCTTCTCCGGCGACGAGAATGTTCGCGGGCTTGATATCGCCGTGCACGATCCCGCAATCGTGCGCATAGACGACGGCGTCGCACACGAGCAGAGCAAGCGTGACGAGGTATTTCAGGACGTCGTCATCGAGCTGGCCGTCGTGGACCTCGCGAAGCACCACGTCGAGGCGCGAGCCGCGCACGTGCTGCATCAGGATGTACGGATAGCCGCGCGCGTCGAAGGCCAGGTCATGGACCGCGACGATGTTCGGATGCTGAAGCTGGGCGGCTATCTGCACCTCCCTGGCTAGCTTCTTCATGAGCTCCTCGTTCCCCTGTAGGTCGTCGCGCAGCCGTTTCGCCGCGACGGTGCGCTTCAGCTGGCGGTCGAACATCAGCCGCACGCTCGCCGTTCCCCCCCGATCGATCTCACCGAGGTCCTCGAAGCGTTCGATGGCGTCAGCGGTCGTCGCACCGTCCTTTCGCCCGAGTGCTCGCGGCGGAAGGGTGACCCCTTCGTCCGGGGCGCCGGGCGAAACCAGCGTTCGCTGGCAAGAGGGCTCGACCGCCGCGAGCTCGTGGACGGGGCACGCCATGCCCCCGTGTTAACGCCTCGATCACACCCCGGACAACGCAAGTTTCCTTGCGCTGCCCGAAGCCGCCCCGAGCCTCGAAAGTACGCGATAGAGAGCGCTGGCGCGGCGGGTCACGGAGGTTAGCCCCGTGGCGACCAGGAGGCGACATCTGGCCCGTGCATCGGCCAGAAGCAGCGCGCGGTGCGATGCCGAAAGCGACGTGAAGCGTCTATCCTCCGATTGGGCGTCGGTGACGACGTGGACCGCGAAACCGAGATCCCCCCCGATCTCGCTCGCGCGATCGACGAGCGGCGTCCCCCACCAGAGCAGATCCAGGTACGCGGCTTGCTGCGCGCCGTTGATTCCCTCGGCAACTTCACGGGCAAGCTTCAGCGTCCATTTCTTCGTGTGGAGCTCGACGTACTGGGCCGATCCGACTTCGAGCAGGTTCTTGGAGACGAGCCCAAGCGCCGCATCCGGTACCCGCGAGCAGAGTGCCCTGTCCACGACCAATTGCTGGAGCACCATGAGCGCGAGCGGTCCGTCACGACGGGGCTCGCGCAGGTACGTCGCGTCGCCGTCGGAAAGGTCGTCGCAAAGTTGAACGGCCGAAGCGAGAAGGGCCACCACGGCTCCGCGTTCGAGGATCACTTCGCGAGCGTGGGCCGCGTCGATACCCGCCTCGTACACGAACTGCAGGAGGTCTTCGTGGCACTGATCGAGCACCCTCGTGAGGATTCGACCGAGGGGCGGTGAGACGCTCGCTTCGGCGAGAAGTCGTCTCGCCGACCTTCTTATGGACGCGCCGCTCACGAGAGCCCCGCGTCGAGACGGAGGTACATCGTGACGCTCGCCCCTTCGACGCCGTCCCCTCGATTTTCCCGCGTCAACCGCCCACCGCTCGCCGACAGCACCCGCGAGGACGTGTAGAGACCGAGTCCGGTGCCGTGCGGCTTCGTCGTCTCGAGGCGGTCGAACCGCGACAAGATCTGGCCTTCACGGAAACCGGGACCGTCATCCACGAACCGAATCACGAACTCTTGCCGTTCCTCCTGGAGCGAGAGCTCGACGGTGATTACCGTCGCGCCGCGGCGGCCGTCCCCTTCGCACGCGTTGAGAACGAGGTTGTGCAGGGACCGACGTAGGGCTTCGGCACCCCCGAAGAACCGCAAACGCACGTGATCCGCACCGTTCGCGGGCCGAACGGCCATCTTTACTCGCGGATGCAATCGGCCGACTTCGCCCACGACTTCCTGCAGCAGCTCCGCAGGGTGGACCTCCACGGCCTCGGGCGAGCTTTTTCGGTCCTGCGCCGCTGCATCGAGAAGGATCTGCTTCAAGCGCTCGAGGCTCTGACGGAGGGCTCGACCGAGCATGCCGGCTTCCTTCCGTTCCTCCGGTGTCCACTCGTGCTCGAGGAGGCTCACGAACCGCGGAAGGTTCAAGAGTAGTCCGGAGAGAGCGTTGCCCGCGTCGTGCCGGCGCCCGCGAAGCTCCATGAGAGCCTCGGATACCTTGGCGACCTCCCGCGTTCTGTCGCCGAGGATCTGAGCGTCGACGGCGCGCCGCAGCGCATCCTGCCGCTCGCGCGCGGATGCGTCGAGGCCGGAGTAGTAGCCGAGCAGCACGTGCGAGGAGAGAGCCATGACGCCCGCGAGAACGAGGATGGATCGATGCTCGGGAGTGGGAGCGAGAACGAGCGCCGGCACGAGCGCTGCCGCGGAGACGGCGAGCGCGAAGGGATATCGAAAGCTCGATTGGAAGAGATATCCGTGAAAAGAAACGAGCAGCACCGGGAAGGCCGCCATGACCGTCGCACCGGGCATCGCCGACAGATGCACGAGCGACCACATGAATCCCTGGAAGAAAAAGACTCCGACCAGTGAAAACGCGCCGAACGCGCGCAGCGACAGACCGCCGCGCGCGTCGAGCGGCGCCATGACGAACCCCGGGAGGAGCGCCGGGACGAGCCACGCGAAGCCTTTCCAGAAAGGAAAACGAAAGAGCTCTCGCGGACCCGGAAGGTACGCCGTCACCGCCATCCCGGCCATGGCAATGACGGCGACTCCCACGAACGACGAGACCGTCGTCGTCGATTGACGGCGCGCGGGGTCGAGCGACCGGAGCCACTCGTCGTATCGATCGATTGCACGCGGTCTCATGGGACCGAAACGGCTACGTCATCCGTAGAAGACGTCGACCCGTCCGTCATGGATGACATTCGTGGCGCGGATTGCCCGGCCGAGATCGCGATCGAGCTCGACCCGCGTGGCTTCGTTCGCACCGTCGGACGAGACGTTCAGCGAGGTCACGGCGCCGCCGGCGAGGACGATATGCAGCGCCTCGACGAGTTGCTTCACTTCGGGCGCGAGAGACTGCTTACCCGCGGGCCCCGAAAGGATACCGGCCTTCTGCAGAGCGATCGCGTAAGGAGCGAGACCCTTCGTGTAGTAGAGCAAGACCTTCGGAAGCGGCACTCCCCCGCTCGCCTTGACCCGGCCCGATCCCGCGCGCTTCCTGCGGGGCGTGGATGCCTTCTTGGCCGAAGCGCCTTTGCTCGATGCTTTCTTCTTCTTTGCCATGACGTTCCATTCCTTTCCTACGTGACGCCCCCCCTTTTGGGTGCGGCGACTCCCAGATCCCGAATCATCTGCTGTACCGCCTGACGCGTGACTTCTAGCGTCTTCGCCGCGCGCATTCGATTTCCGCCCGAGCGAGCGAGTGCTTCTTCCAGCATTGCCCGCCGGACCTGCTCGAGCACTTCTCCGTACGAACGGTGGCCGACCTGTCGCGCGATCTGCACGTCGAAGTCCGGCGCGCGATCGAGCACGGCTTCGATCGTCGCCATGAATGTTTCCTGATCGATCGGCTTCGTCACTAGAGCCTGTACGCCGAGCTGCGCGAGCCGAAACGCTTCGGCGGGTGTCGCCTCTCCGGTGATCGCCACGACGGTCGGCGCCGGACGGGCTTGCATGGCGCGGGCGACGACGTTCAGCCCGGAACCTCCCGGGGAAAGCCTCACGTCCGTGACGATGAGCGCCGGCTCCTGCGCGAGACACCGGATCGCATCCTCTTCCGTTCCCGCTTCGTCGACGAATGCGCCCCACTGACGAAGCATTCGCCCGAGCCCCAATCGCACGAGCTCGTCGTCCTCGACGAGAAGAACCCGCAGCCCTACCGGGGCGCCTGCAGGTGAAATCGGACCATCAGTATGCATCGCCCGGGTCACCGAACGGCAGTTCGCGCACGCCGGGCGCAGGGAATCATCCGGAGAAGCGAGAGTCAATGCTCGATGCGTATGGGCGGCACTCGTCTGAAGTACAATATTGCGTCTCTGGTTGGAGGACGAGGAGTGAGACCGTGAAGAATCACTACTTGAGCTTGGGCGCACTTTCGCTCTTCGTCGCGGCGTGCAGTAGCGAGAGCAGCTTTCAGTCCGGTTCGCCTTCCGGAAAAGACGCCGGCACGACGGGCGGCGGCAGCTCGAGCACCGGAGGAGCGTCGAACGGCGGGTCTCCGAACGGTGGGCGCTCGAGCGGCGGTGCGGCGAGCGGCGGCGCGGCGAACGGCGGCGCTCCGAGCGGTGGTGCGTCCAGCGGCGGCGCTGCCAGTGGCGGAGCCTCGAACGGCGGCGCGTCGAGCGGCGGAGCGTCCGGCGCGGGAGGGTCGA
>JADMIO011135782.1_pt1 | contig 39653 bp, 35 predicted proteins | sample 8958161 | NCBI WGS metagenome assembly JADMIO01 (sample SAMN16585339, study PRJNA669376) | soil metagenome | isolation source: Crop rotation soil | place: USA: Cullars Rotation, Alabama | collected 2011 | reverse complement strand
GCCGCGACTTCAAGTCACGTGAATTCCAAGCTTCGGATCCCACTGTGCTGGAAAGTGTCGTCACCCGCGATGACGAAGAACGCAAATGAGTCGCCGTGCGCTGTAGCAGCGCAGAGAACCAGGCACGCATGGAGATCTCCAAAAGCCGGAGGAAAATGGTGCCCTACAGACGCCGCAGATGGCTCCCGCGTTTAGACGCGCATAGCTCCGGCGTTTAGACAGCGTTGGACGACATCGCGTCCACCGGCAGGATTACTCCAGGTGAATCATCTTGGCCACGTGCGTTAGTCGCTCAGCCAATTTCTTTCGTGCGGAGAACAGCGTCGCCTTGGCCGTTCCCTCGGCCGCGCCCATAACGGTCGCGATCTCACGAATCGATTGATCGTCGAAATGTCGTAACTGAATCGCCTGACGCTCCCGGTCGGTCAGGACAGTAATCGCCGCTTGTACGTTCTGCCGAATCTCTTCCTGCTCGATCGCGTCGAGCGGCGTGGTCTCTGCCACAGGATCCTCGTCACGATACATCGCGATGTGCGCCGAGTGCTCTCGGCCCTGGCGGCGACCATCGGCACGCCATTGATCCCGGGCGACACGTCTGAAAATCGTGTAAATCCACGACCATAACGGCCCAGTCCCTTCGTATCGTGACCGATGTGTATGCACGCGAACCCACGTATCCTGCACCAGGTCGTGCGCCAGGTCGTGATCACCGGTATGCCGGCGCGCAATCCGCTGGAGTCGTCCGGTATAGTACCGAATGACCAACGTCAACATCTCGTCATCGCCGTCGCGGAACGCGGCCAGCAGCAATGACGATGGAAGACCATTCTCCAGGACGAGCGTATCGTCACAGAATGGAGCATCCGTATCGTGAGAAGTGTAGTACACCGTGAGTTCGCTGCGCCAATCGATGAACGGGACGGGATTGTGTGGTTACACAGAGTCGCCCGGCGTCGCAGAAATTATGGAACCTCGTGGCGGACGACAAGCCCATCACATTATTGCATGAACGACGATCCTGCACGAGTGCAGCATCATCTTCGCGACAGAGAGTCCTTCGCATTGACAAATGCCATGAAACATTACTTGACTGTCGATACAGGAACTCCCATTATACAACAAGTCACGACGAGACGAGAATACACGCAGAAAACGTCGACAGGATTCCACACTGGCGTATCATTTTCTTCCCCGTCCCTGTCTCAATTTCGCAGAAAGTTGGCTTGATGGCAGAGCGATTTCGCGATGAGGTTCGCAGAGCACCCTGTCCGCGACGAGACGAAATGCGGGCGGACTTCCGCCATGCCTCGACGAATGTCCGCAGACTTTGACGGGATTGTGACACAGCATGATCCATACATGGATACATACGTGGATCTGGAACCTGCTCCCAAAAACCTGCGCAGGAAAATTTTTAGGGCGATCGTCTACGCCGCCCCAAAACACTCCTCTCGCGTAGGAATCGGCGTCCCATGCGGATCATGCGTCGGATGTCCTAACGCCGCCGCCATCCGATCGATCATCTCCTCGGACACGGCATGCTCCATCCGCTCGGCTTCATCATGCACGTCGTTGAACGTGTACCCCAACGCATGGACCAGATACGTCTCAATGATCCGATGCCGCCGCACCGTGCGCAACGCCGCTTGCCGGCCGCGCGTCGTGAGTTTGACCCCGCGATAGCGCTCGTACTCGAGCAACCCCTGTTCCGCTAAGCGCCGCACCATCCCGGTGACCGACGCCGGGGCAATCGACAACCGACTCGCGATGTCATTCGTCGGGGCGTTCCCACCGTTCGACTCCAACTCGTAAATCACCTTGAGATAATCTTCGACCGGCGCGGTCAGCGAAGGAACCGTCGTCATCATCATGGCAAGGTGAGCAAACGAAGTGAACTAGCGGAAACTTATGCGAACCCCTTGAGCGTCTGCACCAACAACCAGATGTTGAGCGCCGCAATGAAGATCGCAATGACATACGCCAGGACCTTGAGCCACAGGGGATTCACGAACGCACCCATCTTGGCCCGGTCCGACGTGAACTGCACCAAGGGGAAGACCGCGAACGACAGCTGCATGCTCAGGATCACCTGGCTGAACACCAATAATTTAGCGGTTCCGCTCTCTCCATAGAGGGCGGCCACCGTCGCGGCGGGGACGATCGCGATCGCCCGGGTGATCAGGCGCCGGAGCCAGGGCTTGAGCCGGATGTTGAGAAACCCCTCCATCACGATCTGGCCAGCCAGCGTCCCCGTGAGCGTCGAGTTCTGCCCCGAGGCCAGGAGCGCGAGCGCGAAGACCGCACTGGCACCGCCACCCAAGAGCGGCGTCAACAGCTTGTGCGCATCCTGAATTTCCGCGACATCGGAGTGCCCCGACGTATGGAACGTCGCCGCGGCAACGATCAGGATGGCCGCGTTGATGAACAGCGCCAACGTCAACGCAATCGTCGAATCGATGAACGCGTAGCGCACCGCTTCCCGTTTGCCCGATGGGGTTTCATCATACCGGCGCGTCTGCACGATCGATGAGTGCAGATACAAATTGTGCGGCATCACCGTCGCGCCAAGAATCCCGATCGCGATGTACAACATCTCAGGATTACTGATAATGGCAGGCGATGGGACAAATCCACGCATCACCGCGCCCACCGGCGGATTCGCCAACGCAATCTCGAAGACGAAGCACACACCAACCGTAGCCACCAACGCCACCACCAGCGCTTCGAGCAACCGGAACCCTTTGTTCTGGAGATACAACACCAGCAACACATCGAGCGCCGTAATGATCACGCCCATCGTGAGCGGGATCCCGAACAACAAATTCAATGCAATCGCAGATCCGATGACTTCGGCGAGATCACACGCCGCGATCGCCACTTCACACAGAATCCACTGCCCAAACACCGCCGGTTTACTGTAGTGATCCCGGCACGCCTGCGCCAAATCCCGCCCCGTGACGATCCCCAATTTCGAGGAGAGCCCCTGGAGCAGCACCGCCATCAGATTGGATAGCAAAATCACGCTCAACAGCGTGTAGCCGAACCGTGATCCCCCCGCGAGGTCGGTGGCCCAGTTTCCCGGGTCCATGTATCCTACCGCGACCATATACCCAGGTCCGGCGAAGGCCAGAATCTTCCGCCACCACGGCCCCTGCGCCAGCACCGGGACCGACCGATGCACCTCAACCAGGCTCGGTGTCACCCGAGCCCGTCGCCACCCTTTTTCGATCGATTGTTCGGATTCTTGAGGTGCTGTGGCCATACACCCAAGTTAGCCTACCCTAAAATTGAATTCAATCCTCGATCTCGCCACCCGCCTCGGCCCAGCCGCGAAAGCCGCCGGCCAGCGAGGTGACGTTCTTGTAGCCCATCTGCTGCAGCGTATCGGCGGCAAGCGCCGACCGGCTTCCGCCCGCACAGTAGATCACCACTTCGGCCGACCGGTCGACCGCCCCTTCGACTTTCCCTTCCAGCTGGCCGCGCGGGATATGGATCGCGCCGGGGACGTGCCCCAGGTTCCATTCGTTGGGTTCACGGACGTCGAGGAAGACTCGGCCAGGGGTGGCTTCTTGTGATTTCGCGATCGCGTCGGCCGGGGAGATTTCCGTGATGCGGGTTTTGGCGGCGTTGATGAGATCGGCGCCGGTTTTATAGTCAGACATATAATGAGAACGGCTAGCGAGTGGTGAGGACGGTCAGCGTGCAGGGGTCCGCGTCGAGGATCGCCTCCTGGCCTAGCGGAATCGTCCACTGTTCGTCGACGTGTCCGATGGGGAGGCCAATGACGCAAGGAATGTTGTGCAAATTCGCCACCTCGCGCAACACCATCTCGAGCGTCCGCCCCTCGACGACGTCTTCCTCGCCTCCCTCACACGACGTGCACTGCCCGAATGCGATCGCGGCCACCTCGGAGAGGAGTCCGGCCATGTGCAACTGCTGCAGCATTCGGTCAATGCGATACACGGCTTCGTTCACATCTTCTAACACCAGAATGGCGTCGCGCAAATCAGGCGCGTAAGGTGTTCCACACAACGCACTCAAGAGCGCGAGATTCCCACCCATCAATCGTCCGCGCGCGGTGCCACCACGCACCGTGCGTGCACGGTGCGCCGTTCCACAAGAATCTTCATGAAACCGCACCGCGCGTTCGAAGGAATTACGCGTAAACGCCGGCAACCCCGCGCGCGCTGTCGGTGCATGATACGTGATCAATTGACACTGTTGTCCAATCGCGCAATGCAGCGCCGTAATGTCGGAGTATCCCAGGATCGCTTTGGGCATACGACGCAACGCATCATAATCGATCCGATCCAAAATACGCGTCAGCCCATAGCCACCGCGAATACACCACACCGCATCAATGGACGGATCTCGCAACGCACGATTCAGATCCTCGACGCGCAGATCGTCGGTCCCCGCCAAATACCCAGATCGCGCCAAGACATGCGTTCCCACGACCGGCTCCCATCCAAACGATCGTGTATTCTCCACCGCGCGCGCAACATCCGCTTCCCCCCGCAACGGTCCCGACGGCGTGACGAGCGCCACGCGTGCTCCAGTCTCCAAAGGTCGAACAGGCGAATACGAGGTGAATGGCACGGAATTTCAGCGAAAGAGGAAGAAACCGAACGAAAGCCAGCCACTATAGGCGAGCGTTTATCTCAGTGGTGCAAAGTCCCCTGGCACATGCGTTGCTTTTTACCCCCCCACAGCCAGAATTATCACCTTTTTATGCAGGAGCGTACGATGCCCGGTTCAAACAAAGATAGTAACGCCAACCGCAACGTCTCCACGCCGTCCAACCAGGACGAGAACGACATGCTTGGGAACCAGGGCGGTTCCCGGGGCGTGGGCAAAAATACGGGAATTGGCGACCAAGAGACCTTAACCCCCGGTTCGACCACGAGCCGCTCAGGAAGTTCGTCCAATACGGGCACGAACCGCGGCACGAGTGGCAATACGGGCAACACCGGCAACAAAGGCAACAGCGGCAATACCAACAAGAAAGGGTATACCGACGACTCGGATGATCTGTCCAGCCATCGCTGAGTGATGGCGCACTAAAAAGCAGCGCCTAAGCGGTTCCTAGCCTGAAGCACGGGCGCACTCGTCGTGCGCCCGTGCTCGTTTATGGTGTCGGAGGTCCGCCGAGCGTGGCTGCTTCTCGATCGCATTTCTCCTATCTTTCGGAGTGCTCATTCCGTTCATTATGCACCATCCGGTGGCCACCGCAGTCATCGCCGCACTCCCCTGGTTCATCGCACCATTCCTTACACTACGGCGATTCAAACACTCGCGACAACTGCGCGACGAATCACCAATACCTCCAGAGCATCCCCCAACGGTTGCCGTCATCATCCCCGCGCGCAACGAAGCACAAAATATCGAAGCCTGCGTACGCGCCGTCCTGGCATCCACATATCCAGCCCTGACGATCACCGTCGTCGACGACCACTCCACCGACACCACCGGCGACATCGCCCGCGCCCTCGCACAACACGATCCTCACGTCACCGTCATCATCCCGCCTCCGCTCCCACCCACATGGTTCGGCAAACAATGGGCATGTCAAACCGGCGCGGACGCAACACAGAGCGACATCCTCATCTTCATCGACGCCGACACACGTATCGCGCCAGAATTGATCACCCGCTCCATCAACGCGATGGAACGCGAGCATGCCACACTCTACTCCGTCCTCGGCAGTCAGGAAATGCACGGCGTCTGGGAACGCCTCATCCAACCACAAATCCTGACCATGCTCGTCCAACGCTACGGCGGCACCGAATCGATCAACCGCTCCGCACGCGTGATCGACAAAATCGCCAACGGCCAATACCTCATGATCCGGCGACAAGACTACACCGCCCTCAACGGCCACGCCCTAGTCCGCGATCACGTCGCCGAAGACCTCATGCTCGCGCAAAAATATTTCGCCGATGGCCGCCGCACGATCGTCGCCGAAGGGCGAGAGTTCCTCTCCACCCGCATGTACACATCACTCAAAGAAGTGATCGACGGCTGGCGCAAAAATGTCTACGCGGGCGGACGCGAAGCGATGCCGGGAGGCGCCTTCGGAAGATTCTTCTTCCCCGCGCTCTTGTTGATCAACCCGGCCATGCAGCTCGTGCCAATAGGCGTACTCCTCGCGGCACTCTGCATCCCGATCGCGTCTTCGCTGCTCCTGTGGGCCATACTCGCCACGGTAGCATGGGTGCTGTGGTGGATGATGACCTACCACGCAAGCCATCAATCTATTCTCTACGCATTCGCCTTTCCAATTGGTGCCCTACTCCTGGCCTACATCTTCATCACCGCCATTGTCAGAGGCCATACGGTCTCCTGGAAAGGCCGCCAATATCAAAACACCCCAGCCGAAGACACGCCGTAAGCGTCACCGATTTTTTCCACAGGCTGCAACGATTTAACTACACGCGTCAAGATTTGACGTGATGAACTCGACACGAGGACCCCTATCATGCTGGCGTGCACTCGCTCTCCTCCGCCAGACAGCTCCTCACCACACTCACCACGCACCACAAGCGCGATGAGCTCCTCGCTGCGTTAGGCTTCGCCACCCCAGCGCTCCCACTCGATCCCTACGCGCGCGAACGCCTCGCACTCCCCTCCGCAGTCACCACAGCATCCGTCGCACGTGGCACCGGCCGCCTCCGCGCACTCGTCATCACACTCGAATCCAACGCGCTCCCCAAAGACTCCATCACCCAAATCGCCCAGCGGCTCACCACGCGCGTTCCACATCTGTTCTGGCTTCTCATCACCACCCAACACGACACCTCACTCCTCGCCATCGCCGCTTGGCACCCCATCACCCCACACCCACACGTCGCCGCACTCGTCACCTACCAAGACCGCATCACCGACAGCGACGCCGAAACACTCTGCGCACTCGCTGCCATCAACACCACCACGACCCCAACCGCCCAAGACGCCCTCCACCACGCCCGCTGGCTAGACATCCTAGGCAGAGAAACCATCACCAAACGCTTCTACCACGCCCTCGAACAAGCCGTCGACACACTCGCGCAATCACTCACCCCAACACCACGCCCCAGCGACGCCAGAACACTCGCACTCCTCTGCACATCCCGCCTCCTTTTCCTCTCCTTCCTCGAAACCAAAGGCTGGCTCAATAACGACTTCGGATTCCTCATCAACGGCTTCGCCGACACGCTAGCAAGAGGCAAATCCTATCACCAGAGGGTCCTAGACCCACTGTTCTTCGGCACCCTCAACACCCGCCCCACCAAACGCGCAGGATACGCCCACGCCTTCGGCAAAATCCCATTCCTCAACGGCGGCCTCTTCACCCGCACTCCACTCGAACGCCGCCTCCGCCACACCACCTTCACCAACGACGCCCTCAGCACCCTCTACGAACACGTACTCGGCAAATACCGCTTCACCGCCCGCGAAGACACCACCACCTGGTCCGAAGCCGCCATCGACCCCGAAATGCTCGGCAAAGCCTTCGAATCACTCATGGCCCCCAAAGAACGCCACCACTCCGGCGCCTACTTCACTCCACACGCACTCGTCGAACAGATCACCACGGCAACACTCGCCGAAGCACTCAGCGATGCGACGATCCCCAAAGACGTAGTCACCAACGCCCTCACACATCATCCAGTCCCCACAGAGCTCCGCGGCCCACTCCTCCACCGCACCACTACACTCCGTATCCTCGATCCCGCCTGCGGCTCAGGCGCATTCTTGGTCCATACCCTCGAATCACTCGCCACGCTCCGCGCACACCTGGGCGATATCACACCAATCGCCGCCATCAGACGAACGATCCTCACTCGCTCGATCTACGGCGTCGACATCAACCCCACCGCGGTCTGGCTCTGCGAGCTCCGGCTCTGGCTCTCAGTCGTCATAGAATCTCCCGAACGCGATCCCCTGCGCGTCCTCCCACTCCCCAACCTCGATCACCAAATTCGCATCGGCGATTCACTCGCGGGCGGAACATTCACCCACCCCATCGACCCCCGCACCGCACGCCACATCACCACCCTCCGCCAACGCTACGCCCGCGCCAACGGCCCACGCAAACACATCCTCGCCAAATGCCTCGACCGCGCGGAACGAGCCCGCGCCCTCGACCAAGTCAACCACACCATCACCAAAACAAAGCACGAACGCACCACGCTAGTGCGCGCCGCACGCACGCGCGATCTCTTCGCTCAACGCACCGGAACCACACACGCCAGCACACGCCGCCTCAAAGAACTACGTGCCACACTCCACCGCCTCCAGACCAAACGCAGAGCCATCACTGATGGCGCAGCACTCCCGTTCGCCTTCGCCACACACTACGCGGACGTAGCCGCACACCATGGCTTCAATGTGGTCCTAGGCAACCCACCATGGGTGCGCATCCATCACATCGCCCCAGCAATGCGCGAGGAACTACGCAACACATTCCACACGTTCCGCAACGCACCCTGGCACACGGGCGCCAAAAACACCCGCGCCAGCACAGGCTTCGCCAGCCAAACCGATCTCTCCGCCCTCTTCATCGAACGCGCCGTCGATCTCCTCACCCCCAACGGCGCACTCGGCCTCCTCGTCCCCGCTAAACTCTGGCGCTCGCTCGCAGGCGGCGGAACCCGCGCACTCTTACAACACAAAACCGCAATCACCGCCCTCGACGACCTCACCGAAGCCCCAGCACACTTCGAGGCCGCGGTCTATCCATCCATCATCGTAGCACGCCGCACCACATCACAAGACGCACCATCACTCTGCACGACCACAATCCATCGCAACACGACGGCGATACGCTGGACCGCACCATTCGACACGCTCCCACTCGATCACACCCACGGAGCACCGTGGATCACCATCCCACCGGAAGTCCGCAACGCCTTCAACACCATTACCCGCCACAGCACCCCACTAGCACACACACCGCTCGGTCGCCCCACACTCGGCGTCAAATGTGGATGCAACGCCGCATTCCTCGTGAACGAAACCGGTGGCACCAACACACTCGCCACAGTCACAACCACCAAACACCCCACCCAAATCGAACGTGCACTCCTCCGTCCACTGATCCGCGGCGAAACCATCCAATCATGGTCCATCACACCCTCGTCAGAACACATCATCTGGACGCACGATCGTAACACCGGCGCACCCCTCCAAACACTCCCTCAGCACACACTCACTTGGCTCAACCATTGGAGAAGTCGCCTCCAACATCGCAGCGACGCACGCCACCAACACCGATGGTGGGCGCTCTTCCGGACTAACGCCGCAAATACCAACACCCCACGCGTAGTCTGGGGCGACTTGGGCCAATCCCCACGAGCCACCCTACTCCTCCCACACGATCCAGCCGTCCCACTCAATAGCTGCTACGTCATCCATCCCCCAACCATCGACGACGCCGTCGCACTCACCACACTGATCAACACACCACTCATCGCCGCCTGGCTCCGCACCATCGCCGAACCCGCACGCGGCGGCTACCGCCGATTCCTCGGTTGGACCATGGCCTTGCTCCCAATCCCCAACGATTGGCAACACGCACGCACCATCCTTACCCCTCTAGGCCACCGCGCACTCACCGGACACCCACCGACCCCAGAAGAGCTCCACAACGCAACGCTACACGCTTACAACATCAGCGCCACAACAATCACCCCACTCCTGGAGTGGAACACGCCATGACCTCCCCAGTCCGCGCCACCATCGCACACTGCATCCTCGGCGACTCCGCACGTCCATCCCCAACACCATCACTGCACACGCTGGGCAACATTCAACTCTACGCCCACCAAATCACAGCGTACCACCGCATCCAAACAGCCATCGCAGAATTCGGCGGAGCATTGCTGTGCGACGACGTCGGACTAGGCAAGACCTACATCGCACTCGCCGTCGCGGCACACTACCCCCACATCCAAATCATCGCCCCAGCCGTCCTCCATCCCATGTGGCACGAGGCACTCGCGCGCACCAATCTCTCAGCAACACTCATCTCATTCGAAGCACTGAGCCACCAACCACAAATCCAAAGATCAGCCGCCCCGAAATCGAGCATCGTCATCATCGACGAAGCCCACCACGCCCGGACCCCATCCACAAAGCGCTACGCCGCCATCACCAAGGTGTGCGACACGGCAGCCACACTCCTCCTCTCCGCCACACCAATCCACAACACCTACACAGACCTCCTCACCCTCCTCACCCTCATCGTCGGCGACCGAGCCGCAGCGCTCACCCCCGAAGAACTCGGCAAACTCATCATCCGTCGCACCCAATCCACCACCAACCTCCCCCAAACGATCCCAACCGTCCCACCAACGACGTGGATCCCCCTGACGCTCGATGACACGCTCCTCGACACCGTGCTGCAACTCCCACCAGCCATGCCACCCGCAGAGAGCGAGCTCCCCCACACACTCATCGTCAACGCACTGATCCGCCAATGGACGTCCAGCAACGCCGCCCTCCGTGCCGCGCTCCAACGACGCTTGGGTCGAGCCACCGCAATGCTCGCCGCACTCGATGAAGGCCGCTACCCAACACTCCAAGAGCTCCAAATCTGGACCATCGGCGACGACACGCTCCAACTCGCCTTTCCAACACTCCTCCCACCCTCGTCCACCGACACCGAGACGCTAGCACGCGCCGTTCGCGAACACACCGCAGCGCTCACCGCGCTGTATCAACGCCTTGTCCCCAACTCCCTGACTGAGCCCTACCGCGCATCACTCATTCGCGACATCCGTCAACGCCACCCCGGACAACGCATCGTCGCCTTCTCACAATACGCCGCAACCGTACATGCACTCTTCCGAACACTCCGCAACGACGGCGCAGTCGCCGCACTCACCGCCGCCGGCGGACTCATCGCCAGCGGCCCCGTCGCGCGCAACGAGGTGATCGCCCGCTTCGCACCAAGCCAATCGCCAACCACGCGGGAACACCCGGCCCAACCAGTCACGCTCCTCATTACCACCGATCTCTTGAGCGAAGGAGTCAATCTCCAAGACGCCGCGGTCATCATCCACCTCGACCTCCCCTGGACCGCCGCCAAACTCGAACAGCGTGTCGGACGCGTCGCACGCTTAGGCTCGACACATACATCGGTGGCAGTCTATGGATTCCTCCCACCACACCGCACAGAAGAACATCTCCACACCACCACGATCATTCAGACTAAAGCCACCCTCGCACGCCAAGCGATCGGAGAACTATCGCGGTCGGCAACCTGCGAGGAAACATCACAACAGCATCACGCCAGTATCCCAGAGTTCACCGAACGCATTCAGAACATGTTGCGTCACTGGCGCGATACCAGTACGCCATGTCGCACAGAGAACACGGAGACCATATGTGCGCAAACCTGGGGACAATCCCCCGGCTTTCTCGCCGCATGCCACATCGATGCCGTACCATTACTCGTCGTTGGCACCGCAAACGGACACATCTCCACAGAGCCTAGCGAGATCTGGCACACCATCAGCACGCTACACGCACACGATCACCCCCCAACGGCACGAGACGACACACCAGGGTATCACCAAGCCAAACACGCCATCCACCAATGGTTCCTCACACGTCGCGCGGCAACCGACGCCGGAATCCCAACCATCGTGCCGATGCACAAACGCGCACGAGGAACCCGAACCATCTTGAGGCACTTAGCATCGGCGTCGTCCACAACATCACTCACCACGAGAGCATCCATCGCCCCACTCGTGGCAACCGCTTATCAAACCCTCCTCCGCCGCCCCATTCCACAGACGCCCACCACCTGTACCGTGGTAGCGCTTCTGCTAATTGAACCAGCCCCGGCATGCGCGGCGCCATCGGCGAAGCCGCCCACGAAAGCATGAGGAGGAAAGCAAGGATGTTGGCGGCATCGGCGATTCGATTAATTTCGCTGGATGGCCTCTCCAGCCCGTCCGTTTGCCGTGCTGTTCGACCTCGACGGCACGTTGATCGATTCGATCACGCTGTTGCTCAACAGCGTCCGTCATGCATTTACCGATTTTCCCGGCCCCATTCCCACCGACGCGGACTGGATCGCGGGCATCGGAACGCCGCTCGCCAAACAAATGGCGGACTACGCACGGACCCCAGAAGAGATCGAGCGCCTCACGGGCCGGTATCGCAGCTTCCAGCGCGAACACCACGACCGCTACACAAGCGTTTATCCCGGCACCCTCGAAACCGTCCAGCGCCTACACGAACGTGGACACCCCATGGGGATCGTCACCAGCAAATCCAACGGGATGATGGACCGCGCGCTCCAGTTCACCGGGCTCGCGCCGTACATGCGCACTACCATAGGATGCGACTCCTGCGACCGTCACAAACCCGACCCATTCCCCGTCCAGCTCGCCCTCCAGGAGCTGGGGTATGAGCCGCACGAAGCCGTCTTCGTGGGAGACTCGCCGCACGACGTCAACGCCGGCAATGCCGCCGGCGTCGTGACCATCGCCGCCCTCTGGGGTCCGTTTACCCGGGAGCAGCTCGTCCCCTCCGCCCCCACTTATTTCCTGGACCGGATAATCGACCTTCTCGCCCTGATCGAACGAACCGAGCGGGATCGGGCGGGGTAATACAGGGACCGCTCACAAGCAGGACAAGACCAACCGGAACCACCGAACATCCGGTTCCACCTCACCTTTTCGGAGTTGTGCATTCATGGGTTTCTCCATTCCAGCCTCGGGCCTCGTCCGTACCGGCGAAGAGCGCGCTACGCTGGTCCGTCGCACATACACGCTCGTCTTCATCAGCGTCCTTGTGACCATGGTGGGCGCCAAGTACGCGCTCAGCAACGTCGGCATCATGGAAGCGGTGAGCCAGCACCCCATCTTGAGCATGGCCTGTGTGTTCATTCCACTGATCGCCGCCCAAGTCATGCGCACGCGATTCCCGATGAACGTGGCGATGGTCCTACTGTTCACTTTCGCGATGGGCGTGATCACCGCTCCGGCGCTGGCGCTCTATAACGCACGCCAACCAGGGATCGTCACGCAAGCCGCACTGCTGACCATCGGCGCCTTCGGCATCCTCACGCTCTACGCCTTCGTGAGCCGTCGAGACTTCTCGGCGTGGGGCAGTTTCTTGAGCGTCGGACTGTGGGTGTTGATCGGAACATCGCTGTTGAACATGTTCTTCTACAACGCCACCGCCGATCTCTGGATCGCCTCGGTCACAGTGTTGCTCTTCAGCGGACTGCTCATCTTCGACACCTGGCGCCTCCGCAACGTCTACGGACCAGACGACTACGTCACCGCGGCCGTGCAGATCTATCTCGATCTGCTCAACATGTTCATGGCCATCCTCCGCATCCTCGGCGGCGGCCGTCGCGACTGAGAACCATCACTAGCCACAAAAAAAGGGACGCCCATCTGGCGTCCCTTTTCATTTCTGGACTGAACAGGAGCTTACCGCTCGAACGCAAAGTCGATCTCGTTCGCCATATCGAGATCCTTCTGCGTGATCCCTCCCAAATCGTGCGTCGTGAGCGAGCAGGTGATTTTCGTATACCGAATGTCGATGTCCGGATGATGCCCCGCCGTTTCCGCCGCTTGCGCAACCCGGACCACGAAATTCACCGCAGCCGGAAATGTTTTAAACACGTATGTTTTGGTCAGGAGATCGCCCTTCCGCGCCCACCCCGGGTGGAGCTGCCCCAACCCACGCTGGATCGCGATATCTGACAACAGCTCATTCCGATTAGGATTGATGATCATGGCATTCGCTCCAAAACGTTTGATTCCGCTCGTGATGCTACTGCCCGCCACACTGGCCGCGCAGCAGTCGGTGTCCGCAGATTCACTGCCACTCCAACCACCACCCCAAACAACCCATAGCGCGCGGGCCCGTCCGCACTACTGGCGCAACATGGCGTTCGGCTTTGCGTCGAGCATCGCATTGCACGAGCTCGGACACATCACCGCCGCGCTTGCCGTTGGGGCACATCCACATCTTGGCTTCGATAAAGGACGTCCAACAATTTACTCAGGAATCGACCCCACGCTCGACCGCCGGAAGCAATTCATCTTCTCGAGCGCCGGCCTCAACGTCCAAGCCGTGCTCGATGAAGCCATCCTCGACATTCCTCATGCAAAAGGAAGTCCGTTCGAACGAGGAATCCTCACCGGTGGGATTGCCACCGCGGTCTTCTACGCCACCCTCGGCCGGAACGCCTCCAACAGCGATATCACCTTCATGGCGCGCACCTCGTCGCTGAATAAAACCCAGGCGTCGCTGATCTACGCCGGACTCGCCGCACTCCACACCATCCGGATCGCCCGCGACGGCCACTACGCCAACTTCTTCCTCCGCCCCAGCCCCACCCAAGGGATGCGCGTCGGCGTCATGATTCGCCCCGAGTAGCAACCCCGGCGCTCACGGCGCCCAGATCGTCCCATCGGGCAGCGTCGCGATCGGACGCAGCCCCAGCAAACGCGCGATCGAGTCGGGCGCCACGACGTCAGGGCTTCGCTCACGGAACCCCACGATCACCCCATTCGACGCACGAAGCACCTTCCCAAACTCCGGAAGCTCCTCCCGCACTTCATCCGAATCGGGCAGCTCACGCGCAATGCGATGCGCGTGGAAGTACACCGCGGGCGGCCAATTCGAATACAACGTGTGTCCGGCACCATTGTGTCGCACCCACTGCAGCACAGGGGACTCGCGCCAGGCACTCGCGGCAAAATCACTCCCCTCACTCACCGCATCATTGGCATGACTCGCGGTCACCCATGCGGACGCGCCAACCCACACCAGCGCGGCCACCACAATCGCGACATGCACCGGTCGATGATAAGCGCGCCACCAGTGCGCCACCGACGTCACCACGATGATCTCGAGCAACACGATCACCGGCGACAAAATCCGCCAATCGAACGGAATCGTCCCCCCCACGAACAACCGTGCCCCACACAGCGCCACCAGATACATCACCACCAACAGCCACGCCGCCTTGAGCACGGCAGACACCCGCTCCGCAGGACGTTGGCGAAAGCGCGACGACGCCGTATCGCGCATCGTGGCCACCACAAGAAACACCAACGCAAGTCCAAGCACGAGCGCAACACTGGCTTGGGTAGCCCCTTCAGGAACCTGTGGTGACAGCCACTGCGCCATTGTCGTCCCAGCCTGGCCGAACGTATCGCCCCAATGCCCGTACACCGCGAGCGTCGGCGTACCATGGCGATCCGGCGCCATCGCCGTACGCGTAAACCATCCCACAATAGCAACGAGGGGGAGGAACGCGACCGCCAACGCACGCCACATGCGTCGTTTCATCGCGTAGCGTCCGTCGGATAACGTCCACAACACGACCGCCGCGGGCGCGCAGGCGCCGATATAGCGAACCATCACCGCGAGTGTTGCGACAACACCGAGCAGCACCAGTCGATCGCGCGCATAGACCATTGCGGCGAGCGTGAACAGCAAGCACGTAATGAAGAGTGGTTCGCTCAACACCGAGAGATGCACATCGAACACCGCCGGTGTCGCGAACACTACAAGTGCGGTGATGATGCCCGCGGGAAATCCAACAGCACCGCTGACGAGGAGAATGAGTGTCAGCGCCGTAAGCGCGGCGGCCACCACATTGATGATGCGTCCGCCTTGAGTCGCACTAGCGCCACCCAACATGGGGACCGCGATGGCCGCGGAGTAGCCAGGAGGCCAGAAGGAGAGCGCGGAGGTGGAGTCGGCGCGCGACCATTCACCCGTGGGGACGCGCAACGTGTGGTGCTCGACCAGGGAGGTGGCGGCACCGGTGTACGCCATCGCATCCGGATCGAGTCCAGGACCCGGCGAACGTGTGGCACAAAAAACGAGGAGCGCGATGACGAAAGCCATCGCGCTCCCAAGTAGCGTGCGTCGAAGCTTCAATCCCTAAGGGGTTGGTGAGGTCGGAGGTGTCGTCGGGGTAGGCGACGGCGTTGGTGTTGGAACTGGTGCTGGTGCTGGCGCTGGGGTCGTTGGTGGTGTATTGGGCGGAATTGGAAGCGGCGGGACTGGCGTTGGCGCTGGTGTCGGCGAAGTAGGCGGAACCGGCGTCGTGGGTGGAACCCGCTGCGGTGTTGGCGCTGGAAGTGGAGCTGGCTGTGTCGGTGTGGGTGGCGGGAGCGGCACCGGAGTGGCTTCCGCCGGGGTCTTCGATTTTAACGAATCGGAGGTCAAGCTATCCGGCCGTACTAACATACTATCAGCCGGCATAGAACGCTGCCCCGTGCGCCGGTTGGCGTTGCGGCGCGTTCGGGTCGTGGTTGTTGTAGTCGTCGTTGTTTCGCGCAACGTACCGCCCATCGCTCCAGTGGCTGATGGCGTTGCATCACCTGAGCCGAATCCGATATTCATCGCGCTCAACAGCGCGGCCGGATCGTTGGCGGAGACGTTGTATTTACTAGCGCATTTCCGGATCGCCGCGCGCGTGGGGGCATCCATGCGAACAGTGACGTGAGCGACACCGCACCCTTCGTCACGCAGTTGTTGTTGTAAGGCGGCGAGCTGCACTCGCGATAACGACTGCCCGAAGAGCGGGCTCCCAAGGATTGGGCTCGACAGGCAGCACGCTGCCGTCATCGCGGTAAGCGAGAGAAACTTCATAGTTGCCTCCAGACAAAGGGAAGCACGCGTACACGCGTGCCCCCTTGCTGGTTAGCAACTAGCGGGCCGCAAACTTCGCAACCAACGCACCAAACCCTAGGAGCGCCGCGGCGCCCACGATCATGGTCGTCGGGTTCAACACGACCGGCCGCCGATACCAAGGCTGGTTGACCCGGTAGATATCGTCGGGTAACGACTCCATGATGCGCTTGTGCACATACAAGGGCGTCGTCCGGCTGCGAAGCAGCTCAGCTTCATCGTTGATTTTCGTCCAGAGGTCCACAGACTCATTCCCGCCAGCAATTGCCAGCACTGTTGCGACGGGCGTTTCGCCATCCAACCACTGATGGACGAGCATCGCCGCGTTGTTGTTCGGAAGTGGGACCTCGCGGTCAGTCAGCGGGGTCGCTGCTCGATCCACGGCCGGCTGCGTCCGCTCCGGCTTCGGCAATTGTCCACGTTCCGGCGGCGTGCTGTCGGGGGTGTCAAAATGTTCGTGTCGCATCAGGCGTACTTCTCCTCCAGCAATTGTTGAAGCGACTCACGAGCCCGATGGACCCGCATCTTGAGTGCACCAACGGTTGTACCCAGCAGCTCCGCCATTTCTTCATACGACCGCCCTTCGACGTGCTTCATCACGAACGCCTCTCGGAGCGAGGGGGCCAGGGCGGCCAACGCCCGTTCGAGATCGGACCGCAATTCATTGCGATCCAATTCCTCCTCGGGTGTCGAATATGAAGACGGTTGATCGTCTTCTTCGTAACTGACGTGGGTCCGCCGAATGTTCTTGAGCCAGTCCTTGCAGGCGTTGGCGACGATCCGGAAGACCCAGGCATCGAACCGCCCCCGAACTTCGGCGAGGTGCTGGTAGGCTTTGATGAAGGAGGACTGGAGGATGTCCTCCGCGACGTCGGGACTCCCCGTCATCCCGAGCGCGTGCCGGTAGAGCGGGTCACTGTACCGGACAATGAGCACCTCAAACGCGTCTCGGGACCCCCCCAGCACGCGATTGATGATTTCTTGATCCAGCTCGGCTTGATCGACCTGAAGGATCGCAGCGGTCACAGGCATTACCTACGGTTACCGACGGTTACCTACAATACCCCTACAATGCGGTAATATCGACCATTCCGGACACCTTCGCTACCCCAAATGACCGGTTTCGTCCTTGCGAAAGTGTCGAAAAATCATATACTTAGGCGCGATTTCACCCCCTACCCCGTCACCAATGGCTGACAAGTCCGCTTCGCCTGACGGAAAGAGTCCGGCGACTGAGTCCTCTCCGACTCCTCCGGCCCCCCCAAAACGGGGCCCGGGGCATCGTGGCGCGGACGTCAAGGACACCGTCGCCGAAATGGCGGCCAAGGCCCACGAGATCAGCCTAGAGGCTGGTAGCAAGATGGCCGCGGCCATGAAAGACGTCATCAACGCCGCCGCTGGCCTCACCGGCTTCGTCCTCGAGAGCGCTCGGGACCTCGTCCAGTATATGGTCCGTCGTGGCCAGATGACCCAGGAAGAGGCAGACAAGCTCATCCGCCAGGCCGAAGAAGCCCAGGCGGGCCGTCCAGCCGCACCAAAGCCGCCGGCGGCCGAAAAAGCCTCCAAGGCAGCACCGGTCGTCGAACAAGCGTCCGAGGAGTCGGAGGACGAGGGAGAAGACGAAGCCTCCGAGAAGTCAGCGGCCAAAAAAGCCGGGGAGAAGCCAGCCGCCAAAAAAGCGGCCGCCCCTGCCAAAACGCCGGCCGCCGCCAAAAAGGCTCCCGCGAAAAAGAAGTAACCCACCGCAGGCTAGCTGAACGCGCGAAACGCGCTAGCTAGCCTGCTTGGCATTGTCTGGCCGCCCCGGAATGAACGCCGTCGCGCTGACTACCGCTCTCCTCGAGTTCGACTCGCGGAACCCCGCCTTGGCCCCTGGCGCCCCCGGTGAGGGCCCGGTGGCCCATATGCTGGCAGATATCCTCGCCGGATGGGGATTCGACGTCCAGCTCACCCAAGTGGCCCCGGGGCGCCCTAATGTCATCGCGCGCGCTGGCCGTCCTGGCGGACGGTCGCTCTTATTGAATGGGCACCTGGACGTGGTGGGCGTCGAAGGGATGATTCACCCACCCTTCGTCCCAACCCAACGCAACGGGCGGCTCTACGGACGCGGTGCCGCCGACATGAAAGGCGGGGTCGCCGCCATGTGCGTGGCAGCCCGCGCCGCGATGGAGCATGGCCTCGATGGTGAAGTGATCGTCGCCGCCGTCATCGACGAGGAATACACCAGCCTTGGGACACGCCACTTGGTCGCGTCCGAAGTCCATGCGGACGCCGCGATCGTGACTGAGCCTACCCGCCTCGCCATTTGTCCCGCGCATCGTGGGTTCGTGTGGGCCGAAGTGGATGTGCATGGCAGAGCGGCGCACGGCAGCCGGTACGATTTGGGAGTCGATGCCATCACTCATGCGGCGCTGTTCATTGCCGAATTGGATCGGGTGCAGCGTGAAGAGTTGGCGAAGGAGGAGCATCCCTTGTTGGGACGGGCATCGCTCCATGCGTCGACCATTCGCGGAGGCACGGGATTATCGACCTATCCCGAATCGTGCACCGTGGCGCTGGAACGCCGGACGATTCCCGGCGAAGTGGCTCCCATCTTCTTGCGCGAAATCGAACGCGCGTGCGACGCCGTGCGTGCACGTGATGGCTCGTTTCGCGCCAGCGTTCGGTTGACCGGCGCGCAGGGACCCAGCAATGTCCCAGCCGACGCACCGATCGTGCGCGCGTTGGAGCAAGCATTAGTGACGGAACAACGATCGCCTGTCGTGGAAGGGATGCCCGCATGGACCGATTGTGCGATCTTGAATGAGGCTGGCATTCCCGCCGTCTGTTTTGGTCCGGGCGACATCGCGCTGGCGCATGCCGCCGAAGAGTACATTCCGGTCGAGGAGATCGAAGCAGCGGCCCGAGTGCTGCATCGCGTCATTCTCGATTGGTGCAATGCAGCAGTGCAGTAACTGACAGCACCTGATAGGAACCGAAGCCACAGAATTCTCCGCGCCACAGCGCTCTTGGTATCGATGCAACTTTCTGCAAGGCAATACAACCTCCTCGAGCACGCCATCGTGCAACGGCGCCGGATCGCCATTTTCCGGCGTGGCACGGAATACGTCGTGTTACCGGAACAGTTAACAGTGCGCGCCGGACGTGAAACCCTCGAAACCGTGCAGCCGTCGACCGGCGATCGCATGACGATTTACGTCGATGAAATCGACGCCTTCGAGATCGTCGGTGGCTGAGCGCATCACGAAACCCGCAGACGATTTCGATCTCATTGCCGTCTACGCCGACGAATCCTGCCTCGGCAACGGCAAAGCGGGCGACACACCGGGCGGAGCCGGAGGACTCATCGAATGGCGTCATCCAGCAACGGGCGACCTCAAACGCTGGGATTACTGGGTGAGCGAGCCATCCACCACCAACAACCGGATGGCGCTCTGTTCGGTGATCGAAGCGTTTCGCGGCATGTCCAAAAAAGGCCGCGCCTTTCGCGTCGTGTTCACCACCGACTCGCGCTACATCGTCGATGGCATGACCTCGTGGGTCCATGGATGGGCCGCGCGAGGATGGACGCGGAAAGGGGGCGCCATCGAGAACCTGGCGCTCTGGCAGGAAGCGTTGCGCTCGCTCGGCGACAATCATTGCGAGTGGCGTTGGGTGCGCGGGCACAACGGCCAGCCGCAAAACGAGTATGCCAATCATTTGGCGACCCGGGCCGCCGCGGCGCAAGACAGTTCGGACGGACTGGTCGCGTCAGCGTTCGAGACGTGGTATGAGGCACATCACGGGAAGGGCGTGACCACGCAGGCGCTCGCACCATTTCCGGAGCATGATAGTTTCAAGGGACGGCATCGCGCGTGGAAATTATAGTGCACCGCAAAAGCACGACGCCCGTAGGTCCGGCGTTTTCTTTGAGGGATTCATGGACGATCTAGATCGGCTCTATCGCAGACTCATCCACAACGTTCGGGTCAGTCATCCGGAGTATCTCCAGATTCCGTTCACAGTGCAGGAGCTCTACGAGCAGCTCGTCCCCTATCGCCATAACCGGCGTGAGTTGGCGATCGAAACCAATCAGGATTATGAGACGGCGGTGGCTCGCCTGCTCTCTGGAGAGCGTGGGTACACGCACGCCGACCCCGAGATGCAGGAAAAGCTGCGGCTCGAATTGAACTCGCCCACTGGCGATCCGGGCATCTTCAAGGAATACGCACAGGGACAGATTTCTCTGGGGCCCATCGCCGAGCAGGTGTTGACGCCGATGCCGCCGCCGAGCGCGACCCCGAGTCCTCCAGGGCCGACGCTGTCGTCGTATGCCTCGTCCTTCTCATCCTATGCCACGCCTGCCCCGGCGGGCGCCGAGGATCTAGGGCCGTCGGTCCCCCCGGTGGCGCAGACCGCGTCGCTCTTGTCGTCGTTTTCGAATATGGCGGTCCCCACGGGGTGTCGGTTCTGTGGGGGGACGTTGCCCGAGGGGCGCGACGCGCATTATTGCCCGCATTGCGGGGAGAATCTCAAGACGCGCCGGTGTCCGGCGTGCGGGGATGAGATGGATACGTCGTGGGCCTTCTGCGTGACCTGCGGCCGGCGGGCGTCGTAAAAACCATTACGACGCCCCAACGGCAGGGAGACAGCACATCGCGAGGATAGGTCGGATGTGCTGTCTTGACAGACAACTATTGCTTCGTCTTGAGCTCCGCGTCATGGGAGACCATGAAGTCGCGGATTGCGTCGGACATGTCGAGCAGTTTGGTCCACTGCTCTTTGTACAGCGTGATGGGGAATCGTCCCAGCCCGTAGACTGAGAGTCCGCCTTTTTCGCTCACCTTGAGCGAAACCCCTTTGGCGGTGCCTTTCTTCAGCAGCTCGTTTTCCTTGCGCAAGCGCTCCAACTCGGCTTGCAGATCTTCGTCGGCCATGATTGCTCCGTGAGTAGTTGAGGAGACAGGACCAAAACGCTTCGAATCACCGTGCGCTGGTATGCACTAAGATAGCGCGGACGGCAAGGCATTGCCTCCCCCTGGGGGAAGGGGAGGACTAGGGGAAGAGGGCGCGGGATCGGTGATGAGCCGAGCGCCGCGTTGGAAGGTGAGGTAGGCGTAAGCCCATTGGAGGAGGACGCTGAGCCGGTTCCGGAATCCAATGAGGTAGGTGATGTGGATGAAGAGCCAGAGGAACCAGGCGAGCCGTCCCGCCAGCTGGATTCGTCCGCCGAACAGATTCGCGATCGCCTTGCTCCGGCCGATCGTGGCCAGGTCGCCTTTGTTGAGATAGTGAAACGGCTTCCGCGGCCGGCGCTCGATCGACGCGATGATGTTGCGCGCCGCGACACGTCCGCCTTGCATCGCGACTTGTGCGACGCCAGGAGCCGGATGCCCGTTACGTTGCAGCGCGTACGCGAGGTCGCCGATGACGAACACGTTGGGATGCCCGGGGATCGAGAGATCGGGTTCAACGAGCACTTGCCCGATCTTGTTGAGCGGGACGCCTAACGATGCACTGAGTGGCGACGCGATGTTTCCTGCCGCCCAGAACACCGTGTTCGTGGGAATGACGTGATCACCCACGTAGACGGCGTTGGCATCGATGTTCGTCACCGCGGATGTCGTGCGCACATCCACGTTGAGCCGGCGCAGATCTTCGGTGGCGCGTGCCGCCAATGCCGCAGGAAACGCGGGGAGGATACGTTCGCCCGCTTCGAGTAGAATGACCGTCGTATCGCGCGTATCGATGTGCCGGAAATCGTGTCGCATCGCACGGCGCGCGATCTCTTGCATGACGCCGGCTAATTCACATCCGGTGGGTCCACCACCAACAACGACAAACGTCAACCAACGGTCGCGATCTTCAGGGGTCGCGGCTTTCTCCGCTTCTTCGAACGCCAGCAAGAATCGGCGGCGGATCTCGATGGCATCGGTGACATCTTTGAGCCCTGGTGCGTACGGCTCCCACGCGGTGTGCCCGAAATACGAATGTCGGGTCCCTGTCGAGACAATCAAATAGTCGTAGTCGACCTGTGTACCGTCACGCAATTGCACCGTTCGTACAACGGGATCGATCGCGAGAGCCTCCGCCAGCAGGACCGTAGCGTTCCGCTGCCGGCGAAGGATGTGTCGGATCGGTGCACTGATGTCTGTCGGCGCGAGCGCCGCTGTAGCCACCTGGTACAGTAACGGCTGGAACAGATGGTGATTGGTCCGATCGATGACCGTAATGTCCGCATCGACATGCCGGAGCGTTCGAGCGGCGGTCAAGCCACCGAAGCCACCGCCCAGAATGACGATGCGAGGACGAGGGATCATCCTTTACAATATGACGCGCCCGGTGGACGCGTCAATTGCCCCCCACTAATGGAATCGGACGCGCACCCCGAGACGCGATTGGCGCCCCAGCGTTGGATATAAAGCGGTGTAGTCGTTGTGATAAGCGTCGGTGAGATTGACGATTTGCAGCGTCGTTTCTACGACGTCGGAGAACCGATGCGATGCATTCATGTTCGCCGTCGTATATCCAGGCACGGGCATCCGGAGCGACTGTCCTTGTGGAAAAAATCGATAACTATCTTGCGCCGGTGTTCGGAGGAACGAGCGGTTGGTTTCGATATCGAGGTTGGTGGATGTCAAATCGCGAAACGTTTGACCGACCCCACCGATGTTGAGCATGATTGACGTGCCCAATCGAGAGTACGACAGATCGGTCGCCCACGTATGCTCTGGGAGCAAGTCGAACGTCTGGCCACGACTAAACGTCGGCGACGTGAAGAACGCTCTATACTGAGGGGTCACCCCAAGCACTCGGCTCTTGGTCCAAGAATACGTGGTACGAGCCGAAAAGGCGCCAGCATTGAGGGTCTGTTGGAATTCCCATCCTTGATTACGGACGCCGGCGCCATTGAGATACTTGGACATCGGCCAATAACAATAGCCGTCGGGGCGAACATCCGAAGGATCGTTGCACAAGAAGTGTCCAGAGTTCGGATCGAATCCGGGGGCCACCGCGCGCACACTGTCGAAGGGATAGAGACTGATGATCAATCCATCGACCGTTTGATTGTACCGCGTGATCGTGAACGACCCTCGGTTCCCGAAGTACAACTCGAGTCCCCCTTCTCCACCCTGTTGAAACTCGGGGCCCAAATCTGGTGTGGGGAGCGTATTGTACAACGCCACGCCAGGCGTTCCAAACACCTTCAAAGTCGCCACGTCGAAACTGCCATTGGTAGATAAGACGGGAAGACCATCTTTGATCCCCGGCGATGGCGGACGGATGGATCGGCCGTAACTTCCGCGCACTTTGATCGAGAGATCGCCAACTGTGGTACTGTACGCCGCACCGAATCGCCCGGGACGCACCGTGGTCTTATCACCGTAGCTGGGGTTCCAATCGGCGCGCACACCGTACGTGAAGAAGAGCTGATCCCACACGCCCAATTGCCCTTGGACATACGCCCCGCTGTTGGTTTCCGGCTTTGGGCGACTGATCGACGCCGACGTCAACGTGCCGTTGAGGTTCTTGCCCCAAGACACGGTGGACGTGCGATTGCGCCAATGATCGCCGCCATAGGTGAGCGTAGCCTGCGCCGAGGATGTGATCGGCACCCGGAGCGTCGCGGAATAACTTTGGGATGTTCGAGTCCGAAGATTTTGTGAATACGACATCGATGTATCACTCAGGAACCGAAATCCCACGGCAAAGTTGGATTTGTCGGTATTCGCAGCGTCGCTTCCGACATTGAGTTGATGCGACCACCACGAGGCGGGAACGTATCCCATCGTGACACCAAGCGTACGTCCCAAAAGAACTGCCTTGGCCGGCACGATCAAGCTGGACAAACTCGGGTTATCGGGCGTGTACTTGCCAACGGAGACCATCGACGTCCGCCCTTGCATGTTCGATCCCTGTTGTTTGTTCTGCGTCCATCCTTGACGCGCACTGAAATCGAGTGACACAGGACCAGCCTGATATCGGCTACCACCATATACACTGAGACGCTGCAATTGCTTTCCCGGGCTCCAGGCACCCGTATAATCCCAGCTGGTCCCTAGATTGTATGACAATTTCCCTTCGGTCCCGGACACGCTGCCATCATACTGATGCGAGGAGGCTAGCGCGGAGCTGAAATTATTTTGCGCAAATCCTTCGGACACATTCATCGTGACATACGGCTTCGTTGCGCCACCGCGTTTGGTGAACACTTGCATGACCCCATTGATGGCGCCGGCGCCATAAATCGTCGACGCTTGCGGGCCGGTGAGAATCTCGATCCGCTCGATGCTCTTAGGATCGATCTGGCTCAAGTACTGTGGACTGGTCAGCTCGACCCCATCCACATAGGTCTTGATCGGATTCGTGGCCACACCACCAATCGAGGTGGCGCCGCGCGAGTACATGATGATGTCGTCCAACGAGGGATCCGTCAACGACCCGAGGTTGCTCGAAGATTTCGCGCCGATGTCCAAGGAAAAGAGTCCCGGGACCTCCCCGCGGAAGAGTTGCTGGATTTGCGTGATCCCACGCTCCTCAATTTGCTTGGCGGTAATAACGGTAATCGCGTTTGGGACCGCTCGAAGCTCGGTGGCCACCACGGTACCGGTCACGATGATCTGATCGAGGGCCGTCGCGGATGTTTCGAGAGCGACGTCTACCGTGCTGGTGGTCCCTTCGGATACGGTGACTGGACGCACCGCTTTCCCATAGCCAATCAGCTTCACAATCACCGTGTGACCGCCGACACCAACATTGGCAAGCACATAGCGTCCGTCATCGCCGGTTTCGGCGAGACGATCATTACCATCGAGCCCGATCTTTGCGCCGTGGAGCGGGCGCTTGGTCTTGGCGTCGATAACTTGTCCCATGATGATTCCGGACATGGCCGCAAGTCGTCCCGCGGGCGCGATGACCACATCGCCCTTGTCGTGAACATTTGCGACTAATCCCGTTCCACGAAGCGCTTGTTGAAACGCCTCGGTGACACGCACATCGCGCAAGTGCAACGTGACGCGTGGGACCGACGGAATGATCGCTTCATCGAACAGTGGTGTTAATCCCGCCTGCCGAGCGATGGCGGTAAGAATGGTGACCAAGGGGGCATTATCGGCATGCACCGTAACGCGCGCCGTTTCGCGTGCCGATCGGATCGACGCAATACGTGAGGACTGCGCGATAAGCGCGGGCGATGAGGCGACAGCCATGACCATCCAAGCGAACAGCCCTGCACGAACGCGATTATTTGCCATAGGAAGACTCTGGAGAAGGAGACAATGGAGACGGAGTTCTGGGGTCGCTACGTTTTTTCGGGGCTCGCCCTGACACCAACGTGATGATGCGACCCGCGCGAACGGGATGTGCATCGAATGCATCCGAGAGGGATTCGAGCACGTCGTTCAAGGAGCGCTGCGGGAGGACGACCGTCCAACTCAAGGGGTGCGTAGCGAGTGAAGAATCCGCGATACGGATCTCGACCCCATAGGCACGACTCAATTCGGCGACGACATCGCGCGCCGGCGTTTTGCGGAAGACGAGTGTTCCTCGGGTCCAGCTCGTGTACTCTTCAGCGGTCACATCCGATGTGACACGAACGTGCCCAGAATCATCAACGGTGCCGAGGGTGTTCGCGGTGAGGACTTGCGCCGGAGGAGTTCCCGCATCTCCGTGCGTCGCACGAACCGACACCCGTCCATCGACGACGACTACACGGGCAACAGGGTCTGCCTCATAATGACGTACGAAGAACGTGGTCCCGAGTACTTGTGCAACCGCACCACCCGCATGCACTTGAAACGGAGTACGGGTCTGGTGCGATACGGTGAAGAGCGCCTGTCCTTGCACGCGAACACCGATGCCACGAGCATGGGGCGCTGTAGTCACGAATAGTGTGGTCGCCGGCCCAAGGATGGCGCGCGAACCATTGGCCAACACGATGACACGGTGCTGTCCCGGAGACGTAGCATACGTTTGCGTCGAAGCCGGTAATTCTGGCGTACGATGCCGGAGAAGACCGAAGCTGAAGATCCCTAGGAACACGGCCCCACTCAGCACCATGATGTAGCGCGAGGAACGGGCGGGAGAGGGCCAGCTGGTCGTTTGCGCAACGCGCGAACCCACCCCCTTGGGAGAGCGCACCTCCCGTGAGATTCGCTCCCACATCCCTGCGAGATCGGGCGCCGCAGGAGCATCCGCCGTGTATCCATCCCACACCCGCCGCGCCGCCGCCACCATCGTCCGATGCTCCGGACGCTCAGCGCACCACGCCTCCACCGCCGTCCGCTCCTCCATAGAGGCCGTTCCGGCTAGATACGCGGTCAATCGCTCCCAGGCGATCGTTGGCTCGTCGGTCGATTCGGTCGTCACACCCTACTGACACCACCAACGTGCTGAACTCACCTCTTTTTTTTAGAGAATGTCCTTGAGGCGCTCATAGAGGCGTTTCATCGCCCGCGACATCAAATTGTGCACCGACGGCACCCCAATCCCCAACGCCTCGGCGATCGTCCGATGATCTAGCCCATGCTGGCGATGCAGGATGAAAATTTCTCGTTGGCGTTCGGGGAGTGCATCGACGGCAGCGCGAAACGCGACGGCAAACTCTCGAGCTTCGAGATGGCTCGTGCCATCGTGCGGCATCGTCTGCGACTGCAGCCCGTCATCGCGCGACACCATCGCTTCGCGCCGAGTGGCTCGGGACTCGGCACGGACCGCATTGAGCGCACGATGCCGGGTCACGGTTACCAAGTAAGCGATCACGCTCTCGCGAACGGCAAAGACGGTCCGACGTTGCCAGATCGCCAGAAACACATCCTGGACCACGTCCTGCGCGGACGCCAGCGAATGCGTGTAGCTCTGCGCCACGCGCACGAGGTACGCGGCGTGCGCATCGAACAGTGCGCGAAACGCGATCTCATCGCCTGCCCGTATACGAGCGACGAGCGTGTGGATGTCCTCGGCATCCGTTGACAACCCAGTGGCCACAGTATCCACAGCCACTCTGCGACGACGGATCATACCCCCTCCATCCGTATCGCCAACGCGGCCAGCAAACCAAGCCCCGAGTCGCAATGCCAGCGTCATCGCCACCACGTCCCTATCATGCGCCAACTATATGACGGGGACACGCGAGACACAATCTTTTTCACACGAAGGCAAGCGCTCTCTATAGAAGGACACGCGAGAAGGACACGCGCTGCGTTGCGAGCGTTGAATTACCCCCGCGTCCGCCCCTCGATCGCATGTGCCAAGAGTGTCATGCACAGAACGACGGCAATCAGGAGCACGCTATACGCGGCCGCCGTCCCGAATGCATACGCGCGCAACTGTGCGAGAATCTCGATCGAAATGGGACGATTGCCATGCGTATACAACACCACACTTGCCACGAATTCACCAATGGCCGTCACTCCTGCCAAGAGCGCCCCAGCCACCAATCCAGGACGCGCCGCGGGAATGATCACGCGCCAGAGCGTACGCCCCCAGGATGCGCCCAATCCACGTGCAGCACTCTCGAGCGAAGGATCCATCTGTCGCAACGACCCTTGCACCGCCGACGCCACCAAAGGAATATCACGCACGAAATACGCGAGGGGGAGAATCCAGAACGTCCCTACCAACAACACCCGTCCCGTCGAGAGATCATTGCGATTGAACGTCGCCAGGAGCCCTAACGCGATCGCCGTTGCCGGAATTGCCCACGGGAGTGAAATCAACACGTCGAGGAATCCACGCCCAGGGAATTTCCGCAACACCGTGAAATACGCCGCGACAAAACAGAAGACCACGTTCGCCAACGTCGCCAAGAGCGCCATACTAAGACTGTTCACAATGGGTGTCCACAGCTTATTCTCCGAGAACAGCCCCACATAATTCTCGAGCGTGTACGCGGGCGGGAGGAGCTGTGTTGTCCATACCCCATCTTTCGCGAATGAGACGAGCACCACCATGAGATGTGGAAGCACCAGCACCAACACGAAAAGCGCCGCACCAATCGCCGCGGCGAGACGTGCGACCGGCGACTGAATCGTGTAGCGCGTCACACTCCCCTTCCCCGACGCTACATAGTTCTTCTTCCCTTCGATCCATCGAAAAACCAGGAGCCCCGCCACCGCGCTCAATGCCAACACCGCCGTTTCCACATACGCGAGTCCAATGGCGTCGTTGAGCTTGGAATTTAGAATTTGGGTCGACAACACCCGCGTTCCGCCACCAAATACATACGGGGCGGAAAATGAGCCGAGCGCATTCATGAAGACCAACAGCGCAGAGCCTGCGATGGCAGGGGTCAACAGCGGCAACGTCACGGCCCGAAGCCTGCGCCACGTCGATGCGCCCAATCCCACCGCGGCTTCGTCTAGCGTCGAATCGTAGCGCTCGAGTCCCGCGGAGACGAAGAGATACACGTAGACATACATCGTATACGCGTGGATGAACACGATCGCCCATACGCCCGACAGATGCCACGGCGCTTTCTCCAGGTGCAACACGTCCTGCACGATGCGTGTAATGAATCCGCTGTCGCCATAGAGGAAGAGAAACGAAATCACGCCCACGAGCGGCGGCAGCGCCGCTGGCAGCGTCGCCACCGCACGCAACACCGTGCGCCCCGGGAAATCCACGCGCGTCAACAAGAACGCGAGCGGCACGCCGATCGCCAACGCCGCAATCACTGAAGCGACGGAAATCATGAGACTATTGATGAGTGACTCAACATCCGATGGGGATTCGAGAAATTCCCCCCAATGTCCCAAACTCCCTGAGATCACCGCGATGTTGGGATAGACCACCGTCCACAACAGCACCGCGAACAGCGGTAACGCCGCCACCAGGGCCATCCAGCGTTTCGTCGACGTCATTGGCTCGATCCGCTCACGCAGTCACGAATGGGGCTGCGCCATCGACCGAGATCCCGACGGGCGTATCTTCGACCCATTCACGCAACGAGGACACTTCTACGGTCACCTCGGGCGACAACATCACTCGATACACAGTCATTGCGCCCGCAAACCGCCGGCTGACGACTGTCCCTGGCCAAGCATCTGGCGTATCGGCAGCCGTGATCAACAATTGCTCAGGACGCAGCACGACAAATCCATCGCTCGCTCCGTTGCCCTCGGCCGTACGGACAATGGGAATATTACGCGTGGTCTCTTCAATCGTGACCGACGCAATGTCGCCGCGCGCATGTCCAGGAATCAACGTCGACCGCCCGATGAACGACGCCACCGCACGCGACTTGGGTCGAGTGTACAGCTCTTTTGGCGTGCCAATTTGGAGCACTTTGCCTTTCGAGAGCAAGACGATGCGATCCGCAATCGCAAACGCGTCTTCTTGATCGTGCGTTACGAACAACGCTGGTGCGCCGACACGATGGAGTGTGGCGCGCAACTCGTCTCGCGTACTCTGCCGCAACGTCGGATCGAGATTGGAGAGCGGCTCATCCAGCAGTAGCACTTTGGGCTCGATCACCACGGCGCGCGCTAGCGCCACACGCTGTTGTTCACCGCCAGACAATTGCTGAATACGCCGATTCCCTTTCCCACGCAGTCCAACACTCTCCAACGCTTGCTCCGCAGACCGCAGACGTTGCGCTTTTCTCACCCCACGCGCTTCGAGCCCAAATGCCACGTTCTCCACCACCGACATATGCGGAAAGAGCGCGTAATGCTGAAACACCATCCCGAAACCACGCTTTTCCGGGGGTACACCAGTAATATCCCGCCCCCCAAACAACACACGACCACGATCGGGGCGATCGTACCCCGCCACAATCCGTAGCGTAGTCGTCTTTCCCGATCCCGACGCGCCCACCAACGCCACCAGCTCACCACGCCCCACGTCGAACGAGACGTCGTCAACCGCCGTCTGCTCCTCGAACTGACGCGTGAGATGCTGTACCGACAACCCCGCCGTGGATGCTTCGGGTGCCTGTTCCGCCATCATGAGCCTCGTTTCCGAATGTGCGCATCCCAATAGCGCATCCATGCATTCAAATGTGTCGCCAACAACGCGCGATCCACCGGCATCGGCCGGATCTGCGACTCGGCGACCCGAATCCATTCGGGGAGCGAGTCTTCCGGAATGTCGCGCCGCGCGGGAATCCGAAGAAACTTGCGCGCACTCGCCAATTGCGACGCTTGTGTGGTGACGAACTCGTAGAACAGTCGCGCCTCGCGTGGATGCTTGGTCCCACGCACCACAGCAATCGCGTCGACCAAGAGCGGCGTTCCACTCGCGGGAATGACGTAGTCGATGGGAATCTTCACCCGATCACGCATCGTCGCTACATCCGGCATGTCCCACAACGTAATGAGTCCCTCTCGGCGCCCCAGCTTCTGATAGAGAATGGTGGGATTGAGCGTGTACTCACTCGTGTTCGCGTCGAGACGCTTGAGCCACGCATAGCCTGCATCGGGAGACCCAGTCTCCGTGACACTCCGTGCGATGATCGCACCGAAGATCGCGCGCATCGTCCCCGAAGCAATCGGATCGCGAATCACGACTTTCCCTTTCCACTTGGGATCGAGCACATCATCCCAATCCTTGGGTGCACTATCGCGCGGAATGACTTCCGTATTGTAGGCAATGACTTCCGGCGTGAGAAACGTCCCGTACCACAAATCCTGGGCGTCGTGCGCATTCGTATCGACCGCACTCGCCCACGTGGGACGATACGCCTCGAGCAAATGGTCACGCGCCGCACGCTCGAACGATTCCGACGGTGCCCCAAACCAGATGTCAGCCTGCGGATTGACCGCCTCCCCACGCACGCGATCGAGCACCTCCTGCGATCCCATGTCCACCCATTGTACGTCAATAGAGGGATTCGCGCGCTCGAATGCCGCTTCGAAATACTTGAGCAGATCGGGCCCGTGCGGAGAGTACACGGTGAGCACCGTCCGATGGTCGCGCACGCACCCCATCCCCAACACGACACTCGCGAGCGCGAGCCACGCGCGGCGTGGCACCGTGCTCCACCGGCGCTTATGGATCATTGCAGCAAATTCGCGAAGAGACGAACGCCACCCGACACCGCCGCTGGGACTTGGCGGAAGAGCGCGAGCGTGACATACGTGTAGGTCCCCTTGCCGTATGTGGCCGACAACAGCGCCGCATGGTTGTCCGGTTCACCCGGGTCATGCATCGACAACACCGCCGCATACCGCGGATCGAACGTGCTCGGCATGTACGTCGCTCGCTCCTGCACCCAGTGCAAGAAATCAGCGTCGGTGATCGTATTGGGCGTCCGCAGCAAGGGTGACTGTGCATGCAATATGGTCACCGGGGCATCTTCCTCCGTCACACGCGCGGCGGGACGCGCCAAAGTCATCGGATACGGCATCACCCCTGGCTGCGTCATCTCGTTCTGTCCGTATTGGACCACGAGATGTCCACCAGCGCGCACGTACGCCAACAAATAGGCATTGTTGTCGATCAATGTTTGACTCGACTGATACGCCCGGGGTCCTACAACAATAGTAGTGAACTTCGAGAGATCGGTGACCGGCAATGATGCCGGCGCAATAAACGTGATGGGAATCCCGAGCTCCTGCAACGCGGGCGCCACGTTATCACCTACCCCTTGTACGTATCCCACCCGCATGCCTTTGCGTAACGCGACATCAATACTCTGCAAGTGAATCGTGGCTGGCGCGTACATCCGTTCTGGCGCGATGTGTTCGTATTCCACGGGCACAAAGCCAGTCGTATATGACATTGTCCCGTCGCTCGCGACCGCCGAAATGTCGTGTGATCCCGCAGCGACAGCGCCGCGAATTTTAAACACCACGGTACGAGTAGCTCCAGGAGCGAGTGTGACTATGCGAGCTATCGTATCTACCTGCACCCCATTCGGGACATGCAACGTCACCGTGATCGGACGCGCCTGCGCCAATGATGAACGCACCGTGACTTCTACAGGACGATCGAGTGCGGCACCAGCGCGAGCCAATTCTACTGTACGCGCAAATGTGACAGAGATCCCCGGGGCAACGACCACCGGGCGCTGCACATCTCCACGCACGGGATCGGCAAAGCGGAACACCGCCGGTGTGCGCACAATGATTGGGGTCGTACGTCCCGGAACCGTGACCGGTACCGCGAGCCACGAAGCTTGTTGCCGAACATCATCCGCGATCGAATCGGACGCCGCCGTGAAGAGATCGCCGCGGCGCGGTGTAGCCAACCAATACGGCTGCGTGATGGCCGTTCCGTGGAGATACACTTTTCGCACGGCTGAGCTGTCGAGAATGCCGTGTTTATAGACGGAGACCGTGACCGCCACACTGTCGCCCAGCGCGACACGTTCCCGTTCGGCAATGGCTTCGACCGAGACCTGCGCTTCGGCCAATGCTAACGCATCGCGATCCTGGTCGGTGATGACTCGCGTCGTGTCGATCCCATCGAAGAGACTCCGTTCAGCCTTCGCATCGACCGACGTATCGACCCGCGTGACTTCGCGTTTCACGTACGTCATCGCGACACCCTGCCGTCGCGCCGTTCCAAAGCCTTGGGACTTATGCTGGCTGCGGCTCTCCGCCGCGATCTCCATATAAGATTGTCCCAAATTCTCATTGTATTCGCCGACGTTGAAGCTCAACGTCGCCGTTTCTGGCGCGAATCGCGCACCACGATAGAACTTGAGCGTCGTCCACGCCGGACCAAACGTGCGCACGGGGAACCGCACGGTATCCGCCGCCGCGTCGAACACTGCACGCGCCAACATCCCAGCGACCTGATGATGTCCGTGCCCGTCGCGCGGCGTTCCCGAGAACACGGACAGAATGATATGCGGCCGGAAGGCACGCACCACTTTCACCATGTCGCCAAGAATGGAGTCGCGCGGCCAATGCTTGAGTGTTTCGTCCGCCGTCTTGGAAAAGCCGAAATCATAGGCCCGCGTGAAATACTGATGCGCACCATCGATACGCCGCGCCGCCAACAGCTCCTCGGTCCGAATCACGCCGAGCGCTTCGCCGAGCTCGTTCCCGATGAGATTCTGTCCGCCGTCGCCTCGCGTCAACGACAAGTATGCCGTTTCCGCGCGATGCCCACGCGCCAGCCAGGCGATGATCGGCGTATCCTCATCATCCGGATGCGCCCCAATCATCAACACGCGTGTGTGCACGCCCGCACCCGCGCGCGTTTCATACAATGCAGCGACGCCGCGCTCCTGCCCAAGCAGGAAACGCGGCGCCATGAGTTGAATGAGGACAATCCCGAGCGCGGTCACGCGCGTGAGTCCCGTACGTGTGTATCGCATGATGTCTTACCGCACAGTGGCCTTGGCTCGTCCACCCGACGCTGGTTGCGACAAGGTATAGACTTCGGCAACAATCCGCGTCTGTTCCGCCGTATGATCGGCGGGATACCCTTCCGCTGGGCTCGCCCGCTCCGGACGGCCAATGTATCGCGTGATGATCGCGTTCCCCGTCGAAACCCGGAGACGCGGTGCCACATAGCTCCACGCGCCCATGTTCTTCGGTTCTTCCTGCGCCCACACCACATCGTCGATCGCGGGATACGAGTCGACGATCCGGGCCACCTCTTCGTGCGGCCACGGATACAATTCCTCGACGCGCACCAACGCCACGTCGTCGCGCCGGTGTTCGAGCAAATCGTAGTACACCTTTCCGGTGCAGAACACGATGCGCTTCACACGCTCACGGTGTCCCGCCGTGGTGGCGTCGTCGATCACGCGTTGGAACGTCCCGTTTGTCAGCTCCGACAGCTTCGACGCTGCCTGTGGCAGTCGCAACAAGCTCTTGGGCTGCATGAGAATCAGCGGGCGCCGAGTCGTCAGCTTGGCCTGACGGCGGAGAATATGGAAATACTGCGCGGGCGTGGATGGCGACGCGACGTACAGATTGTCTTCCGCGCACAGCTGCAGGTAGCGTTCGAGACGCGCGCTCGAATGTTCTGGTCCGCCCCCTTCGTAACCGTGCGGCAGCAGCATCACCACGCCCGAGTCCTGTTCCCACTTGGCGCGATCCGCCGCCAGGAACTGATCGATCACCGGCTGCGCCACGTTGGCGAAATCGCCGTATTGCGCTTCCCACAAGACGAGCGAATCGCCCGCCACCACACTATACCCGTACTCGAAGCCGAGCACCGCGGTTTCGGAGAGTGGCGAGTTGTAGATCTCGAACTTGCCCGTCGTTCCCGCGAGATGCTGCAACGGAATGTGCGCCGCACCCGTGTTCGCATCGTGCAACACATCTTGCCGATGCGAGAACGTGCCGCGCTCCACATCCTGCCCAGTCAACCGCACCGACACGCCATCCTGCAACAACGTGCCGAACGCCAGCGACTCCGCATGCCCCCAATCCAATCCACCCGCTTCCCCAGCCGGCGTCGTCATCGCCTCTCGGCGGCGCAACAACGTACGCGCCAGGCGTGTGTTGGCGACAAATCCTTCGGGCCACGTAAGGAGCGCTTCGTTGAGCGCGGTCAAGCGTTCGGCGGTCAGTGATGCGTCACCTGCGACAGCACTATTCCGCGACGCCACCGTGATCTGCGACGACGCCTGCACCTCCGGACGTGGCGAGCTCTGAATCTTCTCGAGCGATGCCATGATCTCGCGCTCCACCGCCTGCACGTCATCCGCGGAGATCACCCCCGCGTCGACGAGTCGCGCGCCCCACACTTCGCGCGGGGTTTTGTGCGCGCGAATCTTTTGATAGAGCGTCGGCTGCGTGAACGCCGGCTCGTCGGTTTCGTTGTGCCCGTGCCGGCGATAGCTCACCAAGTCGATGAGCACATCTTTCCCGAACCGCGTGCGATACGCCATCGCCAACCGGATCGCTTGGATACATGCATTCGCGTCGTCACCACTCACGTGCATGATCGGCACGTCGAACCCTTTCGCGAGATCGCTCGCGTAATGCGTCGACCGCGCGTCGATCGGATCCGTCGTGAAGCCCACCTGATTGTTGACGATGAGATGCACCGTCCCACCCGTACGATAGCCGCGCAACAACGACATGTTGAGCGTTTCGGCCACGACCCCTTCACCCGGGAACGCCGCATCGCCGTGAATGCACACCGGCACCACCGCGGATTCATCGCGATCTTGTCCTGACTGATTGTCCGAGGAACGCTGCTTGGCACGCGCGACCCCTTGCAACACCGGGTTCACCACTTCGAGGTGACTCGGGTTCGGCACGAGCGTGAGCGTGATCTGGCGACCATTGACGTCGCGCGCGCTTACATAGCCCAGATGATATTTCACATCGCCTGTGGACGACGTTTCCGGATGCTTGCCCTCGAACTCGTCGAAGACCAGCGAGTACGGCATGCCAAGAATGTGCGTCAACACATTGATGCGGCCGCGGTGTGCCATGGCAATCGCGACATCGCGCGCACCATTGGTCCCCGCCTGGGTGATGAGCTCATCGAGCATGATCACTAGCGCATCGCTCCCCTCGATGGAGAAGCGCTTGTACCCCTGGTACGCACGCCCCAGGAACCGTTCGAGCGTATCGACTTCGGTGAGCCGGCGGAGCGTAGCAATCTGCTCGTCGCGCGTGAGCGGCGCGGCGTACGCTCCGCCTTCAATCGCTTCACGGAACCATTTGCGCTCGAACGCCGCGCCCACGTGTTCGAATTCGAACCCGATGTTGGAGCTGTACGCCGCCCGGAGCCGCGCCACGAATGCGGCCGCGGTAGCATCCGGCACACCCAACGCAGAGCCCGGGATGGCTGCGAGATCTTGCTCGGTGATGTCGTGAAATTCCGGCGAGAGCTCGGGGGTCCCAGGAGGTGGGCTCCCCAACGGATCGATCTGGGCCGCCAAGTGCCCGTACGCGCGGATGGCGTCGGTCAGCGACGCGGCGCCAGCCACCTTCCGAAGGGTCAGTGGATCGGTTGCCCCTGAAGTCCCTGCTAATTGTTCGGCAAACCGGAAAAATTGGCGCCAAGATTCATCGACCGACGCCGGGTTCTGACGGTACGCCTCATACACCTCGGCGATGTAACCGTCGTTGAACACACCCGTAATGGCATTACTACGCATAAGTGTTGAGCAATTTAACGTCTTGGCGCCTGAACTTCTGGTCCGCGCGGGGAGACTCAGCGCCGAGGGACGATCAGGGAGAAGGTCGACCCCTCGCCAGGGACTGATTGGACCTCGATCCGGCTATGGAGGAGGGCGGCGAGCCGGTTCGAGATATACAGCCCGAGCCCCGTCCCCCCATGGCGCCTGGTGAGCCCGGCATCGACCTGGGTAAACGGCTGGAAGAGCCGAGCGAGGTCGGCCGCGGAGATCCCGATGCCACTATCGGCTACTGAAAAGCGGACCGAGGACCCATCGTCGCTCACCGAGAGCCGGACGAACCCAGCATCGGTGAATTTGATCGCATTCCCCGCCAGATTCACCAGAATCTGGCGGAGCTTGTCGACGTCCGAGACGATCGGAGCGATCGTCTGATCGATCACCACGTCGAACCGAATCGACTTCTTGCGCGCCAACGGTTCCACCACCGCCGCGGCCGACTGCAACACCGCCGAGGGATCGGCTGGTCCTTCGACCATGTGCTCACGTCCCGCTTCGATGCTGGAGAAGGTGAGAATCTCATCGATCATCACCGTCAAATGATGCGTGACCGCGCGCATCCGCTCGATCGTGTCGTGTTGCAAGGGCGTCAACGGCCCAACGATCTCATCGGCGAGCAATTCACCATAGCCTGTCAGCGCGGTCAACGGCGTGCGGAGCTCATGCGACATCGTCGCGAGAAATGTACTCTTCGCTTGATTGGCCGCTTGCGCCGCTTCGAAGAGGCGCGACTTCTTGAGCGCGATCGATGCATAGTCAGCCAACACTTCCAACCGGCGGATGTCGCGCGGCGTGAACGGAAGCGCCCCCACCGAGCGCATCACGCAAATCGCGCCCATCACTTCACCATGCATCAAGAGCGGCGTGATGACGATCGGTCCCGTTGCGAACCGCGGTTGGATGGCCTGCATCCGTTCGTAGTCTTGCAACTGCGTCACACGTTCGCTGTAATCATCGTGTGACAGCGTGATCCGTTCGTGCACGACACGATCGGTCATCGAGCCAGCCATGGGGAATGCAATCCCTTGATACGCTACGCCCCTCCCAGCCGCGGCAATGATTTCCGCCATGCCATCGTGCACACGATTGACCGTCACGGCCTCGGCATCGCAATGCTCCATCGCGCGATTCACCAGGACGTCGAGCAATTCCTCCGTGTTCCCTGCATCGGCCATGGCACGCGCGAGCTCGCGTAACCGCTCACTTTCATCAATGCGATCCAACAACTCGCGTTCGATCGTTTCACGATCGAGCGTGCGGGGATCGACGCTCTCGTGGTACGTCATGGCACGCCCGGCGGGCGCGGTCACGTCTATCGAGCCTCGACGGTCTCGGACGGTGTCGCGTGCACCGGGGCATTCGACGACCACTGTGCGCCACGTGTGGCGGCGGCGTGGACGATGCGATGGGCATCAGCCACGCGTAACGTGGGAAGATAGAGGAATCCCGCAATCCCATTCACGTCCAGCGGATGCATCTCGTTCGATCGGCGCGTGAGACTCACGGCGATCACCGGAGTATGTCCAAGCACGGGATCCTGCTCCCACGCATGCATCGGCAGCGTGGCCAAGAGATCGTACTCGCAGAGAACCACGTCGGGACGGAGCGTGCCGGCGGTGGCAACGGCGCCTTCCAGTCCTACGGCCGACGTTGCATCAACGCCGACGTCGCAAAAGAATCGCGCGACGTGTTCCGCAAGATACCGGTGGCGGGCCACACAAAGGGCCTGCAAATGTCGCAATGGCGCTTGGGAAGAGGGGGAGCAGCCGCCGCCAGGAATGGCGACTTGCCATCTGGCGGCGACCAGCTAGGTAATGATGGTGCACGGCACCCCCTAGCGGTAGGGCTGTACGCTATTTGTTTGGAACTTTCTTTTTGTCGACGTTATTGCCGATCACAGCACCGAGAATACCGCCGGCGGCAGCCCCGATGATCCCGCCCTTCACTTTATCCTTGCTCGTGGCGGCACCAATTACCGCACCGGCACCAGCCCCAATGGCCGCGTCACGTCCAGGGTGTTTCTCGACGTGATCGATCGGACCACTCCGGGTCGACCCCGACGAGCTAGACACACTGCCCGAGCTCGACGACCGGTTCCGAACAACCGTTCGAGTCGGCGTTGTCCGCGTGCTCTGGGTTTGGGTCGTCGTTTTGGTCTGTTCCGCCGCCGACACGGTGTCGGTCCCGCGGGCCTGCGCGGCAAGTGAGAGGTCATTGTTGAGCGCATCGTCGACCTTCGCATCTCGGCCCTTACAGGCTACCGCGGCCAACGCGACGACAGGAATCAGGACGAATCGGGTGATCTGTTTCATGAAAGAAGCCTCCACTCGAAGGGCGAAAAGGTGCCCAAGTATACCACAGCCGATGGGCAGAGAGCATGCCACCTTCGGATTCAAATGTTTACATAGATACCCCGCCCAACACCAAACGGACCGGGATTCCCCCATTCGATGTCCCGAACTGCTTGGTGAAGGGGATCTGCACCTGCTGCTCCAATGCGGGATCCGCGCTCAGCAACGCGACCGACCAGCCGCCGAAATGTGCCCGGAGGAGCTTCCCAAACTGGGCGTAGAGGTTCCGGACATTCTCATCTCCCACACGAACGCCATACGGAGGATTCGTCACGATCCACCCACGCGCCCCGGCGGGGTCGACCGCTGAGATGGGGCGCTGGGAGATGTCGAGGTCGTTGGAGACGCCAGCGCGGATCGCGTTATCCATGGCAGCCCGGATCGCCCCAGCATCACGATCCGACGCCCGGATGAGCCCAGGAGCGCCCGGAAGCTCACGCTCCTTGGCGTCGGCCACCATAGACGCCCATCGCACGGCGTCAAAGCCATGCCATTCCGTAAAAGCAAACTTATGGTGCAATCCTGGCGCGATATTGCGCGCTAACTGTGCGGCTTCAATGGCAATTGTCCCGGAGCCGCACATGGGATCGATGAGCGGAGAACGGCGG
>JADMIO010789746.1_pt1 | contig 39653 bp, 37 predicted proteins | sample 8958161 | NCBI WGS metagenome assembly JADMIO01 (sample SAMN16585339, study PRJNA669376) | soil metagenome | isolation source: Crop rotation soil | place: USA: Cullars Rotation, Alabama | collected 2011 | reverse complement strand
CTTTCCCGGGATGGGCAGGAGGGGCGGGATGGGCAGGAGGGGCGGGATGGGCAGGACGGTTAAGATCTTCGCGTGAATCGGCGGGATCTCCTGAAGGCAGCGCTTCTCCTCCCCGCGCTCGCGCTCGAAAACGCGGAGCGCGCGGCGATGGCGCGTCTTGCCGAGGCGTTCCGTACGAAGTACGCGGTCCCCGGGCTGTCGATCGCGATCGCGTTTCGCGGCAGGCTGCTGTACGAGGAAGCGTTCGGCATGGCCGATTCCGAATCGGGCGAGCGGCTGTCGCCGGCGCACCGTTTCAGAATCGCAAGCCTGTCGAAGCCGATCACATCAGTGGCGATCATGGATCTGCTCGAACGGGGCAAATTAAAGCTCGAGGACCGCGTCTTCGGCCGCGGCGCGGTGCTCGGGACCGACTACGGCCAGGCGCCGTACAAGCCGTACGTGGAAGACATCACGATCGAGCATCTGTTGACACATACGTGCGGCGGCTGGCCGAACGACAGTTCCGATCCGATGTTCCGCCGGCCGGCGATGAGCGTCACCGAATTGATCGCGTGGACGCTCGACTCGATTCCGCTCACGGATCCGCCCGGGCAGCATCACGCGTATTCGAACTTCGGCTACTGCGTGCTCGGCCGTGTGATCGAAGTCCTGACGGGGACGTTCTATCAGGACCACGTGCGCCAGCGGATTCTTGGGCGATGCGGCATCACTGACATGGTCATCGGCGGCAACAGCCTGGCGGAGCGGCTGGAAGGAGAAGTCCGCTACTACGGCCAGCGCAACGAGAACCCCTACAACATCAACGTCCGCCGCATGGACTCGCTCGGCGGGTGGGTTGCGCGCGCGCGCGATCTGGTCGCGTTCGTGACGCACGTCGACGGCTTGTCCACCACACCGAACATTCTTCGCGCCGACACGATCGCGAAGATGGTCACGCCGTCCGCGGCCAGCAGCGGCTACGCGAAGGGATGGTCGGTGAATCGATTGAACAACTGGTGGCACGTCGGATCGCTTCCCGGGTCGGAAACGATCATGGTCCGCACCGCAAACGGCTTCGTCTGGGCCGCGCTGACCAACACTCGCCGTGATCGGACCCAGATGGCCCGCGATCTCGACAACCTCATCTGGAGCATGACCCGGCAGGTCACGCGCTGGAGCTGACCCCGCAGGAGTGCCCGCCGTCAGGCGCCTCAGTTTGCCAGGCGCCCGTCGAGACTCTGGATCGCCGTTTCCTCGGTGTCGAACAGCTCGAAGACTTCCGTCAGCCGCGTGACGCTCAGGATATGCGAGAGATGTTTGGGCACGCCGACGAGCGCGAGCCCGCCGCCCGCGCGGGTGAGCGCCAGATGAGCGCGTACGAGCGCGTTCAACCCGACGCTGTCCATGTACGGCACGTCGGCGAAGTTCAGCAGGACCTTCCGCACGCCGCTCGACACGAGCACGTCGATAGTCTGTTTGATCACGGAGTCGCCCGCGGCGAGCTTCCCGTGGAGATCGAGGATAACCACGTCGCCCGATGATCGCTGGTCGATAACCACAGCGATACCTTACAACAACCGTCTCGCCGCTTCAGTGGCTTGTTCCAGGTTTGTCACGGTCCCGTCCATCTGCTGTTCGTAGACCGCCTTGAGGATTTCTCCGACGCGAGGGCCCGGGTTGAGGCCCATCTCGAGCAGGTGGCGGCCGAGAAGAATCGGGCCGGGCGGCCTGTGCTCGACGCCCAGCTGCCGCGCGCGATCGAGAAACCAGTCCATCGCCGTGCAGTCGAACTTCCCGGGCTCGCGTCCGAGGCAGTCCGACTTCGCCAGCCGCGCGAGCAGCTCGAGGTCGACTTTCGCGGCCAGTCGGCGGAAGGCGCCGTCGCCGACCTCGTCGCGGACCTTGTACCACGCGCCGGGCTTGAGATGCTGCGCCGTCAGCCCCGCGACCTGTGCGCGGACGTCGTAGCCGTCGATCGAGTGCACGTTCAGCCGGTCGAGCATGGACATCGCCGGCGCGACGCCCTGCTCCTCGTGATCGAGCGATCGGATCCGGCCGTCCGAAAACTTCGTCGTCGCCGGCTTGCCGAGATCGTGGCAGACCGCGCCGAGCATCATCGCCAGCTGCTGCGGCCGCGGGAGATCGTCGATACGCGATCGCGCCTGATCGACGACCTGCAGCGTGTGCACCCACACGTCGCCTTCGGGATGCCATTCGTGTTCCTGCGGACAGCCGTCGAGGGCCTTCACTTCCGGCCACAGCGTCGCGACGATGCCGAGCTCGAGCGCGAGGGCGAGGCCGATGGACGGCTTCGGCGCGAGGAGAAGTTTTTCGACTTCGCCCCAGATGCGCTCGGCCGGCAGGTCGTCGAGCGGCATCGCGCGGCAGAGCGCCCTGGCTTCCTCGTCCAGCGCGAAGTTGAACCGCGCGGCGAACTGGATCGCGCGCAGCGCGCGGAGGCTGTCGTCGGCGAACGTCGCGGGGTCGACGACACGAAGCAGCTTGCGCTCGATGTCGCCGCGTCCGTCGAAGGGGTCGAGGTATTCCCCCGTCAGCGGATCCCAGAGAATCGCGTTGATGCGGAAGTCGCGGCGGCGCGCGGCATCGGCGATCGACATCGACGGGTCGCCGGTGACCTCGAACCCTTTGTGTCCGCGGCCGGCCTTCGACTCGCGGCGGGGAAGGGAGACGTCGACGTCGCCGGACTTGAACACCTGGAAGCTCTCGCCGACGAGCTCGACGCGGCCGAGCGATTCCAGGAGCGCGCGCAATGTGTCCGCGGGGACGCCGTAGACCTCGACGTCGATGTCCTTCACGTCTCGTCCCATCAGACGATCGCGCACCCAGCCGCCGACAAAGAGCGCGCGTCCGCCGGCGCTCTTCGCCGCGACTGCGATCGCCCGTGCGCGATCGAAGGACTCAGACACGGGGTTTGCGTCCGAACTTCTGGACGAGCTTGTCGGTGAAGCCCGGCGCAATCGCGTTGAGCACGACGAGCCCGCGCGACTTGAAGTACGGATAGATCTCGGGGATGGGATTCTCGATCGCGCGGGCGACCGACTCTGCGACTTCTTCCACCGGTTGCTTCGGCCCGAGGCCGCCTTCGATATCGCCGCCGCTTTCGCGGGCCAGGACTTCGGTGAATTCGGTCGGCGTGGAAATCGGACAGAGCACGCTGACATGGATGTCCGAGCCGTAGACCTCGGCGCGCAGGCACTCGGCCATACCGATCTGGGCGAACTTCGTCGCCGAGTAGGCCCCCATGTACGGCACGCCGCGTTTGCCCGCAATCGACGAGACGATGACGATGTGCCCGTGCTTCTGCCGGCGGAACACGCGCAGAGCGGAGCGTGCGGCGTAATAGGTGCCGAAGTAGTTGACGTCCATCAGCTTCCGCATCTGCTCGGGCGTGATCTCGTCGATCGCGCCGTAGACGCCGAAGCCGGCGTTGCACATCATCACGTCCAGACGGCCGAACGTTTCGACCGTCCGCCGGACGAAGACGTCCAGGTCGTCTTCCAGCGTGACGTCGCCGACGAACGAAAACGCTTTGCCGCCGGCCTTCTCGATGTCCGATGCGACGGCTTCCAGACGATCGGCGCGGCGGGCCAGAATTGCAATCGACGCTCCGTCTCGAGCGAGACGCAGGGCCGTGGCACGTCCGATGCCGGCGGATGCACCGGTGATGGCGATGACACGCATCACAACAGTGTAGTCCTGGGTCCTCGGTCGTCGGTCCTTGGTCCTTGGTCTAGTGCACGGTGCCGTTGCGGAGTTCGCCCTCGGCCTGGTCGATGTACGCGCGATAGCCGCCGGGATCGATGAAGGGCCTCACGTGGTCCTTCGCGGTGCGGCTCTCGTCGAACTTGCGATACCGGCCCCAGTCCTTCGAGACGGATGTGACCCAGATGTCGACGGGCAGGCTTCGCAGCACCTGGAAACTCCGCTCGAGATCGCCATCCTGTTCCGGATACCGCAGCACTGCCGAACGGCCCAGGCCACAGGCGCTGACGACGTTCAGAACGCGGCCGCCCTCACGCACCTGGAAGGACCACGACGTGCACCCGCGCGTCGAGCCCGGCGTGAGGTGCGCGGTGACGGCAGTCGGCCCGACGCGGATGGTCTCGCCGTCCTTGATCCGGTAGTCAATCCTCGGCGCCGTGTACGTCAACGCGCCCATGCGGTTCCAGAATCCCACCCACGCGTTGTAGTCCGGATCTCGTCCTCCGGCCGCGATCGTGCGCGCGCTCGCCTCGCTCGCCCACAACCGGGCGCCTGAGGCCTGCTGGAGCTCCGCCATGCCTTTGGCGCCGTCGAGCTCGTCGGACGTAATGAGCGCCTTCACGTCCTTGATGTCGAAACCGATCTGTTTGATGGCGGCGATGGTCGCGGGCGGATACCCGCTGTCGAGGAGGATGTCACCCTCAGGACCGGTGATCAGGAAGACGGAGGCGGCGCTGGTCCCGACGTAATAGAGGTTACCCGCGATGCGAAAGGGGTCGGCGCTTCCGATGATTCTCTGCCGGCTGTTGTCTACTGCCGTCTTCCACGCCCTGAAGAGGATTGGCAGCCCGACGGCGGCAAGGGCCACGACGACGAGGAGAACGCTCTTCCAGGGAAACCGCCGCATCGCGAAAGTATTTTATGACATAAAGCGACCGGCGGCGCGCTCGTCGACGATGCTCGATACGACCGAGCGGACATTGGCCGGCCTCTCGCCGAGCCGGCGCATGAAGTACGGAAACCACTCGCGCCCGAACGGGATGTAGATGCGCACGCGGGAGCCGCCGGCGACGAGCGACTGCTGCAGGTCGCGCCGGATGCCGTAGAGCAGCTGGAACTCGTACTTGTCTTTGGCGACGCCGCGCTCGGCCGCCCACGAGAGCGCCAGCGCGTGCATCGACGGGTCGTGCGTCGCGAACGCCGGGTAGTGGCCGCCGACCATCAGGATCTTCATCAGCCGCGCGTAGGCGTCGTCGACTTCCTGTTTCTTCTGGTGCGCGATGACCTTCGGCTCCTGGTACGCGCCTTTGACGAGGCGGATGCGCGCGCCGAGCCGCATGACGCGCGGAAGATCTTCCTCGGTCCGGTACAGCGCCGCCTGCAGCACCACCCCCATCTCGCGATAGCCCAGACCCCACAAGGTCTCGAAGATGTCGAGCGTCACTTCGGTGTACGTCGAGCCTTCCATGTCGAGACGGATGAAGAAGCCCGCCGGCTCCGCCTTGTCGAGCACGCGCCGCAGGTTGTCGACGCAGCTCGCGCGATCCACGTCGAGCCCCAGCTGCGTGAGCTTCAGAGAAATGTTCCGGCCGATGCCGCTGTCGACGACGGCCTTGAGGATGTCGAGGTATTCGCGCGTCGCCGTGTCGGCCATCGCGAGGCTGTGCAGGCTCTCGCCGAGATGGTCGAGCGTGATCGTCATGCCGCGCGCCTCGACCGTCTTCGCCGCCTCGATCGCCTCGGCGGTCGTCTCGCCGGCGATGAATCGCCGCGCGAAGCTGGACGGCCGCCGCATGCCGAAGCGCGACGCAAGATTCTTGAGCGGAGGGATGCCCGCGAGAAGGTGGAAGAAGGCCTTCGACGCGACGTCGAACATTTAATGCAGGATGCCGGGGGACTCGAGGAGATGTTTGATGCTGCGGGCGTAGTAGCGCAGCACGCTGCGGTTGCGGACGCGGAACCGGCCGCGCTCGGACACGATGATGCCGCGCGTCTCGAGCGCTTCGGCGGCCTCGTCGACGGCGTCGCGGCCGTTCCGGACGGCCAGGTTCGCGCGCCGCGAGGCCAGCGTCTCGATCAGGGCGTCAATCCGCGATTCCAGCTCGCGTCTCGTAATCGAGGGCCGCATCGCTGCAGCACAGAGGGCCGAGGGAAGAACTTTGTAGAGCTCGCCCATGCGCGTGCGCACGAGCCTGGTGAGCGCCAGGACGTCGCCTTTCGATTCGGGATCGACGCCGGAGACCGGGATCGCCGCACCGAAGGTGATGAACACGCGCGAGCGGAAGCCGACCGCGTAGCGCACCATCTCCGCGAGCTCGCGCGTGAACGGCCGCTGCTTCTTCTTCACCCCCTGCCGCGCGAGGATGTGATCCTCGAGCACGAGGTCATAGGCGATGGCGACCGGCAGGATCACGATGTTCGAGGTGTCGGCCGTCAGCGCCGCGTGAATGAGTCCCGTCTTGGCCTGCTTCAGCTCGCCGCTGTAGCTGCGCCCGCCTTCCGGATAGAGAAACAGATCGTGCTTCTTCAGGATCTCGGCGACGTACGCCTTGAGCGTGATCAGGTACGCCGGATCTTTCGTGTTGCGGCGGATCGGGATCGCGCCGGTGATGTGTTTGTGAATCAGGCCGAGCGGTCCGCCGAACAGATTGATGCCGGCCGCAATCAGCGGCGCCCTCACTCCCGCATCGTCGAGGACGATCGGCTCGACGAGGTAGTCGATGTGGCTGCGATGATTCGAGGCGTAGACGACGCGGTGCTGGCGCGTCGCGTCGAGCGCGTTATGCGTCAGTTCGGGGATTTTTTCTATCTTTCGAAGAATTGGGTAGAGCGGGTGCTGCAGCGCGCGGTACATGTGGTACCGCTGCGTGGTGCGCAGCTCTTCGAGATAGCTGTGGACCTTCTCGCGGCCCGCCGCCTCGCGCAGATACTTGACGACCTCTTCACGGGCGAGGACCGCCTGCGATACTTCGTCGAGCATGTTGAGCCGCGACTATAGCATCTTACTGACGGCATCCGCGAACTCGCGGGTCGTCGCGTGTCCGCCGAGATCCGGCGTGCGCGACACGCCCGCCGTCATCACCCCCGCGAGCGCGCGCACGATCCGATCCGCGGCGCCGTCCTCGCCGATATGCCTGAGCATCAGCACCGCCGAGAGGAGCAGCGCCGTGGGATTCGCGATGCCCTTGCCCGCGATGTCGGGCGCGCTGCCGTGCACGGCTTCGAAGACGGCGCAGTCCGCGCCGAGGTTGGCGGCGCCGACGACCCCCAGGCCCCCTACCAGGCCTGCACACAGATCCGAGACGATGTCGCCGTAGAGGTTCGGCAGCACGAGCACATCGAACGTTTCCGGGCGCAGCACCAGCTGCATGCACGCCGCGTCGATGATGCGCTCGTCGTAGGCGATGCCGGGGAACTGCGTCGAGACGCCGCGCACGCTCTCGAGGAACAGACCGTCGCTCATCTTCATGATGTTGGCCTTGTGGATCGCCGTCACGCGCTTGCGGCCGTGGGCCTGTGCGTATTCGAACGCGAACCGTCCGATGCGCGTCGACGCCGCGGCCGTGATGATCTTCAGGCTCTCGACGACGCCGGGGATGATCTGGTGTTCGAGGCCGGCATAAAGATCTTCGGTGTTCTCGCGGACGATCACGAGGTCGACGTTGCTGAACTTCGCCGGGACGCCGGCGATGTTGCAGACCGGCCGAAGGTTTGAATACAGGTCGAGCGCCTTGCGCAGGCCGACGTTCACGCTCGTAAATCCCTCGCCAATCGGCGTCGTCACCGGTCCTTTGAGCGCGACCGTGTTGCGCCTGATGGATTCGATGAGCGACGGCGGGAGCGGCGTCTTGTGCCGCTCGACGGCAAGGATGCCCGCCTCGTGGCGTTCCCATTCGATCGAGACCGACGCAGCGGAGAGGATCTGAAGGACGGCGTCGGTGACTTCCGGCCCGATGCCGTCACCTGGGATGAGCGTGATTCGGTGCGACGCCAATCCTCTCATTATAATTTGGCGGTTGTGCGCGACGAGATCATCGGGACGGCCGTCGACGAAGTGAGCCGCGACGTGATCGACGCCCTCGCGCGCGGCGATCAGCCGACACCCGACTCCCTGCGGCTGCTGCTGCGGGCCTACGCGTCGACCGGACGTGAGGATTTCCGGAACGCGCTCGAGACCGGTCTGGCGCACGCGCTCGAGATCTCCGCGGACAGCTCGTCGGAATCCGCCCCGCCGTGGCTCATCCTTTTCGCCGAAGCCGCCGACGCGTCCGACGACGGGCGTATTCGTGCCGCGGCGTCGGATCTTGCATCGAAAGCCAGGATGATCTGGGGCGCGACCACGTCACTGGCATTGGCCGCGCGAAGCGTCGACGCGTGTCTCCGCGCCAAGCTCGAGCTGCAGGGCGCCGTCGACGAGCTCGAGCGGCTGATTGCCACGGCGTACGAGCCGGGGCAGGGCATGGGGAATTCCATGGAAGGCGAGCTGGCGACCGCAGGCGCGCTGCTGACGGCGTTTCTCGTCACCGGACGCCTGCCGTACGCGATGCTTGCGGAGGAGCTCGTGCAGCACACGCGGCGCGCGTATCTGAGCCGCGCCGATCTCTCGTTCGACGCGTCGTGCGCCGCCGCCGGCGTCCTCTCGCGCATGGCCGCGCTCCACAACGACGACGACTACCGGGCCGCGGCGGTCATCTCGCCGGCCGCGCGATACGGAGACGAGGCGGCGGAAATTCTCGAGCGGCTCGCGGCGTCCGTCGCCGGCCGCGGACAGGCCGGCGCCGCGTACGCCCTAGCTGCCGGCGAGCTACAATCGGCTTTCCCATGACGACCATAGATCGTGCCTCCCTCATCCCCGCGCTGAAGAACGTCGCGACGCGACTGCGCATCGATTCGCTCCGCTCGACATCCGAAGCCGGCAGCGGCCATCCGACGACGTGCTGCTCGATGGCGGACTTCACGGCGGCCCTGTTCTTCGCCGAGATGCGGTTCGACCCGAAGGATCCGCACAACACCGACGCCGATCGCCTCGTCCTGTCGAAAGGCCATGCCGCGCCGATTCTCTATGCCGCATGGGCCGAAGCCGGCGCGTTCGACCGCGCCGAACTGATGAATCTCCGGAAGATCGATTCCGATCTCGAAGGCCATCCGACGCCGCGGCTGCCGTTCGTCGACGTCGCGACCGGATCGCTCGGTCAGGGGATCTGCGCGGCGATCGGCACGGCGCTCAACGCACGGCGCATCAAGTCCGACTACCGCACGTACGTCATTCTCGGCGACGGCGAATCCGCGGAGGGCTCGGTCTGGGAAGCGGCCGACGTCGGCGCGATCGACGGTCTCGACACGATCTGCGGCATCACCGACGTCAACGGCCTCGGCCAGAGCCGCGCGACGATGTGGGGCCACGACATGGAGGCGCTCGCCGGCCGCTGGCGTGCGTTCGGCTGGCACGCGATCGTCATCGACGGCCACGACATGGGCGCGATTCTCGACGCGCTAGCCGAAGCCAGGCGCACCAAAGGCCGCCCGACGATGATCCTCGCCCGCACGATCAAGGGCAAAGGCGTGTCGTTCGTCGAAGGCAAGGACGGCTGGCACGGCAAGGCGTTCAAGAAAGGCGAGGAGCTCGATCGCGCGCTTAGCGAGCTCGAGAAGCAGTTCGTTCCTGCGCCGCCGGGCGTGAACCTGCCGGCGTCGATTCCGAAGCCTGCGGCGCGCCCCCGCGGCGTGGACACGCCGAAGCCGATGGCGCCCCCGGCCTACAAGCTCGGCGAAGAGATCGCCACCCGCGAGGCGTACGGCGTCGCGCTCGCCAAACTCGGCGAAGCCGACGCTCGCGTCGTCGCGCTCGACGCGGACGTGAAGAACTCGACGTTCAGCGACAAGTTCGAGAAGGTGTTCCCGGAGCGGTTCTACGAGAACTTCATCGCCGAGCAGGTGATGGTCGGCGCGGCGATGGGCCTGGCGGCGCGCGGCGCGATTCCGTTTCCGTCGACGTTCGCGTGCTTTCTGTCGCGCGCGTGCGACTTCATCCGTATGGCGGCGATCAGCAACGTCGGGATCAAGATGGCGGGATCGCATGCCGGCGTGTCGATCGGCGAAGACGGGCCCTCGCAGATGGCGCTCGAAGATCTCGCGATGTGCCGCGCCGAGCCGAACATCACGGTGGTCTACCCGTGCGACGGCGTCAGCGCGGAAAAACTCGTCGGGCTCATGGCGTACCACCCCGGGCCGGCCTACATGCGCACGAGCCGGCCGAAGACGCCGGTCATTTACAAGAACGACGAGACGTTCACGATCGGCGGGTTGAAGGTCCTGCGTGAGAGCGCATCGGACGCCGCGACCGTCGTCGGCGCTGGCGTGACGGTGTTCGAGGCGCTGAAAGCGTACGACACGCTGAAAGCGCAGGGCACGAACATCCGCGTGATCGATCTCTACTCGGTGCAGCCGGTCGACAAGGCCGGCCTCATCGCGGCCGGCAAGGCGACCGGCGGCGTGATCATCACCGTCGAAGATCACTACGCGGCCGGCGGTATCGGCGACGCGGTCGCGGAAGCGGTCGCCGAGGCCGGGCTGACCGTGAAGCGCATCGCCGTGCGCGAGATCCCGCGAAGCGGCAAGCCGGAAGAACTGCTCGACCGATTCGGGATCTCAGCCAGCCACATCGTCGATGCGGTCGTCTCCAGTCGTCAGTCTTCAGCCTCCAGCCGGCAGTCTCCAGTCGGCAGTCGATGAGCGTTCTGCTGCTGGCCGTTCTGCTCGCGCAGGCCGGCTGGAGCACGTTCACCGCCGCCGACGGGAAGGCGTCCGTGGCGGCACCGTGCGCGCTGGCTGCGGATCCGGCGATGGCCCCTCCGCCGGCAAAGTCCGGCGATCGAGTAATCGCGACGAGCTTTTTCAGCTGCACGACGCCGGCCAAGGACGAGTACTACTTCATCGCGTGGGTCGACTACGATCCCGCCCTCCAGCTCGACACGGCGGCCGAACTGAAGGCCAATCGCGACAACACGATCAAAGCGATCGCCGGGGCCATGCTGGTGACAAGCGCCGACGTGACGTATCAGAGCAACCCGGCGCTGGACTTCACCGCCAACGTGCAGGGCAGGTTCCTCGTCTCCTCGCGCGTGGTGATGGCCGGCCGGCGGCCGTACCAGATCGCGGCGATGACGCCGCTCGACAAGGATCGATCGGACGCCGTCCGCCGGTTTCTCGACTCACTGTCGATTAAGAACTAGCGCCGTCTCCGAAGCAAAGAACAGCAGCCGCACGCTCAGCCGGCCGGCGATGTAGATCTGGCCGATGGCAAACGCGGCCCACACCATCAGGCCCGTCCCGCCGCCGGGCGGCGCGAGATACGAATAGGCCGCCAGCCCCGCCACAAATAACGCCGCATCGAGGACGTATACGCCGATCGCGCCGGCAGGATGTCGCGCGATGAATCGTCCTGATGCAACCAGCGCGACGAGCATGCTCCGGCGATCCTCGACGACCGCGCGGACCTTCGCGTAGTCGAAGACGATGTTCGCCGCACCCAGCAGGAAGACGAAGACCGCGTAGAGACTCACGCGAATTGCGAACGCCCTCGGCTCGAGCGCTCCCTCCGTCAGGCGCGGGTAGACCCGCGTGAACAGCAGGGGATGGAGGGCGCCGAACAGCACGCCGTACACGACGCCCGTGACGAGCGCGAGCCGAAGAAAGCGGAAGAAGAATCGCCCGCAGTCGGATAGGAAATCCCTGGCTGAAGCCTCTCGCTCCGCGGAGCGCGAGGACTTCAGCCGAGCGTACCGCGCGATGATGCCGCCCGTCAGAAACGTCCACGCAAGCACGTAGAGGCCCGCGGCGGCCGCGACCACGCCGGGCCGCGGGACGTTGTCGACGTACGCGCTGAGGTTGTCGAGTACGGCGGCGAAGCCCACGATGGTGGGACGAAACGTTCTCGTGACTCCGGTGGCCTGGTCGGAGAACTCCCGCATCCACTCGTAGTGCATGCCCTGCGCGGCGGCGTCGGCGTCGACGCTCGAGCCGAGGCTCGCCGAGATGTCGGCTCGGACGGCGAGCGTCAGCGGCACAGCGGCGGCAGTGGTCATCGCCCACACGGCGACAAGAACGGACGGAGCGGACACGACGCGGCGGATCCCGTCGCGCCAGGCGTGAAATGCAGTCATCCGAGTCTGTCCAGCATGCTACATCGGTCTATAATCCCGGGCGTATGCCAAGCATTCGCGTCGTGCATTTCGGCCTTGGTCCGATCGGGGCCGCCGTGGCGCAGGACATCGCGCAGCGTCCGGGTTTCAAAATCGTCGGCGGCATCGACAACGATCCCGCGAAGGTCGGCCGCGACCTCGGCGACGTGGCGGGCCTCTCAGGCCGTATCGGCGTCCGCGTCGAGAAGGACGCGTCGCGGATCAAGAAAATGAAGCCCGACGTCGTCGTCGTCGCCACGAGTTCGTCGATGAAGTCCGTGATGCCGCAGCTCGAGGCGATCCTGAAAGCGAAGGTCGCGGTGGTGGCGACGACCGAAGAGCTGGCGTATCCGACGTACACGAACATCCGCCACGCCGCGAAGATCGACAAGTGGGCGAAAAAGAGCAAGGTCGCCGTGCTCGGCACGGGCGTCAACCCCGGCTTCGTGATGGACTCGCTGCCGATCGTGCTGACGGCGGCGTGCCAGCGCGTCGATCGGGTCAGCGTCAGCCGCATCCAGGACGCGCGCAACCGGCGGCTGCCGTTCCAGCAGAAGATCGGCGCGGGCCTGACGACGGAGCAGTTTCAGAAGCGGGTCGAGGACGGGACGATCAAGCACGTCGGCTTCACCGAGTCGATTGCGATGATCGCCGACTCGCTCGGCTGGACGCTCGATCGCATCAGCGACACGGTCGAAGCGAAGATCGCGCAGGTGACGATCTCGAGCGAGTATCTGGCCGTCGATCCCGGCTACGTCTGCGGCATCGTGCAGGAAGGCATCGGCTACCGCAAGAAGGAGCCGGTGATCCGCCTGTACATGGAGGCGTACCTCGGCGCGCCCGACACGTACGACTGGATCGAGATCGAAGGCTCGCCGCGGATGTCGGTGAAGGTCGCCGGCGGCATCCACGGCGACACGGCCACGGCCGCGCTCGTCGTCAACTCCATCCCGAAGGTGCTCGAAGCCCGGCCCGGCCTCCACACGATGCTCGACATGCCGCTCCCGTCCTACTTCCCGGGCAACTAGCGGAAGAGAATCTGGTAATCGAGTAAATTGGTAAATGCTTAATTGAGTTAACCAGTTACCCGATTACCCGATTACCCGATTACCAAATTACCAGATGGAAATTGTCGTCAAATGCCCGCAATGTGATGCGGGTCTGCCCATACGCGCGCCGAGCGCGCCGGATGTCATCAGCTGTGGAAGCTGCGGCAAGGAAATTCCGCTGACGGTATCGGCGGCGGTCCGCGCGGACGAGGCCGTCGACAGGTGTCCGGTCTGCGCCGGCGGCGACTTCTACACGCGCAAGGACTTCAACCCGAAGATCGGCGTGACGATCGTCGCGATTGGCGCGTCAATCAGCGCGATCTTCTACTGGTTCAAGCGCGATCTGATCGCGTACAGCATCCTGGCGTTCGCAACGCTCGTCGATCTGGTCATCTACGGCAGGTTGAAAGAAGTGACCGTCTGCTACCGGTGCCACTCGGAATTCCGAGGCGGCTACAAACGCACGGCGCCGGCGTTCGATCTTCATACTGCGGACGTCCTTGAGTTGGAGTATGAACGCAGGATAGGACGTCGCTAAATCTGGTAATTGGGTAACTTGGTAATTTGGTAATTGGAGGTTCTCGCTAGCGCGCGCGGGCGTTCGCGCGCGCCGTGCCATCGCTCGCCGAGAAGATCGCTTCGAGTTCGTGGCCTTCTTTCTGCAGTCGCTCCAGCAGATCACACCGAACCATATTGGAATCTGCGATCAGATCCAACCACGCCGCCGATTCGTCAGCCTCCTCAGAAACGACGCCCATCTTCGCGGTGAACTCCGCGTGACTTCGTGCGCGGCAGCACGCGCGGTAGTTCATGTAAACGCCCGTTGCTGCCTTCGTCAACTGGCGTTTCATCGTGGGGCCAGGCTCGTCACGCGGAAAGAGTTTGATAAGTTGAAGAACATCAAGGGCGAAGCGACGCGTACGAAGTTTGAGTTGTTCTGATTGCTCTGACATGATCGCCGCCTTCCTGCACGATCCTCGCCAGAACACCGAATCTCAAATTACCCAGTTACCAGATTACTCAAGGTGATTAGCGCGATCACAAACCGGAGCCAATCGTAAATCAGACGAGGGGCCCTTTCCCGAGAAAAGCCGGGGGCGGCCCTTTCGTGTTAGTGGGAGGGCCTAGGGTTTATTCGTCTCCATGACCACGCCAATGCGATCAAGCTCACGATTGGCGTCAATGTGTAGACGAGGCCGAGCACACCGCCGGGTTCAGTGACGCGGCTGACGAGGAGCGGGAGCGAGGGCATGTTAATCACGATGAAGAACACTAGCGCGGCGTTCAGCGCGATTGCGAGGGCGTGAATGGCCTGACGCAGGGCGTTCATTAGCGCCGCTTTGCTTTCTTCACTGGCCTCTTCTTCGGCTTCTGCTTCCGCGTAGACGGATCACCAGCAGGCGGTGGAGGCGTCTTCACGTGGGCCAAATTCGTCGCGCGGAAAGAGCTTGATGAGTTGAGAACTTCAAGGGCGAAGCGACGCCCTCAATTACCAAATTACCAGATTACCCAATTACCAGATTTGCTTCGCTGCACCTCAGCGCCAGTGGAATCTGATCACGTAGTACGCGACGTAGAACCAGCCGCAGATTCCGTGCAGGATCGCCCACAGCACTGAATGCCACTGCGACCACGAGATGGTGATCGCCAGCGCGCTGCCGAACCCGAAGCCGAACAGACCGCCTTCGTTTCGGGTCATTTCGTCTCCTTCGTCGCCTTCATGTCGCCCTCGACGATGTGCGCGATGAGATGGTCGGTCTCGAAGTCGATGCGGATGCCCATCATCGAGAACGTCTTCTCGGACAGGGCGATCATCTCCTGCTTGTCCTTCCCGCCGATGTCCATGAACAGCGTGTCGCCGCCGAGGGTCACGTTGAACTTCATGACGTTGCCGGGATCGGACGGATCCTTGAACGAGTAGGTGCCGACGTACTTCGACAGCACCTGCGGAGCGACCTTGACCGCGAACTTCTTCTCGTCCGACGCCTTGCCCACGAGGTGCGCGAAGTCCTTCTGGTTCTCTGCGCAGACGTACTCGATCGTGTCGGTGTCGATCATCAGGTCGCCTTTGAGCGGCACCTCCCACGCGCGTTTGTAGTACGCCGGATCCTCGAGGCGCACCTGGACGTCGAGGTGACCGAGATCCGTCCGCCGGAAGCGCTCGGTGATCTTCAGCGCTTCGGAGTGCGGGTGGCCGCCGAAATCAAGCCACGTCGTCTCGTTGAAGCCGATACTGTCCACGACGAGCGTGTCGCCGTCCCAGCGGCCGACCGAGTAGCCCATGAAACTCGGATTCGGATCCTTCGGCAGCCCGCGCCCGTCCATGAAAATCTGCCGGTAGCTCAGATCTTCGTAGAGCAGCGCGATGACGGTCGGCGTCTGGATGATCCGGACCCAGCTCGACGGCGCGAATGTCTGGCGCGCCCCGGACGGAAGACAGCGGAACGTGGACGGATCGTCCTTCCCGAGATCCTCCATCCGCTGCTTGTACAGCGCGACGACCTTCGGATCGATCTCCTCCGGCGTGAGGTCGACGGTGACGTTCGACGAGTACGACTCGGAGTTGAATCGCCACAGGCCGGAGAGATCCGGCTTGCCGCCCTGACGCGGCGCCGGCGCCTTCAGATTCGGCTTGCCGTCCGGCGTCCTCGGAATGCCCGGCGTCGTCAGCTTCAGCCACTGCGCGCCTGCGACGCCTGGAGCCAACGTGGCAAGCGCGCACACGACGGACACGACGGCCCACTTAGAAAAGCGTGACATCGACGGCACTTCCTTCCTCGACAACGGATTGATCAGGAGGTATCTGAATATATCCGTCGGCCTGAGACAAGCTCGTAATTTCGCCGGACCCTTTGAACGCCGGCATCGCGACGCCGCCGTCGATTCTGACCGTATAGAACTGCAAACGTCCGGCTTGCGAGACGATACGGCGGCCGAGCGGGACGCGGACCGTCCGCTCGGCGAGCTTCGGCAGCCGCGCGACTGCACGGAGAAACGGCACGAGCAAGACGTACGCGTTCGAAAGACACGACGTCGGGTTGCCCGGCATCGCGAAGAAGGGTCTTCCACCGACCGTCGCGAAGCCCGTCGGCTTGCCCGGCTTCACGGCGATGCCGTGGAAGATCATCTTGCCTTTCTTCGCGATGACGTCGACGATGAGATCGCGCTCGCCGACGGAACTGCCGCCGGAGAACACGATGACGTCGGCGCCGGCGCACGCGTCGAGCGCCGCCCCCAGCGCCTCGATGCTGTCTTCGGCCGGCGGGCGCGGATCGGCCACGCCGCCGTGCGCCTCGACGATGGAGGTCAGCGTGAAGCGGTTGACGTCGTAGATCTGGCCGGGCGCGAGCGGCGTGCCCGGCTCGACGACCTCGTTGCCTGTCGAGAGAATCGCGACGCGCGGCTTCGCGTAGACCGTGATCTCCGCGCGGCCAATCGCGGCCACCGCGCCGAGCCGGCCGGGGTTGAGATGATCGCCGGTGCGCACGACGGTCGCCCCGGCGGTGATGTCGGCGCCGCGGCGTCCGATGTTCTGTCCCGCGGCCGCCCGCGCGTTGATGTGGACGGCGTCGCTGTTCCCTCCCGCCTTCGACGTCTGCTCGACCATGACCACGGCGTCGGCGCCGTCCGGAAGGGGAGCGCCGGTGGCGATCTCGGCGCACGTTCCGCGTGCGATCGCGCGCGACGGCGCGCGTCCCGTGTAGAGACGTTCGACGATCGTCAGCGTCGACGGCGACGCCTCACTCGCCGAGTCGGTGTCGGCGGCGATCACGGCATAGCCGTCCATCGCGGATCGCGCGAACGGGGGGACGTCGACGGTCGAGACGATGTCTTCGGCGGCGACGCGCCAGCCGGCCGCCGCGATCGGAATTCGCTCGGTGCGCGCGATCGGCGTCGCGCCGGCGTCGAGCAGCCGCCGCGCCTCGTCGAACGAAATCGTGGAGGTGAACGGGCGCATTCCTAGCGTGTGGCTTCGCGCACGAGATGGCCGAGTTCCGGGACGATCAGTTTCTCGACGGCGAGCCTGACCGCGGCTTCTGATCCCGGCAGCGCGAAGACGACGCGGCCGGCGATCGTGCCGGCGACGGCGCGGCTCAGCATGGCGGCCGATCCGACCTGCTCGAAACTGAGCGCGCGGAAGATCTCGCCGAAGCCGTCGAGCCGCTTCCACAGCATCGCGCTCACGGCTTCGTACGTGCAGTCGCGCGAGGAAATGCCGGTGCCGCCCGTCGTGATGATCGCCTGCACGGCGGGATTCGCCAGCTGCCGCCCGATGCAGTCCCTCAGCAGCTCCGCATCGTCTTTGACGATCGTTCGTCCGATGATCTCGTGGCCCGCCGCGGCGAGCAGCGCCGCGGCCGCGCCGCCGCCCGTGTCGGTTGCTTCCGTGCGCGTGTCGCTGACGGTGACGATGTAGCAGCCGACGCGCGAGGGCGCGGCGGCCTTGTGTTCGAGATCCGTTCTGCCCGCCATGCGGCGTTATTGTACGCTGTGATAAAGTTAGGGGTTCCCTGGGGCCCATAGCTCAGTTGGATAGAGCGTCTGGCTACGAACCAGGAGGTCGCAGGTTCGAGTCCTGCTGGGCCCACCATTTCCTCCATAATTGAACCGGCGTGTCTGCGAAGGAGATCTTCCGCCGCGCGTTCGGCTGGTGGACCGTCGGCGGCGGCGTGGTCACGGCGTCGATCGTCTTCGCGTATGCGCTGCGGCTGCCGCAACCCGCCTTCGACGTCGCGCGTTCGTGCGTGGCGGTCATCGCCGCCCTCCTCGCGGCGAAAGTGCTCGCGTGGGTCGCCGTCTCCGGCGCGGCGTTCGGCCGCGAAGAGCGGCTGCTCGCGTTCGTGATGCTGGCGTCGGCCGGTCTTGGCTGGATCGGCGCCGGCGAATGGGTGGACGAGCGCGCGTTCGACTTCCGTGTCGCCGAGCAGCGCGCGGCCCTCTCGCAGGCGCTGCACGACACGTCGCTGCGCATCACGCAGTTCTGCAACGCGCGCGACCAGGTGGCGCCGCCGCGGCCGCGTCCGGCGACGTGGCAGCAGGACGTGGACGCGTTCGAACAATTCGAAACGGAGACCGTGCGCGTCTACGAGCGCCGGTTCGGCGCGCGTGTGCGCGCCGCGCACGATCTCGCGTCGCTGCGCGGACTGCGCGACCGGGATCTGGACGCGTTTTTCCGTCACCCGGCCAACGAGTTTCAGATGCGGGTCATCGCGAAGAAGCTCGACGGTTTTTCCAGCGCGCTGTCAAGACCGTAATTGCCGTTTGTGAAGGACGTTTCATCGAGTTGCCTTGATCGGTGGCGGCGCGCCGACTAGACTGCGGCGTGACAAAAAAACTCGCCGCCCTCGCCGGACTTCTCGTCCTGCTGCTCGCTCAGCGCCCGCAGGCGCAAGCCACCGCGAAAATCTATTTCGTCGACATCGGCACCGGCGCCGGCACGCTCATCGTGTCGCCGGCGGGGAAGACGCTCCTCGTCGACGGCGGCCCTCCGGGGGCGGGCACCGGCAAGCTCATCCCGACGCTGGACACGCTCGGCATCGCACGGCTCGACTACACCGTCCTGACGCATTACCACATCGATCACGACGGCGGCCTCACCGAGGTCTTCAACGCGGGACGCGTGGCCGGTGGCACTGCGTATGACAACGGCGACGCGGCGGGGGTGATCCCTCCAAGCCTGAGCGGGTCGACGGGCCAGGCGTACACGGCGTACAAGAACGCCGTCGCCGCGGGTGGCGCGACGCGTGCGACGATCGCGCCGGGACAGGTGATCGACCTTGGCGGCGGCGTCACCGCGACCTGCCTCGTCGTCGGCGGGCGCCTCTTGAGCGGCGCGTCGGTGCCCATCACCAACGACGATCTGAACTCCGAGAGCATCAGCCTGCTCGTTCAATACAACAACTTCAAGTTCCTCGTCTCGGGCGATCTCACCGGCGGCGGCGCGACGAGCACCGAGAAGTCGCCGGATGTCGAGACGTGGGTCGGCCAACTGGCCGGTGACGTGGACGCGGTGCAGCTGAATCACCACGGGAGCCTGTCGGCCAGCAACTCCAGGTTCCTGCGCGCGCTCAAAGCGGAAGTGGCGGTCGCGGAAACAGGATCGGCCAACACCTTCGGCCATCCGAACCGCGAGACGGTCAACAAATACCTCAACACGCCCGTCACGAGCGGCAACACCTACGCCGGCACCGCGCAGCCGCCGCCCGGCCTGGCGCCGGTCTTCTATCAAATCGAGCAGAGCTCCGCGAGCGACGACCGCGAAACGCAGCAGGGCTACTTCGGGGCGCCGGTCGCCTCGGCCGGCGCCGGCACGCTGCTGCTCGAGACCGACGGGACGACGAATTTCAGGATGTCGAGTTTCGACGACGGCGGCGCGCGGATCAACCCGTCGGCGCACGTCTATCCGCTCGGCGGCGGCGCGGCCGGCGTGACGGCCGACTTTCCGCCGACGGTGATTCCGGTGGCGAGCCCCGCGGCTCCGCTCTCGACCGAATCGGTCGTGATCTCCGCGCAGATCAACGACCGCGAGTCGCCGATTGCCCACGCGACCCTCGCCTACAGCGTCAACGGCATCGCGCAGGCGCCGGTCGACATGGGGCCGAGCGGCGGCCTGTACGTCGCGACGATTCCGGCGCAACCCGACGGCGTGCGCGTCGACTACACGGTCACCGGCGCGACCGCCTCGCAGACGACGACGTATTCGTCAGGGTATTTCTCCGGCGTCACGGCCATTGCGACGCTTCGCGCGCTGACCGCCGCGGGGGAGCCGCTCTATCAGGGCTATCCCGCTCGCATCCAGGGCCTCGTAACCGCCGGCAGCAACCTCTTCGGCGCCGCGACCTACGACGACTACGTGGACGACGGCACCGGCGCGATCAACATCTACAGATCCACGAACGGCATCTCCACGTTCTCGCCGACAACGACCGGGCAAACGATCGAGGCGGTCGGGCACATCGAGAGCCTCGGCGGGCGTTTCCAGCTGGATCTGACTGACTCGGTCGAAAAAACCTCGTCGGCGTGGCACACGACGCTGCTCTCGAATCCCGCCGTCACCCCGGTGCCGGCCGTGGTGACGATTGCCTCGCTCAACGCGGCGCCGGAATCGTACGAAGGCAAGCTGGTCACGATTCACGACGTCTCGATCACCGGCGGGTCGATTCCCGCGACGCCCCAGGCGATCGATGCATTTGCCGTCGTCAGCGACGGGACCGGCAGCTTCGTGATGAAGATCGACCACAGCACCGACGTCGAAGGCTTCACGCCGGCGTCGGTGTTCACGCTGACAGGCATCGTCCAGCAGGACGACTTCCTGCGGCCGTTCACCGCGAACTACGACGTCGCGCCGCGCAGCCGCGTGGATCTCGGTTCGGCCGCGCCGGCGCCGCCGCCGCTGCTGACGATTGCCGACGCGCGCGTCGATGCGGTCGACAACGGCGATCTCAGCCCCACGCCGGATTTCGTTCCCGATCGCCTCGGGCAGACGGTCGAGGTCCGCGGCACCGTGACGTCCATCAACTTCAGGCCGACCGGGACCGAGTACTACATTCAGGACGCGACCGGTGGCATCGACATCTTCGCGACCTCCACGCCGTTCGGCGCGTTCGGCATCGGGACGACGGTCGATGCCGTCGGCACCGTCACGCAGTTCAACGGCCTTACCGAGCTGACGGTGACGAGCGTCACGCCCACCGGCTCGACGACGCCGGTCACACCGCAGCTGGTCACGCTGTCGCAGCTGGCCGACGGTGCCGGTGAGTCGCTCGAGGGCCGGCTGATTCGCGTCGACAACGTGACGATCACGAGCGGCAGCTATCCCCTGGCCGGCGCGAGCGGCAATCTGACGATCGCGGACGCCACAGGATCGGTGACGCTTCGCATCGACGCCGACACGAACATCGACGGCACGGCGACACCGGCCGCCGGATCGACGTTTACCGTGATCGCGCTCGCGAGCCAGTTCGACGCGGCCGCGCCGTTCGACAGCGGCTATCAGATTCTCCCGCGCTCGCTCGCCGACATCGTGATCACCGGATCGTCCGCGGTGAGCGCGTCGCCGACGTCGATTGATTTCGGCAGCGTCGCGATCGGCGGCTCGGCGATTCGATCGGTGACGATCACCAATGCCGGCGTCTCGACGATTACGCTGACGCCGCCGTTCGCCATCACCGGGACGGACGCCCCGCACTTCCTCGTCGGCACACCCGTTGCGACGGTGCTCGCGCCCGGCGGGGCCACGTCGGTGTCCGTCACCTTTACACCGACGACGGCCGGAGCGAAGACGGCGTCGCTGGCGATCACGACATCCGGCGTCGACAGTGCCAGTGTCGCGCTGACAGGCACCGCCACGGGGGGCGGCGGCGGCGCGACGGCCGGCGTCGTCATCAGCGAGTTCCGGACCCGCGGTCCGAGCGGCGGCAACGACGAGTTCGTGGAGCTCTACAACAACAGCGACGCGCCGATCGACATCGGCGGCTGGAAGATGAAGGGCTCGAACAGCGCGGGCACGACGAGCACCCGGGCGACCGTGCCGGCGGGCACGTCGCTCCCCGCGCGCAAGCACTACCTCTTCACCAACAGCGCCGCCGGCGGCTACTCCGGCGCCGTGGCCGGGAATACGTCGTACGCCACCGGCATCACCGACGACGGCGGGATCGCAATCACGACGGCGGCCGACGCCATCGTCGATCAGGTGGGCATGAGCGCGGGATCCGCCTTCAAAGAAGGCGTGCCGCTCGCGCAGACGACGTCGAATCTCAATCAGTCCTACGAGCGGCTGCCGGGTGGCGCGAACGGCAGCACGCAGGACACCAATGCCAACAACCTGGACTTCGTGCTGCACAACGGCACGACCACCGGCACGAGCGATCCGCAGAACCTCTCGAGCGCGCCGACCGGCGCGATCAAGGTGTCGCCGTCGGCGGTCGACTGCGGATCCGTGTCGGCCGGCGGCACGGCCACGGCGACCGTCACGGTGACCAACACCAGCGCGACCTCGCTGGCGTTCACCACGCCGTTTGCGTTGACGGGCGCGAACGCCGCCGACTTCGCGGTCGGCAGTCCGGCCGTGTCGCCGCTCGCGGGCGGCGCGTCCACGACGGTCACGATCACGTTCCATCCCTCGACGTCCGGCGGCAAGTCCGCGACGGCGACGATTGCGAGTCCGGGCGGCGCGCCGGCGGTGGCGCTGACCGGCGTGGCGACGGCGGGCATCAGCGTCAATCCCGTGTCGATTGCCTTCCCGTCGCTCGACATCGGCAGCTCCTCGACGAGCTCCGTCACGATCTCGAACGACGATGCGGCAAATACGGTCACGCTCTCGACGCCGTTCCAGATCACGGGGCCGAGCGCTTCGGAATTCAGCGTCGGCATCCCGGCCGACACGACGCTCGGCGGCGGTGGATCGACCTCGGTCGTCGTCGGCTTCAGCCCGGCCAGCGCCGGCGGCAAGAGCGCCACGCTGTCGATCTCGAGCGTGGCGGGCAGCGTGCGGACCGTGGCGCTGACCGGCTCGTCGGCCTGCCCTGCCATCTCGATCGACGGCGCGCTGACCGGGGGCATTCTGCAGACGGCGTACTCGCGGTCGCTGGTGGCCGGCGGCGGCGTGGCGCCCTATGTCTTCTCGATCGCGGGCGGGTCGATTCCAGACGGCCTGACGTTTTCGAACACCGGCACGCTTGCCGGCATCCCCACCGCCGCATCGACGTTCAACTTCACCGTTCAGGCCGCCGACGCGCACGGCTGCTCCGGAACGGCGTCGTATTCGGTGGCGATTCTCGCGGCGTCGCTCGTCATCGCGCCGTCGCCCGCGGACTTCGGCACCGTCTTCCTCGGATCGCATGGCACGCTGCCGGTGACGATCACCAACACGAGCGCGTTCCCGATCACGCTGGCGACCCCCTTCGGCGTCACCGGCGCGGACGCCGCGCAGTTTGCCGCCGGCGCGCCGGCCGCGACCACGCTCGGACCAGGCGTCTCGACGACGGCGCAGGCGACGTTCACGCCGTCGACGATCGGGTCGAAGAGCGCGACGCTGACCGTCACGAGCAGCGGCGGAGGCGTGGCGTCGGCGCCGCTGCACGGCGCCGGCCATTTCGGCCCGAGCGTCGGCAGTACGCTGCTCATCAGCGAGTTCCGCACGCGCGGACCCGCCGGAGCAAGCGACGAGTTCGTCGAGTTGTACAACAACACGCTGTCGTCGATTGACATGAGCGGCTATCGTCTGCTCGCATCGAACAGCGCCGGGACGAACTCGACGCGCGCGGTCGTGCCGGCAGGAACGATGCTTCCACCGCACGGTCATTACCTGCTCGCGCTGTCGGGCAGCTCGACGGCGGCGATGGCCAACCAGACGTACAGCACCGGTATCACCGACGATGGCGGCATTGCGATCGCCATGCCGGACGGCATCACGCTGTTCGATCAAGTGGGGATGAGCGGCGGATCGGCGTTCTCCGAGGGTACGACGCTGGCGCCGCTCGCGGGCACGGTGAATCAGAGTTACGAACGCAGGCCCGGCGGAGTGGACGGCAGTACCGTCGACACCAACGACAACGCGAGCGACTTCGTGCTGGTGTCCCCGAGCGATCCGCAGAGCCTGACGAGCCCGCCGGTGCCGTCGCTGCTCGGCGTCTCGCCGTCGCCGCAGGACTTCGGATCCGTGGCGCTCGGCGCCTCATCGAGCGCGACCATCACCATCGCCAACCTCAGCACGACGACGGTGACGCTGACGCCGCCCTTCGTCGTCAGCGGCGCGGACGCGTCGCAGTTCTCGGTCGGCGCGCCGGCGTCTTCGTCGCTCGGCGACAGCGCCTCGACGTCTCTCTCCGTCGTCTTCGCGCCGACGACGCTCGGCGGCAAGAGCGCGCTGCTGACGATCACGGGCAGCGGCGGAACGAGCAGCGTCAGCCTCTCCGGCATGAGTGTGTGTCCGGCGATTTCGGTGACCAGCAGCGTGCCTGGCGGCTCGTATGGATCGGCTTACAGCGGCAGCGTATCGGCAAGCGGAGGCGCGGTGCCGTACGCGTTCAGCGCGCCGGGATCGGGCACGCTGCCGCCCGGACTATCATTCAACAGCGACGGGACGATCGCGGGCACCTCAGCGCAGGCAGGTCGCTACTCGTTCACGGTGACGGCGGCCGACGCGAACGGCTGCACCGGCGCCGCCGATGTCCGCATCGACATCGCGAAGGCGCCGCTGTCGGTTGTGACCGGCAGCGTGACGCGTGAGTTCGGCGCGGCCAACCCGCCGCTGACCGGCACGCTGACGGGCGTCGTCAACGGCGATCCGATCACGGCAGGCTTTGCGACCACGGCGACGGCGGCGAGCCCGATCGGCAGCTATCCGATCGTGCCCTCGCTGAACGACCCGGCCGGGCGCCTGCCGAACTACGTGGTCACGTCATCGAACGGGACGCTGACCGTCGTCGACACGACGGCCCCGTCGATCGTGTCGGTCACTCCCGGCATTCGATCGATCTGGCCGCCCAGCAGGCTGATGGTCGCTGTTCCGATTGCCGTCACGACCCACGACGCCGTGGACGCTTCGCCCTCCTGTCAGGTGACAGGCGTGTCGAGCAACGAGCCGGAGGCGGGCGACTCGGCAATCACGGGGCCGTTGAGCGTGAGCCTGCTGGCGAATCGAAGGGGCAGTGGCAGCGGCCGCGTCTACACGATCGACGTGCGCTGCGTCGACGCGTCGGGCAACGCGGCGACCGCCTCGACGGCCGTCACCGTGCCTCACGATCAGGGGAAGTAGCAACGGTCCAGAGGTAGATCGACGTGCCTTCGAGCTTGCGTTCGGCGTCTGGCTTCCAGTCGCCGAACGTAAAGCGATGCGACACGATGCGCGTGCCCGGTTTGAGGTGCTGGAATTTGTCGCGCAGCCGCGTGTTGATGGAGTTCGAGAGATAGATCGCGATCACCGTCGCGTCCGACAGGTCCGCCTTGAACAGATCCTCCTGGATGAAGCGCACCTTGTCGGTGACGCCCGCCTTCTGCGCGTTGCGGTTCGACTGCTTGATCAGATCCGCGTCGAGCTCCACGCCGACGCCTCTCGCGCCGAATGTCTTCGCCGCCATGATCGGAATGCGTCCGTCGCCCGATCCAAGGTCGTAGACGACGTCGGAGGCCGTGACGTTGGCGAGCTGCAGCATCGCCTGCGCCACACCGCTGGACGTCGGGACGTAGTGGATGTCGGGAGTCTGAGCCAGAGCGAAGAGGAGTAGAGTAAGCGTCGTGCGCATCGCGCTCCTTGGATTTGCAATCGCGTTAGCCGCTCCCTTCGACGCCGCTCAGGGCCAGCAGCCAGCCGATCGACCCGCGGTCACGGTTCGCGGTCAGACCTACACGCCGGCCTCCATTCTCGCGCGGAACATGGGCACGGTGGAAGACCAGGAGACCGCCTTCCCGCCTCACAAAGTCATCGGCAACATCTATTACGTCGGTACGCGGACGCTCAGCTCGTTCCTCGTCACGACGCCCGCCGGCCATATTCTCATCGACACGACGTACGAGCGGAACGCGCGGGTTATTCAGAAGTCGATCGAGCAGCTCGGCTTCAAGGTGTCCGACATCAGGATCATCCTCGGCAATCACGCGCACGGCGACCATCAGGAAGGCGACGCCGTCTGGAAAGAGATGTCAGGCGCGCAGGTGATGGCCATGGCCGAGGACATTCCGGCCCTGACGCAGATCATGCCGGGCGGCAAACCGCATCCCATCGACAGGGTTCTGCACGACGGCGACAAAATCACGCTCGGCGACACCACGTTGATCGCGCGTCTGACCGCCGGCCACACGCGCGGCGCGACGGCGTACACGATGACAGCGGTCGAGGCGGAGAAGCGCTATGACGTCGTGTTCTTCTCGAGCCTGCGCGCGCCGGGCACGGTCACGCCGGCGATCGCGGCGGAATTCGACCGCACGTTTCCCCTCGTGCGTTCGCTGCCCTGCGACATTCCGCTCGGCGATCATCCGTCCGAGTACGGCGGTCCCCGGTCCTTCACCGGCAAGACCCGCTGTTTCGACGAGGTCGACATCCAGGAGGCGATGTACCGCGCGATAATCGGACGGTGAGGGGCGTCTCGCGGTTCGCCGTGCGTTGTTCGCTATTCGTGCTGCTGCTGTCCGCGTCGGTCGTCGCGGATTCCCCGCCCGATGTTCTGGTCTCACGGCAACTCGCAAACAAAGCGCATCTGTCCGTCGGCGAGATCGTGACGCTGGCCGCCGATGCCGACGGCACGCGCTCGCGCACGTTCCGTATCGCCGGCGTCTACGAGCCGACGCCCGACCCGATGAAGTTCAACGTCGAGCGGATCGAGGCGCGGCTGCATCTCGACGATCTCCTGACGCTGACCGCCGATCCTTCGGATCCTTCGGCAGCCGATGCCGTGTCGTCCATCAACGTCAGCCTGCCGGACGCCGGCAGCGCGTCGGCGCGCCGGACGTTCAATCGTTCGCTCTCCTCGCGCACGCCCTTTGTGGCGTCGGTGCCCACCCGCGATTCCGAGAGCCCGACGTTCCTCGTCATCGATCGCTTTCACAACGCGATCGCCATCGTCACCGTGATCGGCAGCACGGCGTTCCTGCTTGCGCTGATGGTGATCCGCGCGGAGGAGCGAAAGGAGACCGTCGGCGTGCTGCGGCTCATCGGGATCTCGCGCAAGACGATCATGCTGGAGGTCGTCGTCGAAGGCCTGCTCGTGGCGATTGCCGGCGCGGCCGTCGGCGTGCTCATCGCCGCCGCTGCGCAGCAGAGCGTCAACAGGTTCTTCCAGGCGCGATACGACACGACGCTCGTCTTCATGCGCGTGTCCCCGGCAATCGCGCTGCGGTCGGTTGCCGTCGCCATTCCTGTCGGCGTCGTCGCCGGCGCCGTGGCGTCGTGGACGCTGCTTCGGCGGGGAGCCGCGTCGCTGGTCAAGCGATGACGGCCTTTGCCCTCGCCTGGCGGACGGCGCGGCGGTATCGCGCGCGCGCAGTCCTCGCCGTGACTGGTGTCGCGGTCATCGGCGCGCTCAATTTCGACATGCTGATGCTGTCGCGCGGGCTGATCCTCTCGTTTGCGGCGCTGATGAACAGCACCGGCTACGACATCCGCATCGCCGGCACGACGGGATCGCCGATGTCGCGCCAGCCGATCGACGACGCGACGAGCCTGATGACTCGCGTGCGCGCGCTGCCGGAAGTCGAGTCGGTGGCAGCGATGCGGACGGCGACGGCGGGGCTGGTGCTCCCGAACCGCCCGAATGAAGGCGTCGAGCTGATTGGATCGTCGGATCCCCATGGCCTGGGTATTTGGAAACAGCTCGAAGGGTCGGATCTTGGCGACCCTGAAAAGGTCGCCCCACAGACCGCGGTGATTTCGCGGTCGATGGCCAGCCGGCTCGGCCTCGCCATCGGCTCGACGTTCAACGTGCGCATCCGCATGTCAGGTTCGCTGTCGGCGCTGCCCTCCGTGGCGCTGCGCGTCGCCGGCATCGCCGACTTTCCCTTCGAAGCGGAGAACGGCAACATCGCGGCGACAACGATGGAGGGGTTCAAGGCGGTCCATGGGGGCGTGCTGGACGATTCAGCGGCGTTCATGTTCGCGCAGTCGCGGCCCGCATACGGCCCGGACGCCGCCGCGGCGGCGATCTCGAAAGTGCGGCCCGACGTCCGCGCGTTCTCGAACGCGCAGCTGATCGCGAACTTCAGCACGAACGCCTTCACCTACTTCCGTCAGATCTCGGTCGTCCTGTCGACGACGACGGCGGCGTTTTCGTTTCTGCTGGTGGCGACGCTGTTGACCGTGTCGGTGAACCAGCGGCTGGGCGAAGTCGCGGCGCTGCGCGCGCTCGGCATCTCGCGCCGCCGGATCGCGTCGATGCTCGTGTGGGAAGCGGCGCTGCTTGTCGGCATCGGCGGCGTGTTCGCGCTGCCGCTCGGCGAGCTGCTGGCGCTGGTGCTCGATCGCATCCTGCGGCGGATGCCCGGCCTGCCCGCGGGCCTGCATTTCTTCGTCTTCGAGCCGCAGTCGCTCGCGCTGCACGGCGCGGTACTCGTCCTCACGGCCGTCATCGCGGCGCTCTATCCGGTCTGGCTCGCGGTGAAGCTGCCGATCGCGCAGACGCTTCGCCAGGAGGTCGTCTCGTGACGGCTCCTGCGAGCAACCGCGTCGTCGTCGCGCGCGGACTGACGCGCGTGTTTCCGATGAGCGCGGGACCGGTGACGGCTGTGCGAGACGTGTCGCTCACGGTCGATCGAGGCGACTACATCGCCATTGGCGGGCCGTCGGGCTGCGGCAAGTCCACGCTGCTGCATCTGCTCGGCTGCGTCGACACGCCGACGGCGGGAACCGTGACGTTCGAAGGACGCGACGCCGGCGCGCTCGGCGACAGCGAACGCGGACGGATCCGGCTGAGGCGGATCGGGTTCGTCTTCCAGCGGTTCTTTCTGCTGCCGATGCTGACCGCGTGGGAGAACGTCGAGCTGCCGCAGGCGGAAGCGGGCGCGCCGGCCGCCGAGCGCCGCGAGCGGACGCGGGCGCTGCTCGAGTACGTCGGGCTGTCGGCGCGCGCGGATCACCTGCCGTCGCAGCTCTCGGGCGGCGAGATGCAGCGCGTGGCCATCGCTCGCGCGCTCGGGAATCGGCCGGCGCTGCTCCTGGCCGACGAACCGACCGGCGAGCTCGACGAGGAAACGGGTGAGCACATCGCGGCGCTGTTCGACCGCGTCCACGCCGACGGCACGGCGATCGTGCTCGTGACGCACAACGAAGCGCTCGCGAGGCGCGCGAGGACGCGGCTGCACATGCGCTCCGGGATGCTCGCATGATCGTCCGCCTCGCTGTCCGGTCGCTCGCGGTTCGTCCGATCCGGACGGCCGTGCTCGCGTGCGGATTCGGGCTGGGCATCGCGGTGATGGCGGCGCTCGTAGGCGTCGGCGACGTGATCCTCGAGCAGGCGCGGTCGCCGGAGCTGCAGGGCGGCGGCGACCTTCTCGTGTTCGGCACGTTCGGCCTGATCGAGAACGCGCCGTTCGTGCTCGGCAACGTGCGGACGCTCGTGCCGGCGGCGTCGCCGTCGCACCGCGCCACGATCTATCTCGTCGGGGACCGCGAGTCTTCAGGCGAGCGGTCGGCCATCCCCGTCGTCGCGCGCGGGGGCGTGCCGAGCCTCGAGAAAGCGATTGGCGACGACGAGGTGAAGAACATCGCCGCGTGGACGGATGCGGCGGAGGACGATCGGTGGAAAACGGCGGATCGCGGCGCCCAGCTGCGCGCGTTCGATCGTTTTCATCCGCAGCCCGACGTCCCCGAGTTCGCTGCGTCGTGGGCCGAGTGGCTGTACTTCAACGGCCGCACGAGCGACGGCCGGACTCGCTTCTACCTCACCTTCATCGTCGGACCGATCGTCAAGCCGGGTGTGCGGTCCGCAGGCGTACGCCTGCAGCTCGATCGGGAAGGGCGGTCGACCAGCTACGCCGCCGCGGCTGATGTCGACCAACGCACGGTGCTCGACAAGGCGCCCGATCTCGACATCGGCGCCAGCAGCGTCCACCTCGAAGGGACGCGGTATCGCATCTCGCTCCGGCTGCCGGGCGCGACGGGCGAGCTGCTGCTCGATCCCGATCCGGGCCGGTCGCTTCCGCCCGCGGTGTTGCGCGGCGCGCGTGGCTGGCTGTCGGGATATGTGGTGCCCGTCCTGTCAGGAAAGCTGTCGGGCTCCCTGGACGTGGGGAGCTCGCGTGTGAGCTTCGAAAACGCCTCCGGCTATCACGATCACAACTGGGGCTTCTGGCGGGACGTGCGATGGCAGTGGGGCCAGGTGGCCGGTCCGGAGCTCTCCTTTATATATGGACGCGTCTTCCCCCCGGCCGACGTCGCCGCCGTGGATCGCCTGCCCGGCTTTCTGGGGATCCTCGACAAATCGGGGCTGGTGGGCATCTCCACGAACGTGGTCATCGACGAACATCGGCCGACGGGCGGGTCGAAGACCGCCCCGGCTTCAATAGATGTGACAGCCCGTGCAGCGAATCTGGATCTGCGCCTGAGTTTTGCAGTAGATCGTGTCGTGCGTACGGCAATGGCCATGACCGCCGGCTCGAACGACTTCCTCCAGATGGGCGGCACCTACCGGGTCGCGGGGACCGCGGCGGGCCGCACTGTCGATTTCACCGCTCGCGGAGCGGCTGAAACCTTTCAACCGAGGTAATACGACATGAACCTGAGAAGCGCAATCACCGCGGGCGTCGCGGCGATAGTCGTTGTGTCATGGGCTTCCCACGCGTGGGCACAAGCTGCGCCATCCGCCCCGGCCGGGCCGCCAAAGGGCCTGAGCGGCTCGGCGGGTTTCGGCCTGTCGTTCACCCAGGGCAACACCGACACGCTCACCCTCAACGCGACCGACGACTCCATCTACGACCCGAAGACGAACAACGTGATGAAGTGGAACCTGCTGTTCCTGCGGGGCAAGCAGAACCACGTATTGACGGTCAACCGCCTGTCGGCGACGTTCCGCGACGAGAACTCGCTGTCGCCGCGACTGTACGTGTTCGGCCAGATCGACACGCTGCACGACACCTTCAAGCAGATCGACTACCTCATCGCTCCGGCGGCCGGCGTCGGCTACAAAGTCCTCAACAGCATGCGCACGCAATTGACGACCGACGTCGGCGCGGGCGCCGTGATCGAGCAGGACTCTGGCGTCGTTGCGCGCGGTGCGGTGGCCGGCACGCTCAACGAGAAGCTCGTCCACCAGATCTCCGAGACCACGACGCTGAAACAGCAGGCAACGGCGTTGCTCAAGACCAACGACTGGAGCGACGGGCTCTATACATTCCAGGTGGGCATCGCGTCCAAGATCTCGGGACGGTTCCAGGTCGGCGTCGACGTGCTCGATGTGTTCAAGAACAAGCCCGTGGATCCCACGCTGAAGCAGAACGACGTGGCGCTCGTCGTGAGCATCGTCGCGAAGTACTAGGGGCTGGGGGCCAGGGGCTGGGGGCTGGAGAGGGGCGCGATATGATCGCGCCCGTGGACGTCGAGCAGTTGATGGCGGAGGCTGTCGCGCAGGCGCGGCTCGCGAAGGATGCGGGCGAAGTGCCGATTGGCGCGGTGGTCGCGATCGACGGCGACATCGTCGGGCGCGGATTCAATCATCCGATCGGCGGGGTTGATCCCACCGCACATGCCGAGATTGCCGCGCTGCGCGACGCCGCGGCGCGCGTCGGCAACTACCGGCTGACCGGCGCGACGCTGTGCGTGACGATCGAACCCTGCCTGATGTGCGTCGGCGCCATCGTCCACGCGCGGATCGGCACGCTCGTCTACGGCGCCGCCGAGCCCAGGAGCGGCGCGATCGTTTCCACGGTCCGCGGCGCGGAGCTGCCGGGATTCAATCACCGCTTCGACGTCGTGCCGGGCGTGCGCGAAGACGAATGCCGGTCGCTGATGGTGGAGTTCTTCAGGGAGCGGAGATAATCCAGATAAGTTACACTTGGTAGTTCCGACCTGAGCCGGTGAGGTGGCTGAGTGGTCGAAAGCGGGCGCCTCGAAAGCGTCTGTACCGGGAACGGTACCGGGGGTTCAAATCCCTCCCTCACCGCCAATTTTTCCTTTCGAAAACTGAATCAGGCCGCGGAGACGTTGAGCGAGCGCAGGTTCGCGACGGCCTCGACGAGCAGGACCGCGTCGATGGGCTTGGTGAGATGCAGCTGAAAGCCTGACTCGAGCGAGCGCCGCCGATCCTCGGCGTGCGCGAACGCGGTCAGCGCCGCCGCGGGCGTCGCGGCCGTCACCGGATCGGACATGGTCCGCACCGTGCGAATCAGATCGTAGCCGTCGCGCTCCGGCATCGCGATGTCGACGAGCAGCACGTCGAACCGCTCGCGCTCGAGAATGTCCAGCGCTTCATCCGCCGACGCCGCGCTCACGACGGTCGCCTCGCGCGACTCCAGCAGCATCGTCACCACGTCGCGTCCGGCCTCGTCGTCGTCGACGATGAGCACGTGCGCGCCCTGGAGCGAGATCGGCGTGCTGGGGCGGGCGGCGGCGAGCGCCGGAGACATGCCCGGCCGGGCAGAGGGCGCGCCGCCGCGGCTGACGGGAAAACTGGCGACGAACGTCGAGCCGCGGCCCTGCCCGTCGCTTCCGGCTTCGATCCGACCGCCGTGTGCTTCGACGAGCTGTTTGACGATCGACAACCCGAGACCGAGCCCGCCGTGCCGGCGCGTGATGGTGCCGTCGGCCTGGCTGAACGCCTCGAACACTGACGGCAGGAATTCCGGCGAGATGCCTTCGCCCGTATCCGACACCATCAACTCGATCGCGTCGTCCACGCGGGAGAGCCGGACGTAGACCTGTCCGCCTTCCGGAGTGAACTTCACGGCGTTCGTCAGCAGATTCCAGACGATCTGCTGGAGCCGCGCCGGATCGCCGACAAACGGGCCCGGCGAGGGATCGACCTCGACGTTGAAACTGATCTTCTTCTGCTCGGCCGCGGGCTTCGCGACATCGAGCGCGGCGCGCATGACGTCGTTCCACTCGACGGGCGACCGCTCGAGTCTGAGCCGGCCCGAGATGATCCTCGACAGATCCAGCAGCTCGTCGATCAGCCGCGCCTGCCGCTGCGCGCTGTCGTAGATCGCGTTCACGGCGCGCGTTCGTCGCGCCGCCGGCAGCGTGCCGTTCTTGAGGATGTCGGACCATCCGAGGATCGCGTTGAGCGGCGTCCGCAGCTCGTGCGAGACGATGGCGAGGAACTGATCCTTCAGCTGGTTTGCCTGCTCGGCGTTCGTCCGCGCTTCCTGCGCGCGCTGGAGCAGCTCATGGCGCTGTTCCTTCAGCCGCGTCATCGCGTCGAGCGCCGCGGACAGACGTTCGTGGTGCTGGCGCTGATCGTCGAGGCGGCCGACGAAAACACGGTACGTCCAGTAGGTGAGATAGACCGGCGCGACGAGCAGCACCGAGGTCCACAACTGTCCGCGCTCCACCAGCACGGCGCCAACGGCGCCGGCGCCTCCGGCGACGAAGAAGCTCCCCCCGCTCCAGAGGAAATCGTTCTTCCAGACCTCGAAAAACGGCCGCCGCGTCGATAACGCGATGGCGGCTGCGACGAGACCCGTGTTGACGAAGAAGTACGTGAGGATCGCACCCACGAGCGGCTTCGGCAGCGCCGCGAGCTCCAGGTGGCCCGTCGGCCCACCGAGCTGGTGGTAGACGAACCCTGTCACCAGCATCGTGAACGCTTCCGCGGCCACGCTGAACGCCGTTCGATGGATTGGGTACGCGCGTTTGACGTTGATCGTGCACTGCGACAAGGCGCCGGCAGCGCCGACGACGGTCGCGGGCCCGGTGCCGAGCAGCAGCAGCGACATCAGGTTCGCGGCGTACGACACCGACAGCGTCGATCCGCTCGTGAGCGCGATCGGCAGGTTGATCTTCCAGAGCGACAGCACGCACGACAGGACGATCAGCGCGGCGAAGAGCACGGGATGTGACGTCATCAGCGGCCCCAGATCACCGGCTCGCAGCTCGGATCGCCGCAGCCCGTGCCCCACACAACGGTGTCGCCATCGTCACTCGTGCCCCAGACGACCGTATCGGCGTCGCTCGTGCCCCACACGACGGTGTCGCCATCGTCGTTCGTGCCCCAGACGACCGTATCGGCGTCGCTCGTGCCCCATACGACCGTGTCGCCGTCAGTCGTTCCCCAGACGACGGTGTCGCCGTCGGTCGTGCCCCACACCACCGTGTCGCCGCCATCGCTCGCCAGGACGGGCGACCACGCGCCGGTGCAATCCGCGCCGCCGCATCGCGTGCCCCACACGACGTTGCGAGACGGCGACGAGGTGTCCCACGAGGGACCCCAGCTCGCGCGATGACCGGGCGACGCGTCCGTCGCGCCCCATACGGCTCCGGGCGTCCACGCGTTCGCGTTCGGCGCGAGCCCGCTGCCGCGATACAGACGATTCCCCCAGATCAGCCGCCGGCTCCACATCGGCGCCGTCGTCACCGGGCTCGAGGGATCCGCGAACGCGCGCGCGAGTTCCACCGCGCCCTGCGTGTTCAGGAAGCCCGCGCCTTCGGTCAGTGGATCCCAGCTCGGATACACCTGCGACGTGTACTGCAGGATCGCTTTGACGGCGTTCGGCGTCAGTGACGGATTTGCCTGAAGCATCAAAGCGACCGTGCCGCTGACGACGGGCGTCGCCATGCTCGTCCCGCTGAGGCTGAGATAGGGAAGGTACGACGTGGGAATCGTGCCCGGCAGGAGGTACGCCGACTTCGTCGAGTACATCGCGCTCGCCGGATTGCTGAGCGACTCGATGCCGACGCCGGGCGCCACGAGATCCGGCTTCGCGGATGTGTCGACCGCCGTCGGACCGCGCGAGCTGAAGGCGGCCATCGTGTCATCGCTGCGATCGATCGTGCCCATGTGGCTCGAGGCGCCGACCGTCAGCACCCACGGTGCGTTGCCGGGCGAGGTAACGCCGCCGTACTGCCGCAGGCCCGCGGCGCTGCGTCCGTTGTTTCCCGCCGCGGCGACGACGATGATGCCGGCGTCGACGGCCGCTCGAGCGGCAAGCGTCAGCGGGTCGACGTCGTACGACTCGGTGACCGCCGCGGCGATCGACAGGTTGAGCACACGGATGTTCAACGCCTCCTTGTTCGCAACCGCGTAGCCGATCGCGGCGACGACGTCGCTGACGCGGCCGCTGCCGTTCGCGTTCAGCGCTTTGAGCACGATGAGGCTCGCGCCGGGCGCGATGCCGGTGCGCGCGCCGCTCGAGTCGTACCCGCTGCCGGCGATGATCCCCGCGACGTGCGTGCCGTGCCCGTAGTCGTCGTACGCCGATGTCCGCAGGCCGACGAAGTCCACGAAACGCGTGACGCGATTGGTCAGCGAGATGTCGTCGTGCCACGCCGTGACGCCGGAATCGATGACCGCGACGCCGATACCGGAGCCGTCCACGCCGAATTCCTGCCGCGCCGAGGGCGCGCCGACGGTCGCGCCGGTGCGCTCCATTGAACCGGCGATGCTGCGATCGATCGAGATGTGAAGGACCTGGGGATTCCTCGCGAGCGCCGCGATAGCCGAATTGGGGAGCGTGGCGACGGTACCGGCGATCACGGGCAGCGATCGATCGGGTCTGCCTCCGAGCAGCCCGATTTGGGGCGTGACTGATGGGAGGTCGCGCCCGCTGCCCGCGCGGACGATGACGCGCGACTGGCCTGTGACGAGCGACGCACGCTGGCGGAGGACGGGATCGAGCTTGCTTTGCCAGGTCGGAGCCTGCGCCCCAGCCGACGCTGCGAAAAGCGTCAGTAGCGTGGCGAAAACGAAAACGCGGGTCCTCCAGAGCTGGCGCACGCAATGGCGCCAGCAACGGATGTGCCTATTGCTGAGGAAACGAGCTCGCGTCTAACTAGCGTGGCTGCGCGACTTAGGGTTAATCACAATCGGACACCACATGAGAATCGCGTTGCTCCTGTGGGTAAGCTGCGTTATTTCCGGTCGACAGCCTGGCCCCAAAGCTCTAAAGAAGACACGGCGATCCAGCCGCCGGCCGGCGGGGCGGGCTGCCGTTCCACCGGCTGATCGGCGTTCGGCCACGCGCCGCTGCCGGGAACGATGTCGAAGACGCCGGCTTCCTCCACCCTGCTCAAGTCCGGCTGCACCCACGTGGCTCCGAGCGTGACGCCGCGGACGGGATCGAGCGCGAGCCACCGGCAGTCGGCGAACGACAGGTCGTAGCGATGGTAATCGGCGGTCGATCCTTCCGCCTGATCGCCAATCAGGAGTGTGCCGTCGGCGAGCTTGATCAGCGGACGGACGCGATGGAAGCCCGAGACGATCGTCGTGAACCGGATGCTTGCGCGGCCGCGGAGATCGAACGCCTTCTCCTTGCTGCGCACCGTGAAGCCGCACGGCCCGGTGCAGAGGCCGAAGAACAGCCGCGGCAACTGCGGTCCGTTTCCCGTCGCGACGACGATGTTCCTGCCGTCGCCGTACAGCTGCACATCCACGTTCGGCGTCGTCACCGCGCGCTGGCTGAGAGGGACGCGGGCCTGATTCTGCAGCGTCAGATCGAAGAGCTGCACCGGCGGCGCCGGCCGCTGCGCCGGCTGCAAGAGCGCGATGGCAAGTGGAATCCACATCTTCATCGCAGGTGAGTATAGCGAGAGAACGCCGAGACGTGATTCAGCACAGAGATCACTTGAGCGTTCTACTTCGTTGCGGCAGAGGCGTCGCGCTCGGCTTTCCGTGCGGCCGACAGCGCGTTCGCGAGGCTGTAGTTGTGTTCGTGGCAGGCGTTCTCGTAGACGCGACCCTCGACGAGCGCCATCGGGAACGCGATGACGACCTTGTCGGTGAACGTCTTCGGATCGACGACCGTCGCTTCGTAGTCCATCACCTTCGTCGACCGGCGGATGAAACGTTCGGTGACGAATTTTTCGGTCGAGAACCCGGCGCCCGCGAAGCTGCGCGTGCGGTTGTTGAAGTTGCGCGTCTCGACGACCAGCGTGTCGCCGTCCCAGTGCGCGCGCGCGTCGCCAGACCAGGTGCGGATTTTCGGCGACAGCGGCGGCCGGCTGTCGAATGGCGCGATCCGGCGATCGGTGTCGCCGAGCAGCGCGACGGTGGTGCGGCTCTGGAGAATCTGGATGTAATTCAGATCGAGATCGGGCACGAGCGGCGCCGACGGCGCGCCGATGAGGCACCGCTCGGCGGCGGTGAAATCCCGCTGGCTGTCGAGCGTGCGGGGAGCGAGAAAGGACGTGAGCTCGGGCGGCAGCGAAGGCGGAGCCCCCGGCTTCGCGTCCGCGATCGCTTCGATCAGCTGCTCGGCACCGAAGGCACGCGCCGCGCCGTCGACGAGCTTTGGAAGCCGGCCGTTCCCGGGATACGTGATGAGCGACGTCCGTGGATCCTGGGCGTACGACACGTGATCGAGGAGCGTGACGCCGACGTCTTCCACCGGCGCGAACGTCGCGACCATCTTGAGCGCGTTGTCCTTTGCTTTTCCCCGCTGCGCCACTTCGTCGAGCGTGACCGTTCTCCTGTCGGCCCACACCGAGGGCCGTTCGAGCGGGACGTTCGAGCTGAAATTCCACACCCCGTGAAGATCCGGCTGGCCGTCCGCGGTGCGTGGCGCGCGGTACTTCGGTTCGCTCTGCGCGGCGAGACCGGCAGCCGCCGCCAGCACGAACAGCGCGAGCAGATGACGCTTCTTCATGGCACGCATTCAGACGTAGTCTACACAGGCGATGTTCGGAAAACCGGCGGTCTTTCTCGCCGCCGCGCTCACAGCTCAGTTCACCGTGACCGCCTGCACGCACCGGCGCGCGCGCGCCGACAGCTACGGCGTGAAGCGATGCCCGCCGTCGGCGGCGGCCGCGCTGCTGTCGCCCGATGCGCTGCAATGCTGGTTCGAGGCGCCGCGCGGCCACTGGCGGACGCTCAAGACCGAATCCCACTTCGATGTGCTCGTGGCGCATGTCGAGGCGTTCGACACGCGCGACAGCGACGCCATCGCGTCGCGGTTCGTCGCATTCGGCCGCGAGCAGTTCTCCGAGATCCTCGTCTACGTGCAGGCAGAGAACAATCGCGGCGACGCGCGGGTCACGCGCGTCCGCTGGACGCGGAAGGACGGGATGTCCTCGCTGGAATTTTAGGGCGGCAGGGAGTTCCCGGCCGCACCGTCCACGGGTGGGCGGACATTACCGACAACATTCCGGAACAGTCGTTGCAGCAAGCGCGCGTGAGGTCTGCCGATGCTCGGTACGCTTCGCTCGCTTCCGTTGATCGTCGCGCTGCTCGCCGCCGCCGCCCAGCAGGCCGAACCGCCGGTCCTGCCTCCCGGTCATTTCTGCCAACATCCGGTATCGAAAGGCGATGCGCCTGCGCATCCGTGTGACTGCCATCGCGAATGTCTGCCGAACATCGAGCTCGGACCCGACGGCAAGCCGCACGACACGATCACGGTGAGGGAAGATCCACAATGTAAGCAGTTTTGTCACACGGACCACTGTCACTGCCCGGCGAAGAACTGTCAGTAAGGATCGCGCTCGCGACCTGCGCCACCGTTCCGTCGTGGGAAGTCGACGATCGTCCGTTTCACGACGCGCTCGCCGCGCGCCGCATCGACGCGCCGCAGATCGTCTGGGACGATCCGGCGGCGGACTGGACGTCGTTCGACGCGGTGCTGATCCGGACCACGTGGGATTACCAGGAGAAACGGGACGCCTTCGTCGCGTGGGCCGGGCGCGTGCCGGTCACGCTCTACAACCCCGCCGGCATCATCCGGTGGAATACGCACAAGTCGTACTTGCGCGATCTCGAGTCGCGGGGCGTGCCGATCATTCCGACTGAATGGCTCGAGCGCGGCACGCGGCCCGACGTCGCCGCGCTGTGCCGCGCGCGCGGCTGGCGCCGCGCGTTTCTCAAGCCCTGCGTCGGCGCGACGTCGCGCGAGACGCTGCGGTTCGACGCTGGCGATCCGGCGGCGCAGCGCCACGCGGATCGTCTGCTCGCGAACGAAGACCTGATGCTGCAGCCGTACCTGCCGCGCGTGGAGACGGACGGCGAGCTCAGCGCGATCTTCATCGACGGCGAGCTCACGCACAGCGTGCGCAAGGTGCCGGTGCCCGGCGACTACCGGGTGCAGGACGACTTCGGCGCGAAAGACTTCGCGATTGATTTTCCGGACCGGGCGCTCGCGCGCCGGGCTCTCGACGCCGTCGGCACGACGCTGCTGTACGGACGCGCGGATTTCATCGAGTCGGATGACGGCTTGCGGCTGACCGAGCTCGAGCTCGTCGAGCCGAGCCTCTTTTTCCGCCACGGCCGTCACGCGGCCGATCGACTGGCCGATGCGATTTCAAATCTGCTGTTGAGTCGGCACTGATCTTGATCACCGTCCGAGCCGGAGGACTCTTCGATGCTCAGACGCGTGTGGATGGCGTTCGCGATTCTCCTGATCGCGACGCCCGTGCTAGCTCAGCAATATGAAAAAGCCCGCCGCCTCGGCGGCGTGACCGCGTTCTACAAACCCAGGTTGACCAACGCCGCCAGTCTCAAACGCATGGCCGACCGGCAGGCCGCCGACATCCGGACGGTGATGCAAGACGCTGGAATTCCAGAAGTAACGGACGCGCTGGTGGCCGCGATGTCGAGAGGATCCTCGACGATCGCCCGCGGCAATTGCAGCGCGGTGGCGCCAGGCGACGGCCTGGTCGAGTGCACGGAGCCGACCGGCTCGCGCTACGAGTGGATGGCGTACCGGCCGCTCGTTAAGGGGAAACGCGTGCCCCAGCGCATCCAACGTGTGGAATGGGCGGGGAGACGGCCGTTTCTCGCCTTCCTCGTCCGCGTCACAGTCGCGGACCAGCTCTACACATTCATTGTCCCCAAACCCTGCGGCAACATCTCGCTTGTGTCCGTTCAGGATAGTCCCGCAGCCATCGCCGCGCGCGCACAGGCCGCCCGCGATCAGGCGGCACGTGACCAGGCTGTCCGCGATCAAGCAGCGCGCGACCAGGCTGCGCGCGACCAGGCGGCGCGCGACCAGGCGGCACGCGATCAGGCGGCACGCGACCAGGCGGCACGCGACCAGGCGGCACGCGATCAGGCGGCGCGCGATCAGGCAGCGCGCGATCAGGCGGCGCGAGATCAGAACGCGCGAAACGGCGGCGAGCAGGGGGGACGGGCGGGACAGGCGGGAGAGGGGAAAG